>Ga0080006_1165018_pt1 | contig 68815 bp, 58 predicted proteins | sample RS3BMetagenome_FD_69209 | JGI IMG/M metagenome (GOLD analysis project Ga0080006, IMG submission 69209) | Ferric oxide microbial mat and aquatic microbial communities from Rainbow Spring, Yellowstone National Park, USA - RS3B (SPADES... ... | reverse complement strand
CGAACGAGGCCGAGCGCCTCGAGGGTGGTGCCCGCCGCCTGGGCGATCTCGGCGGCCAGCGCCTCGTCGCGAGCGTGCACCACGCGAGCGAGAGCGGCGAGGCTGTGGCCCGGGACGCCGTGGGTCGACCATCGCTGCGCGGTCCGGCGCGAGACGCCGAGCTTCTCGCCGAGCTCCACCTGCGTCGTCCCGAGCGCGGCGCGCGCCAGCTCGAAGAAGGCGACGGGGTTGCGAGGCATGGCGGGAGCATCATGAACGAGAGGCGCCGCCTTGTCAGCCGCGAAGCGTCACGGGCGAGGCGCGTCTGGCGCCCGAGACGGCCCGCCGTGCGTCACGCGACGCGCAGCGGGCGCCGGACGTGGCGATGACGGCGCCTGCTCGGCGGGAGACGACGCCCGATGGGCGAGGGGTGACGCCTGCTCCGCCGGAGCGGGCGTCGGGCGAGAGAGAGCTGGCGCCCGGCGAGCCAAAGGGGGCGTCGGCCAGGGGAAGCACGGCGCCCACTGGCCGAAGGATGGCGCCCGCCGAGCGAAGGCCGGCGTCACCCAGATGAAAGACGGCGCCCGCCCTGCAAGACCGGGCGCCAGCTGCGCCCGAGCCGACGCTCGCCGAGCCGAGGCCGGCGCCGACCGAGCCACGTGCGGCGCCCGGCGAGCCGCGCCCGCGAGGCGCTGGACTTCGGCGGGCGCCAGTCGTGCTGCGCGGCCGAGGTGATGCTCGACGAGCAAGGACCCATTCGGAAAGGCCGATGGCTCGACGAACGCCCTGTCGAGCAGCACGCGTGCGATCCGACCGTACCCCACGAACATCGTCGTCGAGGGGAAGGCCATGCGCAACGCTCCGCTGCCGTTGCGTGGTAGCGTGAGGACGTCGTGAACAGGACCGAGTGCGGACAACGTCCGGGACCGCGGAGACCTGTCGGGACAATCGCTTGCGGATCTGTTCGCCGTCTTCTGCCACATGGCGCAGATCGCGCATGAGGGTACGTTCGAGTCGCCGGCCGAGGAGTGAACGTGATCACCGTGGATGACATCAAGACCCGAGTCGAAGGGCACGCGCTCGTTCGCGGGGTCGACCTCGTCCGCAAGGGTGCCGTTCGACTCGAGACCGCCTTTCTGTATCCGGACGGCAGCTCGGTCGACGTGTTCGTCCAGGAGGAGACTCCGCTGTTCAAGAAGCCCAAGCTGAGCGACTTCGGACGGACGACGGCATGGCTGCTCGATGTCCAGGTGAAGCCGTGGCTCTCGAAGAAGCGTCAGCGCTTCGTCGAAGACGCACTCCGCATCTACGGCGTGCAGCAGGCCGGCGGTGCGCTCGAGCTCTCGATCGAGTCGCTGAATCAGCTGATCGACGGCATCGTGAAGCTCGGGCAGGCGTGCGTCCGCGTCGCCGACCTGACGTACACGCGAAGGAGCTCGCTTCAAACCGGCATCAGCGAGGAGCTCGAGGAATTCCTCTCGGACGCGGATCTCCTTTTCGAGCCGAATACGGAGCTCGTCGGGCGTCGCGGTACCCCCGTCCGCGTGGATTTTCTCGTCAAGGGAAGCACCCACCAGTCAGCGCTCCTTGCCCTCGCATCGGGGAACACGTCGCAGGCGCACATCGCTGCGAACGAGATCTTCCGTCGCTGGTACGACCTCGACGTCCCCGAGCGGCAGGAACAGAAGGTCACCGTGTTCGACGACCGGTTCGACGTCTATCGCGACGAGGATCTGAACCGGCTTCGCGACCTCTCTGACGTCGTGGCGCTCTCGGACCGGCAGACGCTCCGCGACCTGCTCGCCGCGTAAGCGGATAGTGCGTGCAAGGGGGCGCAACGGCGAGCACCCGTTCGACGACATTGCGGCGCTTCTGAAGTCGCAGCCGAAGTAGGTCGGGCACGGGACATGCGCATGGGACATGTGCATGCGGCCAGCCGTCGCCGCCTAGAACGTGCTAGGAAATTTGACCGGAATTCGTCGACGATCGCATGTGTTGGGCGCGAGCGGCGCATGAGCAAGAGCCCCTTTGTCACTCTCATTTTTCGAGGCCACCGCTTCGATCAGGCCGCCATGCCGCTCGAGGCTCTGCCGGAGCTCGCCGCCTACCGTGAGCTCGTCGTTGCCGTAGCCAAAGCGCTCTACCAGGCGGAGCACCGCGATCGCCAGCGCCTGCCGAAGGGGTTCGAGGCGGGCTTCCGGCTCGTGCTTGACCGGGTCGATTCCGGAAGTGCAGTGCCCGTCGTGTCGCGCGTGGTGGACCGCCCTGGGACGGGGGTGCTGTTTCCGGGCGGCGCGTCGGACTGGTTCGATGTCGCTCGCGACCTGGTGCAGCGCGCCATCGATGCTGCGGGGAAGGGCGAGCCGCCGCCAAACGAGCTGTCGAAGGAGATTCTGGCGCGATTCAACGCGTTCGGTCGAACGCTCGGCGACGATGAGTCGATCGTCGTAGCCCCTCCTGGCTCGCGGCAAGGCGCCGTCTACGATCGTTTCGTTCGTAGGCGGCTAGTGCTCCAGGCGCAGGCCAAATACGAGGATGAGGTCAACCTCCTGGGCGAGGTACGAGCGGCGGACAAGGACGCGGAAGGTTTCGCGCTGCGCACGGCAGATGGGCGCAAGCTCGAAGTGCACACGCCGCCGCTGTTCTTCCCTCTGGCACTACGTTCTCTCGGCGAGTCAGCGCTCGTACGCGTCCGCGGCACGGGGCTCTTCGATGCCGATGGCGTGCTGCAGAAGGTCACGATGGCAACCGACGTCAGTCTGGCGGAAGAGGGCGAGGAGCAGACTCGGCCGGGCTGCCCGACGCCCGTGGAGACGCAGGTCGAATCGCTGCAGGCCCTGCCAGCTGGCTGGTACGACGAATCGAGCCCGGCGTACGAACCCGCGTCGCTGCACTGGCTTGCGAAGCTCCTCACGGGCTTGCTGGACGGCTTTCAGCTGCCGCGTCCGTACATCTACCCGACCCCGGAGGGGCTCGCGCGCGCAGAGTGGTCTGCATCGGGCTGGGAGGTCGTCACGAGCTTCGATCTCGGAGCTCGATCCGCCGACGTGATCGCGGCACGGACCGGCTCCGACGAGCTGCACGAGATGACGGTGCCGCTCGGTGAGCCAGGTGGCGAGAGCAAGTTGGGACGGTTCCTGACCGAGCACCTGGCGACGCACTGACGCGAATGATGGCGACGACGAGCCCCACCCCTCTATCTGACGATGAAGAGCTGCTCTTCAGGCAGGTTCACCCGAGCTTCGTGCGCGATGGCCGGCCAAGCAGTCAGGCGTTCCGCCCGACTCCGAAGGATGCGGGAAGGCTGTCGGTTGCGCGTGGATCGCTGACGACGGCGTCGGCCGCGTGTGAACTATTCACGGGCCAGCTCGGGCTGCCGTCCGCAGGCACATGGGGGGTGACCGTTGGCGAGTGCCGTGAGCAGGCATTGAACGTCTTGCCGGACCCCCTGCAGTCACCGCCCGACGAGATAGACGATCCGGCGCACGCGGTCGTCGATTTCACGCCACACTCGAAGAGCCAGGCCGAAGGAAAGGGCGCACGGCTCGCGCGAAAAGCTGTCGAGCGCGGGCGACTGCATCCGCCGCCGGTTGCCACACCGGATCCAGCCGCGCCGAAGTCCGGCTGACCCGCCTCGGGGCAGCGCATCGCAGCACGACCATGAACGCCGCAACCTTTCGAATCGTGCACTTCGTGCCGGATCCGTTCCTGGGCGGCCGTGTGCCCATTGCGGCCATCGTCCAGAGCGACGGACGGCTGACGGTCGTCCGCGTCCCACACCTCGGGCCGGCGTGTTTGGGACGCGCAAGCGCGGTGGCGGCGGTGCGCTTGGCTCTGGATGATCTCGAGCGACTTCCCTCGTTCGAGCACCTCCCGTCGAGCATGGGGCCGCAGGTTGTGCTCGGCGAAATCCGCGAAGTTCCCCTCCACGTCGACGATCCCGTCGGCTGGGTTGCGCGCGCCCTATCGGGTGGAGGGGCGTCCGCTCATGGCGAAAGCGCGGACCAAACTGGCTGACCTCACCGCGTGCACGCCGGGTACCCGAGAGCGCTCCCGCAGGTGCGGAAGCCAATCGCCGCGCAGTCGATCGAGCGCTCGGCGCCGTCGCAGTAGACGAGGCGCGTGCCGTCGCAGCGGTCGTCGTACGTCGCGGGGTTGCATGCGAGCCGGGGTGTCGGGATGCACGGGACCAGCGGCGAGAGGGGGGACGACGCGCAGTCGACGGCGTAGGGCTTGCCCTGGCGGCAGCGGACCCAGGTGTCGCCGACGCAACCTCCGCCGGGAGTGGCGTTGCAGTCGAACGACGTGTCTCCGGCCACGCAGCGGGCGACGGCGGCGCAATCGGGCGCGCTCGCCAGGCAGCCCACGGACGCGTACGAGAAGAAGTCGGTGGTGACCGCCGTCAGGAGGAAGCGCGGCAACCCGACGCCGACACCGTAGTCGGCCGCGACGTTGAGCCAGAGGCACGGGCTGACGCCCGTGTAGCCGACCTCGTAGGTGGCCGGGCACGAGACGAGCTTCGTGCACGCCTCGACGAGGGCAGGGTCGAGGGGCTGCGGAACGACGGCGAGGTCCAGGTCGGTCCGCGAGCCGCACGCGGCGACCATCACCACCAGCCCGAAGACGGTCGCTCCTGCGCGCATCCCCCGGAGGTCGAGGGTACCTCGCCGTCACGGGACGCGCGATGAGAGCGACGACGAGTGCCGGCGGGCGAATTGCGCCTGTAAAGGGGGCGCAACGAGCAAAGCGCCCACGCCCCCACGCCGCGCGCCGGCCGCGCACGCCGATCTCGCCCTTCACCCGGGGGTGGTAACGTCCCTCGCCCGAATGCTCGATCGCGTGCGAGACCCGACGACCCGCGTCATCTACCTGACCACGCTCCTCGTCGGCACCGGCTATGGCGTGTCGATCGCGCTCACCGCGCTTCGCCTCGACGAGCTCGGCTTCGGCAAGACGGCCATCGGGTCGCTCGCCGCGATCTTCGCGTCCGGGATCGTGCTCTTCTCGCTGCCGATGGCGGCGCTGCTCAAGCGCTTCTCCGCCAAGACCATCCTGGTCGCGTCGCTCGCCGGGTACGCGCTGTGCGTCGGCGTGTTCCCCTTCCTCGCCGCGGCGCGCGCCATCGCGGCCACGCGCTTCTTCGACGGGGCGTGCTCGGTCGCGACGTGGGTCGGCTTCGAGACGGTGCTGCTGCGCCGCGCGGAGGCGCGGCAGAAGGCGTACGTGATGAGCATCTACGCCATCGCGGTCGCGCTCGGGTACATGCTCGGGCCCATCGTGGCGACGGGCATCGTCGCCGTGGCCCCGATGCGCCTCGCCTTCCTCGCGTCGTCGGCGCTCGCGCTGGCGGCGTGCGCCGTGGTCGTGCTCCGCCTCGATCGCGACGCGGCCGAGCGGTCGATCGCCGGGGCGAGCCACTCGGAGGAGCCCTCCGCCGGCGAGAGGCCGCTCTCCACGGGGGCGATCCTGCGCCGCATCCGGACCAGCCTGTTCGCGACGTTCGCGTACGGGTACTTCCAGTCGTCGGTGGTCCTGTTCCTGCCGCTGTTCCTGGTCGAGACCAAGGGCATCTCGGGGCCCCGCACGATCCTCATCCCGGCGTTCTTCGCGGCGGGCATGCTGCTCTTCTCGAACTACGCGGGCAGGCTGGGCGACCGGGTCGGGCACCTGCTCGTCATGCGCTGGCTGGCCGCGGTCGGGGCGCTGATGGTCGCCGGCTTCGTGTGGCTCGAGTCGTGGCCGCTCATGTGCGCGGCGATCTTCGTCGCCGGCGCGACGCTCGCGGCGATCTCGCCGGTGAGCCTCGCCCTGCAGGGGGTGGTCGTGAGCGCCGCGTCGTACGGGCGCGCCAACTCGCTCTACAACGGCGTCTACGCCGCGGGGATGCTCCTCGGGCCGCCGGTGTCGAGCTTCTTCTTCGCGCGCCTCGGCGGCGGGGCGATGCTCGGTCACCTCGCCGCGCTGTGGGCGGCGTTCGTCGCGTTCTCGATCGTGTGCAGGAGGGACGACCCCGCGGCACGACGCGGGCGCGCGATCCACGCGGACGAGGTCACGTCGAGCGCGTCGTCGCCGATTCGGTGACGCGAGCCGGGGTGCGCGTCACTCCTCGTCGAGCAACGCCCGCACCTCGCGGAGGATGGCCTCGGGCGTGATGGGCTTGGGGAGAAACGCGGTGCCCTCGCACAGGAGCCCCTGGTGGACCGCCGCGCCGCCGGCGTAACCGGACACGAACAGCACCCGGGTGTCGGGGCGCGCGGTCCGGACGCGCTCGGCCAGCTGCCGCCCGTTCATGCCAGGCATCACCACGTCCGTGAGCAGGAGGTGGATCGGGCCAGCGTGCTGCTCGCTCAGTCGGAGCGCGTCGGCCGGCGTCGCGGCGGCGAGCACCTCGTAGCCCTTGCGGCGCAGGATGGCTCCGACGAGGTCCCGCAGCTGCTCGTCGTCCTCGGTGAGGAGGATGGTCTCCTTGCCGACTCGCGCACGCGTCGAGGGTGGGGGGGCGCTGGGCCTGGACGAACGCTCCTCGCAGCGCGGGAAGCAGATCTCGAACGTCGTCCCCTCGCCGGGCGCGCTGTCGACCACGATCGAGCCCCCGCTCTGCTGCACGATGCCGAAGACGGTCGACAGGCCGAGGCCCGTGCCCCTGCCGGGGTCCTTGGTGGTGAAGAAGGGCTCGAAGACGCGCGCCTTGGTCGCCTCGTCCATCCCGACGCCGTCGTCGCTCACCGCCAGTGAGACGTGCGGCCCGGGCCTCGTTCCGGGGTGCAGGCACGCGGAGGCCTCGTCGAACTCCACGTTCCGCGTCTCGATGGTGAGCGTGCCGCCGTCCGGCATGGCGTCGCGCGCGTTGACGACCAGGTTCATGACGACCTGCTCGAGCTGCCCCGGGTCCACCTTCACCTTCCAGAGCGCCTCGCCGGCGTCGACCCGCATCTCGATGTCCTCGCCGAGCACCCGCGCGAGCATCTTCTGCATCCCGGCGAGCGACTCGTTCAGGTCCACGACCTTCGGCTGAAGGACCTGCCTCCTGCTGAAGGCGAGCAGCTGGCGAGTCAGCTCCGTGGCGCGGCGCCCTGCCCTCGCCACCTCGGCGATGTCGTCGCGCAGCGGATGGCCCGGGGGGAGGCTCTCGAGAGCGATGTCGGCGTAGCTGAGGATGACCGAGAGCAGGTTGTTGAAGTCGTGCGCCACGCCGCCGGCCAGACGTCCCACGGCCTCCATCTTCTGCGCGTGGCGTAGCTGGTCCTCCAGCAGCTTCTGCCCCGTGACGTCCTGTGCGTAGACGATCATGCAGCGGCGGCCGCGGACCTCCAGCGTCTGCCCGGTGATGTCTGCCTCGATGAAGGTGCCGTCCTTCTTGCGGTGCTTCCAGACGCCGTAGGCGATCACCCCCGGGCGCGCGTCCCGGGCCAGAGCGCTCAGCCTGGGCACGTCTTCGGGCGGACGGATGTCCATCACGCTCATCCGCGAGAACTCGTCGCGCGAGTAGCCGTACTTGCAGACGGCCGCGCAGTTCACGGCCAGGAAGCGCATGGTCTCGGTGTCGAACAGCCAGGTGGGCACCGGGTTGTTGTCGAACAGCCCGCGGTATTGCGCTTCGGATTCGCGGAGCGCCTGCTCGCTCTCGCGCAGCCGCTGCTCGACGCGCCGTCGTTCGGTGATGTCGCGCTGGATGGCGAGGAAGCCCAGGATCTCCCCGCCGCCGTCCAGGATCGGGTTGGCGGTGGACTCGACGTGGACCAGCCCGCCGCCCTTGGTGCGGTTGATCATCACGGAGGGGGCGACCTGCTTGGCGACGAGCGTCGCCCAGAGGCGCTCGTAGAACCCCGCGTCCTGCGCGCCCGACTTCAAGAGGCGAGGAGTCTTGCCGATCGCCTCGCTGCTGGTGAACCCGTAGAGGCGTTCGAACGCGGGGTTGACGTAGGTGATCGTGCCGTCCGGCGCCGTCATGAAGACGGCGTCGCTGGATCGCTCGATGGCAAGCCGGAACTTGAGCGCCTGCTCGAGGGCGGCCGTGCCGTGCGCGATGGCGTGATCGTCGGTCATGGGCGGATCCCCCACGACGGCAGGGCTGCAACGGTTGCGCCACCCGGCGAGGCCGGCAACCTCCGCCGGAGAAGGCTCACCCGGGAGTGCAGGATTTGCCGATCGGCGCGAGAATTGGGACCGCGCGCCGCCGTCGCACCTTGGCCGTCCCGCGTTCGGGCTTGATCGCGCCCCAGGCCAGTTCGTACGCTCGGGAGCGATGCGCCTCCTTCCGCTGTCGTCCGTGCTGGCTGCCCTCGTGTCGCTCGTCGCGGTCGGGTGCACGACCTACCAGGACGACCTGGCGCGCGGCCAGCGCGCGTACACGGCCAGCGAGTACGAGCGGGCGCTCGCCATCTTCCGGGCGCTCGAGCCGGATACGTCCCACCTCTCGACGACCGAGCGCGCGCAGTACGCGTACCTGCGCGGGATGACCGACTACCGCATGGGCTACAAGTCCTCGGCGCGGCACTGGCTGGCGATCGCCGCCGCGATGGAGAAGCTCGTGCCCGGATCGCTGCCGCCGGACACGAACGGCCCCACCGTGCCGAAGCTGATGGCGACGCTCAAGGAGCTGAACGAGGGCGTGTACCAGACGCAGAGTACCATCGCGCTCTCGGACACCCCCGGCGCCGGCGCGACCTCCGCCGGACCGGAGCCCGCGGCCGACGACGACACGCAGAGCAAGGCGTCCGGCGGCAAGCCGGCCGATGCTCCGGCCAAGCAGCCGGACGAGTGACGACACCCGCCGGCGGGCCCTCGCGTGCCGCCCCGAGTTGAGACGACTTGAGACGTGACCGCGCGCGACGCAGCGCGCATCCATCCGACCATGCGCGCGAGCGCTTCTGCGCTTCCCCTCCTCGTCCTCGCCGCCCTCGCCGCCGCGGGCGGATCCGCCGCGTGCGGGACGTCCTCGTCGGCGCCGCTCTCCGCCGACGACGGCGGCGTGGAGGACATGTCGCCGACGCGACCGCCGGAGGCGGCCGTCGCTCCGCTGCTCGTCGGGAGCGGCGGGTTCGGGTTCGGGGCGGGCAGCGCGTTCGTGGGGGCCGCGGCGCCTCAGGGCCTGGCGAAGGTCGGCCCGGACACGAAGGGGCCGTGGGGCGTCGTCGATTTCCTGCACTGCTCCGGGTACTGGTACGGCGACGACACGATCCGCGGCTTCACGCACATGCACCTGCACGGCACGGGCGTGCCCGATTACGGCGTGCTGGCGCTGATGCCCGTCGCCGCGTTCGACGCCGCGCACACGACGGTCGACGGCTACGAGTCGCCGTTCGCCAAGGCCACCGAGTCGGCGACCCCCGGCCGCTACGCGGTGACGCTCGCCAACGGCGACATCCGCGAGGAGATCACCGCGACGGCGCACGCCGCGCACCACCGCATCACGTACCCGGCCGGCGCGAGCACGGCGCACGTGGTCATCGACCTCGACCATCACCTCGAGCGCGGCACGGTCGCCGACGAGAGCGTGACGATCGACGCCGCGACTCACTCGCTGAGCGGCAGCTTCAGGAACCTGGGCGGCATGTCCGGTGGGTTCGGCGGCACGATGGTCTACTTCGTGGTGAAGCCGAACGAGCCGTGGTCGAACGCGTCGGCGTGGAGCGCGGGCAATCCGCCGGCGCCCGTCGGCCAGGCCCAGGGCAGCGGCGTCGGCGTCGACCTCGATTTCGATCTCACGACGAGCCACGCGCCCGTCGAGATCCAGGTCGGCCTTTCGCTCACGTCGCTCGCCGAGGCCGCGGCCAACCTGACCGCCGAGATGCCGTCCTTCGCGTTCGACCAGGAGGCCGCGTCGACGGCGGCCGCCTGGCAGAAGGCGACGAGCGTCGTGCAGACGCAGGGAGGTACCCCCGCGCAGCAGACGATGATGCAGGCGGCGGTCTACCACCTGTTCCTGATGCCGACCGTGCAGAGCGACGTCGACGGCAGCTACCTCGGCATCGACGGCAAGGTCGCGCAGGCCCAGGGCTTCCACTACTGCTCGGACATGTCCCTCTGGGACACGTACCGCACGCTGAATCCGCTCTACGATCTGGTCGCGCCCGATCGCGCGCTCGACGCGGTGCAGTCGCTCGTCGCCATGGCCAGGGCGGGCGGCTTCCTGCCGAAGTGGCCGATCGGGGCGGGGGACTCCGGGACGATGATCGGCGCGAGCGCCGAGGTCGTGCTCGCCGACGCGTACGTCAAGGGCATCCGCGGCTTCGACGCGGAGGGCGCCTACCAGATCGCGCGGGCGGCCGCGATGAGCCCCACCGCTCCTCCCGGCGGCCGCGGCGGCCGCGACAACGTCGTTTCGTACATGCAGCTGGGCTACGTGCCGGCCACCGTCGGCGCGTCGGCCTCCTGGACGATCGAGTACGGACAGGACGACGCCGCGCTCGCCGCGCTGGCGGCCGCGCTGGGACACACCGACGACGCGAACGCGCTCTCGACCCGCCTGCACGGCTGGCAGAAGCTGTACGACTCCGCCACGGGTTACCTGTGGGCCAAGAACGCCGACGGGTCGTGGGCGACGCCGCACGGCAACCCCACGGTGCAGACCGACGATTTCGACGAGGCCAACGCCGCCCAGAGCGTGTGGGGCCCCTGGTACGACGTGGATGGCCTCGAGAGCGTGATGGGCGGCAAGGACGCGCTCGTTCGGAACCTCGAGGCGTTCTTCGAGCAGGGCAAGGCCGACTACGACGCCGTCCGCTGGGACCAGCCGCTCTCGGCCGGCGCGACGCGCAAGTACTACTGGGGCGGCAACGAGCCCGACATCCACACCCCGTACCTCTTCGCGCTCGCGGGACGGCCGGACCTCACGCAGAAGTGGGTCGCGTGGATCGAGAACGAGGTCTACACGGCCGGGGCGGACGGCCTGCCGGGCAACGACGACGGCGGGACCATGAGCGGGTGGCTCGTCTTCTCGATGCTCGGCGTGTACCCGGTGCCGGGTACGGATCGATACGTCGTCGGGGCGCCGGCGTTCCCGCACGCGCGGATCGCCGTCGCGGGCGGCACCTTCACCATCGACGCGCCGGACGCGTCGCCCGCGAACCCGTACGTGCAGTCGGTCACGCTGAACGGCGCGCCGCTCGCGACGCCCGTGCTGCACCACGCCGATCTCCGGCCCGGCGGCAATCTCACCTTCCAGATGGGCCCCGCCCCGAGCGATTGGGGGCGAGGGGGGTGAGGCGCGGCCCGTGCGGCGGGTCACGCCGCCGGCGGGCAGCCGACCGTCAGCACGGGCACCGGTGAGAGGCGCAGCACGCGCTCGGCGACGCTGCCGAGCAGCATGCGCGGCAGCCCGCGCCGGCCGTGCGTGCCGACGACCACGAGGTCCGCGCCGAGCTCCTGGGCGGCGGCGACGATCTGCTGCCACGGATCGCCGACGCGGAAGGCCGCCAGCAGCCCCGGGCACCGCGCGCGGAGCTCAGCCGCCGTGCGCTCGAGCATGGCGCGCGCGTCGTCCTCCATGTCGCCGACCTGGAAGTAGTTGCCCGTCGCGTAGGCGCTGTTCGGTACGGTGAAGACGTGCAAGAGCGTGAGCCTCGCCCCGAGCGCCTGGGCCAGGACGAGGCCGAGCTCCTGCGCGCGGCGGGAGGTGTCGCCGAAGTCGGTGGCCACGAGGATGTGCTTCGGTGCGTCCACGGCGAGCCGTCGGACGTGGGCGAGCAACCCGCATGCCGACGCTCGCGCTCGCGCCGCCGTCTCGTCGCGCTCGTCCTCCTCGTCGCCACGCTCGCGCTCTGGCGGCCCGCGGCCGCGCACGTGCGCGCCGCGTCCCTGCTCGTCCGCTTCGCGGATCCGGACGCACACTCGCTCGTCGCCGACGCCGCGCGCCACCCGGTGGCCGAGCGGCCGTTCGAGCTGCCCGGTACGCGCGCTCGCCTCTACTGGCCGGAGGACGTCGCCCGGCCCCCGGGCGTCGTCGTCGTGCACGGCGTGCACTACCTCGGCATCGACGAGCCGCGGCTGCGCCGCTTCGCGCGCACCATCGCGGCCAGCGGCGTGGCCGTGCTCACGCCGGAGATCCGCGAGCTGACCGATTACCGGATCGAGCCGGCCTCCATCGACACGATCGGGGCGTCGGCGCAGGCGCTCTCGGCGCGCCTCGGTGGCGTGCGCGTCGGCGTGATGGGGCTGTCGTTCGCGGGCGGGCTGTCGCTCGTGGCGGCGGCGGATCCGCGCTGGGCGCCGTCGTTCGCCTTCGTCGTCGCCGTCGGCGCGCACGACGACCTCGGGCGCGTGCTGCGCTTCTTCACGAGCGACGAGGCGCCGCGACCGGACGGGACGGTGCTGCACCTGCACGCGCATCCCTACGGGCCGGTGGTCCTGCTGTACGCGCACGCCGAGGACTTCTTCTCGCCCGCCGACCTGCCGGCGGCCCGCGACACGCTGCGCCTGTGGCTGCACGAGGACTTCGACGGCGCGCGCCGCCGCGCGGCCGCGCTCTCGCCCGCGGGGGCCGCGCTGGTGAAGCACGTGTTCGACCGCGACACGCGCGCGCTCGCCCCCGCGCTCGATGCCGAGATCACGCGCCTCCAGCCCGCGTTCGCCGCCGTGTCGCCCAGCGCGCACCTGAAGGACGTGCGCGTGCCCGTCTTCCTCTTGCACGGCGCGGGCGACACCGTCGTGCCGTCCAGCGAGACCGAGTGGCTCGCCCACGACACGCCTCGCGGGATGCTGCGCGAGGCGCTGATCAGCCGCGCGATCGAGCACGTCGAGGTCGAGGGGGGCACGTCGCTGCGCGACGAGATCGCGCTCGTCGATTTCATGAGCGGCGTGCTGGAGGCCGCCGACGACGAAGGGCGCTAGGCGCGCAAGGGAACAACCGTACTGGAAAAATGCACGGCTCCGGGATCTCTGCTTAACTACTCTCAGCCATGCGCTTCTCTCGGCTCACGCTCCTCCTCTTCCTTTGCCTCGCGCTCGCCACCTTCGGCGGGGCGTGCGGCAGCTCCGGCGGCTCCAAGTTCACGGGTTCGGGTCAGGGCGACGCGTCCGCCGACGACGCGACCGTTCCCGGCGACGACGGCTCGGCCCTCGGCGACGACGGGAGCCACCTCGGGAACGGCGACGCGAGCAGCGTGCTGACGATCGCGCCGGCCAACGAGACGATCGACGTCACCTACGGCCAGTCGATGCCCACCGTGCAGTACACGGCGACCGTGCTGGGCCAGCAGGTCGCGGCGTCGTTCGCGATCGATCGCGGCGAGATCGGCAGCATGAACGCCTCCTCGGGCCTGATGACGCCGACCGGCAACGTCGGCGGCACCGCGCACGTCACCGCCACCTACAACGGGCAGACGGCGTCCACGACGGTCACCGTCCGCCTGCACATGACGCAGAACGGCGGGACCGCGGGAGCGGACGCGGGCGGCGGCGCCGGGGGCAACGGAGGCGTCGGCGGCGAGGGCCAGGGAGGGCAGGTGAGCGGGCAGGGGCAGGGCGTGCTGCAGGGGACGCCGATGGCCGATCCGGGACTGTCGTGGCTGTACCCGTACGACAAGACGGTCTGGCCGCGCGGGCTGCTCGCGCCGCTGCTGCAGTGGAACGCGCCGCGCAACTACGACGCGGTCTACATCGACCTGAAGGAGGCCGCCTTCGAGTTCCAGGGCTTCTTCTCGGCCACGGCGACGCCCTTCGTCCATCACCCGGTGCCGCAGCAGGCCTGGCAGGCGCTCGGCTACTCGAACCAGGGCGAGGACGTGACGGTCACGCTGGTCTTCTCGGCCGGCGGCGTCGCCTACGGTCCGCTCACCGAGACGTGGAAGATCGCGCAGGCGACGCTCACCGGCACCGTCTACTACAACTCGTACGGCACGAACCTCGTTCAGAACTACTGCTGTACGATCAACGGCGCATCCTTCGGAGGCGCCACGCTCGCCATCAAGCACGGCGCGACGAGCCCCACGCTGGTCGCCGGCACGAACGCGATGACCAGTGGCTGCCGCGTTTGCCACTCGGTCAGCGCCGATGGGTCGCGCCTCGTGACCGAGCACGGCGACAACTACGACACCTCGTCCTGGTACGACCTGAAGAACGGCTACGCCGAGACGACGATGAACCCGCAGGGCACCGGGCAGTTCGCGTGGCCGGCGATGTTCCCCGACGGCTCGATGCTCCTGGCCGACGGGGCGCCGCTCTCGGGCAGCGGCGGGTACGCCGCGCAGCTCTTCTCGGTGCAGACCGGCGCCGCCGTCGCGTCGACGGGGCTGCCGGCCGGGCTGAAAGCCGGCGCGCCGGTCTTCTCGCCCGACGGCACGCACGTGGCGTTCAACTTCTACGGGGGCACGGTCAACGGCACGGCGGCCGACGGCAAGTCGCTGGCGGCCATGGACTTCGATCCGAAGACGAGCACCTTCTCGAACTTCCGCATCCTGTACACGCCGCCGAGCGGCACGGCCGTGTGGCCCTCGTTCCTGCCGACCAACGACGCCGTCGTGTTCGAGCTGGAGACGGTCAACAACGGCCGCGACTGGGGCGGGACGCGATCGACGTGCGACAGCAGCGGCACGTGCTCGAACACCGGCACGCAGGCGGAGCTGTGGTGGGTCAACCTGACCGGTACGCCGCAGGCCACGCGCCTCGACGTGCTGAACGGCAAGGGGTACCTGCCGACGCTGGCGGCGACGCAGCACACCGACGACACGACGCTCGACTACGAGCCGACCGTCAACCCGGTGCCGAGCGGCGGCTACGCGTGGGTCGTGTTCACGAGCCGGCGCCTGTACGGCAACATCGCCACCATCAACCCGTACTGGAGCGATCCCCGCTTTCACGACATCAGCCAGGCGCCGACGCCCAAGAAGCTCTGGGTCGCCGCCATCGACCTGAGCGCCAAGCCGGGCACGGACCCGAGCCACCCGGCGTTCTACCTGCCCGGGCAGGAGCTGCTCGCCGGCAACTCTCGCGGCTACTGGGTGGTCGATCCGTGCATGCCGAACGGCTCGACCTGCCAGACGGGCGACGAGTGCTGCGGCGGCTACTGCGAGGACGTCGACGGCGGCTTCGTGTGCAGCAGCCAGCCGCCGGCGTGCTCCAACCTCAACGACAAGTGCACGACGACGAGCGACTGCTGCGGCGCATCGCAGGGCGTGCAGTGCATCAACGGCCGCTGCGCGCAGAGCTCGCCGCAGTGAGGGCTCACGCGGCGACGAGCCGCCACCGCGCCATCGGGCCGCAATCGACGCGCAGGAGCATCCCCTCTTCGACGGACTGCCAGGGCTCGTCGGTCATCTGCTCGGACGCGACGAAGACGGCGCTGCGCCGCTGGGACCACGGCGTCTCGACCACGGTGCCGTCGCGGCTCGTACGCCGCGTGCGCACCTCGTCGTGCGGGCCGCGCTCCAGGAGGAACATCGTCCGCCCGAACCGGTGCGCGTAGGTCGTCTCGCCGTCGGACAGGAGGAAGTTGAAGGCGCCGAAGCCTCCGCGCTCGCGGGCGCTGCGCGCGGCGGCGCCGACGGCGGCGTCGGTCCGGGCCGACGCGGACGCATCGCTGACCCCGGCGTCGTCGAGCCGGGTCAGCAGCCACGCGAAGAGCAGCTCGCTGTCGGTCTCCCCGGCGATCGCGCGCAGGCGCTCGGCCGACGCGTGCGCACGGAGCCATGCCACGTCCTTGACGGTGCCGTTGTGGGCGAACACCCAGCGACCGCTGCGGAACGGGTGGGTGTTGGCGAGCGAGGTCTCGCCGACCGTCTTCTGCCGGACGTGGCAGACGAGCACGTCGCCGCCGGCGCCGACCGCCAGGCGATGGAAACGCTCGTCCTCGCTGGCGCAGAGGACGCCCTTCTCGACGCGCCACTCGCCCGCCTGCCGATCGAACACCGCGATGCCCCAGCCGTCGCGATGCTCGCGCGAGAGCGCGGCAAGCGAGCGGGGCGCCTCGCGAAGCACGATGCGGAAGTCGGTGGGCTCGCTCGAAGCGATGCCAAGAAGCCGGCACATCGAAGGCTCCTTTACTGTAGCAACGCGCGGCCTGCCGTGCCCAATCCGGCGTATTCTCACGTCCCCCGGCACGAGGTCCACCGTCACGTTCGCGGGCTCACGCCCACCGTCACGTTCGCGGGCTCACGCCCACCGTCACGTTCGCGGGCTCACGCCCGACCCATCCGACCGATGCGCAAGGCCGCCGTCCTCGCTGCACTCGCGCTCCTCGCGGCCACGGCGCCCGCGCGCGCCGACGGGCCTCCGCCGCCGGCCGAGCGCCGGCAGGTCTACTCGCCGTACGAGCAGCAGACGATCGACGAGGTGCTGAAGGACCTGCACCAGACGCCCGCTCAATCCCCCGAGGGGAAGATCATCGAGAGCGTCGAGGTGGTCCCGCTCGACGTCTTCGAGCCGCGCGACGTCCTGCCGACCTGGCTGAACGCGTTCCACGTCACGACGCGCAAGTACGTCATCGCCCGCGAGGTGCTGCTCCACCCGGGCGACCGCTACAGCCAGGTGCTCGTCGACGACACGATCCGCAACCTGCGGCGCCTGCCCGGGGTGCCTCAGCTGTCGCTGGTCGTCATCGTGCCGACGGTGGGCAGCACGCCCGATCACGTGCGCCTCGTCGTCATCACGAAGGACGTGTGGAGCCTGCGGCTCAACTGGAACGTGGTGGGCACTCTCGGCGGCTTCGACGAGCTCGCGTTCGAGCCGGCCGAGACGAACTTCCTCGGGACCCACCAGATCGTCGGCGCCGCGTTCGTCCTCGAGCCGTCGGCGTACACGATCGGCGCGACGTACACGGCACCCCGGCTGGGCACGTCGCGCGTCGCCATGCAGGCCGCCGCCAACGTCATGATCAACCGCGATACGGGCGCTGCCGAGGGGACGTACGGCCAGCTCGTCGCCGGCCAGCCTCTGTTCTCCGGAAAGACGCCGTGGGCGTGGGACTCGAGCGTCGCGTGGCAGGACGTCATCCAGCGCCGCTACGAGAACGCGCAGCCCGTCTACTTCTACGACCCGGACACGGGACAGGCGGTCCCGTTTCAGTACCGCTCGCGCGTCTTCGCGGCCAACTACGAGGTGACGCGCTCCTTCGGGTGGGACGTCAATCACGACTTCACCTTCGGCGTCGGCCTGAGCCGCGGCGTGTACCAGGTAGGCTTCCCGACGGCGAACCCCAAGACGCTCGCCGACTTCGCGCGCGCCGCAGTCCCGGTCAGCGACACGCGCGTCGGGCCGTCGGTGCAGTACCACACGTACGAGATGCGCTTCGTGCGCGTCATCGACTTCGACACCCTGGCGCTGCAGGAGGACTACCGCCTTGGGCACGACATCGTGGTGCGCGTCTACCCGAGCTTCCGCGCGTTCGGGTCGTCGCGCGACGTCCTCGGTCTCTACGCCGCCGCGCAGTACACCTGGGCCGTGCGCGACGGCCTGTTCCGCGTGGCCGTGCAGTCGACGACCGAGCCGGAGATCGACCGCATCGCGGACGCCTCGCTCGTACCGTTCGCGCACCTGGTGACGCCGACGATCGGGAGCTTCGGGCGCATCGTCGTCGACGGCACGCTGCTCTGGAGGTGGCGCAACTACCTGAACCAGACCACGATCCTCGGCGGCGACGATCGGCTCCGCGGCTACCCGACGAACTTCTTCCTCGGCCAGAACGTCCTCTCGTACAACGTCGAATTTCGCACGCGCCCGGTCGAGGTGTTCTCGATGGAGCTCGGCGGCGTGGCCTTCTTCGACGCCGGCGACGCGTTCACCGCGTGGAATCAACTGGTGCCGTACCAGTCGGTGGGCGTCGGCGCGCGCACGCTGTTTCCCTGGCTCGACCGGACCGTGTTCCGCGTCGACCTCGGCTTCCCGATGGAGCACCCGATCGATCCATCGACGGGCGCGCGGATCCCGCCGCTCAACTTCCTCATCACGTTCGGGCAGGCGTTCTCCACGCCGACGGTGGCGCCTCCTCCCGTGCTTCCGACGGGGCAGACCGCGGACGCTCCGTGACGGCCTCGAGCACCTCATGCAGCGCCGCCGCGCTCTCGACCCAGGAGCGCGGCCCGCACGCGCGCACGACGTTTTCGTCCCACGTCCCGTGCAGCACGCTGACCAGCGCGTCGGCCAGCGCGCGCGCGTCCTTGGGCGGCACGAGGAGGCCGGCGCGCTCGTCGGACAGCACGTCCGGTATGCCGCCCACGCGCGTGGCGACGACGGGCCGGCCGCTGGCGAGCGCCTCGAGCACCACGTTCGGGGTACCCTCGGCCCAGCTCGGGAGCGCGAGCACGTCGCACGCGCCCACCCAGCGCGCCACCTCGTCGTGCGGTCGCGCGCCGAGCGCTCGCACGACGCCCGACGGCCACGCGGACGCGCGCCCGCGCACCTCGTGACCGGACACGCCGTCGCCGACGAGGACGAGCACGGCCTGCGGTACGCGCGCTCGCACCCGTTCGAACGCAGCGAGCAGCTCGCGCACGCCCTTCTGCGGCTCGAGGCGGCCCACGAAGAGCACGACGCGCGCGTCCTCCGGCAGGTCGAGCGCGCGGCGCTCCTCGTCGCGATCGCGCGGGTGGAACAGCGCCCCGTCCACGCCGTTGGCGACGAGGTGGACGCGCGCGCGCGGCACGCCGAGCCCCACCATCGCCTCGGCCAGCGGGCGGGACACCGCCACGACGGCGTCGGCCTTCGGGAGCACACGCGCCGCCACGCCGCGCGCCGCGCGCCGGCGCAGCACCACGTTGACGTCCGAGCCATGCACCTTCACGACGCACGGCTTGCCGAGCGCGCGCGCGGCGAGCACGGCCGCGCACCCGTCCGGGTACGCCCACGTGGCTAGCAGGACGTCGGCCGCGCGCAGCTTCTCGCGATGCGGCAGCAGCGACGCCAGGTACAGCGGCACGGCGACCGACAGGCCGACGCGCGGCACGTACAGCTGGCGCACGTACGTCACGTCGATCCCGTGCACCCTCTCGTGCGCCGGCAATGCGGCGAGCCGGGCCGCGCGCGGCGGCACGGAGAGCGCGTGCGCGAGCGGCACGTGGGGCACCGCCTCGAGCACCTCCAGGTCGCAGCGGCGCCCCAGCTCGGCGATCTGCTGGCGGTTGAAGGGGGCGCTCAGTGGTTCGAGCGAGCTCGGGAAGATCTTGGTGACGACGACGACGCGCATGCTGCGTGCAACGTAGGGCGCAGGGTCTCGATGCGCATCGTCCACGTCGTGCAAGGGCTCGGCATCGGAGGGCAGGAGCGCCTGGTCATGCAGCTCTGTCACGAGCTCGTCGCGCGGGGGCACGAGCCCGCGATCGTGAGCCTCTCGCCCGGAGGCGAGGTCCGCGCCGAGGCCGGCCGCGTGCCCGTGTACGACGCGACGCGCGCGCACGGGCCCGATCCGTCGCTCGTGGCGCGGCTGGCGATCCTGCTCGCGAAGTTGCGCGCCGACGTGGTGCACACCCACAACCCCTCGCCGCTGCTGCACGCGATGCCCGCCGCGCTGCTGGCGCGCGTTCGGCGGCGTGTGCACACCAAGCACGGCGCCAACGTCTACGGGCCGCGCGGGCTGTGGGCCGCACGCGCCGTCGTACGCGCGATCGACGCCGTCGTGGCCGTCTCGCCGGAGACGGCCCACGTGGCGCGCGTGAAGGAGCGGGTGTCGGAGCGGCGGCTGCACGTCGTGCCCAACGGCATCCCCCTCGCCGGCCTCGGGCGCGACGCGCGCGCGCGCGAGCGCATCCGGGCCGAGCTCGGCATCGCGCCGGACGCCGTGGTGGTCGGATCGGTGGGCCGGCTGGCGCCCGAGAAGGAGTATCCGCTGCTCGTGCGGGCCGTGGCGCCGATGCTCGGCGACGACGTGCGTCTGGTGCTCGTCGGCGAAGGGCAGGCGCGCGCGGACATCGAGCGCAGCATCCCGCCGGAGCGTTCCCGGTTCGTCACGCTGACGGGTCTGCGCCGGGACGTGCCCGCTCTGCTCGCCGCCTTCGACCTGTTCGTGCTGTGCTCGCGCACCGAAGGGCTGCCGCTCGCCGTCCCCGAGGCGATGGCCAGCGAGCTGCCCGTGGTGGCGACGTCCGTCGGCGGCCTTCCCAGCGTGGTGCCGGACGACTGCGGCGCGCTCGTTCCGTCCGGCGACGCGGTCGCCCTCTCCCGAGCGATCGGCGACCTCGTGCGCGATCGGCCGCGCGCGCGCGCCATGGGCGAGGCCGCCCGGCGTCACGCGCTGGCGAGCTTCTCCATCGAGCGGATGGCCGACGCCTACGAGCGCATCTACCGCGGGGCGTGAGGCACGCGACCGGAGGTCGATCGGTCCCGAAGTCGCGCCGACTGCGCGAGGGCGCACGTGGACCGAGGATTGCCGTTCGCGACTGGCCGCTTACGGATCGGGGGTAGCCGTCGCTTGGCCCCATGTGGACACTGCCTGCCCTCCCCGTGGACGACGTGGTCTCGCGCGTCGCCGTCGTCGAGGGCTACAACACGAACACCTACCAGGCGCAGGACGATCCGAACCTGCCGATCATCCGTCGGCACCCCGCGCCCTTCACCGGGGTCGACGGCGACATCGAGCTGCGATGGCTCGGACACGACAGCGACCGGACGATCCTGAACCTGGACGCGCGGGTCAACCACTACGAGCCGCTCGAGCACCAGTATCAGTCCGACGACGGTGCGTTCACCGGCGCGTTCACGATGAATCGGGAGATCGCGCCTCGGACGACCCTGTCGCTCAACGCCAACGGGGCGGTCACCAGCTTCAACGCCGCGCACGTGACGGACGGCACCATCTTCGCCTTCGATCCGACCCAGCAGAGGAGCACCTACTGGATCACCGACACCAGTGCCTCGCTCGCGTACAGGATGACACCCACGCTGCGCCTGACGCAGGGGGCGGGTGCGACCATCTCCGGGACTCTCGCGTCCGCGCCGACCGAGCTGCCAAACGGTCGGTTGGTCGAGCATCGCGGCCTCGACTACGTGATGCCGTACATCGAGACCGATCTGAACAAGGACGTCTCGTCGCGCACGTCGTTCGACGCGATGCTCCTGTACCAGTACGCGCTGCAGTTCTACGTCCTCGACCTCACGCAGACGCCGCCCCGCAACATCGGCCCCGACAAGGAGGCCTTCATGACGCTGCTCGGCGGCTGGACGTACCACTGGACGCAGGAGCTCTCGACGGTGCTGCGGGGCGGGGGCGTGCTCGCGTCCGCGCCGCCGCGCGATCCCGATCAGCGCGCCATCCTTTCGCCCGCCGGCGAGGTGGACGTGTACTACGACCGGCCGTTCTTCGACCTGCTCGCCAGCGGAGGATACACGTGGGGGAGCGTCAATCCGCGGCTGGGCGAGGGCCCGACGGCCACCGGCACCTTGACGGCCATCGGCATCCCTCACCCCGTCGGCAAGTGGAAGAACCTCGCCGTGGTCGCGAACGCGCAAGCCTCGTACGCGGAGCTCATCACGGGCGTGGGGCAGGCCACCGACCTCGGCCTGTACACGGCGGGCCTCGAGCTTCGGTACGCGCTCAACCGCTGGCTCGGCCTGCTGGGCGGGTACGATTTGCGCTACGCCACCTTCGTCACGCCTGGGCAGTTCAATCCACCCTTCCTTCAGCAGGTCTTCTTCATCGGCCTGAGCGGCTACTTCTCGAACGACCGGAGCATCCTCCCGCTCACGACCTTCGCCGCACCGATCACGCCGCCGTCGTGACGGCAAGGGGCGCTCGAGGCCGCTCGCACATCCGGCGCCGACGCGTAAACAGAGGTCACCGTGCACGACGCGACCCATCGTCTCGATCACGCCAGGCTCCTGCTGGAGCTCGGGGAGCTGCACGACTCCGAGCGCGAGGTGGCCGAAGTCCTCGACGCTCGCCCCGAAGACCTGACGGCCCTCAACCTGCTCGCGAAGATCAAGCACGCCCGAGGCGAGCTGTCGCAGGCCGTCGCGCTATGGGCTCAGATCCACGCACGATCGCCCCACAGCGAGCGTGCGCTCATGTACCTCGGGAGCATTCTCCAGCTGGCGCGCGATCCCGAGCGTGGGGCGAGCGAGTACCTGGCGCTCGGTCCCGGACAGCTCGTGCACAAGCCGCTCGCTCACCTCGAGCTCGAGCAGGCGTTCAAGGCGTTCCTCGCTTGCCGGGTCGACGAGGCGTACGCGACCTGCGAGCGGCTCGCGCACCGCTGGCGCGTGCAGGACCCCATGCTCTACAAGCTCGCGGTCCTCGCGAAGGCGTGGATCGCCGAGCTCAGTGGCGACCTCGAGGTGGCGTGCGCCACGCTCGAAGCGCTGGGGCTCGAGCGCGGCTTCGAGACCGACATCGATCGCGTGCTGGCGCTCGCGCGCGTCTACGAGCGCGCCGGGACGCGAGAGCGGCTGGAGAAGGCCGCGCACATCTTCCGCTTCCTCGAGCGGAGCTACGCCAAGATGAGCGCCGTGGCGCGCCTGGCGCGCATCTACCGCCGGCTCGGCGACGACAATCGCGCCGAAGCCTACGAGCGGCGCTGGCTGGAGTCGTTCGAAGGGCGCATGCACCGGCCGACGCTCGCCGAGGTCGTCCGCGTGAGCGCCGCCAGCTACGTGCCGCTCGAGTGGCTGGCTCGCCTCCGCGAGCCGCTGCGCGAGCGCGCCTGCGCGGACGTCGCGACCGACGACGCGCGCGAGCAGGGCCTGGGCGCGTGGGTGCTGGGCGACGCGAACGAGGCGCGACATCGCCTGTCGATCCGCGGCGAGCGACTCGACGAGACGTACCTCGCCGAGCTCGACGCACTCGAGGCCGATTACGACTCGGCGGCCCGCCGGTGGTCGCGCGTGCTCGATCGCGATCCGGGCGAGGACACGCGCGCGGTCGCCGCGATGCTGCGGGCGTGCGAGCGCACCGACGCGCCGGAGCTTCGCCGGGCCGCGGCGCGCGTTCTCGCTCAGCCGGGCCTGGTCGAGCACATGGAGGCGCAGCTGCGAGCGATGCCGCTGCGCGCGGACGCGTGGCGCGAGATGGCGACCTTGCGACGCGTGCTGGGCCACCTCGACGAGGCCGCGCGGTGCGCCGAGCGCGCGCAGGCGCTGGCGGACGCCGTCGAGCGCGATGCCCGGCCGGTCGGGCGCGTGCTGGCCGCGGCCGTGTTCCAGTTCGTGGGCAAGACGAAGGGGCTCGTGCACCAGGTGTGGGCCGACCGGCGGCCGGTCGAGCCCGGGCGAGGCGGGTTTCTCGCCACCGACGACATCCTGGGCAACGTGACCTTCGAGATGAAGCAGCACGTGCGCAACACGTTCTTCGCCGTGCGCGAGTACGCGCGCTCGCGCTTCCCGCAGCAGACGAGCGACGTGCTCGACTACCAGTACACCTACAAGGTCACCAAGGAGGACGAGCCCTCGGGAGGGCCGAGCGCCGGACTGCCGACCGCGCTCGCGTTCTTGAGCGTCTTCCTGCAGAAGCCCGTGCCGCAGGACGTCGCGTTCAGCGGCGTGCTGATCGCCGATTCGCACGACGCACTCGTGGTGCGAAGCGTGGGAGACGCCGCCTTCAAGGTGAAGGGCGCCTACCACCGCAACCTGCGGCGCATCGTCATGCCTGCCGAGAACCGCGCCGACCTGGCCGCGAGCGCTCAGGTTCCCGCCGCCGTCTGCGAGCGCTTCGTGCGGTACGTGACGACCCTCGACGAGGCGGTGACCGTGACGTTCGGCCCGGAGGCGTGGATGTAGCGCCGTCGGCGGTGCCGAGATCCGGGGCTGCTCGCGTCAGTTCGCCTTCGGGATGCATCCCACCCGCGTGGTCGCGACCACCATGTCGTCGTACTCCACGCTGCCGTCGGGGCCGCTGGTGATGTAGTTCTGGGGCCAGAAGTAGTCGAGCTGCAGCGACGTCGTGGAGCGCCACTGCATGTCGAGCGGCACGTAGGGCTGCGTGCAGAGGTTCGGGTAGCTCGTGCACTCGCTTCCGTCGGCGCCGTTGGGCCCCTGCACGCAGAACTTGTCCTTGATCCAGCACCCCGTCGGCGCCTGAGCATCCAGGTGCTGCACGAGCGCGTCGTTCTTCCACACTTCGAGCACGGCGCCGGCGGACGACGTGACGTCCGTGTCGAGCTTCACGTGCACCTCGAGGCAGATCCATGCGTCGTCATCGGCGGTGAAGGAGGCCCGGTGGACGAGCGAGTTGCCGTAGTACGCCGTGCTTCCCTGCGGCGTTTGCATCCAGGAATGCATTTGCATCCAGTAGTTGTAGTAATCGAAGCGCGGATTCGGCTGTCCGACGCCCCACACGGGCTCGACGGCGATCGAGAAGCGATCGTCGCCGTTCGGCTTGAGTCCCGCCTGCGGGTCGGGGTAGGGCAGCGGCGGGTCGTACCCGCCGAACCACACGCCCGCGTGGTGCCACTGGATGCCCGCCTGATACTTCGCGTACCAGCGCACGAACCATTCGTCGTGACCGGGCACGAGCCTCTTGTACAGGTCGGTAGCGTTCGCGTTCACCCCGGACGTCAGCTTCAGCGACGCCTTGCCGCAGCTGCTGGGCGGCACGTCCGACACGAGGGTCATGCCGGCAGGGTGGTTGGCGTTGTCGTAGCGCGACACGACCGCGGACACCGAGCCCTCCTCGAAGTCCTCCAGCCAGACCACCGCAGGGTCGCTCGCGAGCCCCTGGTCACACGGGTACTTGGACGAAAGACCGACGCCGGCGGCGCCGCCGTCTCCGGTCGGCCCCCCGGATTTGCCCGAGACGTCCGAATCGGCAGCGGCACCCGCGTCGCCGTCGACCGCCGCATCCGAGTCGTGCCCTGGGCCGCCCGCTGCTCCGGCGACGCTGCCGTCGTGGGCCGCGCACGCCGGCGAAGACGACAGAACGAGCGTCGCGAGCCCCAGGATGAACCTCCTCGGCACGCGGCTGCCAAGGTGCTCGGTCGAGCACGCGCGAGCCATCACCATCTCCACGCTCCTCCCGCATGGCCTCGACTTCGCCGTGGCCTCACCGATCGTAGTGTGCACATCGGTCGAGGCGCTTGCAAAGACGGACGCCGTGGCGCGCCAGTCCACTCGATTGGCATCCGAGGTCACTGCCAACGGACGCCGCTCCGTCGTAGAGCGCCGAGCGCCGGGCCGATCGGGACGAGCGGACGGGCCGTCGATCCGAACGCGCGATCGTCGTGCGGCTCGGACCGGCAGGGGACACGCTGCGCGGCATCGAGGTCGACGAGGAACGTGGCGCTCGCGTCCGCCGTGCACTGGGCCTCGCTCGCCGGCAGGCTGGCGGGATCGATGTCCGCGGGCCGGCGTGATCTGCAAGAAGCCGTCGAGCCTGGCCATCGCCGAGCCGAGCAGGGACCATACGCGAGACGGCAGGGCCCGAACGCGTGCGCCTTCGCCACGCCGTGGTGGAATGCCACGAGCGTACAAATACGAGCATCGGCGAGCGTCGTGGCGAGTTGGTACTCGACGCCGCTTCCTACCCGGGAGCCGATCCCCTCGCATTTCCGCCGATGCGCGCGCGGTACGGCAGGTGCAAAGCGCCGCGGCCTCGCGTGAGTGTTGGAGGAACCATGGAGCTCGATGAAACCATCGGTCAGGTGAGCCAGCTGTATCGCACGCTCACAGGCCGCGACATGCCGTCATCCGACGTGCCGTATGCGCCGATTCCCGCGGAGAAGGATCCCGTGCAGCACGTGCAGGAGCAGATGGACCGGCTCCTCGGCCTGCTGAACGGCCCGGGAGCCACGTCGACCACCGGTGCGCCCTGGGCGCCACCGATCACGATCTACGAGAGCGCGAACGAGATGGTCGTCGCCATCGACGTGCCGGGGACGACGCGCGACCGCATCGACGTGCACCTCGAAGGCGGGATGCTCGTCGTCGCGGGCACGCGCGCCCCGTCGCCGGCGGTCGACGGTCAGGTGCTGCGCGCCGACGGTCAGGGGCTGCGCCCCGATGGCCAGGCGCTGCGCGCCGACGGCCAGGCGCTGCGCGCCGACGGTCAGGCGCTGCGCCACGCGGAGGTGCGCTTCGGCGCGTTCCGTCGCGTGGTGCCGCTGCCGCCGGGGCTCGTGACCACCGACATGAGCGCTCGCCTCGAGGGCGGCGTTCTCGAGGTGCGCATCCCGCGCGACGGCGCCGGGGGCGTACGCCAGGTCAACGTTGCCTAGGCGCCGATCCGCCGTAGTCCGCCGCGACCAGCAAGACCCTCGACCGTGTCCGGGCGCGCCCTCTGGCGCGCCCGAAGACGGCCGACGTTTACCAAAAGAAAGAGAATCGGAGGAAGCCCCAATGGAGACCGCGAAGGTGGATATCCGCAGACTGCAGATGCTCAACGATTGCATCAACCGCACGATCGAGGCGCTCAATCAGGTGCGCCTGTCCGTTCACGGAGGGAGCCTGTCGCACTCGGCGCCCTTCGGCGTGCAGGGTATCGGGACGCCGGCGTTCGTCGGCGGCTATCCCGGCGCCTTCGCGTCGCCCTACGGCATCTCGCCCCAGATGTTCGGCGTGGTCCCGGGCATCGGGCACACGGCGGCGAACGCGTACGGCAATCCGTTCAACGCGAACGTGACGCCGTCGGCGTTCGCGACCAACCCGCTCGCGTACTGGGCGACGCAGCAGAATGCCTGGACGCAGACGACGCCGTGGACGGCGCAGGTGCCCTGGACCCAGACGGGCCTCGGCCACACCGGCGTCGACCCGCGCCTCGGCGGGTACGACTACGATCCGTACACCACCGCGCGCATCGCGCAGACGTTCCCTTTCGTTCACTGGGGCTACTCGCCCTTCGGCTGGCCGAACGTCTGATCCGGTTCGGCCGGCTCGCCAATCTGTCCATCAGTTGGTGACCGGCTCCGGACCCGAGGGCAGGGCGGCATCCTCTTCGAGGGTGCCGCCTTCTCTCATTTGGGAGCTCGCGTCTCCGCGTCACCGCGCGCCGATGCGCAGGAGCACCACCTTGATCGTGTCGAGCATGATCGAGAGGTCGAACATCACCGAGTAGCTCTTGATGTAGTAGAGATCGTACTGGAGCTTCTCGAGGTGGTCCTCGGCGGTCGCGCCGTAGCGGCAGCGGACCTGCGCGTGGCCGGTGACACCCGGCTTGACGTACAGGCGCTGCTTGAAATAGGGCACCTGCTGCTCGAGCTGCTCGATGAAGACGGGGCGCTCGGGGCGCGGGCCGACCATGCTCATCTCGCCCCTGAGGACGTTCCACAGCTGCGGCAGCTCGTCGATGCGCGTCTTCCGGATGAAACGTCCGACGCGCGTGACGCGAGGGTCGTTCTCCTGGGCGAACTGCGCCCCGAGCTTCTCGGCGTCGATGCGCATCGACCGGAACTTGTAGAGCGTGAACGGCCGTCCGAGCTCTCCCGCGCGCACCTGGCGGTAGAGGATCGGCCCCGGCGAGTCGATCGCGATGGCGACGACCGTCAGCAGCACGATGGGCGCGGCCAGCACGAGGCCGGCGAATGCCATGACGACGTCGAGCAGCCGCTTCAGGCGGCGCGTGGCCGGCCGTGCGGTGAACCCCTCGGCGAAGATGAGCTGCGAGGGCTTGAGCTCGCGAACGAAGATCTTCCCCATCTCGCGCTCGTAGAAGGCGACGCCTTCCTCGACCTCGACGCCGCGGAATTTCACCTCGAGCAGCTGCTCGACGGGCAGCGTGCCCCGGCGATCCGGGTAGGCGACGAGCACGACGCGGATGCGGTCGCGCGTCACGAGATCGAACAGGTCGCGGTAGGTGCCGACGACGCCGGTCGAGGGGTCGACCTGCGCGCGATCCCGCGCGAGCATGCCGACCAGCTGCAGGCCGAGATCGCGGCGCGTTTGCACCAGGCGCGCGATCTCGTGCGCCAGCTCGCCGTTGCCGACGACGAGGGTGCGCCGCAGGAATCCCGAGCCCTCGGTCACGCCGTTGTAGAGGATGCGCCACGCGGGCACGAAGAGCGTCGTGAGCGCGAGCGCGACGAGGAAGGTTCCGCGCCCGAGCTCGAGCAGCGGCAGCACGTAGAAGAGCAGCAGCAGGACGAGCGCGCCGAGCGCCACGCCGCGCAGCGCGCGCTCGTAGACGACGCGGGGGTGGCGCGTCGCGCCCAGGTCGTACATGCCCGCGTAGTAGAGGGCCGCCTGCACGATGGCGGCGAAGAGCAGCGCCTTCTTGGCCACGTGCGGCGTGGTGAGACCAGCGTGCACGCCGAGGCGGATGCACGACGCGACGAGCACCGTGATGACGACGAGCGTGCCCTCGTAGAAGAAGAGCAGCAGCTTGCGCGGAGACCGGAACAGCTCGACCATCTACGTCGTCGTCCCTTCGTCGCGGTTCGACGCCGGCTTCATGGCACGATGACCGTGTCGCCCAGCTCCAGGGCGATGTTCTCCTGCAGGTCGCCCTTGTCGACGACCGCGTCGTAGTCGAACGGGATGCGCCGCTCGCCGCGTGAGTCGCGACGCACGATGACGATGCGGTCCGGATCGGCGAAGCGCGTGAGACCGCCGGCCAGCGAGAGGCTCATCAGGACGGTCACCTCTTCGCTGGGCGAGAACTCGCCCGGGTGGTTCACCTCGCCGACGACGTAGATCTTGTAGCTCTTGACCTGCTGCACCTGCACCGACACCGGCGGATCGTCCTGGTAGAATCGATGCAGCCGCTGCTGCACGTCGGCGGCGATCTCCGTGGCGCTGCGCCCCGTGGCCTGCACGTCGCCGATGAGCGGGAGCGAGATCGCCCCGTCGGGTCTCACGGAGGCCTGCGTGCTCAGCTCCTCGTGCTTCCAGACGACGACCTTCAGTACGTCGCCGGGCCCGATGCGATAGCCGATCGCGCTCTCGGCCTTCCAGTTGTACGTCGGGGGTGGAGCACATCCGGAAGCCGCAGCGAGGGCGATGGCGAGCGCGGCGCACGACGGACGCATGGCCATGCTCGGCGCATGATCACGAGCCGCGCCGACCGGCGCGGGCGGCGGCGTCACGCAGGATCTCCGCGATCTCTCCCGCGAGAGCCCGCCGGTCGTAGCGCTCCACGCCCGTCGCGTTTCGCCACGCCAAGGGACGAAAGTCTCCGTTCCGAAATGCGAGGAGACGATCGCGCAACGCCCGCGCGATGCCTTCCTCGTCGCGCGGGGCGACCAGCGGTCCCAGCGCGTGGCGTTCGACCAGGCGCGCCAGGGCGCTGTCCGGCGGGGCGAGCGTGAGCACCGGCCGGCGCAGGTGCATCAGCTCGAAGATCTTCGCCGGGTAGATGCGCGTGGCGCCCGGCACGTCGTCGAGCAGGCAGAGGGTGAGGTGACTGGCGGCGAGCTCCCGCAGCACCTGCCCGTGCGGCACGTAACCGACGCGTTCGATGCCGAGCGCGTCGGCGCCGGCGAAGGCGTCCACCTCGGTCTGGACGATGCGCCCGACGAAGCGCACCCGGAGCAGACGTGCCAGGTCCGGCCAGCGCTCGTGCAGTCGCCGCACACCGCGGAGGAGTCCGCGTGCGCTCGTCAGCGCGAACACGGTCCCGGCGTAGGTGACGACGAAGCGGTCGGCTGGCGGCGGGGGCAGCTCGCGAGGGAAGTCGTCGGGATCGTACCCGTTCGGCACGGCGAACACGCGCGCGCGGTCGAGGAACGCGAAGCGCGCGAGGAGATGATCGCGGAACTCTTCGGTCGCCGTCACGACCGCGTGGGCCCGCCGCAGCAGGGCCGCCTCGAGCGGATCGCCCAGGGCCTTCGCCAGTCGCGAGCGGCCCATCTCGTACGTCGTCCGGAGCGTGCTCCACTCGTCGCGGTAGTCGAGCACCACGCCCAGTCCCCCGGCGCGCGCGAGCGGCGCCAGCAGGAACTGCGAGAACGGCGGGCCACTGACGAGCACGACGTCGTCGCGCCGGGCCGCGATGCGTGACAGGAGCGCCGCCTGCGCGGCCGGTTGCCACAGCAGCTGCGGATCCGGAAAGAGCACTTGTCGGGCGATCGCCGCCATGCGCGCCGAGGCGCCGAGGCCGCTCGTTCCCGCGGCGTTCGCGGCGGGCATCGAAGACGCCGCCTGCGCGCGCCACGCCGCCTCCTTGGCCGCGTAGCCCGGCTCCAGGGTGCGCGCGCGCGCGATCTCCATCCCGGGCGGGACGTCCCGAAAGAGCGAGTCGTCGCGCAGCGGCGCGCTCGGATTGGCCACCGTGAGCACCGCCGGGCGCACGCCGAAGAGCGGCAGGTACTTGGCGAGCTTGACGACTCGCTGCACGCCCGCGCCACCGACCGGCGGGAAGCTGTAGGACACGAGCAGCGCTCGGAGCGGGAGACCCGGCCTCACGTGCGCACGGCGGGTGCAACGCGTATACTCGTGACCTCGATGTCCTGGCTGCCACTCGTCACGATCGTGATGCCGTGCCGGGACGAGGAGCGTTACATCGAGGGGTGCATCCGCGCCGCGCAAGCTCAGGACTGGCCGCGCGATCGCCTCGAGATCCTCGTCGCCGACGGGATGAGCATGGATTCCACGCGCGAGATCCTGGCGCGTCTCGCCGTGGAGGATCCGCGCATCCAGCTCATCGACAACCCCGCCCGCATCCAGGCGGCCGGCCTGAACGAGTGCATCCGGCGCGCCCGCGGCGAGATCGTCGTGCGCATGGACGTGCACGCCGACTACACGCCCGATTTCGTGCGCTCCTGCGTTCGCGTCCTCGAGCAGACGGGTGCCGAAAACGTAGGTGGCGCGGCGCGCCCCAGGGCCAGGACCTTCTTCCAGCGATGCGTGGCGGCGGCCCTGAGCAGCCCGCTGGGCATCGGCGGCTCGAATTACCGCAAGGCCGACCACGAGGGGTGGGTCGAGAGCGTGTGGCCCGGCGCCTTCCGTCGCAGCGTCTTCGAGCGGGTGGGCCTGTTCGATCCCAAGGCCGTCACCAACGAGGACGCCGAGCTCAATCAGCGCATCAACGACGCGGGCGGCCGCGTGTACCTGAGCCGCGACATCCGCGTGCACTACTACCCGCGCGAGTCGATGCGCGCGCTCGCGCGCCAGTACTTCAAGTACGGCCAGGGGCGCGCGCGCACGCTGCTCAAGCACCGCCGATTCCTGTCGTGGCGGCCCGCGCTGCCGTTCCTGTGGCTGGTCGGCGAGGCGGCGCTGCTCGCCACCTCGCCCTTGCACCCGATCGGAGGCTGGTCGTTGGCGGCCTATGCGCTGGCGACCGGCGCCGAGGCCGTGCGCGTCGGCCGCCACGAGGGACCGCTCGCCGTGCCGGTCGTGTGCGCGATCTTCCCCGTGCTCCACGTGTCCCACGGCGCCGGCTTCGCGGCCGGCCTCGTGAAATACGCGCTTCGGCCCGACTGGGACTCCGCCGAACGCCTCGCCCCGCGCGCGGATCACGCCGAAGCCGCTGCGGCCGAGTGAGCGACGGAAGCCGCGCGGCCGGCGCTTCGTGCGGAACGGGATTCGCACGCACGCGCGCGCATGACCGTTCGCTGGCTGGGCATGGCGGGCTGCGCGCTCGGCGCAGCGGTCGCGGGCGCCCTCTCGTGCGGGCGCCAGGAAGTGTGGCCGGGGCCCACGGGACCGGCGCCCGTGGCGCACGAGTCCGAGCCCATGCCGACGCCGCCGGCGGCGATCCAGGTGGCCGTCGAGCACTCCTACGGCAACCGCCCGCGCATCCTGCTGACGGCGGATCGGCTCGCCGCGTTGCGCGGGTTGCGCAGCGCCGGAGCCCCCGCCTGGCGCGCCCTCGCGGAGCAGTGCGACGAGGACGTGCAACAGCCCGTCACCTCGGGCTACGAGGCGTGGGACTGGGTGAATGCCACGCTCGACCTCGCGCTCTGCCACGAGGCGACGGGTAGGGCCGACTACGCGAAGGCGGCGATCCAGTACTTCCGCGCCCTGCTCGACGATCACTACAAGGTGGGCGACCGGGCCGGCGGCGACGCCGTCGTCCATCACGACGACGGCTACCCGATCCGCACGCACGGCTGCTTCGGCGCCATCGCGTACGACTGGCTGCACGACGTGCCCGGAATGACGCCGGCCCTGCGCAAGCACGCGATCGACCGCTTCGCCGCCTGGCAGAAGTGGTACTCGGAGAAGGGCTACAACCGGGACCAGCCCATCGCGAACTACTACATGGGCTACTTCGGCGCGGTCGCGTTCGCGGGAATCGCCGCCGAAGGCGACGATCCACGCGCGAAGGACATGCTCCGTCACGCGCAGCGGATGTTCAACTCCGAGGTCGTCCCCACCTACCAGCGCAAGCTCGCCGGCGGCGACTTCCCCGAGGGCTGGCAGTACGGCGACATGGTCGGGGCCATCCTCGCCATCTTCGCCGACGCCGAGTCGCGCGAGGGACCGCAATCGGCGTTCGACCAGCTGACCTGGCTGCGGCAGACGGTCGCCTACCGTGCGCACGCGCTTTGGCCGGACGGCAAGCACACGTTCGACACGGGGGACTGGTCGGACAAACCGGCGCTCGCGCCGACGCACCTGCTCATGACACTCGCCACGGTGCTCCCCGAGACCGACGTCGCCGAGCGCCAGGCGCGCGCGCTCGCTCGCGCCGCGGCCGATCCTCGCGAGGAGTGGCACTGGCTGGCGGCGCTGGCCGACGATCCGTCGCGTCCGGCCCAGGACCCTCGGCGGGGACCGACGAGCTACTTCGCGCAAGGCACGGGGGCGGTCACCGGGCGCACCGACTGGTCGCCGCAGGCGGTCTGGTTCGCGGTCACCAGTGCGCCGTCGCTGTCGGACCATCAGCACCTGGACGCCGGCCACTTCGAGATCGTGCGCGGCCGCGACCCGCTGGTGATCGACGCCGGCGGCTACGGCTCGTTCTCGAGCCTGAGCCACAACGTCATCGCGGTCGACGACAAGAAGGAGAACGACGTCTACTCGCCCAACCAGGGGACCTGGAGCGACACCGCCTCCATCGCCCGCTACGAGAACGCGGACCGGTACGTGTACGGGATGGCCGACTACGCGAGCGCCTACGACCCGGATGGCTACCCCAAGGATCACCCCCAGCGGTCGGTCACGCGCGCCGAGCGGGAGATCGTCTTCTCGCGCACGCCCGTGGCCGGCCTGGCCGAGTCGGCGCGCGTCGTCGTCTACGACCGCATCACGCTGAGCAAGGCGAAGTACGGCACGACGTTCCTCCTGCACGGCGGCTCCGCCCCCGAAATCAGCGGCGACGACGTTCGGTTCGCCGTCGGCCAGAGCGCGGCGTTCGTGACGACGCTGCTCCCGGTAGGGGTCGCCCCCGTTCCGGTACCCGAGCCGACCGACCTGGGAGACGGCCCCTACTACGCCAACGAGCCACCCGACGGGACGACCAGCGTGCGCGTCGAGGTGCGGTCGCCGCCCGGACGACTCGAGCGTCGCTTCCTTCACTCCATCGTGGTGGGGCCCGCGGACGCTCGCGCCCCCGCGCCCGTGCGCATCGAAGGACCGGGAGTCGACGGGGTCGCCCTCGCCGACGAGGCGTACGTCTTCGAGCGTGGTGCTCCGCAGTACCGGCCCGCGTCGCTCGAGTACGGCGCGCCGTCGTCCGCGACGCGGCACATCGTCGCCTCGCTGGCGCCGAGCGGTCGATACGCCGTGAGCGTTCGGCCCGACGGCGGCGGGTGCCGCGTCTCGCTCCAGCCGGGGAGCGGACGGGCGGCGTCCAGCGCGGGCGTGCTGGTGCTCGAGATCGCGCCGGGCTGCACCCTGCGCTGAGCCTCAGGTCGCCTTGATGCGGCTGTACACGAAGATGGCGACGAGCACGAGGAGGTCGGCGACGACGACGTACGCCACCTCCTTCCAGCCGACGCGCACGTCGAACTCCGGGTGCGCCTGTTTCACGACCGCGTACAGCGCGCCGGACATCCCGAAGAACAGAAAAAGCCACTGCTTGTAGCAGAACGACAAGAAGAAGATGCCGACGAGCATCCCCGCGTACGAGACGACCAGGGCGGTCGCGAACGACACCATGCGCCGATCCAGCGTCGCGGGAGGTCGGCTCGCCACCCGGACGGGGATCTTGATGGACACGTAGACCAGCAGGGCCCAGAGGACGCTGCCGAGCAGCCCGAGCTCCGCCGCGGCGAGCAGGTAGGAGTTGTGAGCCGTCAGGTGGTTGGCGGTGTGCTCCTCGAACTGGCCGACGCCGAGCCCGGCGAACGGATGCTGTCGCACGAAGTCCGCTCCGTCGTAGAGAAGCTCGGCTCGTTCCTTGGCGGAGGAATCGGCCTCCGAGCCGGATCGGCCGCCGAACATCAGGATGGGTACGGCGAGCAGGCCCCCGACGAGACAGCCCTTGAAGCCGTAGCGGCGCACGAAATAAAGGCCGAGCACGGTGAGGGCGACGAGCTGCCCGCCGCGCGATTCACTCAGCACGATGGTGGCGATTCCCATCGCGAGCAGGACGGTGCCGAGGTTGGACGCGAGTCTTCTCCGGCGTGAAGTGGAGGCCAGCGCGAAGATCAGCGGGACGCTCGTGCCCACGAAGACGGCGAGCTCGTTCGGGTCGCCCAGGGTGCCGCGCCAGCGGACGCGCCTGCCCTCGGTCGTCGTGCCGAGGAGGCCGACCTTCTCGCATGCGTAGTCGACCCGGGACGTGCCGGCGACGTCGCAGAAGTATTCCGACTCGCACGGGCGTCCGTCGGGGGTGCCGTCGCTCGCGTCGGCCCCCTCCACGCTCCTGTCGATGGCAATGCACTGGGCCGGCTGCAGCGACTGGTGGATGCACACCGCGCAGACGACCGCGAAGAGCGCGATGACGAGCACCGCGAGGGCACGAAGGCGCGCGTACGATCGCGTCGCGAGCGCGATGACGGCCATGAAGATGCCGGACGCGCCCACCGTGCTCCAGGTCGTCTGGACCCCGTCGTGGACACCGATCTTCAGCGAGGTCGCCGCCATCGCCCAGAAGAAGAAGGCGACGACGAAGGGCAGCTGCGGCGTGACGGGCACTCGCTGGCGCGAGGAGAACACTTCGTACGCGATGCCGGCCAGGGCGATCGCGGCCGTCAGGTTCGGCAGGCTCAGCACCTGCAGCGGCGGAAAGACCTCCTCGGGCCGAAAGACGATCGTGAACACGAGGAGGAGCGCGCCGGCGAGGGCCACCCGAGCCATATAAGTCGTGCGAACTCCACGGGTAGCCGCCGGTTTCATTCGCCCCCATCCGTCGAGACGTCGCTCGCCTTGACGATGACCCGCCCCGGTCCCATCGGAGCGAGTGAGCCGATGAACATGGGGGGCGGCTTCGTGGCGCACGCGCCTGGCCAGGCGGGGGGCGGCTGGTGAGCCGATCCCTGCCGCCGTCGCCGTCCGGCTCGCCGAGCACGCTGAAGACGACGGCGGCTCGGGGCGCCGGGTGGATGATCGTGCTCTCGAACCTGGCGCGCGCCGTCGGACTCGTCGGCACGCTGGTCATCACCTACTTCCTGAGCCCGTCGGCGATTGGCGAGGTGTCGATCGCCGTCGTCCTGACGCTCACCTTCGGCCAGCTCTCGAATCTGGGTCTGGGGCAGTATCTCGTCACCCATCCGGACGAAGACGAGGCGACCGTCTGGCACGCGCTCGTTCTGCACGTCGCAGTCGGGGCCGTCTTCCTGGGCGGCATGCTGCTGCTTCGCCATCCGCTCGCCGAGCTGACCCACTCGGCGACGGTCGCCGCCTACCTCCCGTGGCTCGCGGCTCCCGCAGTGCTCGAGCGCGTCAGCTTCGTCCCCGAGCGCCTGATGACGCGCGACCTTCGATTCAAGCCCGTGGCCGTGATCCGCTCGCTCTCCGAGGTGACGTACAGCGCCTCCTCCGTCGGGCTCGCGATGGCCGGCTTCGGCGGCATGGCGATCGTGTACGCGAACGCCGCGAGGAGTGTGATGCGCTTCACGCTGTTCACGTTCGGCGTTCGGCCCGGCGCCTGGCTCACGCCGAGACGCCTGGAGTGGGCGGTCTGCAAGAGGATGCTGTCGTTCGGCTTCCCGCTCGCGATCGGCGTGTTCATCGAGTACTCGGTGGGTCGCTGGGACAACCTGCTCTTCGCCTACCTGTTCGGTCCCACCGTCATGGGCGAGTACAGCCTCGCGTACAACCTCGCCGACGTGCCAGCGGATCAGGTCGGCGAGCAGCTCGCCGAAGTGCTCCTGCCGTCGCTCGCGCGGCTGGATGCGGAGCGGCGCAAGAAGGCGGTCGTCTTCGCGACGGGGGTCGTCAGCATCGTCGCCTTTCCGCTGGCCATGGGCTTCGGCGCCGTCGGCGACACGGCCGTGCACACGCTGCTGCCGCCGCGCTGGTGGGGAGTGGCGCCGATGCTGTCGCTCCTGTGCGTGCTGTCGGTGGCGCGCCCGCTCAGCTGGCAGCTGGAGTCGTATCTGATGGTGCTGGACCGGACGCGCGTCCTCACGTTGCTCCAGTTCGGGAAGCTGTGCGCGATGGTCGCGCTCGTGCTCACGATGGGCCGCCTCGGACCGCTCTGGGCATGCCTCGCCGTCGGGGCCGCGTTCGGCGGTCACGCGCTTGCGACGATGTGGGTGATCGCGCGCACCGAGGCGATCCCGGTGCGCGCGTTCCTGCACCGCTGCCTCGTGCCGACGCTGGCCTCCGCCATCATGATCGGCGCGGTGCTGGCGGTGAGGCACCTGCTCGCGCAGGCCGGCATCGACGCGCGAGGCGTGAACCTCGTCATCGAGATCGCAGCCGGGGGGCTCGCGTACGTCGGGGCGTGTCTGGTCGTCGGGCCCTCTGCGTCGCGCGAGCTCTTCGACCTCGTGCGCAGCGCCCTCGATCGCCGGCGCGCCAGCGTGCCTCCGATGCCGGCTGCTCGCGGCGCGTGAAGCGGGTCGACACGAGCGGTCACGCGGCGGTGGCGCACGAGTGGCGCGATCGCTTCGCCGTGACCACGACCGGCAGCCCGTCGGCCGGCGTGATCGTGATCCCACGCCGCGTCGTCCGGACGCGGCGCGCGGACAGTCGCATGTCCACGCGCGGCAGGAGCGACGCCAGCACCATCTTCATCTCGTAGAGGGCGAACGACGCGCCGATGCACCGCCGCAGCCCTCCGCCGAACGGGATCCACTCCCACGCGGCCGGCTTGAACGTCGTGAACCGGTCGGGACGAAACCGCTCCGCGTCGGGATACAGGTCCGGGTGACGGTGCACGAGATAGATGGCGGGCGCCACGGCGACGCCGGCGGGCAGGTCACGGCTACCGAGCCTCGTCGGCTTCCGCAGCACACGCCCGACCATGGGGATGACGGGCTGGAGCCGCAAGGCCTCCTTGACCGTGGCGTCGAGGAGCTCGAGCTTCGCGATCTTCTGGGGATCGCCGTTCGCCGTGGCGATCTCCCGGCGCAGGCGCGGCACCAGCTCGACGTCGGGCAGGATCCAGCGCAGCGTCCACGCGAGCGCCGTCGCGGTCGTCTCGTGGCCGGCGACGAGCAGCGTCACGAGCTCGTCGTGGATCTCGTCCTCGGTGAGAGGGCGACCGGCCTCGTCGCGCGCCTCGAGCATCATGGCCAGCACGTCGCTGCGCCCGGCGGTGCCCTGCGCCCGTCCCCGGCGGATCTCGGCGCGCAGGATCTCGCTCGCGCGCGCGGACAGACGAGAGTAGCGGCCCCACGGGCTGAGCGGGCCGAGATCGCGCTGCATGAAGGGGAAGATGAGCATCGGCCACGCCGCGACGTCGAGGGCGCGCGACAGCACGTCCGCGAGCTCGGCGAAGCGCGGCCCTGCCTCCACGCCGAAGACGGTGCGCACGATGACCTGAAGGGTGATCCGCTGCATCGGCCGGTGCACGGCGAAGCGCCGGCCGATCGGCCACGTGTCGATGGACGCGTGGGCCAGGTCCATCATCGTGCGCCCGTAGCCGTGCATTCGCTCGCCGTGGAAGGCGGGCAGCATCATCTTGCGCTGGCGCAGGTGCTCCGCTCCGTCGAGCAGCAGCAGGGAGTGCTCTCCGAGAAATGGCCGGAGCACCACGTTGGCCTTGCCGGCGTGCGCGTCGTCGGGGCCGAGCGCGAATACGTCCTTCACCGCCTCGGGCTGGCCCAGCACGACGATCGGGTGCGGCAGGCCGGGCATGCGCAGCGTGAAGACGTCGCCGAAGCGCGCGCGGTTGTCGGCGAGCATGCGGAAGGGCGTCCGGATCCAGCGGAGCACCAGCAACGCGGGCGGCCCGTCGGGGCCGGGGGGGAGCGGCATCACGGGTCGAAGGGTAGGCTGGCGAGGCTCAGCGGGCCACGCGCGCGTGCACCTCCACGCACTCGCGACGCCATATGCCGAGCACCGCGGTCGTGTGCACGTCGGCGCGCACGTCGAAGAGCCGTCCCCCCGCCGCCGCCTCGCGCGCTCTCGCCATCGCCGCGGCGTAGCCGTCGTCGCCGAACGTGATCGCAAGCGCCTGCCAGGGGATGACCTGCGCGGCGAGGTTGCTCCCGTAGAAGGGGGTCGGAGGGTTGGTGGGGAAGGCGAGCATCGTGCGGCAGGCCACCCCGGTCGCCTCGCCCGGCGCGCGTCCGAGGTGGACGTCGCGCGGCAGCGGCGATCGGTACTGCATCGCGTCGGTCGTCGCCTGGAGCACGGTGCCGTCCGGGGTCGCGATCGGGCTCTGAGGAAACGCGCACCCCCCGAGCGCGGTGCACGTCGAGAGCGCGACGACGAAGCGCTTCACGGGGCCGCGCTCCCGGCGGGCGGCGGCGAGGCGGACGCGGTCGCGCCCGGCAGGCGGCCGACGACCACCGTGCACTGCCGCTGATAGAGGCCGAACAGTGCGTTCGTGTAGGCCGTGTCCGCCTTCACGTCGACGAGGAACGGCGCGTTCGTCGACGCCAGGGCGTCCTTCACGGCGGCGTCGTAGCCGCCATTGCCGAACGCGATCAGCCACAGGAAGGCCGTGTTGCACGCCGACCCCTTCACCTCGCGTCCGAGGTTGCCGCCGGCGTCGCCCGGCGTGGCCGATCCGTACGAGAGCGGAGCGCGGACGTCGGTGTAGAGGCACGAGGAGGTTGCGAGCGACGCCGCGAGCGCGGCCGCGCCGAGGATCATACGGGGCATTCGGTGATGCTACCGTTGTTGGCTGCGGTGAGCGCCGACGACGACCTGCACCTGGCCCGGACGCTGGAAGCGCGGTTCGCGGGCGATCCGGGGCTCGCGCGTACGCTCGTCGAGCGGCCCGACGCCACCATCGAGCCCCCGCGCCCCGCCTCGTCCGGGGGGCTGGCCGCCATCGACGCGCTGCGCGCCCTCGGCGCCACGCTCGGCGGTCGCATCGACGTGCACCACACGATCGGCGAGGGGGGCATGGGGGTCGTGCACCTGGCGACCCAGGCGACGCTGGGCCGGCAGGTCGCCGTCAAGACGCTGCGCAAGGGCGTCGACGATCGCAACGCGGCGCTGCGGATCCTGCGCGAGGCGTGGGTGACCGGCGCGCTCGAGCACCCCAACATCGTCCCCGTGCACGACGTGGGGGTCGACGAGTCGGGTGCGCCCGTCATCGTCATGAAGCGCATCGAGGGGCACGCCTGGTCGTCGCTGATGCGCGACCCGGGGGCGCTCGCCAGGCTCTTCTCCGCCCACGACGCGCTCGAGTGGAACCTGCGCACCCTGGCCAGCGTGTGCAACGCCGTCCACTTCGCGCACACCCGCGGCATCCTGCACCGCGACCTCAAGCCGGACAACGTCATGATCGGCGAGTTCGGCGAGGTGTACGTGCTCGACTGGGGGATCGCGATCAGCCTCGCGCCGGATCCGAGCGGCCGTCTGCCCCCGGCCTCGCAGGCGAAGGACGTCGCGGGCACCCCGCACTACATGGCGCCCGAGATGCTCCTCGGCGATCCGGGCGCGTACTCGCAGCGCACGGACGTGTACCTGCTCGGCGGCATCTTCTACGAGATCTTCGCCGGCGAGCCGCCCCACCGCGGCGACAACGTCCACGCCATCTTGAGCGACATCCTGCTGTCGTCGCCGCGCTTCGCGCCGGGGTTCCCGCGGGAGGCGAGGCGGATCTGCCAGAAGGCGCTCAGCCGCGAGCCGCGCGACCGCTTCGAGAGCGTCGAGGCGCTGCGGCTCGCCGTCGAGGAGTACCTGCGCCACCGCGGCTCGCGCAAGCTCGCCCACGACGCCGAGGAGAGCTGCCAGCGGCTGCAGAAGGTGCTCGAGACCGAGCCGCCGGGCGAAGAGCGCAAGCTCGCCGTCGCCAACCTGCTCGGCGAGTGCCGCTTCGGTTACCACGCGGCCCTCTCGGCGTGGCCGCAGAACGAGGCGGCGCGCCGGGGACTCGACGGGGCGCTGCTGCTCGTCGTCGACCACCTGCTGGCGGAGGGCGACGCCCTCGCTGCGCATGCGCTGCTGCACGAGGTCTCCGCCCCTCCGGCCGACGTCGCCGCGCGCGTCCAGGCCGCCGTGCGCGATCGCGAGCAGGAGGAGGAGCGGCTGCGCCGCATGGAAGGGGACCTCGATCCACGCGTCGGCACGCGCACGCGCACGGTCATCGGCGCCTTCTTCGGCGTGATATGGACGGTCACGACGCTCGCGGGCGGCGCCTACGCGCACCGCGTGGCGCGCATGCCGTACTTCGCGACCGTCGTCTTGCCGGCCGTCGTCTTTCTCGCGCTCTCTCTGATGGCCTGGGCGTGGGCGCGCGAGACCATGACGAAGACGCTGCTGAACCGTCGCCTCGGGCTGACCTTGCAGCTGTACTTGCTCGCGCAGCTCGTGCTTGCCGCCGGCGGCTGGCTGATGGGCATGAGCCCGAGATCGATGCACCTCGTCTTCCTGTTCGCGTGGGGGCTCACGTACCTGCTACTGGCCATATGGGCGCAGCCATGGTTCGCGCTGCCGGCCGTCGTGGCCGGGGTCTCGTTCCTGATCGCGTGCGCGTTCCCGGCATCGGTCTACGCGCTGATGGCGCTGGTCAACCTGGTGCTGACGATCGTGCTCGTGAAGACATGGTTCCCGCGGCAGGACCTGGAGCGCATCCGCGAGCGGCGCCGCGAGCTGCAGCGCCGCGCCGGCACCTGGCTGGGGCAGGCGTGATCCTCAGCGCATCGTGATCGCGTAGTACGCGTACTGCAGCTGCACGGCGGCGACGAGGGCCAGGGCGGCCCACGCGATGCGGCTACGCAGCACGCGCCGCCACGTCCGCGCCGGGTGCGCGAGCGCCAGCGCGGCGAACGGCACGAGCAATGGAACGACCGGGAAGTGGTACGTGCCGCCCGAGAACGCGATGGCGTAGGGCGCCTCGTACGCGAGTGCCAGCGCGATCAGCCACGCGGCGTGCGCGCGCGAGCACGGGACCGGCCGCACGACCAGGGCGCAGACGACGAGCAGCAACACGACGAGGTAGCTGCCGCCCTCGACGGCGAGCAGCGGCAGCGAGCGGACCGTCCCCCAGCCGCGCCACTTCGCGATCTCGCGCGAGGCGATGTAGTCGAAGCCCCAGAACGACGTGGCGCGGTTGAGCGTTCGCCACGCGGTGCGCAGCGGGTGCGACACCACGTAGCGCACGGCCTCGTGCGCCATCGCCTCGCGCGCGTCCGGCCGGTCGTAGAACGAGCGCAGGTAGGCGCGCGTCTCGGGGGCGAGCTCGTCGAGCGAGCGCTGGCCGAGATGGCTCGTCTTGTAGTCGGGCGTGTACGGGTTGTTGCCGAGGAAGAGGTTTCGCTCGTTGTTGGTCGACAGCACCCAGCCCGCGCCGGCCGCAGCGTCGTGCGCTTGCGCCGGCAGGAGCACAGCGAGGGCGATGCTGCCCGCGAGCGCGGCGCCGCCCACGAACGACCGCAGCGGCATCTGCCGGCGCCGCGCGGCGAGCGCCCAGCCGACGGCCAGCACGGGAGCGACGCTGACCATCGACGGACGAGTGAGGCATCCGACGCCGAGCGCCGCCCCGGTCGCCGCGAACGACAGGAGCCGCCCCTCTCGCGCGGCGCGCCACCCGAACCAGGCGACCGCCGCCAGGCACAGCGCGGCGAGGTGCTGCGCGTACGTCTGCCCGCAGAGCAGGACGCTCGGCGCGTACGCCGCCGCGATCCAGCCCGCGATGCGCTCCGCGCGCCGTCCGGCCAGGTCGCGCGCGAGGAGCGCCGTCAAGACGACGCCGCCGAGGCTGGTGGCGATCGTCACGAGCCGCGCGACGAGCAGGCTGCGGCCGAACGCCGCGAACGCGCACGCCAGGAGCATCGACTCGCCCGGCGGCCAGTAGAAGGCGCCGCCCGTGTCGCCCGCCGTCAGCCTCCCGGCGAGCTCGTAATAGTCGTGCGCGTCGCTCACCATCGGCATCCGGACGAGGAGCGCCAGCGCGACGAGCGCACGCAGCAGTATCGCGGCACCGAGCACCGCCGCCCACCATCTCCACTCGGGGGTGCGCGGCCGGTGCTGCACCGGGTCACCTCGTGAAGCGGAGGAAGGCGCGGTAGGTCCGATCGAGCCCCGCGCGCACGTCGACGGCCGGCGCGTAGCCGAGCAGCTCACGTGCGGCCGTCACGTCGGCCAGCGAGTCGCGGACGTCGCCGGGGCGCGGCGGCCGGTACTCGGCGTCGAGCCGAGCGCCGGACAGCTCGCCGATGTAGCCGAGCAGCTGGTTCAGGGACGTCCGCTCGCCGCACGCCACGTTGACGACCTGGCCGGAGAGCTTGCGTGACGTGGAGGCCGCGAGCAGGTTCGCCTCGACGGCGTTGTCGATGTAGCAGAAGTCGCGCGTCTGCTCGCCGTCGCCGAACACGACCGGCCGCTGCTTCCGGATGGCGGCCGTCACGAACTTCGGGATGACCGCCGCGTACTCGCTCTTCGGGTCCTGACGGGGCCCGAACACGTTGAAGTAGCGAAGGCTGCACGTCTCCAGCCCATAGAGCTGGGCGAACACACGCATGAGGTGCTCGCCGGCGAGCTTGCTCGCCGCGTACGGCGACAGCGGCACGGGGGGCATGGTCTCCACCTTCGGCAGCGTCGGCGTGTCGCCGTACGCCGAGGAGCTCGCCGCGAAGACGACTCGCCGGACGCCCGTCCGTCGCGCCACGTCGAGCACGACCGTCGTCCCCTGCACGCCGGCCAGCATCGTCGCCTGGGGGTTCTCGACCGAGCGCTGCACGCTCGGAATCGCCGCCTCGTGGAAGACGACTTCGACGCCGCGCATGGCGCGCGCGACGGTGTCGGCGTCGGCGATCGTCCCCTCGATGAGCTCGAATCGCCCCGGCAACCCTTCCAGGTTTTCCCGGCGGCCGCTCGAGAAGTCGTCAAGGATGCGCACGCTCTCGCCCTTGGCGAGCAGCGCCTCCGCAATCGACGACCCGATGAAGCCAGCCCCGCCCGTCACGAGATACAGCGCCATGCGTCTTCTCCTCGATGCAAGCCGTATACATCACCGGACGCCCGGGCGCTCGCCGAGCACGAGTTTCGCAGGGCTCGGGCATCCACTGCGCGCGGGCCGCCGACACCCGCACCGGTCGAACCCATGGTGGAGCAAAACCGCCACGAAGAAGCCAGGTCGCCGCGCGAGCGGCTCGCGAGGGTCACCGTGCTGGCGCTGCGCGGTCTGTCGTACTGGAAGGGCATGCTCGTCGTGCTGCTTCTCGGCGGCACCGCCGCGATCGTCGTCGCCATGCACGTGCAGCGCGTCTACCGGTCGGAGTGCACGGTCTTCGCCAAGCCGCGCATCCGCACCGACGACCGCGACGACTCGGGGACGTCACCCGACGCGCTCATGCGTCAGGAGGCGCGTCTCAAGGACATGCTGACGACGCGAGGCCGCCTCGAGAGCGCGATCAAGAGGTTTCGCCTGTACCCCGACGTCGTCGCGAGCAAGACGCTGCAGGACGCCGTCGAGAAGATGAAGCCGCACGTCGGCTTCCGCTCGCTCGAGGGGGCGCAGTACGTCATCAGCTTCGACGGCAACGACCCGGACGTCGTCCAGAAGGTGACGGAGTACCTGGCCAGCTCGCTCATCGACGACTACGCCGCAGGCGATCTGGACGATCTGCAGCGAGAGGCCGACTTCCTCGCGAAGGAGGAGGAGCGCTCGCTCTCGGGCCTGGAGGACGCGACCAAGGCGCTCACGATCTTCCTGGCCGACCACCCGGAGTTCGCGCTCGAGGCCACCAAGGCGGCGGCCACGACGCCTCTCGGGACGAACCCGACCGCCGGCATCCCGCTGATGCCGAGCACGCCCAGGGACGCGGTGGCGACGAAGGACCCGGAGCTCGCGGCGCTCTACCGCGAGCGCACGAGGCTCGACGCGGAGGCCCGCAGCGCTGTGGCGGCGGTGCCCGGCGTCGTGGCCGTCTCGTCGTCGGGCAAGGCGCTCGACGACCAGATCGCGCAGGCGCAGGCCGGGGTGGAGGCGGCCGCCAAGCGCGTCGCCGAGACGCAGGCGGACGTCGCCGCCAAGTCGGCCAGCCTGACGGAGGACCATCCGGACATGCGCGCGGCACGCATCGCCGCGGAGGCGGCCGCCCGACAGCTGCACGAGGCGAAGGTGCAGCTCGCGGCGCTCCAGCAGCTGAAGGCGAACGGCACGGGGACCCCGCTCTCCGAGACGTCGCAGGTGCCCCCCGAGATCGCGTCGAAGCTCAAGCTGGTCGACGCGCAGATCACGGCCCGTCGGGCGCAGCTCGCCAGGGCGGGCGGGTCCGACGCGAGACCCGCCGGTGCGTCCTCGTCGTCCCAGGTGAAATTGCCGCCGACGAGCCCCGCCGTCACGGCGGTGGTCGAGCTCGAAACGGACTGGCAGCGGCTGCTCCGCGCTCTCAACGAGGCGAAGGAGCACCACGACGAGCTCAAGGCGCGGGCCGAGCGAGCCAAGCTGGCGCTCGAGGCGGCCCACGCGCAGGCGAACGAGCGGATGGCGATCGTCGACCCGCCGTACCGTCCGACCCACCCGTCCAAGGGCGGCCGCACGAACGCCGCGCTCGCCGGGCTCGCGATGACGTGGCTGCTCGCGATCGGGTACGCGACGTTGCGCGTCACGCTCGACGACCGACTCATCGACGGCGACGACGTCGAAGCGCTCGGCGTCGCGCAGGTGCTCGGCGTCGTGCCGAGGCTCGATCCGCCGCGGCGACGCGGCCGCGCCAAGGAGGCACGCCCCCATGCAGCCGTCTGATCGGCCGACGCAGACGCTGGTCCTGCGCTCGCGCGAGATCCGTCGGGAGCAGCAGCAGGTCCCCGTCCGCGTCCTGCCGGTGTGGGCCGCGCCGCCGGAGCTGCGGCTGCTGGTGATGCTGGGCGAGGCGCCGCAGGACGCGGCGGCGGCCCTGCGGGTCATCCGTCATCGCCTCGAGCGCAAGCGCAGCGAGGGGATGTGGACCGTCGGCGTGACCAGCGCGCGCGATGGCGAGGGCAAGACGACGCTCGCGGCCCAGCTCGCGCTCGTGCTCGGCGAGTCGCAGCGCGCGCGCGTGCTGCTGATGGAAGCGGCGATGCACCGGCCGGCGCTCTCGCGGCTGCTCGGTTTCCGCGTGCCGTCGGGCGAGGGCTTCTCGGTGCAGATCGCCCGGCGCATGCAGGGCAGCGGCGATCCGTGGACCGTGCTGGCGCTCGGACCGGGGCTGCACGTGCTCGCCGAGAGCGAGGCCGAAGCCGGCTTCCCCGACATGCTGCACTCGACGCATTTCCGGCGCGCCGTCGAGCAGCTGGCGCGCCTGTACGACTGGATCGTCGTCGACGCCCCCCCCGTGCTCGGCTGCGGCGACGCGAACGTCGTCGAGGAGGCCGTCGACGGGATGATCCTGGCGGCGCGCAGCGGCCTGTCGAAGGGGGCCGACCTGCGCGCGGCGATGAAGCAGCTCGGCGAACGCAAGGCGCTGGGCGTCGTCCTGTGGGACGCGGCCGGCGGCAAGCGGCGATGAGCGCCGAGCTGCGCGACGTGCGCCCCGCGCTGCCGGCGCCGCTGCGGCGCGCCCTCGCCGAGAAGATGCACGTGTGGATGGGCGGCTGGCTGCGCGACCGCGCGCGCAAGGCGCTGCTGCCCCGCGGGGAGGGCGAGCGGCACCTGCTCTTCGCCGTGTGCGACCACTTCGAGCCGCTGCACGGCCGCGCGTCGCGCTCGGTGGGGCTCGCGCGCGTCGGGGCGTGGCGACGGGGGCTGCCGGCGCTCTCGAGCCGCTTCCGCGACGCCGACGGTCGCGCGCCGCGCCACACGTTCTTCTTCCCGGGCGAGGAATACGATCCGGCGCTGGTCGAGCCGCTCGCCGCGCTCGTGCAGGCCGGCCTGGGCGAGATCGAGGTGCACCTGCACCACGACGGCGACACGCGCGAGCTGCTGCGCGAGAAGCTGCAGCGCACCGTTCGCGTGCTGGGCGAGCACGGCGCCGTCGTCCGCAGGGGCGGGGGCCCTGCGTGGAGCTTCATCCACGGCAACTGGTCGCTGGCCAACGGACGGCCCGACGGACGGTGGTGCGGCGTCGACGACGAGCTGCGGCTCCTTCGCCAGCTCGGGTGCTACGCCGACTTCACGTTCCCGAGCGCGCCCGATCCGTGCCAGCCGCGCGTGGTGAACGCGATCTACTACCCGCGCGACGACACGCGGCGGCGCGCGTACGACGAGCCCGACCCGGTGCGCGTGGGATCGGCGAGGCGCGATTGCGTGCTGCTCGTGCAAGGGCCCCTGGCGCTCGCCCGGCGCGAAGGATCGACGCGTCCGCGGATCGAGTCTGGCGCGCTGGCGGCGGGGGACCCGCCCACGGTCGCGCGCCTCTCGACCTGGATCGACCAGTGGATCCACGTCGACGGGCGCCCCGAGTGGACGTTCGTGAAGGTGCACGCGCACGGCGCCCCGGAGAAGAACGCCGCCGTCATGCTGGGCGAGCCGATGGCCACGCTGCACGCGGCGCTGGCCGATCTCGGCGCGCGCGGCTGGCGCGTGCACTACGTCACCGCGCGCGAGATGTACAACGTGATCCGCGCGGCGATGGACGGAAGGAGCGGGTCTCCCGCGGAGTACTTCGACTACGAGGTGCCTCCGCCGCCCAGGGCGCGGGTGGGGCGGTCCTGAGGCCGAGAGGCGCGTGCCTGACCGCGATGGCGCCCGCCCGGTCCGTTCGCGTCAATCACCCGCGATGCTCGGCTCGCGCGGGCCGTGTCTTCCGAGAGCGCGAGCGCAGCGCTCCCCCACGTCGGCGAGGAACGAGAGATCGACGCGATCGACGGGGCGCGTGCCCGCGTCGAAGTCGAAGAAGAGGACGCCGATGCGCCGTTCGTCGTCGCAGAGCGGCACGCAGACCGAGCCACGGATGCCGCGCGCCTCGAACCATCCCTGCTCGACACCGGACGCATCATCGGCGGTGATCACGCGGATCTCGCGCTTCGAGAGCGCCGCCGCGACCGTGGGCCATTCGCTCACGTGCGAGGGAAAGCTCGTCCGCGTCCAGTCCCACTCGGCGAGGATGCCGTTCAGGTCGCCGGTCGCCTCGTCGAAAAGGAAGAGCGACACCGCGGCGGCACCTTCGTGGTCGCGCGCGTAGCGCACGTAGCCGAGGGCGCGCCGCATGATGCCCGCGAGCCGTGCGCGCGCGGCACCCTCCTCGTCGACGACGACGTGGAGCGGACGGCCCTCGAACGACGTGCCGTCGAGCCGTTCGATGGCGATGCGGGTCCCGGCGTTCGTCGCCATCGTCACGAGTGCGTAGCCCCGAGGACGTCCGCTCTTGCCGTCCGTCGCGACTTCGAGCTCGGCCACGTCGCCGCAGCCTTCGAAGAGCGACCGGATCCCGGAGACGCTTGCGTCGTAAGAGAGGTTGCCGACGAACAGTTTCCTGGGCATCGAACCATCTTAAGCACTGGCCGCGTCGCGCGCCCGGCACCGCGCCCCAACCGCAACGGGCACGACGCGGCGCGGAAGCGCAGCGGGAGCGCAAGCCCTGACACGACCGGGAGGCGATGGCCCTCGGCAACCTCCGTCGCGCCAGCGCGCGTCAGCGTCCCGCGGGCGGCGGGCACCCGCGACCGCTGCTTCCGGCGAGGCTCGCGACCGCGTGAACGAGCGCGTCGGGCGCGAGCGGCTTGGACAGGAAGCCCTGGAAACCCGCCTCCCGCGCGCGCTGCTCGCTCGCCGCGCCCGCGTACGCGGTGACCGCGATGGCGGGTACGCGAGCCACGTCGCCCGGCATGGTGCGGATCTCGTGGACGAGCGCGTAGCCGTCCTGCACCGGCAGGCCGATGTCGCTGACGACGACGTCGGGCGTGGAGGCACGGAGCGACGTCATCGCCTCCGCCGCAGAGCGTGCGGTCTCCACGACTGCGCCGCGCTCGCTCAGCTGCATGGCCATCACCTCGAGGACGTCGACGTCGTCGTCGACGCAGAGGACCCTGCAGCCCTCGAGCGAGCAGGCGTCGCCGGCCCGCGGCGCGAAAGCGTGGTCACTCCGTTTCGCGGGGTGCGCGGCGGGCAGGTGCACCGTGAGCGTCGTGCCGTGCCCCAGGCCCAGGCTCGATGCCGAGACGTCGCCCCCGTGCGCCCGGACGATGTGCTCCACGATGGCGAGCCCCAGGCCCAGGCCGCCTGCCGTCCGGGTCGTCGAGCTGTCGACCTGCTTGAAGCGCTCGAAGACGTGCGGAAGATCGTCCTTCGCGATGCCGCACCCCGTGTCGCGAACGACGAGGCGCACGCGCCCGTGCTCGGCACGCGTCTCGACCTCGACCCGCCCGCCGGTGGGGGTGAACTTCACGGCGTTGTTCAACAGGTTCGAGAGCACCTGCGTCAGCCGCACGGCGTCGCCGAAGACGAGCGTTCCCGGCGCGACCGCCGCCGACAGGGTGACTCCCTTGGCCTGAGCCGCCGGACGCAGGCCGTCGACCGCCGCACGGACGAGCGGCTCGACATCGACGGGCCTCGCCTCCACCCGGAGCTTGCCCGCCAGGATGCGCGACACGTCGAGCAGGTCCTCGATGAGCCGGCTCTGCAGCGAAGCGTTGCGCACGATGACCTCGAGCCCGTGGCGCAGCGTGGTCCGATCGATCCCGCCCTCGGCCCGCTCGCGCATCTCCAGCAGGCTCGCCCACCCCGTAATGGCCGTGAGCGGCGTCCGGAGCTCGTGCGACACGGTGCCGAGGAACTGCTCCTTCATCTGCGCGTCGGCCTCGGCGCGCTCGGCGCGCCGCCGGTCGGTCACGTCGACCAGCGCCGTGCGGCACGCCACGGCCCGGCCGTCGCCGCCCAGCATGGGGGCGCTCGTCATGTGCAGCAACATGGGTGGCCGCCCCCCCGGACGCAGCTCGATCTCGTCGTCCACGCGACAGCGCCCGTCGATGCAGCGCCGGACGTGATCGTGGAACCTCGTGGTCCGGTCGTGAAGCGGGACGACCGCGAGGAACGGCTTGCCGATGATGTCCGCGCGATTGCGCCCGAGGAGCGCAGCGCCCGTGAGGTTGATCTCCTGGATGCGCTCGCTCGCGTCGATCGTGAGGTAGCCCACGGGGGCGAAATCGTAGAGGTCCGCGTAGCGCGCGCGCGACGACTCGAGCTGCTGCTGCGCGTCGCGCAGCTCGCGGTTCTGCATCTCGAGCTCGACCTGGTGCACGAACAGGTCGTGGAGGACGACCTCGGGAGCGTCCTCGGGCTCGCCGCCCGAGGGTCTGTGCTTCGCGAGCTCGCGCAGCTCCTCGACGAGCTGGTTCCAGGAGAGATCTTCAAGGCGCGGCACGAGAGCCTGCTTCCTGGGCCGGCGGGCTCACGTCGACGACGGAGAGCAGCGCCAACGACCCTTCGGCGCCGATGCCCTTGACCCGGCTCCCGCTGACCCTCATCTGCCGCCTGCCGAGGTCCTGGAAGTCGTGCTCGATGAGGAAGTCCTGGAACGGCGTCCCGCGCTGGAGCAGCTCGTCGATGCGATGCCGTAGCTCCGGGTGCGCCCACTGCCCCGTGCCCAGGTTGTGAAAGAGGTTGCCGAGCGTGGCCTCGGCGTCGACGTGAAAGGCCCCGTAGAAGGCCGGGTTGGCCCACACGACGCGCCGCTCGTCGTCGAGCATCACGAGCGGATGCGGCACCGCCGGCAGCACCTTCTCGGCGTACGCCGACACGTCGAGCCGCTGCTGCGCCGATCGCTTGCTCGCGTCGATGTCCACGAGCACGACGACGGCGCCGTCGATCGTGCCCCGCGAGTTCGCGTACGGGCGCGCGGTGAGCGCGTACCAGCGGTCGTCGAACGCGAGGATCTCCTCGGTCGCCGGCGCGACGCGCTCGACGCTTCGCACGAGGACGCGATCGAACTTGGGACCGCCGAGGCGCTGGCGAATGGCATCGATGCTCCCTCCTGCGTCGGACGGCCGCAGATCGAGCAGCTCGGCGGCCGCGTCGGAGAAGAGCCGCAGGTGCCCGCCCGCGTCGATGTAGAGCATCGGGTCGCGCGCCGCGCGCAGGAAGTTGCTCAGGTCACTGTCGCGCCGCGCGAGGTCCGCCAGGCGCCGCTGAAGCTCGTCGTTGACCGTCGTCAGCTCCTCGTTGGTCGACTGGAGCTCCTCCTTGGAGCTCTCGAGCTCCTCGTTGCTGCTCTGCAGCTCCTCGTTGGCCGACTGCAGCTCCTCGTTCGTGGACTTGAGCTCCTCGTTGGAGGACTCGAGCTCTTCGATGGTGCTCTGGAGAAACTCCTTGGTCGTCGAGAGCTCCTGCTCGAGGGCCTGGGCGCGATCGTCCCCAGGCGGCGGCGACGGCGCCCGAGCATCCCCTCCCTGGGCCGCCTGTGCGGTGTCGGGCAGGTCGTGGAAGACGATGAGAAGGCAGCGCCCGTGGGCCTCGGGGACGTGCAGGGGCGCGACCTCGATGCTGACGTTGTGCGCCGCCACCTGGTCGCCCACCTGCGTCTCGAAGCGAATCGGCGGCAGGCGCGTCGGGGCGTTTTGCTTGCGCGCCTTCTCGAGCGCGTGCCAGAGCTCGAGATGCAGCTCGGGCCGCACCAGGCGCATCACGTTGAGCGTCGCCGCGCCCGACGCCGGCGCGACGTACGGCGCCGTGTTCCCCCGGAAGAGCAGCACTTCGAGATCCTCGGTGACGAGCACGCTCGGAGGCGCGTACTGCTCGAGGATGCGCCTGTCGGCGAGCTGCTGCGCGGAGAGCACGGGCCGTCGGTCCATGGGGCTCGATTGCCCGGCCGGAAAAGAGGCGGCGTGACCCGGCGTGGGGCCGGCGAAGTGTAGCGCCGCCGCGTTGCTCAAGGCTTTCTTCTCGTAGATCTTCGTCTTGCGATCGACGATCGAGAACAGGTCGGCCGCATCCCCGACCGTCTCCGACGATCCGAGGAGCAGATAGCCGTCGTTCCGCAGCGCGTAGTGAAGCGTGCTCAGCACGCGTCTCTGGAGCGGCCCCTGCAAGTAGATGAGGAGGTTGCGGCAGCTCACGAGATCCATCCGCGAGAAGGGCGCGTCCTTGGTGACGTCCTGCATCGAGAAGACGACCAGATCCCGCACGCGGCGGCCGACCTGGTAGCCGCGCTCGACGCTCACGAAGAACCTCGCCAGGCGCTCGGGCGACACGTCGGCCTCGATGTTGGCCGGATAGGAGCCCCGGCGCGCGCGGTCGATGGCGTCGACGTCGATGTCCGTCCCGAAGATCTGGACGGGCACGTCCGACGCGCTCGCGCCCATCACCTCGAGCAGGCACATGGCGATCGAGTAGGCCTCCTCTCCCGTCGAGCAGGCCGGCACCCAGACCCGAATGGGCTCCCCGGACGTCTTGCGCGAGACGATCCGCGGCAGGATCTTCGTCTCGAGGAGGTCGAACGCGGCCGCGTCGCGGAAGAAGCTCGTGACGTTGATGAGCAGGTCGCGGTAGAGCGCCGTCAGCTCCTCGGGCCGCGCCTGCACGAGCCGCAGGTAGTCGTCGAGCTTGGCGACCTTCTGCACGGCCATGCGCCGCTCGATGCGCCGCTCGATGGTGTTCTCCTTGTAGCCGCTCAGATCGTGACCGAAGGCGTCGCGCAGGAGCACGTAGAGCTTGTGCATCCCCGCCGACGGGGGCCGTGGGCCGGGGCGCAGGTAAGGATGCTGGCGGATCGAGGCCAGCTCGGCGGCGAGCGCCTCGGGCGCGAGGGCGGCGTCGACAACGCGGGCGTCGATGGCGCTGCGGGGCATCCCGTCGAACTTCGCCGTCTCGGGCGACTGGACCAGGCAGATCCCGCCGTTCTCCTTGATGGCCCCGAGCCCGAAGGTCCCGTCCGAGCCCATCCCGGAGAGCACGATGCCGATCGCGTGGCCGCCCAGCTCCTCGGCCAGCGAGCGGAAGAAGAAGTCGATGGGCAGGCGCGAGGTCGAGGGCACGATGTGCAGCGCCCGGCCGAGGAGCGCCACCTGGGCCCCCGCGGGCGCGAGGTACACATGGTTGGGCTCGACGGTCGTGCCGTCGGCGATGTCGACGACCTTCATCCGCGTCGCGCGCGCGAGCAGGTCGACCAGCATGCTCGCCTGCTGGGGCGACCGGTGCTGGACGACGACGAATGCCATGCCGTCGAACTCGACGGCGTGCAGGAACGCCGTCAGCGCCTCCAGCCCTCCCGCGGACGCGCCGATGCCGACGACCGGGAAGAGGCCGAGCCCGTGCCTGCCGTCGTCGCCGTCCTTCGCTGCGGCGCGTGAGTCGCTCGCCATTCGGACCTTCTTCCGTCAGGGTCCTCTAGCGCTCGACCGGACGCAGCGTCCAGGCGAAGCGGTCGGGCGCGACCTTCTCGACCGACGCGTGCACGAGCTCCTGGCGCCCCTGGCGTGGCCGGAGGCGCACGACGGCCGCTCGGTCGGCGCCCGCGTGACCGAGCCCCTTGACGATCCCGCGGAAGGCGCTCGTGTCCCGGCGGCCGACGAAGTGCAGCAGTCGCATGCCGACGAGGCTGTCGGCGGGGACGTTGAGCCACTGCGCCGCGACGGGGTTGCGCTCGACGATGACGCCGGCACCGTCCGTCACCAGCACCTTCGGCACCGCCTTGCAGGGCCGCCTGGATCCTGATTGCACCAGCTTCGCGAGGCGCTCGACCAGCTCTCGTGCCCGGGCGCGCTCCCCGGCCGCCTGCCTGTGCGCGACGTATCCGCGGGCAATGAGCAGGTCCAACCCCCGTTCGAGCATGGCGGCGTGGGTACACGGTGTACCCCCCGGCGGGCTCGGGTGCCACCGTCGACGCGCGAGGGGCCCGGTGAAGAGCGGCTCCGCTAGCATGGAGCGATGGGGAAGCGCACTCGCACGGACAGCGGCTTCCCTCTCGAGAGCAAGGGGCGCGAGCTCCTGCTGGCGACCATCACGGAGCAATTGCCCGGGAGGGGAAAGCTCACGTTGACCGCGCCGCTCGTGACACGCCCTGCCAGCGAGAACGAGGAGCAGTACACCCCGCTGGTCGAGGATGCGGCGGCACGCCTCGGTGCACGCCATCGAAATCGGTCCGCCGGCGCGGTTCGTGGCGACCTGCCACGTAAACGGCGACCTGCGATGCGCGTCGAGACGTGCCACGGCGGAATCCGGATCGGCGTCGAGACGAGCGCGCTGGCGGCGCTCGCCCGCTTCGTCGTGCGGCTCGGCGATGCCGCGCGCCCCGAGACGCCCGCGCTGGCGCAAGCGGTCGCCGAGCTCGCGCGCGGCGCGCTCGCGCAGGCCGAGGCGGCGCTGCGCGAGGGTGCCCTCCGTCATCGGGCTCCGACGAAGGACAAGTCACAATGCGTCGCAGACGCTGTTTGGCTGGGCTTCGAGGCGTTGCCGCTGTTCCCGTCGTTCTCGAAGGCGGGGCGGGGCGATCGGCTGGATCGAGCGTGACCGAATGGATCACTGGCGCTGGGCGTTGCCCAGTACACCCGTGAGCCTTGCGACTCTCGGTCTCGTGAGCGCCAGCGCTGAGCTCACGGTGACGGACTCCAAGACGGGGGCGCGCGAAGGAATCGCCGCCATCTACGAGAGCACGCGCCACGAGTTCGGCCAGGGGTATGCCGTCTTCCGGCCGGCTCGACGCGTCGCGTGAGGACGGCGAAGCGGTCACCCCGAGCGGCGCGACGGCCCCGTCGAGAAGCCGGCAGGCGACCTCGATCACCCGGCCGATTCGCCCGGAAACCGGCGGCTTCGTCGAAGCATCCTGCCGCTGCGACCGAGAAACGGCCGCTGCCTCGAGCAGGACGACCGTTTTGTTCGAGCAGACGGCCGTCGATGTCGAACGTCGTCCGTCCTTCCTCGAGCATCCTTCGGTTTTTGGCGGGCGCCGCGGTCGCCGGCTTTCCGCGTGAAGGCGGGGAGACGCGAGCACCGCTCGGTAGCCAGCCTCCTGCTCCTGCGGAAGATCGAGCGACATGCAGCGAGGGACGCCGACGCCATCGGAAGGGGCGGGCCGCTCGCCGCGATGGACCGTCGGGGCGCCCGAGACGACGAACTGACCGCCAGGCTCGGCGCCGCGCCCGCTCGCCCTCACGCGCGCTGCGCAGGCCGCACCACGAGCACCGAGCACCTGCAGTGGTTCACGACCTTCGCCGCGGTCGTGCCGAGCAGGTGATCGAGCCCCGCGTAGCCGTGCGAGCCGATGACGACGAGCTCGGCGCCGTCGCGCGACGCGGTGTCGCAGATGGCCTGCCACGGCGCGCCGAGCGCGACGTCGGTCCTCTCGACCAGCTCGCGACGCACGGAAGCGGCCTGCTCGTCGAGGTAGGCCTGCGCGCGGCGGCGCAGCACGTCGAGCAGCGGCTCCTCGCTCGTCTTCCAGAAGTCCTGCGGCAGGTCCGGCGGCAGGCCGACGCAGCGGAGAAGGACGAGCTTCGCGCCCTGCGCTTCCGCGATGCGCGCCGCCGCAGCCAGCACGCCAGGCGCCCGCGCCGAACCATCGAGCCCGACCAGAATGCGTGTCATGGAACCTCCTCCGAAGCAGCTGGCGTGCCGCCCGCCAGAGCAGCGAGCGCGGCGACGTCCGAGAGCACTCCCTGCACGGCGCCCGTCGCGTCGACCAGCGCGAGCCATCGAGCCCCCCGGCGCGCCATCAGCCGCAGGGCGGTGATCACCGGTGTCGCCTCCAGCACGAAGAGGGGGCGGCCCTCGGCGAAGTCGCTCGCGACCGCGTGCCGGGAGCGCATCCAGGGCCACTGCGGCAGCGCCCGCAGGCCCGAGGAGACGAAGCCGAGAAAGCGGTTCCGCTCGCCGACGACGACGATGGGCTGCGCCGTCCACTCGGCGAGGTCGAGGACGGCGACGGCGGGCACGTCGTGCCGTACGAGCGCGACCTGCGAGGACGCGAGGGATGCGGCTGGAGCTGCCTGGCCGTCGGCGGGCGCCGGTCCGGGCGGAGCGCAGAGCACGAGGTCGCGCGTGACGGCGTGCGCGTGCGCGCACCTTCTGCACGTCGACGTCGCCACCGACTGCGTCTGCGCCGGGCAGAAGACGCTCTCGCGAACGGTGACGCGGCCGCTGCTCGCGAGCGCCAGGCGTCGATGCACGGGGAGGGAGAGGTCGGCCACGGGTGTGTGTGTGCGCTAGGCGCCGCTTGCCGCGGCTCCAGGGTCGTACGCGCAGAGCGGATCCTCGGCCAGAACGTCGCCCGCGGCCGCCCACGCGCGTGAGCGCGAGCCGCCGCAGATCGCGTGGTATCGGCACGTACCGCAGCGGCCGCCGAAGCCCGTGGGATCGCGCAGCGACGCGAACATCGCCGAGTACCGGTAGAGCGCGACGATGTCGTCGCGGCGAACGTTGCCGGCGGCCAGGGGAAGGAAGCCCGAAGGGGAGACGTCGCCCGTGTGCGACACGAAGAGGACGCCGTTGCCGTCCCGGATCCCGAACGCCGCCCGGGCCGATGCGGCTCGCGGCAACCGACGTCGCTGCACCAGCACGCGCCGGTAGTGCGGGGCCTCGGTCGTGGTCACGACGACCTCGCCCTCGCCTCGCGGAAGGTCGGCCAGCCACGCGAGGAGCTCCTCGGCGCGCTCGGCCGAGATCGGCTGCAGCACCGTCCCGCGCCCGACGGCGACGAGGAAGAAGAGACTCCAGCGGGCAGCGCCGAGGTCGCGGGCGAGCCGGTACACGCCGGGCAGGTCGTCCACCGTCTCGGCCGCGACCAGCGTGTTGATCTGCACCGGCAGACCGGCGTCCCGCGCGGCGAGCGCGGCATCGACGGTCCGCGCCGCGCAGCCGACGACGCCGCGCAGCGCGTCGTGGTCCCCGGCCGTCGCGCGGTCGAGGCTGAGCGAGATCGCCTCGACGCCCGCGTCTCGCAGGCGGCGGATGACGGCCGGCGTCAGCCTCGGCGTCGCGCTCGGCGACACCGACACCCCAAGGCCCCGACCGCGCGCGTGGGCGATGAGGTCGAAGAGATCGGTTCGCTCGAGCGGATCGCCGCCCGTGAAGATGACGTGCGGGGCGGGCGGGCCGAACGCGGCGATGCGCTCGAGAAGCGACTTCCCTTCCTTCGAGGTCAGCTCGCGAGGATCCGGATGCGGGGACGCCTCGGCGCGGCAGTGACGGCACGCCAGACTGCACGCGCGGGTGACCTCCCAGTAGATGCGGCGAGGGGCTGCGTCGTAGACGAATTGTGCGGGGAGCATGGGATTCAGGTGCCACCGGGCGGTGGTCGATGCGTGATGCCGTCGAGCAGCAGCGAGAGCGTCCGTTCGCGCTTCGCGAGGTCGACGATGGGAGCCGCGCGGAAGCGCAGGTCTCGCCGCTCGAGCAGCCGCGCCAGCTCCGGCTCCTGCGCGGCAGGAGCCGCGACGAGCTGCTCGACCAGCGCGCGCAGGTTCGCCGAGGACTCGACCCAGACGAGCGCGTCGCGCTCGCCCATCGTCCCCCGAACGAGGGCGAGGACGCCCGGCTGCGCCGGCGCGTACGCCGAGTATTGCGGCTCGAGGGGCCAGTCGTCGGTCCACGAGGCCCCGGTCAGCTCGTCCCAGTGGGGGAACGTCGCCGGGTGACGCGTGGGCACGCCGACGAGCGCCCTCAAAACGTCGAGCGTCGAGAGCATCCCGACCGCGCGGCCGCCGCCGTCGACGACGACGAGGTGGTGCATGTCGGTGCGGGCCATCCGCAGCGCGGCCTCGCGGATGGACGATTCGCTGCCGATGCACAGCGCGGGCTTGGTCATCTTGTCGCCGGCCGTGACGGTCACGCCATCGACGAGGTCGCGCACCGACAGCACCCCGACGGGGCGACGCCATGCGTCGAGGACGGGCACGGCGCCGATGGCGAACGTGTGCAAGAGGTCGCGGACGTGCGCCGTCGGCGTGTCCGGCCGGACCGAGAGCAGCTCGCGGTTCATGATCTCTTCGACGATGCGCGGCATGTGTTCCCCCATCGCAAGTGGTGAGCCAGCACCACGGTCCCGTCTCTCACGCGAAGCGCACGCGAAAACCCACAGCGCGCCGCCGCTCGGGCCGGCTCGCGCCCTCGTCGCTGCGCGCACGCCGTTCGCGGGCGCGCAAGAACGGCGTCACCGCTCGTCCGACAGGTGCTCCGGGCGACCGCGCCGCGCCCGTTCGCGCAGCTTGCGCGCTGCGTGATCGAACGCATGGTCGATCGCCGAGTGGACGTCCTCGCAGGCGCGTCCGGCATCGGGGCACCGGTCGACGATCACCTCCGCTCCGGGCGTCGTGAGGTCCAGGCGCACTCGGTAGTGCCGGCCGTGGACCTTGCTCTTGTGCGGAGCCTCCACGGCGACGTGGCAGGCTAGGACCCGCTTGGCGAACGCAGAGAGCCTCGCGACGCGCCGCCGCACGTGATCCTCGACGGCATCCGAGTGGGCCAGGTTGTGGAACGTGATCTGGAGCGCGATCGTCATGCGCGGCCGGACTGCAATGCGCGCGCCGCGACGGCCGCTGGATGCATCGACGCGGTCAGGCCAGCACGTGGACGCGAGACGCGCCGCCGAACCATGGCGTGCGCGCGCGCGAACCTTGCGCCGACGCGAACGACGTGCTCCCAGGGCGGGTCGTCGACGGCGGAGCACCGTCGCGCTCCCGGCACGCGCGATGCTCCGGCCGGGCGCGCATGGTCGCTCCCGCTCCGCCCGCGACGCAGACGCCGCAGGGGCTCGACTCGGCTGAGGCGCGCGAGCGACTGTCGCGCTTCGGGCCCAACGAGGCGGCGGTCCGGCACGCCTCTCCGTTCGCCCAGCTTCTGCCGCTGCTCGGCAACCCGCTCGCGGTCGTGCTCCTCGTCGCGAGCGGCCTCTCGGCCCTGCTCGGCGAGCACGTCGACGCAGCGCTCATCGCCGGGATGGTCGTCCTCAGCGTCGCGATCAACCTCGTTCAGACGTGGCACTCGCAGAAGGCCGCCGAGGAGCTGCGCCGGCGCGTCGCGCCGACCGCGACCGTGCTGCGCGATGGGCGGTGGAGCGAGCTGCCGCGCCGCGACGTGGTGCCAGGCGACGCCGTCCGCCTCTCGGCGGGCGACCTGGTGCCGGCCGACGCGCGCCTGGTCGAGTCGCGCGACCTGCACGTGCAGCAGGCGGCGCTCACCGGCGAGTCGCTCCCGGCCGAGAAGGAGGTGGGCGTCGCCGACGACGACCCCAAGGGGACCGTGTGGCTGGGCACGTCGGTCGTCAGCGGCACGGCCGTCGCGCGCGTGACGGCGACCGGAGCGGCGACGCAGTTCGGCGACGTGGTCGCGCGCTTGACGGCGCGACCGCCCGAGACCGAGTTCGAGCGCGGGCTGCGCCGCTTCGGGCTGCTCATCACCCACACGGTGCTCGTGCTCGTGCTCGTGCTGCTGGCCGCCAGCCTGGCCATGCACCGCCCGGCGTTCGAGTCGCTGCTCTTCGCGGTGGCGCTCGCGGTCGGCCTGACGCCCGAGTTCTTGCCCATGATCACGACCGTGACCCTGGCGCAGGGCGCGTCCCGCATGGCCGAGCAGCACGTCATCGTCAAGCGCCTGGCCGCCATCCAGAACCTGGGCAGCATCGACGTCCTCTGCAGCGACAAGACCGGCACCCTCACGGTCGGCGAGATGGGCCTGGAGGGCTCGTACGATCCGGACGGCGTCCCCAGCCCCCGGGCGCTCGCCCTCGCGCGCCTCAACAGCCGCTTCGAGACCGGGATCAAGAGCCCGCTCGACGTCGCCATCCTCCGCGACGCGCCTCCGGAGGAGGTGGGCTGGACCAAGCTCGACGAGGTGCCGTTCGACTTCGAGCGCCGTCGCCTGTCGGTGGTCGTGCAGCGCGGAGGCGAGCGGTTGCTCGTCACCAAGGGCGCGCCGGACGCGGTCGCATCGGCGTGCGCCGCCGGCGACGAGCAGCGCCAGCGCTGGCGGGCGTGGGTGTCGCGCGCCGGCGAGCGAGGCCAGCGCGTGCTCGCCGTCGCGTGCCGCCCGGCCGGAGAGCAGGGCGCCTGGACCGCCGCCGACGAGCGCGATTTGACCCTGGTCGGCTTTCTCCTCTTCTCGGACCCGGTGCGCCCCGACGCGGCGCAGACCGTCGAGGCGATGCGCCGCGACGGCGTGGCCGTGAAGATCCTGACCGGCGACGACCTCGCCGTCGCCCGTCACGTGTGCCGCGCGATCGGCATCGACACGCGCCACGTGCTGCGCGGACAGGACGTCGACCGCCTCGAGGACGTCGCCCTGGCGCAGGTCGCCGAGCGCACGACGGTGTTCGCCCGCACCTCGCCCGCGCAGAAGACGCGCATCCTGCTCGCGCTGAAGCGGCGAGGGCACGTGGTCGGCTTCATCGGCGACGGGATCAACGACGCGCCGTCGCTGCACGCCGCCGACGTCGGCATCTCCGTGCCCGGCGCGGTCGACGTGGCGCGCGACGCGGCCGACATCCTGCTGACCGAGCGGGGGCTCGAGGTGCTGCACGGCGGGATCCTCGCGGGCCGGCGCGCCTTCGGCAACGTCATGAAGTACCTGCTGATGGGCACGAGCTCGAACTTCGGAAACATGCTGAGCATGGCGGCGGCGTCGCTGCTGCTGCCGTTCCTGCCGATGCTCCCGACGCAGATCCTGCTCAACAACCTGCTCTACGACGTCTCGCAGATCACCATCCCGACCGACGACGTGGACGCGAGCTGGCTGCGCACGCCGCACCGGTCGGACATCGGTCTGGTGCGGCGGTTCATGGTGCTCGTCGGGCCGATCAGCTCCGTCTTCGACTTCGTGACCTTCGTCGTGCTGCTGCGCGTCTTCCGCGCCGACGAGGCCTTCTTCCAGACCGGGTGGTTCGTCGAGTCGCTGTGCACGCAGACGCTCGTGCTGCTCGTCATCAGGACCTACGAGCGGCCGTGGCGAAGCCGACCGAGCACCGCGCTCCTCGCCACGGTCTTCGCCGTCGTGAGCCTGGGGGCCGCGCTGCCCGGCACGCCACTGGCGCCCGTCCTCGGGTTCGTGCCGCTGCCGCCTGCGTTCTACGTGTTCGTCGCGGTCGCCACGGTGGCCTACCTGGCGATCGTCGAGGTCGCGAAGACGGCGCTCGTGCGCCGCGGGACCCTGGCGGGCAGCGTGCGTCTCCACGGCGCGCGCGCAACGCTTTCGTCGCGCCGCAAGGCTCGCGCGCGAGCGATCGCCGGTGCCCCGCGCTGGACGCCTTTCCGGGCGCGGCCCCGGTCTTGCTCTCGTCCGCAACGATGAAGCAGGAAGGGCTCACGCGAGGCCCCACACGGGACATCGCGGCGGCCGGCGGCGTCCTGAGGCGCCGGCCCGCTCCGCATCCGTTCGACGAACGGCCGCTGCTGGCCATCTGGGAGCTGACCCAGGCGTGCGACCTGGCGTGCGTGCACTGCCGCGCGTGCGCGGTGCGCGACCGGGACTCCGACGAGCTGACGACCGAGGAGGGGAAGCGGCTGCTCGACGCCGTCGCGTCGATGGGCACGCCGCTGATGGTGCTGACCGGGGGCGATCCGGCGAAGCGCCCGGACCTGGTGGAGCTCATCGCCCACGGGGCACGCGCGGGTCTCACGATGGCCGTCACGCCGTCGGGAACGGCGCTGATGACGCGAGAGCTCCTCGCCAGGATGCGCGACGCCGGGATGGCGCGGATCGCCGTCTCGGTCGACGGACCGGACGCCGGGACGCACGACGCGTTTCGCCGCGTGGACGGGAGCTTCGCGCACACGCTGCGCATCCTGTCCGACGCGCGCGAGCTGGGCATCGAGCGGCAGATCAACACGACCCTTGGCCACCACGACCTCTACGCGCTGGCGGCGATGGCCCGGCTGGTCGCCGACGTCGGCGCGGTGCTCTGGAGCGTGTTCGTCGTCGTGCCGACGGGGCGCGCGACCCCGACGTTGCTGCTCGGAGCGAACGCGCTGGAGCGTGCGCTCGGCGAGCTCGCATGCCTGGCCGACGAAGCGCCGTTCGACGTGAAGACGACCGCGGCGCCCCACTTCCGCCGCATCCAGCTCGAGCGGCACGCCACGTCGGTCGGCGTGCTGCGCGACGTCGACGCGGAGGGGCACGTCCGCGGTCCTCGCGGCATCAACGACGGCGCCGGACTGCTCTTCGTGTCGCATCGGGGCGACGTCTATCCGAGCGGGTTCTTGCCCCTGCGGGCGGGCAACGTGCGCACCGACGAGCTGGCGGAGCTCTACCGCAGCTCGCCGGTGTTCATGCGCCTGCGCGACACGTCGGCCCTGGGGGGCAAGTGCGGCGTCTGCCCGTTCAAGCTCGTGTGCGGAGGCTCTCGCGCGCGCGCCTACGCGGTGACGGGCGATCCGACGGCGGCCGATTCGCTCTGCGCGTACGTCCCCAAGGGCTGGGCGGCCGGGTCGGGTAGGTGAGAGGCTCGCCGCCGAAGCCGGCGAGGGACACGCGGCCGAGTCAGACGTCCGGGAACGGATGCGCCGGTCGGAGCGCGGCCGTGAAGTGCCTGAGCGCGCGCGGTTCCTCGACGATGCGCATCGCGGGGAGCCGCGCGCGGATCCCGGACACGTCCTCGGCCACGGCGGCGACGTAGTCGACATGGCTCTGGGTGTACACGCGCCTCGGCAGCGCGAAGCGCACGAGCTGCTTGCGCGCGCCCCCGCGGCCGAACATCAGGTCGCCGACTTCGCAGACGCGCACGCCGCCGGCGAGGTACATCGCGCAGGCAAACGCCTGACCGGGGAAGTCCGCGGCGCTCAGGTGAGGCAGGCCGGCGCCGGAGTCCACGTACACGGCATGGGCGGCCGAGGGGCGGATGACGGGCCAGCCCGCGCGCTCGAGCGCACACGCCAGGTAGTCCGAAGCGGCGAAGCGGTACTCCAGGTACGACTCGTCGAGCACCTCGTGCAAGCCCTGCGCGATTGCCTCCAGGTCGCGTCCGGCGAGGCCGCCGTAGGTCGGAAAGCCCTCGGTCCTGACGAGCTCCTCACGGATGCTCTCCGCCAGCGCCGCGTCGCGCACGCCGAGGATGCCGCCGATGTTGACGATGGCGTCCTTCTTGGCGCTCATCGTGAAGCCGTCGCACGCGTCGAACATGTCGCGGGCGATGGCCGCCAGGGGCCGGCCTCGCTGCGACGGCTCGTCGCGGCGGATGGCCCACGCGTTCTCGGCGAAGCGGCACGCGTCGAGGAAGATGGGCACGCCCGCTTCCCGGCACACGGCCGACGCACGCCGCAGGTTCTCGAGCGAGACGGCCTGGCCGCCGGCGGCGTTGTTGGTGGCCGTCATCACGACGAACGCGACGCGGCGGCCGTGGCTCGCCAGCGACTCGGCGAGGGAGGACAAGTCGATGCCTCCGGCGAGGGGCCGCTTCTCCTCGAGCGCGCCGGGAATGGGCAGGTCGATCCCGCGGGCCCCGGCCGCCTCGACGTTGGCGCGCGTCGTGTCGAACAGCCCGTTCGACAGGACGACCCGGTCGCGCAAGGGGACCACGGCGCAGAGGATGCGCTCGGCCGCGCGGCCCTGGTGCGTGGGGAACACGTGCGGCACGCCCGTGAGCTCGCGCGCCGCCTGCTCGAACCGGAACCAGCTCCGCGCGCCGGCGTAGGACTCGTCGCCGCGCATCATCGCCGCCCACTGCTCGGCGCTCATCGCGCCCGTACCCGAATCGGTCAGGAGGTCGATGACCACGTCGTCGGCGCGCACGCCGAACAGGTTGAATCGGGCCGCCTCGAGCACTCGGCGCCGCTCGGCGGCGCTGCTCATGCGGATCGGCTCGACCATCTTGATGCGAAACGGCTCGATGATGGGGCGCGGCATGGCTGGTGCCCGACGTGTCCAGCAAGAGCCCTGCCGGCCGAAGGTCCCGGGCCTCGTCGATCGCATCGGCGCTCGACGAGGTCCGCGCGAAATCTCGTCGACGCAAATCGTGCCGAGGCCTGCATCGGATGCGTCGCGAGCGGACGTGAGGATCGTCATGGAATCCGGCGTCCGGCGCGGCCATGCTCGAGAGCATGAACGTCACCATGGTTGCGGGGGTCGCGCGGCGGCGCGCGCTCGCGCTCGCGCGGGCAGCGATCGGCCGGGCGCAGTCGGGCGAGGCGCACGCCCTCGAGGTGGACGTCGCTCCCCGGCCGGTGCTCGCGCGGCTGCTCGACGAGGGCGCCCTCGCGCGCGCGATCGTGCTGCTCGAGCGCGACGGAGAGCACGGCCGGATAGTCGTCCTGCCGCGGCGCGCACGAGGGGCGCCGACGATCGCCGAGCTGCTCGAGGCCGACCACTGCCGCCTGGACGACATCGCCGCGCGCATGGCGCAGAGCGCGCGGGGCGATCCGATGCGCGCCGTCGTGCTCGCGCACCTGTTCTCGGTGGGCATCCGGCGCCACGTCGGCGCCGAGGAGCGGCTGCTGTTTCCGATCTACCGCGCGCACCTGAGCACCGCGGCCGACCGGATCGCGCTGATGCAGCTCGAGCACCGCGCGATCCTGAGATACGTCGAGCGCACGCTGCGGGCGGCCGAGCACGTGCTCGGCGCGTCCGGGCGCGACGAGGGCGTCGAGGAGCTGCTGCGCGCGCACCGAGGTCTCGCCGGCGTGCTGGCCGACCACAACGACCGGGAGGAGCGGACGCTCTTTCCGCTGCTCGACCGCGTGCTGGGAGAAGAGGAGCGGCAGGAGGTCCTGCGCCGGCTCGTGCTCTTCTAGCGCCTCGAGCGCGCGCGGGCCTTCGCGCAGAATTCGCGCCGGCCGTCGGCGAAGAGAGTCGAATTTCGTCGGGTACTCGAGTCGGCACCGCCGTTGCTTGGGGACGCCGTCGCGTGCGAGTCCACACTCACGCCCTCCTGACGGCTGCCTCCACGCTGGCGCTCATGGTGATGGGCACGCTGGTGTACGCCACGGGCTCGAGCCTCGCGTGCCCCGACTGGCCGCTGTGCCACGGATCGTTCTTCCCCACGATGACGGGCGGGGTCGCGTTCGAGCACACGCATCGGCTGATGGCGGCGGGCGTGATCGCGCTCCTGCTCACGCTGTTCTTGCGCGTACGCCGTCGCGACGCGGGGACGCGCCGGCTGGCGGGGGCCGCGTGCGCGCTCGTGGCGCTCCAAGCGACGCTCGGAGGCCTCACGGTGCTCTACGGGCTGCCGCCGGCGATTTCGGTCGCGCACCTGGCCACGTCGATGACGTTGCTCACGGTCCTCGTGGTGCTCGCCATCCGGCTCTCGCCGTGGCGGCGATCCGGACATGGCGCGGTGCCGCGCCGCTGGACGGGCGCGGCGGCGCTCCTCGTTTTCGCGCAGATCGTGCTCGGTGGCGTCGTCAGGCACACGGGCGCGGCCCTGGCGTGTGCAAGCGTGCCGCTCTGCAACGGGGCGGTGTGGCCCCGGTCCTGGCCGGGCGACGTCCAGATGCTCCACCGTGGCGTCGGCGTCGTCGCCGCCGCGGTGGTGCTGACCGTGTCGTCGGCGGCGTGCCGGCGTGAGCGCACGGCAGCCGGGCGTGCCATCGCGCTCGCGCCTGCCATCCTCGTTTGTGTGCAGGTGGCCCTGGGCGTGGCCGTGGTGCTCGCTCGCGCGCCGGTCCAGCTGATCGCGTTGCACCACGCTGGCGGTGCCACGCTGCTCGCGTCGCTTGCGCTGAGCTGGGAGCTCGCGGGATCGCCGGTCCGAGCCGCCGCCGGCAGCCCGCCTCCCGAAGTCCCCGAGGATCTGGCGCCGGCGGCGCAGTCGTAGCGCCGCGTCGACCGAGGTGGGCGTAGCCGCTGACCGATCGCGCGCGCGCGCCATCTCGGCGGAGGGGCGCAGTCGCGCTCACGACGCCCTCGCCCGGGGGAGCGCAGCGGCGATGCGCGAACGCGCCTCGTCGCGCAGCCAGGCGACGTCGTCCGGCCCGAGGTTCTCCGTCGAAACCGGCTCGAGCACCTGCGCGCGCGCCCGTGCGTCCCCGAAGCGCCACGACCCGGCGGCGAGGCACTCGCGCGTGCCGTCGATGGCGATGGGCAGGACGGGTACGTGCGACTCGATCGCGAGGCGGAACGCACCGTCCTTGAACGGCCCGAGCATTCCGTCCCGGGCGCGCGTGCCCTCCGGAAAGATCATCACCGACAGCCCGCGCCCGAGCGTCTCCCGGCAGCCGGCGAACATCCGGCGGACGCTGTCGCCGTCTCCTCGGCGCAAGGGGATGTCGCCCGAGAGGCGAAGGAGCGCTCCGATCACGGGGATGCGGAAGAGCTCCCGCTTCGCCACCCAGCGCATGTCCCAGGGCAGGTGTGCGAGCAGAAAGGGGTCGAGGTTCGACTCGTGGTTGGCGACGACGACATAGGCGCGGCGCGCGATGTCCTCGGGCGCGCGCCCTTCGATAGACATGCGAAGCGGAGACAGGCGTGTGGTCGTCCGCGCGAGCCGCCGCAGCCAACGTCCGGGTACGCGCGGCGTCGGATCACGACGGTGGCGCACGTGGACGGCTCCCATCAGCGGGACCCAGGCCGCGACGCAAAGTCCGAACTCGAGCAACGTGTACGACGAGAGCAGCGCGTCTCGCATGTGCTCTCACGGTAGGCATGCGGACGTCACGGGTGCGTCAGACCTCGGTCACCAGCGCGTCGGGCATGACGTCCGTCATGAGAAAGGAATTCGCAGGGCTGGATGAATCGATCCAGTCCGCCTGGCGATTCGCGCACGACCTCACGCCGATTTTCGGGGAATTCCAGGCACGCGCGCACGGAACGGGCGATGCAGCGGGCCCCTGCCGATGGTGACGCCTGGAGAACCGATGGAGCCGCTGCCGATCCGGAGAAGACTGACCATCCTTCGCGACGGCTCGACGAGAGCAGCGGACCTGGTGTTCTGTGAGCCCTCCGGTCGCTCGGTAGCCCTCTCTCGATGCGCGACGTGTAGGTTCGCAGGTCGCGTGGTCCGCGACGCGTCGGGGCGAAGCATTGCGGTGGAGTGCTGTCGGTTCACGCTCCGGTCGGCGAGCACCGGATCCGAGCCACCGCCCAGCGGCGACCGCCTGCAGGGCGCCGGTGCTGCGCAGGTCGCTGCCGCGCTCGTGGTGGGGCTGAGCCTCTTCCGGCCCGCCGTCTGCGTCATGTACGACGCCCCATTGGCGGCCGCCATGCGCGCCCTCGCGATGGAGTCGAGCGCCTACGGCGTTGCCATCGTGGACGAGCAGCAGCGCTTGGTCGGAATGCTGCCGCGGGCCACGGCGGCGCTGGCGCTCATCCAGGCCGGCGGGGACGTGACCGCGGAGCACATGGCGGCCGAGGGGGGCTCGATCGACGAGGGCCAGACCCTCGGCGCGGCATTCGCGACCATGACGGGTCAGCATGCTCGCGAGCTCAGGGTCGTCGGCGAGGGGCGCGCGTTCGTCGGCGTCGTGCGCGACGTCGATGCGCTGAGGTTCGTCGCCTACGTTTCGCGCACCGGGCTGCGGCCACGCTTCGAGCGCGCCGCCTGAGCACCCCGCTCACGCCACGACCGCCGTTCGTACGAACGTGGCGGCGAGCGGCTCCCAGGGGACGGCTCTGGCAGACTCACCGTACCCCGCTCGGGTCGAGCCACTCGAACGCGCTGACCGCGGCCAGAGCGTAGATCGCGTGCTGGTACACGCTGCTCACGACCGCCCGACGTCCCCATTGCGTCGGCGGCGGGAAAAGCTCGAAGGCCGGCATGACGATCATCTCCGCGCCGAGCTGGCCCGCCAGCAGCGCGCCCACGGCCGCGAGGGGGCGCACCCCGAGCGCGCGCATCGCGGCGAGGCTCAGGCCCCACGTGCTGCCGTACCCCCAGTGAGCCATGATCGCCAGGCGGCGCTCGTGCACCTCGCTCGTCGGGGAGATCCCGACGACCTTGCTCACGACGCCGGCCGAGAACGACCACGGCGAGAGGATCGCCGTGCGGACGTCGAGGTCGGGCTTGCGCTTCTCCCTGCGCGCGCCGACGAGCTCCGTCACGAGCTCGTCGACCGTCGACGCGACGGTGATCGCGAGCGTTCCGAAGGCGCCTGCGAGAAAGCCTCGGCCGAGCTCTCCGGCCGCTTCGCCGAGGAGCCCTCCGACCGCTCGCCGCCTGCGGACGCGTCGCGGCTCGATCGTCAGGCCGGCCGCCGCGAGTAGCGCCGCCGCTCCGAGCGCGGCAGCGGCTCGGCCCAATCCCCCTGCTCGATGAGCGCGCCCCTGCTGGGCAGCCGATTCGGACCGAAGATCGCGCGATTGTTCGAGCTGAGACTCCGCAACGCTCGGCATCTCGACCCTCCTGGCGTGGAGAATCCCGATGCAACGCGTGCGCCCTCCCTGACGCACCTTCGCCCTCATCAACCCGGCGCCAGACGCAAATCCTTCGCGCGCGACGAAAGGCTGGCGCGCGCGGTCCGGTGGGCCGCGCGAAATCGCTCGGTCGCGGCATGGCGCGCGCGTTGCTGGGGAAGCGAGCCATGTACGACCTCCACGAGGTCTCGGCGACTCGGGCCGAGGTTCACCCGAAGCAAGCGCTGGACGAGGCATGCCGGCTCGCACACGCCCTCGAGGCGCTCCTGGCGTCCGCCGCGCAGGCGATGCCGACGGAGCTCGAGCGCATCGACGTGCGCATCGCGGAGGCGCTCGCCGGATCGCTCTCCGACCAGCTCGTTTCGCTGGTGCGTTCTCACATGGCGCACTGACCATGGCCATCCGAACCATCGTCGTCGGCACCGATTTCAGCGGACCGGCCCGCGCGGCGTGCGACTGGGCCGTCGAGCTGGCGGGCGCGCTCGGCGCCCGAGTCGTCGTCGCGCACGTCTTCGACATGCCGATCGTCGGCTTGCCCGACGCGTCGATCATGGTCGACGCCAAGACAGCCGCCCGGCTCTCGGACGACGCGCAGCGGGCGCTCGATGCGGAGACCGCGCGCGTGGCGGACCGCGGCGTCGCCGTCGAGGGGCGGCTCAGGCAGGGCGACGCGCGCGAGGTCCTGCCGTCGCTCGCCGCGACGCTCGACGCGGGGATGCTCGTCGTCGGCTCGCACGGGCGCAGGGGCTTGGCGCGCGCCCTGCTCGGCAGCGTCGCCGAGGAGGTGATGCGCGCGTCGACGGTTCCGGTCACCGTCGTGCGTCACCCCGGGTAGGAGCACGGCCCCGTACTCCGGGGAACCAGGCCTGGCGCGTGCACATGGCAGGGACATGCCCACCGAGCTCGAGGTCGGGGATCACGTGAGCTGGAACTCCGAGGCCGGTCGGGTGAGCGGCATCGTCCGCAAGAAGGTCACCGCCCCGACGCAGTTCAAGGGCTACACGGTGCGCGCGTCCGAACGGGAGCCGCAATACCTCATCGAGAGCGACCGGACCGATCACCTGGCGATGCACAAGGGCTCGGCGCTGCGCAAGCTTCGATCGCCCTCGCCGAAGGCGGAGACGGCGACGCAGCGACGCTCGAAGGCGCCGATGCCACCGCGGTCGCCCCGCCGAGGACGAGAGGCCGGCTGAGCCGCCTGGGTCGCTTCACGACCCACGGTACGTGAGCTGTTCCACCGCGTTCCATTCCGGAGCACTCGCATGCGCCAGCTTTCCTTCGCGGTCGACCCCGTTCCGCCCTTCCGGCTAGAGCTGGCGGCGTGGGCGATTCGACGACGACCCAGCAACCTCGTCGACCGCTGGGACGGTCGCGCGTACCGGCGCGCCATCGTCGTCGACGGGCATCCGGTCGAGGTCGAGGTCGTGCAGCGCGGCGGCATCGACGACCCGAGGCTCCAGGTGACGGCGAGCGGTCCGCGGCTGCCGCCGGCGACCCGGTGCGCGTCCACCGCGGTGCTCG
>Ga0080006_1132386_pt1 | contig 68845 bp, 62 predicted proteins | sample RS3BMetagenome_FD_69209 | JGI IMG/M metagenome (GOLD analysis project Ga0080006, IMG submission 69209) | Ferric oxide microbial mat and aquatic microbial communities from Rainbow Spring, Yellowstone National Park, USA - RS3B (SPADES... ... | reverse complement strand
CACAAGGAAGTCTGTTCGGACCGCACCGGCCATGCGGAGGTGGTGCAAGTGACATTCGATTCATCACGTCTGTCGTATGAGACGCTGCTGGATGCATTTTTTGCGCTGCATGATCCTACCCAGGTCAATCGCCAGGGGCCGGATTGGGGTTCGCAATATCGCAGCGTGATCTTCACCCATAGCGATGAACAGTTCATGCAGGCTCGGGCGAAGATTGCCGAATTGAACGCGGCGGGCTCTTACCGGAAGCCGATTGCCACCCGGATTATGCCGGCGGCGACGTTCTGGAAGGCGGAGGAGTACCACCAAAGATACCTCGAGAAGCGCGGTATGGTGAGCTGTCACATCTAGGGGTCCGCGACGGTATTCGGTGTTCAAAAAACCACCTTTGGCCCCGCTGGCGACGGTGGTTTTTTCTGAGCCTATGCTCCTGTGGCGGCGGGTTCACGGTGCGACGTCGCGAGGCGCTTAGAGTCACGGCGAATCGAACCCCTTTAGGCATACCTGCTGCCAATGTTTATTGCGGAGGTTTTTCGAGCTGGATCTTCTTCAAGCTTTCTTCATCGGACGGTAACTCCTTCGTTCCAGCAAGGTATTTATTGGAGCTCAGGATGAAGGCAAGTGCGTCGGCGGTCTGCTGCGGTGTCAGTGAGCCAGGCTTGGTCGCAGGCATGGTGTTATGAATCGTCTGAAAGAGTGCGTCGATCGATTCTCCTTCGTACTTCGAAAGGAATTCGTCACCGGTCAGCGGCGGATTTTGACCGACACCGGCGAGGTCGCTTCCGTGGCAAGAGGAGCATTGCGCCTGATACAGGGTTCCGCCGCGCGTGGCCTGACCGGTTGTATAGATTCCCTCCGCAGCTGCGCTGACGCGCATGCTGGTATTGGTATACGACAAGCCTGCGATCAGAATGCCGGAGGATAGAAGAAAGATTTTTTTTGCAAACATTCTGGTGCCTCCCCATGGAATTACACTTATTGTAGCTGGATCGAACTATTGTTTCCACGAACCGGAACTGGAACAACCTGGGACATGGTATGAGCTCTTTGAAGCGTTATGCGATGGTACGGCTGATGGCAGCGGCTCTATGTGCAAGCAGCCTGGTGTGCTACGCGGCCACTCGACCGGCCTGCGATAAAGACAATGGGGGTTTGACTCTGCCTGCTGGATTCTGCGCGCTTGTGGCCGCCGATAATCTGGGTGCCGCGAGACATGCCGTGGTAGCTCCGAATGGCGATCTATATATCGCGCTGCAAAACGGCGCGGGCAAAACCGGCGGCGTTGTCGCACTGCACGATACGAAGGGCGACGGCCAATTTGATGTTCAGGAGAGCTTTGGGGAGGGCAGCAGCACCGGAATCGCGCTGCGCAATGGCTACCTCTATGTAGCAAAGGTGGATTCTGTCGAACGGTGGAAGATGACCCCGGGACAGCTCAAGCCGAACGGACCGCCCGAGGTGATCGTGGAGGGGCTGCCAACCGAGCATGAGCATCACGACAAAGGCATCGCGTTCGACGGGAAGGGCTTTCTGTACGTCAATATCGGGTCTCCTTCGAATGCTTGCCAGTCGCGCGACCGGCAGAAGGGAATCGTCGGGCAGGATCCTTGTCCGCTGCTCGAAACCCATGGCGGCATCTGGCGGTTCGATGAGAACAAGCTTCACCAGAAGCAGTCGGATGGAGAGCGCTTCGTTACCGGACTTCGGCAGGAGCCGGCGATCACCTGGCATGATGGCGCGATCTATATTGTGATGAATAATCGCGATCAGCTCGACACCCTGTGGCCGGCCAAGTTTACGGCTGAAGAAAATGCGATGCGACCCGCCGAGCCGATGTATCGCGGGGTGAAGGGAGACAACTTCGGCTGGCCTTATTGCTACTACGACTACGGCCAGAAGAAGCTTTTGCTTAACCCCGAATACGGCGGCGACGGCAGGACGGTTGGCCGATGCAGCGCGTTCACTCTGCCGGTTGCAAGCTATCCTGCGCACTGGGCGCCTGTCGACATCATGTTCTATAGCGGCAGTCAGTTTCCGGCAAAGTATAAGGGCGGAGCGTTCATCGCATTCCACGGGTCATGGAATCGCGCTCCGCTGGAGCAGTCGCCGTCGAACGTGACCTTCCAACCGTTCGCGGGAGGCAAGCCATCGGGCAAGTTCGATGTCTTCGCGTCAAACTTCGCCGGCAAGTCTCCGCTGATGAACCCTTCCGATGCGTTGGCCAGGGCGGACGGCGTAGCTGAAGCGCCCGATGGCTCGATCTTCATTACCGACAGTCAGAAGGGCAAAGTGTGGCATGTTTTCTATCGTGAAAACGGGAAGTAGCCGTCCTTACCCAAACGACTGCTTACGCGCTTATAATTCGCTACGGAAACACTGGAGGTTTCACATGAAGAAGCTCGTTGCTTTCACCGCCCTCGCGTTTAGCATTGCCACGACAGGCGCTTATGCAGAGTCTTTCAAAGGCTTCGTCTCGGATTCGATGTGCGCCGCGAAGGGTAAGTCCAACTCCGCGGAGTGCGCCGCAAAGTGCATCAAAGGCGGAGCGGCTCCTGTGCTGGTCGTCGGCGACAAGGTCTACAAGATCACGAATCCGGACACTTTGGTTCCCCACGCTGGACACAACGTGGTTGTGGAAGGCACCGCCAAGGGCGACTCGCTCACAGTCGATTCTGTGAAGATGTAATCCGGCAGGAGGGGCGCGGCTGGTATTGGCGGCGTCCCCCGGCTTGATGAATCTTGATTGAGGACCGATGACGCTCCGGAGTCTATGCCTGAAGGGGTTGCGGCTGCCTCAGGTTTTGTCCGTTGCGTTCCAGTCAGATCTATAGCGGTCGAAGGAGAGGACACTCTCGATCGGCGTTCGCTTCTCCCACCCTGACCGCTCGAGATCCGGCTCTGCGGCGAAGCTCTTCACGTAGCCCAGGCAGAGATAGGCTACGGGTGTGATGTGTAGTGGGATCTTCAGCGCGTCTTTGAGCAGGCCGGTATCGAGGATGCTGACCCAACCTACACCGATTCCTTCCGCGCGCGCCGCAAGCCATAGATTCTGTATGGCGCAGACAACAGAGTAGAGCGCGGTCTCGGGCATCGTGCGCCTTCCCAGTCCATGTCCCTGGCCGCTGTTTGAATCGCAAACGATGCAGAGGTTTTGAGGCGCTTCCAGAATGCCTTCCAGCTTCATCGCTGCATACGCCTGCTGGCGTTCGACATCGTAAGCGGCGTGGGCCACGCGGTTGCTCTCGACGAAAATTCTGTGAACCTCCTGACGAACCTCGAGGGAGCGCACAACGATGAATCGCCACGGCTGCATGAGGCCTACAGATGGTGCGTCGTGGGCAGCCTGCAGGAGACGATAGAGGAGGTCGTCGGGAATTGGCTCGGGCAGGTAGCCGCGACGCACATCTCTGCGTTCGCGAATGGCTCGGTAGACGGCCTGCCGCTCACCTGGATCGAAGCCGGTTGCCTTGTTCATCTGCACGCTCGAACCGCTACTTCGCCGGTTGATGCCGGAGCGGCGTCGTCTCTGGAGTGCCGCACGATGCTGCAATACGAGCGCGTCTGCTGCCACGCGTCGCTGGCGCTTTGCCCCTGTAGTCTACAGAGTATCGTTCGCAGCACTCCAGCGTGACAGACCACAGCGATATTTCGAGGGATGTCTAATTTGCAAAGAGCGTGGACCGAATGCAGGATTCGCTCTTCGAAGGCGGAGAACGCTTCGCCGCCTGGCGCCGGCAGGTTTGGGTATTCTGCGAGCCAGCGTGAGGCATATGCGGGGTCGCGGCGCTCGACTTCAGTCCAACTCAGGCCTTCCCATGCGCCGAAGTCGATCTCGCGCAGAGAGGAGCAGGCGTGGCAGTGGACAGCGAATGCGTAGGCGATGGCGGCGGCGGTTGTTCTGGCTCGACGCAGATCGCTTGTGTAAACGACACCAATGTCCTGCCCGCGAAGCTCGTCGATAAGCGCAGGAAGTTGAGCGTAGCCGCGCGCGTTCAACTCTGGGTCTGAGTGGCCGCAGAGTGTTCCCGCCAAATCGGTTTCGGCGTGACGAATGAAGATGATTGCGCTCATGTGTTCCACACTCCACATAGGTAGACCGCGATCTCCGCCAGCTGATTGGTCGCGCCGAAGCAGTCGCCGGTCACTCCGCCGACCTTTCTAAAATAAATGTACCCAGTGAGAGCAGTGGTAAACGAGGCGGCGAGGAGCGGGCCGGTCGCGGACCCATGCAGCACGAAGATCACGATGGCGACGCTGAATGCAGTTCCGAAGAGGAGCGAGGGCAGTGAGACGAGCCGGGCGATTCGCGCTCCCTGGCCGTGCTGCTCGCGAGCCGGGGGGAGAGTGAAGCTGAGCGGCAGGGAGGTCCAGCGGTTGAGCACTTGCGCCGAGATCAGATACGCGGCGAGATGGTTCAGGGGGAGGCAGAGCAGCAACAGATAGCGACTCAGCAGAGACAAGGTGAGCGCTGTCGCGCCGAAGCTTCCGATGCGGCTGTCTTTCAAGATGAGCAGAATCTGACTCTTGTTCTGGCCGCCGCCGAAGCCATCGACGGCGTCGGCGAGACCGTCTTCATGAAGACCGCCCGTGATCAGGACCAGGTAGACCAGAACGAGAAGAGCGACCAGAGGCCGCTGGAGATGCGGGAGCAGCGCTCTGTGGAGAAGCACCGCGCCTGAACCGACGATCCATCCGACGAGTGGGAAGAATTTGGTTGCTCGTGCGAGGGAATCGGCCTCGTATTCGACCTGTGGCATGGGGATGCGTGTCAGAAACTGAACTGCGACGATGAACTCTTCCGCGATCCTGCGCAGGAAGCTCATTGCCGGGCCACGCTGATGCTGGCGGAGGAGAATGTCGCCATTCCGTTGTAAAGGGCCATCGCGGACTCGATCAACGGCATGGCGAGAACGGCGCCGCTTCCTTCGCCGAGCCGCATTCCCAGTGTGAGAATTGGCTGGAGGCCGATGTAGTCGAGCAGAATCTGGTGCCCTGGCTCTTCCGACTGGTGCCCGGCAAAGAGGTATCCGCGAATGGCGGGTGCGATGGCGAAGGCGATGGCTGCGGCGGAGGTGGAGATGAAGCCGTCGATCGCGATCGCGATTCCGTGGCGTGCGGCGCCGAGAATCATGCCGGTCATCGCGGCAATCTCCAGGCCGCCGGCGCAACGCAGGATGTCGAGCGGATCTGGCGGTGCGGCTTCGTCAGTGAAGGGGAAGTGCCGGGCGATTGCCGCTTCGATCACATTTTGTTTGTGAGCGTGCTTCTCCGGCGTGAGGCCAGTGCCTGTCCCGGTGACGAGCGCCACCGGCTTATTTGTCAGGAGTGCGGCGATTGCGCTGGCTGCGGATGTGTTGCCGATGCCCATCTCTCCGATCGCCAGAAGGCTACAGCCGTTTCGCTTCGCCTCAGCCGCGAGGGTGAATCCGACTTTGAGCGCTTGCGCAACTTCGGATTCGCTCATGGCCGGCTCGTGGAGCAGGTTTCGAGTGCCGCGGCGAACTTTGTGATGCAGCAGTCCTGAAAGGCCTTCGAAGTCCGCGTCTACGCCAACATCGACGATGTGCATCTCTACGCAATGCTGCTTCGCGAGAACGCTGATGGCAGCGCCGCCGGAGAGGAAATTGCGCACCATCTGGGCGGTGACTTCGCTTGGATAGGCGCTCACACCTTCGGCAGTTACTCCGTGATCGGCAGCAAATACATAGACTGCCTTGCGCAGAGGTTCGACGAATCGCTCCTGACGGATCGACACCATCTGTGCAGCTATGTCTTCCAGTCGGCCTAAACTGCCAATCGGCTTGGTGAGTCCATCGAGATGAGTTCGAGCGCGTGCAAGCCACGCTGCGCTGGGTGGCGCGAGAGAAGAGATCCGCCTGGAGACGAGCAATGGCGCTGACGTGCTCATACCGCTCTCCGGCTGTCGCGCTGTGTACGTTGTATCAGCATTGGATGCCGACGCGGAGGGCAATCGAAGGCTTTCTCCAGCAACGAGGGATTCAACATGTCGCCTGGCGTGCCGGTCGAAAGCGAGGTATGTGGACTCAGCAGTACGACGGAGGAGAAGTTGCCGTCGATCAATTGAAGGTCGTGGATGGAAGCAAGGATGGTGATTCCTTCGGAATTTAGAAAATGAAGAAGATCGATCAGCTCGAGCTGACGGCCGATGTCGAGGCTCTGCGTAGGCTCATCGAGTAAAAGCAATGTGGGCTGTTGGGCGAGACCCAGTGCTATTTTTACGCGCTGCCGTTCGCCACCGCTTAGCTCGTTGAAGACACGATGTTGCAGATTGGTCGCATCGGTCAGGTCCAAGGCGCGATCTATGGCGATGCGGTCGTCCCGCTGCAGGCCGCGCAGCACGCTGAGGTAGGGAGTTCGTCCCTGCTCCACAACCTGGCGCACCGTGAACTGAAATGGAACTTCGAGCTGCTGGGGCACGAGTGCGACGGTGCGCGCTGTGGTCTTCAATGGAATTGCGCTGAGCGGCGTCCCGCTCAGCAGGACTTCGCCGGTGCGGCTTCGCAGAGAACCTGCCGCCAGCCGCAGCATCGTGGTTTTGCCCGCGCCGTTCGGTCCAATCAAAGCTGCACAGCTTCCTGCGTGAAGATCGAAGCTGGCATTGCGGACCACTTCGCGGCTTCCGTAACCGAAGCTGACGTTTCTGAATTGCAGCAGAGGAATCATAACGCGTAGCTCCGTTTTGTCTTGCGCAGGAGGTAGAGGAAGAACGGGCCGCCGATGAACGCCATGAGAATTCCGACAGGGATTTCGGTCGGCGAAAGAATGGATCGGGCGAGCGTGTCGGCGACGACGAGAAAGATCGCACCGGAGAGCGCGGTTACGGGCAGGAGACGCACATGATCTGGCCCGAGGAGCAGCCGGGCAATATGTGGCACGATCAAGCCAGCGAAGCTGATGAGGCCGCCGAGAGAGACTGCGATCGCGGTGAGCAGCGATCCGATAAGGATGATTCCTACGCGGGTGACTTCGACTCTCAGCCCGAGTTGGTGCGCGTACTCGTCGCCCAGCGCGAGCGTGTTGAGCTGGCGCATGAGAGGCGTGGCGCAGCTACACGAGAGCAGTAGAACGGCACCAGCCACGCCAAGCTGCATAGCTTGAGGCACTCCGATGGCTCCGCGCAGCCAGGCGAGCAGAACAGCGTTGTTGGAACCGTTGCTGGCGTCGAAGAGCTCGAATATGGAGCTTGAGTAGCTGAGCATCGTGCTGACGGCAAAACCCGCCAGCAGCAGCGTGATTACGTTGGTTCCGCCGTTGGTTCGAGCGAGCGCGTAGACGATGGTCATGGTGACGATGGAGCCTGCGAAGGCCAGGAGAGCTGTTGCGCTGAAGCCGAGCAGCGAGAGTTGTGAAAAGAAGAAGATACCGATACAGGCTCCGAGAACCGCTCCGCCAGAGGCACCGATGACGTAGGGGTCGGCCATGGGGTTGCGGAAGAGTCCCTGGAACATGAGTCCTGAGATCGCCAGTGCGGCACCGACGATACCCGAGGCCAGGATGCGTGGGAGGCGAATCTGCATCAGGATGATCTTCTGCGTCGCAGTGAGTGGTGTGTGGCCGAAGAGTGCTGACAGAATCGTTGCGGGAGAGATGCGAACCGCGCCCGTGGCGAGCGAGAACAGGACAACAAGAATGAAGGCAAGTACGAGAAGCACGACCAGCGCAGTGAAACTTATCTTCACTCGCTCGATTTGCTCAACGTGGGGGTGCCGCTTCGGATCTGGTGCGGAGATGGACGCAGGCTCAGGCAAAGGGGAAGACGGTTCCATACGGGGCGGCTCAGGTATTACTTCAATCGCCACGACTCGCCTCCGAAGTTGACTTTAATGCCGGACCGAAAGGTGAATGGCAGGGCGGGAAACCCGAACGCCTCTGCATAGTGTTCGCTCAGCAGATTTTGAATATCTGTATACAAGGTGACACGTGAGGTGGCGTTGTAGCCTCCGCTGAGATCAAGCCTCTGGTAGGCGCCGTCCAGGTTGCGATTCGGCAGAAGCAATGTGGTTCCGAAGTTTGCGTCGTAGAGGAAGTCGCTGTCGTCGCGCTGGCCGACGAGAGTTCCGGTGAGCGAACTGAAGAACCTGGAGCGCGTATAGTTCAGGCCGAAGTAGCCCGTATGCGGTGCGACCCTGAAAGGCCTGGCGCCAACGAGCGGCGAGAACGCGCCGATGTCGACCCCGGGGAAGTTCGGATTCTGGTTGCAGGCCGGGCAGAGTGCGTCACTGGAAAAGGAGTGCTGTACGAGAGCATCCGTATAGGTATATCCGCCACGCGCAAAGAGGTGGGAGTCGATCCGATACTCTGCTTCGAACTCGGCGCCTTGCGTGCGAAAGGCCTCGGAGTTGATGTAGGCTCCGAAGCCCAGCGCGGGCAGATTGGCCGCCGGCACGCCGAGCGCAGCCAGCCCCGCCTGCGGAACGAACTCGACGCCGTTAGTGAACTGGTTGTGGAAGTAGGTGAGGCCGAGCCTTGCACGGCCGTTCCACAGCTCCTGGTCAATGCCGCCGTCGTAGGTGCGCGAGTTCTCTGGTCCTATCTCGCCGACATGGTATTGCGAGATAAGGCCGCCGCCATCAGGAAGCGCTGCCAGGATGTCGTGCAGCGAGTTGATCTGCTGGAAGAGGTTGGGCTCCTTGATTCCTTTGCCGAAGCTGGCGTGAAGTTTTGTGCCGGTCAGCCAGCCCGCGGTAGTGGGACGAACGAGATAATAGGCGAGCGAGGCGCGTGGGGTGCCGGCCAATCCAAATAGTCCGTTGTCTTCGATGCCGCTGCCCAGGTTGTAGTAGAGCCGGTTGCGGAGGTCGCCGGCGATCTGCAGGGTGTAGCTGTAGTTTCCCCGGCTGATCGAATTGAAACTTGGCGGCACACCGGTGTACGCATTCGAGCCGCGCTCCGCCTCATATTTGAATCCGCCGAGCACCAGCAGATGAGGGCTGAAGTGATAGTCCGTCTGGGCGTAGACAAAGTCGCGATCGGTTGAAGTGAGGGACTGGTTTGGGTAGGCGCCGCCGAACTGAAAGATCGCTTGTCCGGAGACGTTGTATCCATTCGCTCCATATATCGTGACGGGCGCGCCAAGAAAGTTGCCGGAGCCGGCGGGGTCAGGAATACCAGTAGCGGCGAAGTCGTCGAACTGCGATCGGAGACGCTGGCCGCCGTAGCGAATCTGATTCTGCCACTTCGCGGTGGCCTGGTTGTTCCACACTCCGGTGTAATAACTGTTCTGCGCCTTCGCTGCCGCATCGTCCGGTATGCCGTACAACAAGATGCTGTTCGGTTGACCGCCGGAGACGGTGAGGTGGCGGCCAGTAAAGCGCAGATCGTTGGCAGGGTTGGGATCCCATCCAACGTTGCCAATGTAAGTACCATTATGGAAGCTGTCGTTCGGCAGATTATTTCTGCTGTCCAGGCGATAGAAGGCGCCGTAGTAATCGAACTGGCGCACAACACCGCTGCCGGTCAGCTCCTGGTGAAATGTGCTGAAATTTCCTCCATCGCCGGTGTAGGTGAGCAGCGGAAGCGGTGTCGTCCCGCGCGCCGTCGTGAGGTTGACGACTCCCGCGAGCGCATCGGAGCCGTACAGAGCGCTATCCGGCTCCCGCAATACTTCGATGTTTTGAATGCCGGCGGTCGCCAGGTTCGCGAACTCAACTGCGCCGCCGATATCGTTTACGGCGACGCCGTCGATCAGCACCTTGTTTGCATCGGTATTTCCGCCTCTGATGGAAAGGCCGGTTGTGCCGCCGCGTTGTCCGAGCTGTGTCACTTGCAATCCGGGAACGAGGCGCAACGGGTCTTGAACTTCTGTGAACTGGCGATAGTCCTCCGCGGTCAACACCGTGATCGAGGCGCCGATCTGTGCGACTGGCGTAGGGAGCGCGGTGGCCGTGACAGAGACCTGCTGGCTCAGGGTCGGTGTGGCGAGCGTGATATCCATTTCCGCGTCCGCTGATGTCTCAACGTAAACAGAGTCACTGGTGGTCGTGTGAAAGGTGGGCGCAACGGCTCGGATGCGGTATCGTGCAGCGCCGGGAATCTGAAAGGCGTACCTTCCCGATGAATCGGCGACCGTCGTCCTGACGATCGCCGCACCATCCAGCAGTTCCACGTTGGCGCCAGGTATGACGGCGCCGAGCGGATCTTTGACCGTGCCATGCAACGAGCCCTTCCCTGCGGCGAACGCGGGTATAGAGGACGTGAGCGCGAGCCATGCAGCGACGAAATACAGGACACTCCACCGGATGTACGGCGATCTATGAAGCGACAAAACCATAATTTCCCCCTCGGGTCGATCGAGCAAGGCCGGTCTCCTGGCTTACGCCTCATTGAACTCTGGCTGCCTTCCCGGATTGTTCTCCAGTGGCGTTGCGCGTCCGTGCCAGAGATCTCAGCGCTTACAGTTACGGGGTAGTGGCGGATTCGCACCGCGCTTCCCGACACCTTGCGGTTAGTGTGAATGGTGGCAAGCTGAACGATTCAGCTCAAGGATGAAGTTGATTTGCCAGATCCTCCAAGGCGTCGATGGCGGCGGGACTGGAGAGTTCGATCCGGTCGTCGACGTAGTAGACGCGACTCTTCTGCACGGCAGGCAGGCTGCTCCAGCCCGGCCGGCTGCGCAGAACCGGCAGCGAGACTTTGCCGCCTCGCGTCAGGAGCAATGCATCGGGCGAGCGGGTGAGCAACACCTCCATGCTGATCTGCGGCCAATCCTCGCTTAGATCGTCGGTAACCGACCGTCCTCCCGCGGCCGCGATGATCTCCGTGATGAAGGCATGTTTGCCGATCGTGATGATCGGGTCATACCAGACAGGCATAAAGAGGCTGATGACAGGCAAGCCTGCGGTCTTTCGCTTTACCGCATCGACGCGCGCCTGGAGGCGATGCATCAGCGCGTTGGCTTGTTCAGGGCGGTTCAGCGCGATGCCTGCGCTCTGTACTGAATGCAAAATTCCCGCGATGCCGAGAGGATTGATGAGAAAGACCGGGACGCCGAGCCGCTCCAACTGCACCGTCACCTCCATGGGACCGGTTGGCTGTACGCCGATCACGAGGTCTGGGTGAAACGCTACGATCGTCTCGATGGACGGCTGGAGGATCTGCCCGATGCTGGGCTTCTTCAGCGCTTCGGCGGGATACTTCGTGTAGTCGCTGATGGCGACTACATCGTCGCCCGCGCCGATGGCGAAGACGGTGTCGGTGACGCTCGGCCAGAGACAGATGACACGGTGCGGATGATCGGGCACGACGACAGTGCGCCCCAACTCATCCATCACGCTGCGGCTGGCGAAACAGGGAACTGCGAACAGGGCAGCGAGCGAGGCAACAAGTGCGAACCGTCTCATGCGGTCACCGCCGAAAGCGCACGCGCAATCATAATCGAAGTAACGAAGTTCCTCGCAAGCGATGGATTGGCCCTGAAGTGAAGGTGAATGTAGCTTGCGAGCACGTTGTTATGCCTGAAGCCTTCGGCCACGCTTTGTCCCGAGAGCGAGTAATCCGCAAGGTAAGCATTCTCAATCCGCTCCTGCGCGAGAATGCGGGAACAATGAAAACTATGGCCGCGAACTGTCGATCCCCTGGGTCCCAGCAGACAATCCTCTAGAAACGTTACGGTGACATAACCAAACCGCTGTAGCTCTTTCGTCATCTGGACGGAGAAGGGCAGCACTCGGCTCATCGGGAAGCTGGTTCCATCCACCGTAGTGAGGGTCTGCGCGAGATACATCATGCCGCCGCACTCGGCGTAGATGGGCTTGCCTGAGTCCGCGAAGGCCTGGATATCCCTCAGCATCCCGCTGTTGTCGCTCAGCCTTGCTGCGTGGATCTCGGGATACCCTCCCCCCAGGTAGAGCGCATCGAGATTGCGCGGCAGGGCACGATCGTGCAGCGGACTGAACCGAATGATCTCGGCTCCCTGTTCCCGCAGCAGGTCCAGATTGTCCTCGTAGTAGAACGAGAACGCTTCATCGCAAGCCACACCAACGCGCAAGGATACCTGGGCCGCGGGAAGGGGAGTTGTCCGCGAAGCAACGTGATCCATCACCATCCCACACCGCAGTTCGAGCAGAGCATCGAGCTCAAGATACTTCTGCGCGAGCGCGGCCAGCTTATCGGTGGCGGCGTCCTGCTCGATCTCATTGTTTTCGATCGCACTCCGCAACCCCAGGTGCCGCTCAGGGATCGCTATTGTGGGATCGTGCGGAAGCCACCCGAGGACCTTCGTGTTGCACGACGAAGCGATTGCTTCCCGCAGCATCTCGTAGTGGCACTCACCGGCGACGCGGTTCAAAATTACGCCAGCGAGCGGCAGTCCTGGATCGTAACTTTCAAAGCCCAGCACGACTGCAGCGATGCTGCGAGCGCTCGTGGATGCATCGAGCACAAGAACTACCGGAAGCTGTAGCAGTTTGGCGATCTCCGCACTGCTGCCCACCTCGTCGCTTCCGCTTTTGCCGTCGAACAGGCCCATCATTCCCTCAGCGACAAGCACGTCAGCGCCTCGCGCGGCACTCCGCAGGGCGTTTCGATTCGCATCCGCGCTCAACATCCAGGTGTCGAGGTTACGCGCCGTTCTCCCGGCGATTCGCGTGTGGTGCCCCGTATCCAGGAAATCCGGTCCACATTTGAAAGGCTGCACCGCTAAGCCCCGCCGTTGCATTCCAGCGATGATTGCGAGCGCGACCGTCGTCTTGCCAACTCCGCTCGCAGTGCCGGAGATCAAGAGTCCTCTCACGCGGTCACCTCGACGTATCCCTTGAGCGCAAGTGGAATTCCTGCCACCATCAGCACCACGTCATCGGCGAGTCTGGCTACACTCTGGTTGATCTCGCCCAGCAGATCGCGATATCGAACTCCACTTTCGTAAGCGGGAACCACCCCGTTGCCAACCTCGTTCGAGACGAGAACTATTGAACATTCGATCGACCGCAGCGCATCGCATAGCGCGATCACTTTGCGCTCCGTCGCTTCGTCGCTTCCGGCCTCCGCCTCCAGCAGGTTGGCCGCGAAGAGTGTCAGGCAATCCAAGACGATCAGGTCACACTCGGCTGCATGCCGGGTCAGCACCTGCGGCAGTTCTATCGGCTCTTCGATCGTCAGCCAGTTCTCAGGCCGGTCGGCTCGATGCCTGTCGATCTTTCGTCGCATCTCGTCATCGGATGGCGTCGCGGTGGCGACAAAGACCACACGCTCGCACTTCTCGGCGAGTTGCTGCGCGTAGCGACTCTTGCCGCTGCGCGCACCGCCCAGCACAAGTGTCACCGAACCTCGGCGCGTCTCCTGCATCGTCAGCTCCTTGCACACGCGGAGTTGAACCGGTGGGCAGAGCGGGAATAAAATTAAGGCAGCGCTCGGGCAGACATGAAGTGAAGTCAGCGAGAATGCTCTTCAGCTCTCCCAGCGAAGCTGAATGAAGCCTGGAATGGCCTCTGGCGGGTCTCCTGACTCACGCTTCATCGAATCTTGACTCACCTTCCCAGGACGAATCCCAGTGGCTTAGTGCTACTTGTCAAGACTCTCAGCGCATACAGTTACGGGGTAGCGACGGATTCGCACCGTCTTCCCAACACCAGATTAGGTTGAGAGTATAGCGGGAAGAGGCCAAGGTCAACTGCTTCCCCAACATCAGGGGAGCCGGGAGCCAAAAAGCTAGGCTCGTCCCACTGTCTGCTGTGCCGCAGTCCGCGCGTCGCGCACCAGGTCGGGCAGTCCGACGCCGCGGTAGCCATTGCCCAGCAGTGACAATCCTTCCAGCTTCGATACCCTTTCCGCGAGCTCTTGCATACGCTCCAGATGACCTACGGCATACTGCGGGAGACTGCGCGGCCAGCGTCGCACCACGGTAACCTGCGGCTCGGGCAACGGCCCTAGGATACGCGCTAACTCCAGGCGCGCCACTGCCACTATTTCATCGTTGCCGCATCGCATCACCCGCCTGGCGGGTTCGCCACCGAAGAATGCACGCACCAGGCGGCCGCCCTCCGGCACGCGATTCCTGAATTTCTGATCCACAAACGTACACGCCAGCAGCAGCGTGTCGGATTTTGGGGGAATTAGAAATCCGAATCCCGGCGGCACATGAAACTTCGAAGCGTCCGGAAAACCAAACCCCACCACGACGGCCGAACTCGCGTCCATCTCCATCAACTCGGCTGCGCGGGCATCCAAAGGACGCAGGAGCGCTCGCGCCACGTCGACGGGAGCGGCCAGCAGCAGCGCATCGAATCGCTCCACACCTCGCGCCGTTCCGACCAGCCAACCGCTGTCTTCACGCGACGCGAACTGCACCTCCGCTCCCAGCCGAACCCAATGCGGGGGAATCGCTGCAATCAGCTTGTCTACCAGCGTTCCCATGCCGCTGCGCAGCGTAGTGAAGACGGCAGTCTTCTGGTGCGAAGCAGCGCGTGCCTGCAAAGCTGCGATCACGCTTCCATGCTCATGTTCCATCGCGACGAACGGCGCCATCACGGCGCGCGCGCTCAGCGTTGCGACATCGCCACCGAAGATTCCACTCAGCAGAGGAGCGCCGATCTTGTCGAGCACCTCTTTGCCGAAGTGCCGTTGCACGAACTCTGCGACGCTCTCGTCTTCAGTGGGAGCATTCTTCCTCAGCTCTTCGGCCCGCGCCGGTTCATCCCGGTATGCCCGCTTCGCCTCTTCACTGAACAGATCCGAACGGTCGAGACTAAGCAGGTCCACAGGCACCATCATGCGCATGTTGTCCGGTATAGGCTGCAATTTGTTGTCAATCAGTACGTAGGTCTTGCGGTGGCTGTCGTTCGAACCCATTACCTCGTCGCCCAACCCCAGTTCTTCGGCAAGCTCGCGCGCCCAGGGCTTCTCTGTGACCCAGGCGTCCGGCCCGCAGTCGATGGTGAAGCCACCCTCATGCACTGTCTCCACAATGCCGCCAAGCCGTGTCGAAGCCTCAAACAACGTGACCTGTATCTCCGCCCCGCCGCGTGCCAGCCTCGCAAGCTCGTAAGCTGCCGTCAACCCCGCTATCCCGCCACCAACCACCGCAACGCGCTTCATCCACTCTCCAGAATTGCTTACCCGACAGAAGTATGCGGAACGAACTTCGACAATTCTGCCTGCACTCGGGCTTAAGCGATCACTGCCGGCGCGGTGAGTTCGTCCAACGTCGCCCGATACTGCCCCGACACAACTTCAACAAGAGCCTTCGTCAGTAACGCGGAGTCGTTCAAGCTCTCTGCGCGCCAGAGTTGCAGACCTAGTTTGCTGGCCGCCTCCCGGAACGCGATGTCGATGTCATAAAGAATCTCGACGTGGTCGCAAAGAAAACCCACCGGCTGCATCACGAGCCCAAGGTGGCCTTCGGCTTGAATTGCCTGCAGGGTGTCTTCTACGGTCGGGCCGATCCAAGGGCCGCCGGCTATACCCTGACTTTGAAAGGCGAAGTACCAATCTTTCTCGCCGAACCCGACCGGAGCCATTCTGTCCGCTACCAACTGCGCGGTGCGCTTGGCCTCAACCGGATACGGATCGGGCGATGTCTGCATGGGTGTTCCCGGGCGCTCTCCGGTGGCCGAAGCCTCTCCGGTCATAATGGTGCGGCAGGGTACGCTGTGCGCGGTGAACAGAACGGGCACGCGTCTCTGCGACTCCGCACAGGCCTGCGCCCACACCGGCCATAGATTTTGCGCAAACGCCAGGGCAAGCGTAGGACTCTCGGCCCATCCCGCCACAAACTCAATTTCGAGCCCTTCCGCGGCCGCCAGCACCGCACGCCGGTAGAGCCCGACGCTGGTACGTGAGTTCTGTGGCGCGAGACACACGGCCTTGATGCGCGAGACCCCATCGCGCCGCATCTGCGCAACGACGTCCGCGATGTATGGATGCCAGTTCCGCATCGCCACGTACACCTTCGAGCCTCCGAGGGCCTCCTGCAGCAGACGGCCCTGTTCCAGAGTCCATTTGGTCAGCGGCGGCGGCTCCAGTCCAGGCTTCTCGCGTAGCCCAATCTGCGCATAGCGATGCTGAAGCTCTTGCACAACCTCTTGCGGCAGCGCGCGGCCCCCGGTCACCTTGCCCAGATACTCGGCCATCTCTCCAAGCGTATTTGGCGTGCCATGCGCCAATAGCAGCACCGCGCTCGTACCCGTCGTCTCGTTTTTCACCGCGCGTTTAGCTCCTTCAACAGTCCAGCCTGCTTGGCTGTTTTCAGACTTATCGAGGAACTCAACTCCTTCACCCACTCGACTACTCGAATCACGTTGTCTACCGGCGTTCCCGGAACGATGCCGTGCCCGAGATTGAAGATATGTCCGGGGCGTCCCGCTGCCGCATCCAGTACCTCGCGTACCTTTGCTTTGAGCACATCTTTCGGCGCGAACAGCGCGATTGGATCGAGATTCCCCTGTACAGCGCAGCCCGCGCCGACCGATCTCCAGCCAACATCGAGCGGAACGCGCCAGTCTAAGCCGATGACGTCCGCGCCAGTCTCGCTCATGGCCGGGAGCAGCGATGCTGTTTCCACGCCGAAGTAGATTACCGGCACGCCCATCGCTTTGATCCGCTGCACCAATTCGGTCGTCCAACTCAAGCAATATTGCTGGTAATCGCCTACGCTCAACTTGCCCACCCAGCTATCGAATACCTGAATGACGTCCGCGCCAGCCTCAACCTGCTGCTCCGCGTATGCAACCAACACGGTTACGATCTTCTCCATCAGCAAATTCCACGCCGCACTGCTCGAATACATCAACTTCTTGGTCTCGATGTAGTTTCGGTCGCCGCCGCTCTGTTTGCCGCCTTCGATCATGTAAGCGGCCAGCGTCCACGGCGCACCACAGAAGCCGATGATCCCCAGCGTGTCGCCATCGGAACGAGGGGCTGCGAAGTGCTTCGCAACCTTCTCAATCGCATGGGAAACGTACTTCAACTCATCCGCGCGATCGGTCCGGAGCGCCTGCACTGCTTCGAGTGAGCGAATGGGCGTATGCACCACCGGACCTTCGCCCGCGACAAATTCGAAGTCGAGGCCCATCGGTGTCAGCGGCAGCAGCAGGTCGGCAAAGATGATTGCAGCATCGACACCAAGACGTTCCGCGGCGGTGATCGTCACCTCCGCCGCGATTTCGGGGGTCCTGCAGATCTCGAGCAGGGTGTGATGTTTCCGAACGGCCATGTATTCCGGCATATACCGGCCCGCTTGCCGCAGGAACCACACCGGCGTCCGGTCCACCGGGCACCGCAGGCAAGCGCGTACGAACCGGCTCTCGCCAGCGGTCTCTGTCTGCTCGTTGGCGGCTTGTTGTACAGAAGCGTTGCTCAAAAGGATCTCCACGACGTCCCTTCGAGCCTAGCACCCGGGGCGGCACATCTGCATCCCTGCAAGAGCCGTGCATTCGCTGCTGCCACCAAATGTGCAGCTAATTTGTAGCTGAAATAAGCTGCGTAACCCGCTCAGCCCTCGAGTCGAAACGTAAACTCTTCGATGACCGGGTTCGTCAGCACCTCGCGCGCAATGCGCTCCACCTCGGCCTGCGCGGCGTTGTGCTCCAGTCCATCCTCCAGAGTCAGCAGGAAATACTTCCCCTGGCGCACATCGGCAACGCCTTGATATTGCATCCGCCGCAGTGCATCCGCAACTGTCTGCCCCTGGGCATCCAGCACCGTTCGTTTCAGCGTGACATAGACATGAGCCAGCATCTTGTCTGATTATAGACGTGAGACCGCTTTCCCTTCGCTTCCGGTCATGGTCTTCCTTCGCCAAGGCTCGCGGAGCCGGAACCAACATCACCGCCTGAAAACGCAATTCCACAAACGAGAAGAGATGCCTGACTTTATGCCCAACTACCTGGAGCTCCCTATCGGAGCCCACAGCCCCGAAGTGATCAACGCTGTCATCGAGATTCCCTACGAGGGCGTCAACAAGTACGAGTACGACAAGCAGCTTCATGTGTTCCGTCTTGATCGCAACCTTTACTCGCCCGTCCATTATCCCGGCGACTACGGCTTCATCCCGAGCACTCTAGCCGCTGATGGAGACCCGATCGATTGCCTGGTTCTGGTCGACACGCCCAGCTTCTCCGGCTGCGTTATCGAGGTGCGGCCCATCGGAGTACTCGAAATGCTCGACCAGGGGATAGCCGACGAGAAGATCCTTTGCGTTGGCAAGGGCAATCCGCGCTACAAAGATGTCTTGAACTTCTCAGAGATCTATCCCCACATGCTCAAGGAGATCACGCACTTCTTCGCCATCTACAAAGACCTCGAAGGCAAGCGCGTCGAAGTAAGAGGATGGCGAGATGCCGAGTTCGCCCGCGGCAAAGTGCTGGAAGCGCAGCGGCGCTTCATCGAAAACAAGAACAAGCCCTAAAACCTGTTCCTCAGGGAGGTCTTTATACGCCTCCAGTCCTCTCATTCTGTAGCCGGTCGCTTGCGTGAGATGCGAGCCGCGTAGTAGATCGCCGGCCCCGCGAGCGCCACGATACCGGCAAACGCGAGTGCCGGCAGACCTGCGAGGCGCTCGCCCCGCGCGGCCCAGAGCGCAAACGCGATCAGCGCCGCCGGACCTGTTCCAACCCCCACGGCGCCCCAGAGTTCTCCCGGCACCTTGAACGGCCTGACCAGCGTTGGCTCTTTCACACGCAGTACCACCAACGCCACAAACTCCAGCAGCAGCGCCGCTCCATACAGGACCAGGTCGATCGAGATCAGACGTTCGAAGGACAGCCGAAGCGCCAGCGCCCATGCCACGGAGCAGAGCACCACGCTCACCCACGGGACGCCTCGCGATGTCGTTGCCGCAAGTGCCTTCGGCAGAATCCCCTCCTCGGCCATCGCATACGGCACTCGCGTATAGCTCATCATGAGCGCATTGAACATCGCGAACCCGTTGATTGTCCCTCCGATCACCACGCAAAGCGCAAGCCATGGCCCCGCCAACTGCGCCGCAGCATCGGTCCAGGCCCCGGTCGAAAAGCGGTCCGCCGGAATCCCCGCCAGTCCCACCGCCGCCAGCGGCAATACGTACGTCAAGGCCACCAACCCCACCGCCCAAAACACCGCCCGCGGGTAGTTTCGTTGCGGTTCGTCGACCTCCTGCGCCACAGTCGACGCGTTATCCCATCCCATGTAGTTCCAAAGCGCAACAGAAAGCGCTCCGGCCAGGTCCTCTTCTGCCACTCGTCCGTGCATCGCCGCGAAAGGATGGGGAGCGCCCATTCCTCGCCACAGCCCCACTGCGGTCAGCACCACGAAGGGCGATAACAGCAGGCAGAACATCCCGATCGACGCGTCTCCTACAGCGCGGGCGCCGCACAGATTCCAGATGGCGCACGCGGCGACCACCGCCAGTGCCCAGAGCGTCCCGCGGATGCCGGCCGTCCACACCGGCTCAATCCTGCCCAGGTACAGCACAAAGATCACGGGATAGATCGCCATGTCGAAGACGCTCGCCGCCAGGCTCAGCCACGCCTCCTGAAATCCCCAGAAGCGACCCAGCGCTCGTCGGACCCAGCAGTAGTAGCCGCCCTCCTCTGGTAGAGCGGACGCAAGCTCACCCACCATGAGGCTGGTTGGGAGACTCCACAGCAGCGGCACGACCAGCAGCATCGCCAGCGCGCGCCCATATCCGGCCTTGCCGATAATGTCTTCGAGCCCGTACGGCCCACCCGCAACCATGAAGTAGGTCGCCGCAATCAGCGGAAGCAGCCGCAGTTTTCCTGATCTGCGTCTGCCGCGGCCCAGCGTGGCGCTTGATGATCTACTCACACCCAATCGGACTGCCCCTCTCCACGTTTTGCGCCTTGGTCGTTCCACCGAGGATAACGAGAGTTACCCCATCGGTCTTTGTTGCTTCTCTATCTTCATGCGAGTAGCTGAGGTGCGAGATCAGAAGCTCCTTGTCTTCCACCCCCGGCATCAAGCTATAATCGTCTGAGCCAGAGCGCAAAGGAGCCACATGTATCAGGCTTCGCTCAAGTAACACCAGAACGGAGAGTTGGCCGAGTGGCTGAAGGCGGCGGTTTGCTAAACCGTTATAGGGCGAAAGCTCTATCGGGGGTTCGAATCCCCCATTCTCCGCCAGTTTCTCGTATGCATCCCACGCTAGTAGGCGAACTTCAACGAAAACTGAATCTGGCGAGAGCTTCCCGCAGTACGGTTGATCAGGCCGAAGCCGGAGCCCAGAATCGTGTTCGACGGCAGACCCATATCGACGATGTTGAAGATGTTGAAGAACTCGGCGCGGAACTGGACGTCGATCAATTCACTGCCAGACTTTCGCTTTCCTATTGGGGTGTCCTTGACGAGCGACATATCGAAGTCATAGAAGGCAGGCCCTCGGAAGGTATTTCGCCCCAGCGTGCCGAATCGCCCCTGGTTGGGTCCGGTTCCGCCGGCGATATTGATCGGAATGTAGAAAAACGAGGCGTTGCTATTGCCGCGTCCAAAGTAGTCTTCCCGCCTCTTCCGAGCCGTCGATAGATCGGGCTTCGCGATCTGATCCGGCCGATCCGAGTTCGCCGAGCCCGCGCCGGTCTGCTGTATTCCGGAGTACACCGTGAAGGGTGTGCCGCTGCTGATGCTGGATACGCTGATCAGTTGCCATCCTTCCACCAGCTTCCGGTTTACGCCGTCGAGAAAAGAAAGCGCTTGGATCGGGATCTCCTGCGTGAGGCTGAGAGAGAACGAATGCGTCGCATCGAAGGTCGATGGGCCGCGTTCAGGATGCGTATCGAAGGGATTCTGCGGAGCCGCTTGAGCGATCGCACCAACAGTACTCGTCGCCGAGGTGCCGGCCACGGTGCTGGTGTCGTCGATCGACTTCGACCAGGTGTAGCTGGCCTGCATTCCGGGTCCTGCGTGCGAGGATTGCCCTGCGGCAGAGAGCTGAAGAGCGTGGTAGCTGGAGTGCGAAGTCGGCGTGGTTTGACTCTCCGTACCAAACCCACCGACCGGGACACCTGCCGCGTTGAACTGGGTGAAGCGCGCGAATGCTGCCGTGGCGCCGGGGTATGCGTTGGGAAAACTGTTCCGCGCGAGCTTGTACGCCGCTGTCCCAACATACGTCGCAGATGTCGTTACATTGCCGAACGCACGCTCCAACCCAAGCGACCATGTGCCCAGCATCGCATTGCCGAAGCTCCGGCTGACGGCACCGACATTCAGGGGTGACGACTGGCCCGACAGCGTGGCGATGTCCCGCTCCAGCCTGCTGATATCGAGCACCGTGTTTGCAGGCACATCCTTTGGGCTTCCGTTCGCAAAGATGTCCACTCCGGCAGGCGTGTACGCACGGGGCAGTTGCGCCGGAGTGATCTGAAAGCCGTATGGAATCTGGGCGCCTGCTACCGCCGTAACCCGGGGATAGAAGACAAACGGAAGGCCGCCTGTGAGTTGGTTGTCCTGCCAGATGTTCGGTGGAATGGTCGTCATCGCGCCACCCGCGTGTCCCACAAAATGGTGGCTGAAAAGGTAATCGACCTGAACACGCGGCCCCCAGTTGTTCATCGCTGTCTTGTAGGCCGGCTGCGGATTGATGAGGAACTCCTGGCCTCCATTGGCCGTTGGATAGAACCCGGAGGTGCGGTGCGCGCGCTCGGAGATTGGCGTATACACCTCGTACCGCAATCCGTAGTTAATCGAGATGCGCTGCGTGATCTTCCAGGTGTCCTGCAGGTACGCCGCGAAGGCGCTGCGGCTGTCGGCCGCGGGACCGATGCTCTGTCCGTTGGAAAAGTAGGAGGGCGCGACTGCGCGGGTGTAGGCAAACGGACTTCCGACGAGGAGCGCGGAGAGCGTGTCCGGCAGAGGGTCACCTACATGAATGTCATGCAGTCCGCTCTGGGACTTGATCTCCGAAGGGGAGTAAGCCGTTCCACCGCCGAAGTCGTACTCGCCGTTGGGTGAGATCCCAAAGTAGGTTGTGTCGCGGTTCAGTCGCACCTCCGCGCCAGTTTTGAAGGTGTGCCCGGCGACCGTCCATGAGACATTCTCTTGTGCCTGGAAGAGATTGCCGTATGCCCTGGTCACCGAGCCTCCCGGTGCATTGAATGGTTCGAAGAGCGCGTCGTTGAATTTGATCGCAGGATCGGTCTGATTCGTCGTCGGAAACGATGGCGTGGTTCGCGTTGCGCTTACGGACGTTTCGAAGGTCAGCCGAGGGGACGCCGTGCGCACCCAGGTGATGACTCCATTTCGCTGCTGGTCGACGTACTCGACGCCGAAGCTCGGATCGATGACAGTCTGATCCGGGTTGGTCGTCGGTCCGTTCAGATTATCCAGCGTGAAACGTAGGAAGAGATGATCCTTCGATCCGACCTGATTGTCGAGACGCACTGAAAACTGATCGGCGTTGGTCGTCACCTTCGAGGAGGTTGCGAAAGTGTTAGCTCCAAATGTTCCCTGGGCGAGGTTGGGAAGAGGATAGCGCGCGAGGACGCTGGCGATCGCCGAGTTGACCGGGACTGTCAGCGTATCTCCGGCGTAAGCGGTTGTGTCGATACCGGCTCGCTGCTGGGCTGTCGGCACGGCCAGGACCTGCGTTGTCCCAAGCACCTGGCGGAAGCCCTGGTACTCGACGAAATAGAAGGCCTTGCCTCTGGCGTCATACACGTGAGGAACAAAGACCGGGCCGCCATTTGTGAATCCAAACTCATTCCGCTTGAAAGGCGGGATGCGTCCCGGATTGACCGGAGACGAGTAGTCGAAGTAGTTGCGGGCGTCGAGGGAGGAGTTGCGAAGAAATTCGAAGACAGAGCCGTGGATGCTGTCTGTGCCGGACCGGGTGACGATATTTGTAAAACCGGATGCGCCACGTCCGATTTCCGCAGGCATCACGCCGGACAACGACTGGAGTTCAAGGACCGCGTCAACGTTGAAGTTCGTGAACGTTCCGCCTCCCAACTCAGGATCGCTGATGTCGGCTCCGTCCAACGCGAACACCGCTTCCACGCCACGTTGGCCATTGATCGCGAACTGCTGGGTGAAATTGGAGGCGCCGCTCGAGTCTGCCGCCGTTCCCGCGGCCAGCAACAGCAGCTGACTGAAGTCGCGTTTGTTGAGCGGGATTTCGCTGACGGTTTTGCTCGCCAGTTGCTCGCCACCACCCGTCACCTTCTCCTCTTGATCCCCCACGACCAATGCACCGTTCGCTTCAAGCGTTATAACAACCGCTGTGGCTTGCCCCGGGATCCCGATCGCGGAAGAACTGCGATAGAGATGTCCGTTCAGGGTGATGGAGAGAAAATAGGATCTCGGCAGGAGCGACTCGAAGACGAACGACCCATCCGTGAGCGTCGTGGCCACCTTGTGTTCGTGGCCGGCATGCAGATCAACCTTTGCTCCAGAGACGGGATGAGCGGCCTCGTCCTGCAGCACGCCTCGCCATGCAGGGGCTGGCGTCTGACCCCACGCACTGGACTCCACGAACCCGAACAGCGATAGCAAACCCAGCAGCAGAAACGTCAGGGCAGTTGCTTGAACATCGGGAAGCTCTCTAATACGACGCATGAAATACTCTAGGCCCCTGACGCATAGCAACTTTATCTGTCCAATTATGCAAGATCGCTCAGAAGCGTGCAAAAGACGTGTATGGCTGCAAAGCCTCTTCCTTTCGGCCAGTAGACGCGAGACCGGCGAAGCCGGCTTCGAATCAAGGTTACTGCTTACATGAGCAGCATTGCCGCTATTTACAGCAAGGTCAGTTCACCGATTTAGTTGAAGGCGAGTCAACCTGAATCGAGGCCACCGGCGGCAAACTCTTGATGCTGTCCACGGGGACCTCGACGGCGGCAACGCGATTGCCACTCAGATCGCGCAACCCCACCCGGAGAAAGTAATCGCCCTTGACCGGAACGCTAATCTCCTGATGAAACGGAACGCCTACTGTCATCACGCGGGCATAGACGGCAGGGGCCAGATTGGCACGCACCACATCCTGCACGGAATTGAGAAGGCGCCCATTGTGGTCGTAGACGTAGGTGACGAACTGAAGATAGCTGTGATAAACGCCGTCGGGAGCCTGCTTGAACATCACTCCGCGCGGGTTGGCTGCAAAGTCGATCGCGTAGCTTCGATACGGGCCTTTCATGCGGGTACCAAGCGGAATAGTGTTGCCCTTGGCAAGTTTCTCCGCCGGTTTCTCGTCGACAGGCAGAACGCGGACCTTGACCGCGATCTCACTTGCATCCGGTGCGCCAAACATCATGGCCAGACGCATTGGATTGCTCGCCTCATCAGGTGCAACCTGAGCAGCCGTGGTATTCCGGCCGTAGTTCGCGGGAGAGTCGGGATCGTCGGCGTAATACCCGCGCCGGTACGCGAGGCTCACCTGTTCTCGCTGCACTTTGACTTCAACCTTGCGATAGCCGCCATTCCAATGCGGATCAGAGGGAGTGTAGGCGAGCGTGTAGAAGTTCGAGCCCGTGTTGATCGCCTGAGTGACTGCGCCGGCCAGATCGTTGTTGTTCAAAAACGCCTTGCCGCCGGTCTGCTCGGCCATCCGGAGCATGGTGCCGTTCTCAACCACCAGTCTCTCGTGGAAGTTCAACTGGGCCTGCGCGAAGCCGGTCGCCGAGTTATAAACTCCGCCGGATTGCGAGACATCTCCTACCGGGGAGACCACTGCGCCGCGCGCATCGATCGGATAGACCGAAACCTGCGCCCGTGTCAGCAGGTTGGTGGTCTCGCGAAACTCCTGTTCGAGACTTTCGTAGGAGTTATGAAACTGGTCGGCGCCGCCGGTCGGCGTGATATCGATCGGAAACGATCCAGAGAACCAGATCATGTTCTTCCGGCCAGGCATCCCTGAGAGGTAGCGGGCAAGCTGATCGATCGCGTCCAGAGTGTATCGTGCGCGAAGAAAGCCTAGATTCCCTGATGCCTGCGCGTCGGCCTGCGTCGCACGTTGGGCCGCGGCCAGTTCGCTGGGCGTTGAAGCGCCCTGGATCGCATTGGCTATAAAGCTTGCAGCATGATCTCCCATATCCTGCGCGGGAACTCCTGTCACCGGCGTTTGTAGCAGCGCTGAGAACGCGGCGTTCGTCTTGTTGAGTGCATTCGCAAGAACTTCAGGATCGGCCGTAAAGCCCTGCAGAAGGCTCAGATGCGTTGTCAGGCCGAAGATCGCAATCGGTGCGCCCGGCTTTGCGTTCTTCAGGAATTTGCGAATCTGGTCCTTTACATACATCTGATCGACGGTCGGAGTGTTCAGGAGATCGAGCAGCAGTACGTTGACCGCAGCACCCGGCGGCGTAGGAGAGTAGTTGCTGAAGACACCTGGCGTCAGCGGAGGAGCGGTCTCCTGGTTCGCGTTCACAGCGCCTCCGGCATGTTCATCGAAGTGCTGGATCTTTTGCGCTACGTTGTTTTCAAGCAAGGTGAAATCGCTCGCTTTGAGATTGCGGACCGGATTCTTGTGGCTGTCCGTCACGACGACGTCGACCACAACCAGTCTGGTACTCGTATGCAGCGTGACACCAGATTCCTGAGGTGTATTGGTCTGCGCGTAGGTCTTAACGGATACTGTGACCAGGGCCAGGAACAGGAGCGAACGCAGCATGGAAGTCTCCGGATTGCTTCGTGATAAGTCAAACACATAACTGCAGGTTTAGGTCGAGCTTTTTCGAAAAGCGATGAAGAATCCTCCCTTCTTCAGCAATCCCCACCGGAGAATCGGGCGGCGCGCTTACGCCGACCGCGCGATGGGGAGGCTGAACGTGAAGACCGAACCGTGCCCTTGCTGGCTCGTCACTGTGAGGTTGCCATGGTGCGACTCCACGATTGCCCGGCTGATCGCCAGACCCATTCCGGTCCCTTGAGTCGTTCCGCTCTGAGAACGCGACCGGTACAGGCGATCGAAGATCAAACTCTGTTCGACGGGATCGATGCCGATTCCTCGATCGGCCACGCTGGTAAGCACGTAGTCGTCCTTCTGTTCGGCTGAGAGAAAGATCGGAGAATCTGCTTTCGAGTACTTCGCTGCATTTTCAAGGAGATTGCAAAGCACCTTGCCAATCATTCCAGCATCGGCGGAGACTTTGGGAAGGGTTGGCAGATTCACAGTCACTGGATGTGTGGCGGCGATCGATGCGCAACTCTCCCGAGCCTGCTGTACCAGGTCCTCAATAGCGACGGGAGCTAGATCCATGTGAATCTCCTGCGCCTCAATTTGAGCCATTTCGACTGCCTGACTAACGAGCCGATTCAAGCGATCGCTCTCCTCATCCACGATCGTCAGCAGCTCGAAGCGGTCTTCCTCGCTGAGATGATCGATGGAGAGGAGTGTGCTCGCCGCGCCTTTAATGGAGGTCAACGGCGTACGAAGTTCGTGGGTGATGGAGTCGAGAATCAGTGCGCGCAGCCGCTCACTCTCCTTGTTGGCCTCTCCCTTCGCGACTTCCTCCAAAGCCTGGGCGCGATCAAGTGCAATGGAGACCAGCCCACCGATCGCCTGAAAGCTTTCGGAAGACAGCTTGACGCGGCGCAGGAGCAGAAGGCCACGCGGGCGGACGCCGGCGCGCAGGGGTATCCGCGTCTCGTCCCCGGGGCCGGCCTGGACCCCGGGAAGACTCAACGAGAGCTGCCGGAGGTGCGGAAGCTCAACATGGGAGACCAGCTCCGAGCCGGTCTGATAGAGACGGTCGCCATCCAGCAGGTACAACACCACGGATTCCGCCTGCGAGGTCTTCTCGATGAACCTGGGCAACGCATTCACGAGCGCGGCCACATTATCGGTCTGCAGCAGTTCGCGGCTGAGGGTGAACAGAACCTCCACCTCTCTCTGACGCGTTCGCGCCTCTTCGGCCTCTTCGCGCGCGCGCTGCGCCAGGCGGCTGCCCGTAACAGCCGTCGCCAAAAAAGCGAACAGCGCCAGCCAGTTTTGGGGGTCGGAGATCGTGAAGGTTCCGATCGGAGGAAGAAAGTAGAAGTTGTAACAGGCAGTGGCCGCGACCGAGATCGCCACGGCATGCCGCAGTCCCCACTTCGCCGCCAGCAGAAGAATGAACAGCAGCAGACTGATCGCAACCGTGGTCGGGTTCACATGGAGCCATCGCCGGTATACGAGTACAATTCCGGCCAGAGAGCCAAACGCCACCACCCAACGGGTGATCGCCACAAAGCGCTGCGAGTTCATGGAGGGATTGTACGACGTGATCGAGAGGCCGGATACGACACGAAAATCGCCGGAAGACTGGCTGCTCGCGAGCGAAACGGAGAAGCAACGCGGGCGCCTGAAGGTGTTTCTCGGTTACGCTCCGGGCGTTGGCAAGACCTTCAGCATGCTGAGTGAAGGCATTCGCCGACGCAGCCGTGGAGAAGATGTTGTCATCGGAATCGTGGAAAGTCACGGTCGAGGCGGCACCGCAGAGCTCGCGTCCAAGCTGGAGCAGGTTCCCCGCCGCCAGATCAATTACAAAGGAACTTCGTTTACCGAAATGGACGTCGATGCCATCCTCTCGCGCAAGCCTCAGATTGCACTCATCGATGAATTGGCGCATACCAACATTGAAGGAAGCCGCTTTGCGAAGCGATACGAAGACGTTCTGCTGCTGCTCGAAAACAATATTGATGTGCTGAGCACTATCAACATCCAGCATGTGGAGAGTCTGTCTCCGCGAGTTCAGGCTCTTACCGGAATCAGCGTGCGGGAGCAGGTGCCTGACTGGGCACTCGATCGCGCGGACGAGATCGTGATCAGCGATCTGACTCCCGAGGCCCTCGTCACGCGCATGAGACGTGGCGATATCTATCCCATGGACCGCGTAGAGCGCTCTCTTTCCAACTTCTTTCGTCGCGGCAATCTTATTGCACTGCGCGAGATGGCGCTTCAGCGAGTGACGCGGGCGGTCGATCGTACCCTGGACGACTACGTGAAACGGAAGCGGCTCGGCGGCCAATGGACCGTTGCGGAGAAGATCGCCGTCTGCATCAGTTCGAACGAACAGGCGCGTGATCTCATCGTTCGCGGTGCGAGGCTGGCGGAGGCGCTCGGCGCCGAGTTATACGTCCTCCATGTCGAGAGTGGGCGCGACAAAGACGAGGAACGAAAGCGAACACTTGAATCAAGCCTTCAGTTTGCTAAAAACCTCGGCGCGTCGATTGTGAATCTCACAGGAAGCGATACCGCCCGCATCACAGCAGGCTACATTCGCGAGCATCGGATCACGCAGGCCATCGTTGGAAGATCGGCTTTGCATGGTCTTCGCAAGTACATGTATTACCTGGCAATTCAAAAATTCATGTCCGAAGCCCCACACGTCGATCTGCACATCGTCACTCAGGAGAGCCATTGAAGCGAATTCTCGTAGTCGATGACGAACGGCAGATTACACGCATGTTGCGCGCCTCGTTGCAAAGCAGCGGCTATGGAGTTCTCATCGCCGACAGCGGAGCGGAAGCCCTCGCACGCTTCAAGGTGGATCGCCCGGATCTGATTATTACTGACCTCGCGATGCCGGAGATGGACGGTCTAGAACTCACGCGGGCGGTACGGCTCCTCGCGCAGACGCCCATCATCGTCCTCAGCGTTCGCGATACGGATGTCATGAAGGTGGAGGCGCTCGACGACGGCGCCGACGACTATCTCACCAAGCCGTTCAGCATGCCTGAGCTGCTGGCCCGGGTTCGAGCACAGCTCCGGCGAGCGCCGCAATCTGATCCGGCCGCGCCGCGCTTGGAGATTGGTGACTTCATGATCGATACCGACGCGCATGCCGTCTCAGTGCGCAGTCAGGCGATCCACCTGACTCCCAAAGAGTTCGACCTTCTGCTTCAGTTCGCACGCAATCCGCATCGCGTGCTGACTCACAAGACGCTGCTTCGTTCGGTATGGGGCACGGCGGGTATCGACCAGCCGGAGTACCTGCGTGTGCTGGTCGCGCAACTGCGTAAGAAAATCGATGCACCCGACAAAGAAAGCTACATCGAGAGCGAGCCGTGGGTCGGTTATCGCCTCCGTCCCGAGCCTCTCGCGAAAGACAGCAGCGAACTTACGACTTCTTAACGTTTTCTCTACTGACCTCTTACGGGCATTGCCTTTCTACTCAGATAGGAAGGATGTGTCATGCTCCGTTTGGTTGCTGGTTTCCTTTTGCTGCTCTCCCCCTTTGCCGGACATTCTCAGAGTCCTGTCGCAAACACTGCACCCACCTCAGCCGTTTCATCCAGCCTGCCAGATGTTCCGACCGTTGCTGGAGCGCCCGACGACGCTGCCGCCGCCGCTCAGGAGCAGACAAAAACTCCCCGGCCAACCGTTCCCCAGCCGCTTGATAACAGCTTCTTCCATCGCCTCGGTCGCGCGTACGTGGCCGATTGGGCCGGCAATGGACCGGCCACCGCTGTGCCGCAGCAGCCGCGCCGTGGCACCCCGCCCCCCATCTTCTCGCCCCCGTACCCCGCCGCTGACTGGCCCATCGGCGCTACATCCGTCATCGGAGCTCCGGACGGACAAAGCTACCCTCTGATGCAGGCGATCAACCGGAACGAGAGCGTCAACAAGATCTATGGCTGGATTGAGGTGGGCGCCAACGGCTCGACCAACAACAAGTCCAATGCGCAAAAAGGAATTCTCGCCAATGCTCCGGCGGCCTACGACGTCTACTCGAACCAGATCCAGCTTGACCAGGCCGCGCTTTACTTCGAGCGACTCGAAGACACCGCGCAGAAGAGCCACTTTGACTGGGGTTATCGCGTCGCTCTGCTCTACGGTACGGACTACCGTTTCACCGCGTCACACGGCATTCTGAGCCAGCAACTTCTCGTCAAGAACGCCGAGTACGGCTTTGACCCGGTCATGTTCTACTACGACGCCTACTTCCCCAGGGTCGCACAAGGCATGGTGCTTCGTGTGGGGCGCTACATTTCGCTTCCGGACATCGAAGCACAACTCGCTCCGAACAACTACACCTACACCCACTCCATTCTCTACACCTATGACTGCTACACACAGGTGGGCGCCAATGCCACGATTAAGCTGAGTGACCACTGGACGGTTCAAGGTGGGATCTCTCCGGGCTGTGACACAGCGCCGTGGACCACTGATGCCAAGCTGACCGGCAACGTTTGCGCGATCTATACCTGGTCCAACGGAGGCGACGCCCTCAACACCTGCGACAACACGATCAATGACGGCAAGTACGCCTACAACAATCTCACTGCGTTTTACGAGACCTGGTACCACCGTATCAACGCCCACTGGCACACCGACACCGAGGGCTGGTATCAGTACATGAAGGCCACGCCGAACATGTATTGGTACAACAGCGGAGGCTTATATCCCAGCACAGCCGCGACTCCCTGGCCGGAGATCAACGGTGCAGGGGTGAATCTTAATTTTGGCGCGGTCTGCCAGGATCCCCGCCTTCCGGCTTCCCAGCAGCAAGGCCGTTGCTACGCTCCGGAGTGGGCGATCACCAACTACCTCGAGCACAACTTCTGGCACAACACCGCCTCCTTGAACATTCGCAACGAAGTCGTCGACGATATCAAGGGTCAGCGCACCGGCACTCCGGCGATCTATGAAGAGCACATGATCGGGTTCAATTTCTGGGCCGGTTCTACCATCACCTTTCGTCCGGAACTAAGCTTCACCAAGTGCTATAGCAAGTTCAAAACTCTGGATGGCAGGGACGTGTCCTGCACGAACATCGCAGCAGGCAGTTCTATCGCGAGCGATGAGAGTCAATCCCTAGGAAACGGAATCATACCGACGGGACGTGGAAAGACCTCGTCTCTGACCCTCGCCTCCGACCTTATCTGGCACTTCTGAAACGGGTGTGCGCTTTCAATCCGCTGCCGCGCAGACTTCGCGTGAGCGTATCTGGAGTAACTATGACAGACCTGATCTCTCTCATCATTACATTCGTCTGCTTTGTCCTCGCGGTCGCTTATGCAGGCGGCTGCGAGCGACTGAAGGGAGCGCGCGCGTGATTCTCAACTGCATTCTCCTCGTACTCTCGGCTGCTTTGCTGGTCTACCTGGTATTCGCTCTCTTACACCCGGAGAGGTTCTGATGTCACTCAACGGCTGGTTGCAAATCAGTCTCTTCATCGCCATCGTGCTTCTCCTGGCGAAACCCATGGGGAGCTATCTCACCCGAGTGTTCGAGCGGCGCAAGACCTTCCTCGACCCGTTGCTTCTCCCATGCGAGCGCCTGCTCTATCGCTTGACGGGTGTCAAGCCCGAAGAGGAGATGCGCTGGACAGAATATGCGGTTGCGATGCTCGTCTTCAGCGCCGTGACGGCTTCGCTCACCTACGTCGTCGAGCGACTGCAACATCTCCTCCCGCTCAACCCGCAGCATCTGCCAGGAGTCGAGCCGGCGCTCGCTTTGAACACAGCCATCTCATTCACGACCAACACCAATTGGCAGGCGTACACACCCGAATCCACGATGAGCTATCTCACGCAGATGCTCGGCCTCGCCACGCACAACTTCTGGTCGGCTGCGGTTGGCATGGCCCTCGCGATCGCCTTCATCCGCGGCATCGCAAGGCGGGAGAAGAAGACACTCGGCAACTTCTGGGTTGATCTCACGCGCGGCACCCTCTGGGTTCTCCTGCCGATTTCTAGTGTCTTCGCGCTTGCGCTGGTCTCTCAGGGTGTAGTCCAGAATCTGCGACCCTACGATACGGTGAAGCTTCTGGAGTCGCAGAAGACCGTCGGCAGCGACGGAAAAACAACGATGGTAGACACCCAGACGATTGCGCAAGGCCCCGTAGCCTCTCAGGAGGCCATCAAGATGCTCGGCACGAACGGCGGCGGATTCTTCAACGCGAACAGCGCGCATCCGTTCGAGAATCCGACGCCACTCTCAAACTTCCTCGAGATGCTCTCGATCTTCCTGCTGCCCGCGGGTCTCACCGTAACGCTGGGGCAGATGGTGGGATCGCCCAAACACGGTTGGGCCGTGCTCGCCGCGATGCTCTTGCTATGGCTCGCTGGAACCGTCACGTGCTACTGGGCGGAGTCGCAACCGAATCATCTGCTGCGAGGTGTCGATCAGCAGCACGTCTCGCTCCTGCAGTCCGGCGGCAATATGGAGGGCAAAGAGGTCCGCTTTGGCATCGCGAACTCAGCGCTCTTCGCTACCGTGACCACGGATGCAAGCTGCGGCGCGGTCAACAGCATGCACGACAGCTTCATGCCCTTGGGAGGGATGGTGCCGATGGCGAATATCCTGCTCGGCGAGATCGTCTTCGGTGGCGTGGGAGCAGGGTTGTACGGCATGTTGGTCTTCGTCGTGATGACAGTCTTTGTCGCAGGTCTGATGGTGGGTCGAACGCCAGAGTACCTCGGCAAGAAGATCGAAGCATTCGACGTCCAGATGTCGATGCTGTATCTACTCATCTTTCCACTCCTCATCCTCGGCTTCGCTTCGATCACTGTCTTGATGCCGAACTTCGGCCTCAGTGGCCTGACGAACCATGGGCCGCACGGCCTGAGCGAGATACTCTACGCCTACACCTCGGCGACCGGTAACAACGGATCGGCTTTCATGGGTCTCAACGCGAACACCCGCTGGTACAACTATTCGCTCGCGATCGCGATGTTCTTCGGTCGCTTCATGATGATTGTTCCGATGCTGGCCATCGCGGGAAGTCTTGCCGGCAAAAAGATTGTGCCGCCCTCGTCCGGGACGTTCCCCGTCACAACGCCTCTGTTCACCATCCTGCTCATCGGCGTTATCGTGATCGTCGGCGCTCTCACCTTTTTCCCCGCAATCACACTTGGCCCCATCCTGGAGCATCTGCTCCTGCGTTCAGGACAGGTGTTTTAGGCAACCTCAGGAGATCCTATGCCTACGCAAGCGAACCGGCGTTCCCTGTTTGACAAGAAGATCGTTAGACGTGCCTCTGTCGACGCCCTCGCCAAACTCAACCCGCGCGTGATGATGCGGAACCCGGTCATGTTCGTGGTGGAGATCGGCAGCATCCTCACAACAGCTCTGCTTCTGTTCAATAGAGCGGCCCATCGCGGCCATTTTCGCTTCAACTTGCAGATCACGCTATGGCTCTGGTTCACGGTGCTCTTCGCTAACTTCGCCGAGGCGATGGCAGAAGGCCGAGGGAAAGCTCAGGCCGATGCGCTGCGTCTCGCGAAGTCGGAGACTTCAGCCTACAAAGTAAGTAAAACCGGTGCTATTGAAGAGGTCCCGAGTTCGCAACTCCGCGTCAACGATATTGTCCGTGTCGCAGCGGGCAAAATGATTCCAGGCGACGGCGAGGTGATCGAGGGCGTAGCCTCGGTCGATGAATCAGCCATCACAGGCGAGTCGGCGCCGGTTATTCGCGAAGCCGGGGGAGATCGTTCAGCCGTCACCGGCGGCACGCGTGTCCTGTCCGACGTTGTCACTGTAAGGATCACGTCGAACCCCGGAGAGACCTTCCTGGACCGGATGATCGCTTTGGTCGAGGGTGCCGAGCGACAGAAGACGCCGAATGAGATCGCTCTCAACATTCTGCTCGCCGGTCTGACGATCATTTTTCTGCTTGCGGTCGTGACGCTGCAGCCGTTCGCAATCTATTCCGGCGCTCCACAAACAGTTTTCGTCCTCGTCTCGCTCCTGGTCTGCCTCATCCCAACCACGATCGGAGGGTTACTCTCCGCGATTGGCATCGCAGGCATGGACCGGCTGGTGCAGCACAACGTGCTCGCAACCTCCGGCCGCGCCGTCGAAGCCGCCGGCGACGTGAACACACTGCTGCTCGACAAGACCGGCACCATCACCATTGGCAATCGGCAAGCTGCCGAGTTCATCCCCGCGCCAGGCGTCTCTGCTGCCCAACTCGCCGACGCCTCGCAGCTCTCTTCGCTATCGGACGAGACGCCAGAGGGACGCTCCATCGTCGTGCTCGCAAAGGAGCAGTACAACCTGCGCGGAAGGGAACTGGCCCAACTGAATGCGGAGTTTCTGCCCTTCTCGGCCACGACGCGTATGAGCGGGATCGAAGTCGATGGTCGGTCCATTCGTAAGGGCGCCGTCGATGCAATCGGCAACTATCTCAAGGAGCACGGCGCCCACATGCCGGAGGAGTTGCGAAGCTCGGTCGAGGAGATCGCGCGCAAGGGAGGCACACCGCTACTGGTGGCCGAGAACGGACGTGCGCTGGGAGTTATCTATTTGAAGGACGTGGTCAAGGGCGGAATGAAGGAGCGCTTTGATCAACTCCGCGCCATGGGAATTCGCACAGTGATGATCACTGGGGACAATCCGCTGACCGCCGCCGCCATCGCACGCGAGGCCGGTGTAGACGATTTTCTCGCGGAAGCCAAGCCAAAAGACAAGATGGATCTCATCCGCCGCGAGCAGGCTGACGGCAAGCTCGTCGCCATGACCGGCGACGGAACTAACGATGCGCCCGCTCTCGCGCAGGCAGATGTAGGCGTGGCCATGAACTCCGGCACGCAGGCAGCAAAGGAAGCTGGAAACATGGTCGATCTCGACTCGAACCCGACCAAGCTGATTGAGATCGTCGCCATCGGCAAACAGCTCCTGATGACCCGCGGCGCACTCACCACCTTCTCCATATCGAACGACGTGGCGAAATATTTCGCCATCCTTCCAGCCATGTTCGCAGGCGTATTTCCCGTGTTGAATGCGCTCAATGTCATGCATCTGCACAACGCCGAGTCGGCTGTCCTCTCCGCCGTCATCTTCAACGCGCTCATCATCATCGGCCTTATCCCGCTCGCGTTGCGCGGCGTCAGCTACAGGCCCATGTCCGCCGCGGCGTTGCTGCGGCGCAATCTGGTGGTCTACGGTCTCGGCGGACTCGTCGCGCCGTTCGCTGGAATCAAGCTGCTGGACATGATGATCGTTGCCTTGCATCTCGCCTGACAAGCCACGTCTCTGGAACTCGTTTTTGATACCCAAGGAGCCATCGTGACAAAGCACATTCGTATCGCCTGCCTCTTCACCCTGATCACTGCATTCGCCCTCGGGATCGTATACCCGCTTGTCATCACTGGCGTGGCACAGGTGTTCATGCGCAACAAGGCCAACGGCCAGCTTCTCGTACAGCACGGTGTAACGATCGGCTCCGCGCTGATCGGGCAGCCTTTTACGGGTCCTGGCTACTTCCACAGCCGGCCGTCCTCCGCTGGAGCCGGCTATGACGCGGCGGCTTCATCGGGATCAAACCTCGGACCGACCAACAAGACGCTCATCGATCGAGTGAATCTCAACGTCGAGAGCGAGCGCAACGACGCAGTTCCTGTTCCCATCGATCTGGTCACCGCCTCCGGCTCGGGTCTGGACCCGGATATCACTCCGGCCGCGGCTCTCTACCAGGTGCCTCGCGTCGCGCAGCAACGTCACTTGTCAGAGGCCGCACTCCAGGCTCTCGTGCTCCGTCAAATCACCCAGCGACAGCTAGGCCTTCTCGGCGAACCACGCGTAAACGTCCTCCGCCTCAATCTAGCGTTGGCCCAGTTGCCGAAACCAAACCATTAGCCAACCGCGTGGAAGGTGACAGAGCATTACAGCGTGTGAATGTAGATGATTCCTCCGCGGATGCGAACCTTGGACGCAACCGTCGTTACTTTAGCTGCATTGTCACAAGACCCTCCGCGCAGCCACGTCTGCTAAGATAAATTTTCAGATTGCTTCGGCAAAAATTCCCGAAGTATGAATGCGAACGCCCCGACCTGCTCTGGGAGAGCGAATGAATACAAAAGAACGGAAGATGCTTGAGCTGCTGAAGAAGGGCCGGGACGAGTTCGGCTACATGGCCGTCAAGGCGGAATTCGAAGCCGAAGGCACTCGCGTTGACGAACTCCTTCGATTGGTCGAGATCTGCCGCAAAGCTGGGCTCAAACTTGGCCTGAAGGTCGGCGGTTGCGAGGCGATGCGCGATCTGATCGAAAGCAAACAGATCGGGGTAGACTACATAATTGCTCCGATGATTGAGAGCACCTATGCCCTCTCAAAATTTGCAGAGGCGGTAGGGAAGATCTACTCGAAGGAAGACCAGGACGAGACGGACTTCCTCTTCAATCTCGAAACGATCAGTGCGTTCAAGCTGCTCGATGAAATGGCAGACGCCACGGCAAAGGCGCCTGAACTGTCGGGCATCGTATTTGGCCGGGTCGATTTCTCGCTCTCCGCCGCGCTCGGTCGCGATTCCATCAACAGTGCTGAAGTCACCGAATATGTTCTCAAAACTGCAGCGGTCTGCAAAGCCAAAGGGCTCGACCTAGTGGTTGGCGGGGGCGTATCGAGCGATTCCATTCCCGTTCTCCGGCAGATGGTCGATGTTCACCTCACGCGCTTCGAAACCCGCAAAGTAATCTTCGACGCTCAGGCTGCCATGGAGCCTCATATCGATCAGGGGTTGCTCAATGCGGTGCACTTCGAGATGCTCTGGCTATTGAACAAACGCGATTATTACGGTCAGATCCAGCAGGAAGACGCCAAACGCATCGACATGCTCGAAAAGCGCTGGGCGTTACTCAATCGCTAATGTCTTCCCCTGGCAATCTTCTCGTCTTCGGTGCAAGCGGGGCGATCGGCGGGACTATCGTTCGTTCAGCAGCCTCTCGCGGCTGGCATGTGACTGCCGCAGCCCGTCGCCCGCTTACTGACCTTCCCGCCGGCGTAACCTCGATTCTAGTGGATCCTCTCGCACCTGCGTTCGCCGCCACCCAACTTGCTACATCCATGCCCTATACCGCCGTCTGCTGGGCGCAAGGGGCCAATACGAATGATAGTGTTTACGAGTTCGATCTCGATACTCACAGGCATTTGTATGAAACAAACTGTATCTTTATTCTTGTTACGCTTCAGGCTCTGCTTGCAGGCGGTCTTCTAGAATCTGGCTCGCGTCTGGCGGTTATTAGTTCTATTTGGCAGCAACTCGCCCGCCAGTCTAAGCTGTCTTACTGCATGACTAAGGCAGCTCTGCAGGGTTTAGTGCTTTCTGCTGCCGCCGACCTGGCCTCTGATGGTCACCTCATTAACGCGGTCATGCCGGGGGCGCTTGACACTCCGATGACCCACCGAAATCTCGACGCCGCTCAGATTAACCGGCTGACGGGTGCGACTCACCACCATCGACTAGCCACCCTCGACGAGGTCGCATCTCTCGTCTGCTTTCTCTGTTCGCCGGAAAACACCGGTGTTACCGGACAATTTATCGCCGTTGACCTAGGATTCAGTCATGTCCGCCTTGTTTAGTATCTCTTCGAGCGCTGGGAGCTACCCCGTTCACATAGATCAGGGCGGTTTGGCGAAGCTGCTTGCCGGGCGGCAGCAGGACATAGTGATTGCCGACAGCTATTTCGCCTCTGCGCTCCCCATTCATAGCGGCTCAGTTCGCTCAGTTCTCTTCTTCGAGGCTTCAGAAGCCGTTAAATCACTGGACTTCGCGCCGACGCTCATCGAGCAGATCCGTCGTGCTGGAGCAACCCGTCAGTCTCATCTAATCGCCATAGGAGGGGGCATCATCCAGGATCTTACCGCGTTCGCTGCTTCCATCTATATGCGAGGCGCCTCCTGGAGCTACGTTCCAACTACTATTCTATCCATGGTTGACTCCTGCATAGGAGGTAAATCATCCATCAATGTAGGCCCCTACAAGAACCTCGTCGGTACATTTCATCCGCCGAAAGCCGTCTTCGTCGACCCAGCCTTCGCCTTGACGCTCCCACTCGATCAGCAGGCAAGCGGTATCATCGAAGCGGCTAAGATATGCTTTTGCCGCAGCCCAGCATCCTTCCAGGCATACCTTTCCTCGAACCCTCACCCAGGCATGAGCACTGCCGCGTTAACTCTTCTGGTCTCTCAGAGTCTCGAGGCTAAAAAGTGGTTCATCGAGATTGATGAATTTGATCGCAAGGAACGTCTTCTACTCAATTTTGGTCATACGTTTGGACACGCCATTGAGAGTGCATCTCACTATGGCGTCTCTCATGGAATCGCAGTTGGTCTAGGAATGCTTTGCGCCCTGAATTTTGCACGTCAAAGCTCTCCTGGCACCGATCTCTACTTCGGCGCGTCGATGGTCAGCCAGCTTGAGGAGCATATCGGGATGATGCTCCGTAGCGTTCCAAATCTTGGCCACCAGCTTGCGGCCCTTTCCCTGGGCGATGTGCTTGAGCGATTTGAGTCAGACAAGAAGCATAAGCAGGAGCATTACGTCCTCGTTCTCGTAGAGACCTCTGGCCAAGTTGCCGTTCGCGATGTACCCAGAACGCAAGAGACAAGACAACGCATCATGAACTCGATCCAGAACGTCGTGGATAGTTACATATGAAGAAATACAGCGACTTGCTCGCCGAGTGGCTCCTCGAACTTGGTTACACTCATTGCTTTTTCGTGGCCGGCGGCAACATCATGCACCTGCTTGAAAGTTGTAGTCATCGCTTCACATGTATACCCTTCGTCCACGAAGTTGCGGCAGGTATCGCAGCCGAATACTTTAATGAAGTGCATCTTGGCGGTAAGGCCTTCGCTCTGGTCACCGCCGGCCCGGGTCTTACGAATATCGTCACGGCTCTCAGTGCCGCTTTTCTGGATAGTCGCGAACTGCTTGTACTTGGTGGCCAGGTCAAGGTCTCCGATCTTTCTCGCGGTCAGGTTCGCCAGCGCGGCATTCAGGAAATCGACGGCGTTTCGATAGTTCGATCGATCACCGAGCGTTCCGTCCTTATCGAACGGATTCTCGACCGTGCTTCCTTTGCTCAGCTGACCCGCTCAGGCCAGCATGGTCGCTCAGGACCCGTCTTCCTCGAAATCTGCCTCGATGTCCAAGGTGCTCGGGTTCAGGAAAGCTCCCTGGCGACACCCATCCCCCCTTTCCATCCCCAGTTCGAGTCAATCTCGGATTCGATTCTGTCTGAAATCTCTCATCGGCTTGCCCGCGCATCGCGTCCGGTGCTCCTCTTCGGCGGCGGCATTGCCCGTGACGTTGTCGAGGCGGTTCTTCCCCAGCTCACAGCTCTCGGGGTGCCCGTGATGCTGACCTGGAACGCCGCCGACCGGCTAGACGCCCACCACCCGCTCTATTATGGCCGCCCGAATACCTGGGGCCAGCGCTACGCGAACATTGTCTTACAGCAAGCGGACTTGCTTATCGCGCTCGGCACTCGCCTCAGCCTCCAGCAGACTGGGTTCAATTGGCAGCAATTTCTTCCCGCCGGCGATGTGGTTCAAGTCGATTGCGATCCCGCTGAGCTTGCCAAAGGCCATCCCCGAGTCGCACTCGCCGTCTGCGGCGATGCAAATGCCGTTCTCAAGCATATCGCCTCAACCCAGCGGCACGACGCGCCGGAATGGATCGAGTTTTGTAACGACGTTCGACGTCAACTCCCTCTCGTCGAGCCTGTGAATCAAACCGGCCAAGGTTTTCTCTCCCCTTATGTCTTCGTCGATAAGCTCTCCGATCTTGCAAAATTGGGTGACGTCATCGTTCCCTGTTCGAGCGGGAGTGCGTTCACGGTCATGATGCAGACGTTCCGGCAGAAAGCTGGCCAGAGAATCGTCTCAAATAAAGGGCTCGCGTCCATGGGCTACGGCTTGTCAGGCGCCATCGGGGCAGCCTTCGCCGCGAACGGACGCCGGACAATTCTTGTAGAAGGTGACGGCGGTTTCACTCAGAATCTCCAGGAACTTGGCACTGTTTCAGTCAACAAGCTCAACATGAAGATTTTTCTATTCGACGATGACGGATACGCCTCGATCCGCATGACCCAGAAGAACTACTTCGGGGGCCGCTATATCGGCTGCGACACCAGTACAGGTCTCGGAATGCCAAACTGGCGGAAGCTCTTCGAAGCCTATTCCATCCCGCTTCACGAACTGTACCCCGGGTTTGAATCCACTCCCTCTTTCCTCCAGGCCGTCGCCATGCCTGGTCCTGCCGCGTTCCTCGTCAAGATCGACCCCGTCCAGACGTACTTTCCAAAGATCAGTAGTCGCGTCACCTCGTCTGGAAGCATGGAATCCAATCCTCTCCATCTGATGACTCCAGAACTCGACGAAGCGACAGCACAAAAGGTATTTCGTTACCTTTAGCGTCTGGATTATGCACGCGGTGTCCGAAAGCCGTCGTTCCTTGTTTCTTCGCATCATTGTCAGCTAGTCCCACGATTTCGACGTTTTCCGGCACGACGCTCAGGAAGTCGCTCAGTCCGCTTCCCACGCCGAAAAGCACTATCCTCATGTAGTCACTCTCTCCACTGTTTTGCTTGTCCCGACCGCATGGTCATACTATATATCCATACGCTCCGACCTGATCCCAAACCCACCTATGGCACAGAAGCCTCTCCCCACTGCCGATCTCGATTACATCCTAAGCAATACGAGTTCGCATTGGGAGGAGATGCGGGATCAGCGGATCTTTATCACCGGCGGCACCGGTTTCTTCGGGTGCTGGCTGCTAGAAAGCTTCCTGCACATCAACCGGCAACTCAGACTCAACGCCTCCGCTACCGTCCTCACGCGCGATTACGCCGCCTTCGCTCTGAAGTGCCCGCACGTCGCCACAGATCCGGCGTTGATCTTCGTTACCGGAGACGTTCGCAGCTTCGACTTCCCCTGCGGAGACTTCCACTATGTGATCCACGCCGCCACCGAAGCCAGCGCCCGGCAAGCTGCCGAACAGCCGCTCGAAATGCTCACTACTGTCATCGACGGCACCGCTCGCATACTGAACTTCGCTCGCACTCACGCCACCCGCAAGCTGCTTCTCACCAGCTCCGGCGCGGTCTACGGCAAGCAGCCCCATAACCTCTCGCATATTCCCGAGGAGTATCTTGGCGGCCCCGATCCGCTCGATCCCGCCAGCGTCTACGGTGAAGGCAAGCGCGTCTCAGAGCAGATGTGCGCCCTGGAAGCAAAGCGCAGCCACTGTGAGATAAAGATCGCCCGCTGCTTTGCCTTTGTCGGACCCGGACTTCCGTTGAATACCCACTTTGCAATCGGCAACTTCATCGCGGATGCGCTTGCGGGTCGAACCATCCAGATCAAAGGCGACGGCACCGCGCGACGCTCCTATCTCTATGCCGCTGAACTTGCGATATGGCTCTGGACGATCCTCTTCCGGGCTCCCAGCCTCGTTCCCGTCAATGTGGGATCCGCGCAGGATCTAAGCATCCTGGAACTTGCCCGCGAAGTTGTCCGGAGCCTCGATCGTTCTACCAACATCCAGGTCGCGCTGGAGCCTGCACCCGGGGTGCCCGCCGCAAGGTATGTTCCCTCCGTTGCCCGGGCAAATCAACTACTGGGTCTCGAGCAAACTGTTAATCTACAGGAAGCCATTTGCCGGACCGCTGCGTGGCACGTTGAGGGAGATGAAATATGAAGTTCATCAGCATTGTCAGTCCCTGTTACAACGAGGAAGGGAACGTCGAACTTCTGACCGACAGGGTGCGCGAAATCTTCGCCGGACTCCCGCAGTATCGCTATGAGCACATCATCATCGATAACCACTCGACGGATCGGACGGTGGAAATTCTCCGCTGCATCGCAAAGAATGACCCAAACGTTAAAGTCATCGTTAACGCCCGGAACTTCGGACACATCCGCTCGCCGCAACACGCGCTGCTGGAGGCCACAGGAGATGCAGTCATCGTCGTGTTGTCCGATCTCCAGGATCCGCCCGAGATGATTGTTGACTTTCTGCGGGAGTGGGAGGCTGGCTATCCCGTCGTCGTAGCCATCAAGAGCACCAGCGATGAAAGCGGCCTGATGTACCGCATCCGCTCCGTGTACTACAAGACGGTGGCGCGACTTACAGACGTCAATGTTCTTGAGCACTTCACCGGATTTGGCCTCTACGATCGCCAGGTCATCGAAATTCTAAAGCGCGACTTCAGTGATCCTCATCCGTACTTCCGCGGACAGATCGCCGAGATTGGCCTGCCGCACAAGGAGCTCTTCTACAACCAGAAGCGCCGTATGCGCGGGATCACAAAGAACAACTTTTATACGTTGTACGACATGGCCATGCTCGGCATTACGAACCTTTCAAAGGTTCCCCTTCGCCTGGTTGTGTTTATTGGGTTTGTCTTTGCAGCTTTGAGTATGATCGCGGGATTCGCCTACCTGATAGCCAAACTCCTCTTCTGGAGCCGATTCGAACTAGGACTCGCCCCAACGATGATCGGCCTGTTCTTCCTTGGGTCCGTGCAACTCGTTGCGCTCGGCATCATCGGAGAGTACGTCGGATCGATCCACACCATCGTTCAGGACCGCCCGCTCGTCACAGAGCAGGAGCGCATCAACTTCTAATTCAACCGGGAGCAGCCTCACTTGCTACGCTGTCTTTCCGTCGGGCTGGTATGCCTAAGCTGTATCCGCGAATAACTGTTTCAACGGCTTGTGCTGTGGTTGCAGAGACAACTCGGATGCTAGTGGATACCGAACCTCGCCTGAATCGCCTCCAGCGTCTTTCCCTTTGTCTCCGGATAGATGAACAGCACCACGAAGAACTGCAGGGCCATCATCGAGGCGAAGAAGACGAATGGAGCAGCCTGAGACCTCGCGGCAATCAACGGAAATGCTCCGGCGATCAACGCATTCATGATCCAGTGCGACGACGAACCGATGCTCTGGCCTTTGGATCGCACCCGCGATGGAAATACCTCCGCGATGTACACCCAGATCACCGAGCCCTGTGAGATCGCGAAGAAAATGATGAACAGTACGAGCAGCCAGACCAGCAAATTCTGATGTGTCTGCGTGTAAAAGATGGCCGCGACCCCGGATAGCGCCACCGCTGTTCCAACGGCCCCGATCAACAACAACGTCTTGCGCCCCAGTTTGTCGATCAGGCTCATGCCAAGAAAAGTCGCGAGCAGATTCACCAGGCCCACTCCCACGGTCTGTAGCGCAGCCGAATTCGAGCTGAAACCTGCGGAGGCAAAGATGTAGTTCGAGTAGTAGAGGATTGCATTGATACCGGATAGCTGATTGAAGAGACCGACCGTGACGGCAAGAAAGATCGGCAGGCTATATCGGCCCTGGAAGAGCGGCTCCTGCTTCGCGCCGCGCTCAAGGTGAATAGAATCGATAATCTCTTGCAACTCTGCCTCCGAGTCCGGGGAGCCCATCAACTCAAGCACGTCGCGTGCCTCGTCTGTCTGGTTGGTCGTCACCAGCCAGCGAGAACTCCGCGGGATTCCGTACAGCATGATCAGGAACAGCAGAGAAGGCAGGATTGCGACGCCAAACTCCCAGCGCCATTGCAGCGCGCCGAGATGGAGCGTGGTGATGATGTAGTTGGACAGGTATGCCAGCAGGATGCCGACAACGATGTTGATCTGAAACATCCCGACCACGCGGCCGCGCCACTTGGCGGGTGCAAGTTCCGCGAGATACACCGGCCCCAGCACGGAAGATCCGCCGATCCCCAGACCGCCGACAAATCGTGCCGCCATCAGGACATTCCAGTTCCATGCGAACGCGGAGCCGACAGCGGAGATCATATAAAGGATCGCCATGATCCGAAGCGCTTCGCGACCGCCGATCTTCTGCCCCAGAACTCCGGAGCTCATCGCTCCGATCACCGTCCCCACCAGCCCGATGAATACCGTTAAGCCAAGTGTGAACGGCGTCAGGTGAAAGACCTGTGCAAGTTGTTGCGTGGTGCCGGCGATGACCGCAGTATCGAAGCCGAAGAGCAGGCCTCCCAAGGCGCCGACGATGGTTGCTTTTAGAAGATAACGATTCAAGATGTTCTCCCGCTGAGAATCTTACGCAACTCCTGGCCTTCCCGATGAGGCGGTCCTGCAAAGTCGGGCTTCTTTGTCAACGATCAGCCCCGATTCTTCAGCAAGTAGTATTTTGGTTACAGCCTTGACGCGTTTTCAGGAAGCCAAAAGAAACCCGCCGGCCTTATCGGTCTGCGCCCGGCTGCATCGTTGCAGTGTAACGAAATAAACTACGAATGGAATCCCAGATGAAAGTAGATTTATCCGGCAGAACGGCTGTTATCACGGGCGGCAGTCGCGGTCTCGGCGAAGCGATGGCGATCGCTCTCTCCGATGCGGGAGCGCAGATCGCTCTCGTCGCCCGGGACGTCAAGCGCCTTGAGTCCGTATGCGACGCCATCAGGCAGCAAGGCGGGACTGCCGAATTCTTTCTCGCCGACGTCACTCGGGAGAACGATGTCGCCTCAATCGCGGCCGCGATCACGGAACGGTTCGGACCTCCTCAAATCCTGATCAACAGCGCCGGCTCGAATATTCGCAAGCCGCTCGTCGAGTTCACCCTCGATGAGTTTCGCAGTGTGCTCGACTCCAGTCTGATCTCGACATTCCTCATGTGCCGCGCCTTCGTTCCCGGGATGACCGGCTCCGGCTACGGCCGCATCATCAATCTGTCCTCCATCATGAGCCACGTCTCGCTTCCCGGACGAACCGCTTACTCTTCTGCCAAAGCCGCGCTCCTCGGCTTGACGCGGTCTTTGGCATTGGAACTCGCCACTGAGGGCATCACGGTCAACGGCATCAGCCCAGGTCCCTTCGGAACCGAGATGAACGCGGCTGTGATGAACAATCCCGACGCTAACGCGCAGTTTCTGGCAAGCCTGCCCGTGGGGCGATGGGGAAAGGTGGAAGAGATAGGCGGCCTCGCCTGCTATCTATGCTCTGATCTCGCCGGATTTATCACCGGAACCGACATTCTGATCGACGGGGGCTGGACCGCGAAGTAGCCATACCTCACGCGGAAAGAGATCGCAACAGATATGTCGCACGGAGACTCCGTCAAGCAGTCTTAAAGTGACGACCCTTCGATGTCAAGTTGTACCACCGTCGCCCCCGTGACTGCCGAAGGCCTGCGGTCGGAACTCTCAGGGTTCAGAAAGAGCCAGCACGAAGCGGAGATGGCAGCCGCGGCGATCATGAAATAGATCAGCAGATTCCAATTTCCCCCGGTGCGCTGGAGAATGAGTCCGCCGGCGACCGGCGCTACGAATCCAGCCAGATTGCCCAGCATATTCATCGTCGCCGCAACCGTCGCCGTGAAAGGTCCGCCAATCTCCACGCAGGCATTCCAGGAGATCGGCATCGTGAGATCGCTGCAGAAGCTTGCCATTCCCATGCACACCATTGCGGGCACGACAGCCTGCACGCGCGTGAATACAAAAAGTAGGACGGCAGTAGAAAGAAATCCCCAGAACGCGATCGTGCGCCGCCGAATACGCACCGGGAACAGCCCGCTCACCAATGATCCAAAGCCCCCGAATAGAAGCGGAAGAACCGAGAGCGCCGCAGCGTGTCCCTGCGATTGTCCTCTAGCCTCTCTCAGGTAGGTCGGCAGCCACGTAATGTAGAAATACCACACGAACGAAAAGCAGAAGTATTGCAGAACTAATAAAAATACCTGCCGCGTAAGCAGGATTGGAAGCCACGCCTGCGCCGCGCCGCCGTGTGCAGTCGTCAAGGCGCGTGAGCTTTCCAGCATCTGCAACTCCGCCGCATTCACACCCTTGTGCTGCGACGGGTCGTCTTTGAACCAATAGAGGAATACCGCGCACCAGATCAACCCCAGCGCCGCGAACACGACGAACGCCCTTCTCCATCCGAAGATCGAGATGCTGATCAGTACCAGCGGCGGAGTCGCAGCGCCCCCCCAGCGCGTGCAGGCCCACATCAGCGATTGCGCGAAGATCCTCTCCCGTTTCGGCAGCCACACACTGAGCATGCGCGTAAGGTTCGGAAAGCATCCCGCCTCGCCTGCGCCAAAGCAAAATCGTATGACCGCGAGCGAAGCCAGGTTCCACGCCGCACCCGTCAGCGCAGTGAACGCGGACCACGCGAAGACGATCTGCAGCAGCACTCTGCGAACGCCAAGTCGATCGCCGAGCAAACCCATCGGAAGCTCGAACAGCGCATAGGACAGGCCGAAGACGCCGAACGCCAGACCCATCTGAGCTTTGCTGAGATGCAGATCATGCGAGATTGGGCCGGCAGCCTGCGACAGCGCGACCCGCTGCACATAGGACAGCACCGCCAACGAGACTGCCAGCGCAACCACTCCATGCCGCGCGCCGCTTGGCTTCATCGAATACCCTCGTAACGGCGGTGATTCACGCAGCTACAGTGCGATCGTACAAGTCTCATCCAGGCTTGACCGTCAAATGAGAAAAGAATATATGTTGTATGCCTTTTTTGACAGCCGAACCAGGCTTTTCAAACTCGAACGAGCGTCGCGCCTCGCGCATGTCTACCAGCGTCGTCCAGAAGACGAGTGATCAGGATTCGTACTTTGACTATGAAGAAAAAGGTATTCGTTTCACTGTCCGGGCTTCTGACAGGTCTGCTGCTTCTATCGTTTTCACGGCTTCTGGCTCAGCAGACCGCGGCCTCGCCTCCGGAGAATGCCAGCGGACGGCAAAACGCTCCACGACCCCCGGGCCAGAACCCAAACGGCATGCACGTCTACATTCAGGCAGGATTAAAGTCGCACCAGCCCGGCCAGCATGACTATCCGCAGTTCCTCGCCGACTGGAGCAAACTCCTGACTCAGCACGGAGCCGTGGTCGACGGATCCTTGCATCCTCCCACCGCCGCCGATCTGGAACATACCGACGTGCTCGTAATCTACAAGGGCGACGCTGCATACATAAGCGACAGCGAACAAGCTGCTCTCACCGCCTTCGTCAAACGCGGTGGCGGCCTGGTCAGCCTCCACGATTCGCTATGCGGCCCTGATCCTGCGTACTTCGCAACCCTGGTTGGGGGCGCAAAAAAACACGGCGAGGTGAACTACACACTCGGCGCAGACATCCCTTACACCATCGTCGACAAATCAAATCCCATCATGCAGGGTATGACCAACCTGACCATCTACGACGAAGCATTCTTCAACATGACCTGGTCGCAGAATCCGCCGATCCATGTGCTGGCGACTGCCGTGATTCCGGGGACACCCAGCGCAGGAACTCATAAGGGCGAGGTCGTCCCGCAGATCTGGACCTACGAGCACACGCTCCCAGGCGGTCAGCCCGCGCGAGCCTTCGTTTGGATGCAGGGCCACATCTACGCCAACTACGCCAATCCGCAGATTCAGACAATGCTGCTTCGCGGCATCGCATGGGCTGCGAACAAACCGGTGGATGAGCTTGTCGACTATAAAGCTCCGCCTGCGCCAGCTCGAAAGACTCCATACTGATGCCTCAGTCGTCTGCGCAGGGAATTGCGCGGCACATCGTCGAAGCGGGAAGACTCAGACGTTGGCGGGAACATAAATGAACATGAGCACGAAGCGTCCACGAGCGGCTTGGAGATGGTTCAGCAGTCTCCTGGGCTTGCTCTCGCTCGCCCCTTTGCTGGCCATCAGCCAGGGAAGCCAAGGCCTCAGCACGACTGATTCGACCGCGCCAGTGTCATCCAGCGACTGGCCGATGCTCGGACGTGATCCCGGCGGCCAGCGTTATTCTCCCCTCACTCAAATCACACCAGCGAATGTGGGAGAGTTGCGCGTCGCCTGGACCTATCACATGAAGCCGACAGCGACCGCAACGCCTGCACCATCGAGTACTACCCCGAGACGGTCGACCTTCCGCGAGTCCGAAGACCAGCCCCTCGTTATCGGCCAGACGATGTATGTGGTGACTCCCTACAGCCAGGTTGTTGCGTTGGACTCCGCTACCGGTGGGCAGAAGTGGGTGTTTGAAATCCCCGGCGGCGACAACGCCTCCATGCGCGGAGCCGCCTACTGGCCCGGTGATAGCAGCTCCGGCCCGGCACTTCTCTTCGGTACCCGCAACGGCCGCATGTACTCCATCAGCGCAGCGAACGGCCAGCCCAATCCTGGCTTCGGCGGCGGCGGCGTCGTCAATCTCAAGACTCCTGAAGTGATGACCACCGGCATGGATCACAGCTACATTCTGCCCTCGCCGCCGGTGATCTACAAAGACCTTGTCATCACCGGCGCCGGACCAGGCGAAGGCCCCGGCGGCCTCGGAGGCGGCCTCGGACCCGCAGGCGACACACGCGCCTGGAATGTGCGAACCGGAAAGCTCGTCTGGACCTTTCACTCCGTGCCGCGTCCCGGCGAAAAGGGCCACGACACCTGGGCCGGCGATAGTTGGAAGGATCGCTCCGGCGTCAACGTGTGGGGACTGATGACCCTCGACGCCACACGGGGCATTCTCTACATGCCCTTCGGCGCGCCAAATAACGATCGTGTCGGCGTCGACCGTCCCGGCGACAACCTCTTCGGCACATCGCTGGTCGCGGTCAACGCGGCCACCGGTAAGCTGCTCTGGTACTTTCAGGTGGTTCATCACGACATCTGGGATCTGGATACGGAAGCGCCCCCCACTCTTTTCAACGTCGAGCATGCAGGCAAGCTGATCCCCGCCGTAGCCACCGTCAACAAAAACGGTCTGATGTTCATCCTTGATCGCGTCACCGGCAAACCAATTTATGGAGTCGAGGAGCGTCCCGTCCCGAAGAGCAACGTACCGGGCGAGCAGACCTCTCCCACCCAGCCGTTCCCCGTGCTCCCCGAGCCGCTCTCGCAAAACACGCTCACCCGCGACAATCTCTACAACGACACACCCGAGCATGCAGCATGGTGCAAGAAGTATGTCGACGACAACGACATGATGCTCGGCGAGCAGCCCTACACTCCGCCACAACTCCACCGCTACACCGTGCCCTTGCCCGGCACGCAGGGCGGCGTGAACTACTACGGCGGCGCCTTCGATCCGCACCTCGGCCTCTTCATCGTCAACGTAAACAACCTCGCACAGCCCATGCGGATCGTTCGCAATCCTGACGGCAGCTACATCAACTCCGGTCCGCTCGCCGGCCTCACCCGATTCTGGGATCCCAGCAACCATCTGCCCTGCACTCCGACCCCATGGGGCCAACTCGTAGCAGTCAACGTCAACACCGGAAAGATCGCCTGGCGCTCTACCCTCGGAGTCACCGACATCCTTCCCGAGGGCAAGCAGAACACCGGACGCCCCGGTCTGGGCGGCCCCATCATCACCGCCAGCGGCCTGGTCTTCATCGGCGCAACCGACGACGCCCGCTTTCGCGCCTTCGACGCACAAACCGGTAAGGAGATCTGGACCATCAAACTTCCAGCCGCGGCCGAGTCCACCCCAATCACCTACGCGGATGCCAGCGGCAGGCAATATGTAGCCGTCGTGGCTACCGGCGGAGGACTCATCGGCGCTCCGCTGCTCAGCGACTCCCTCATCGTCTACGCGCTGCCTGGACCACACCAGACCGCATCCTCAAACACTACCGCTGTTCCGAAGCAGGTCGCGCAATCAGCCACGCCTCTCGTCGTTCCGGCACCTTCCGCACCCGCTGCTGCGCGACAGGCATCTCAATCCGACGCTGATCTTCTGCCGCCCGGCCCAGGCCGCGAGACTACCCTCAAAGTCTGCTCCACTTGCCATTCTCCAGCCGTGATGGCCACCGAACACCATACCGATCAGGAATGGTACGATCTCGTGCAGGTTATGATGGGCCGCGGCGCCGTCGCCACCGACGCCCAGGTCGACGAGATCACGAACTATCTCGCCAGATCGTTTCCGACGCAAGGCACCCAAAAAACTCCACCGCAGCGCTAGACGCACAGTCACCTATTGAGGTGTGCAGTTGGGCGGGAGGATCACTTCGTCGTCCCCACGTGCGTTGTGCTTAAAGGGATAGGTGATAGCGTCTTCATCTTCGATCGCTAAAAACGCTGACCTGTGCAGGCAATCTATCAGACCGAGCCACCGACCGGCGGCTCGCCTCATTCACAAGACCTCGATTGATCGGCGATAACATGAACGAACTGACATCTGAGAATCAAGTTAAGTGCATGGCGCTGCTTCCCTGATTCGAAGATACTGGTGTCATGCCACATCGCGGCAATCGCTCGACAATCACCCGCAGACGCTTCGCTCAGCTCTCAGGCCTTGCAGCAGGCTCTGTCCTGCTGGGTGGAGCGGCAGGGCAGCCCACAAAGCCCGACGTTAAGCTCGAAATCGCACCCTACACGCTCGAAGCCTCGCCGAAGCATCACTTCAAGACCGTCGCGTACAACGGTCAGGTTCCCGGCCCGCTGTTGCGCATGCGTCAAGGCCAGCCGCAGAATATTGAGATCCGCAACCTCTCCAAAGACGCCGAAATCGTCCACTGGCACGGTCTCTTCCTGCCCTCAAGCATCGACGGCGCCTCCGAAGAGGGAACTCCGATGATCGCGCCCGGGGCCACCACACGCTACGCGCTCACGCCGGATCCGCCCGGATTCCGTTGGTTCCACACGCACACCTTCGCCGGCAAGGACCTCACCAAAGCCCAGTACGGCGGCCTCCACGGCTTTCTGCTCATCGAACCCCGCGACAACCCTGCGCGCTACGATCGCGAGGTCTTCCTCGCCCTGCACGATTGGGACGGACGCTTCGAGGGCGGCGACGACGGCTACATGAATCCGGTCTATGGCGTATCCACCATCAACGGAAAGATGTTCGGCTCCGGTGAACCCATCCGCGTCAAGCAGCACGAGCGCGTCCTGATGCACATCCTCAACTCCAGCCCGACCGAGCCTCACTGGATTGCGCTCGCCGGCCACAGCTTCCGTGTCATCGCGCTCGACGGCAATCCCGTGGCCCAGCCTCAGACCGTATCCATGCTGCGTCTCGCGCCCGCTGAAAGGGTCAGCGCCATCGTCGAGATGAACTCGCCCGGTGTGTGGACCCTCGGGGAAGTGAGAAAGCACGTGCAGGCCGCCGGCATGGCCGTCGCCGTCGAGTACGCGGGCATGTCCGGCAAGCCCGCCTGGACCCAACCCGAAGAGCTCGTCTGGAACTACCGTCAATTCGCGGCACCCGGCGACACACCCGTAAGCGGAGACGAGGTCACGCGCATCGACCTCGCCTTCAACTCGAAGTTTCAGGGTCACGGAAACGAAGAGCTCTGGCAGATCAATGGAAAAACCTATCCTGATACCGACGAACCCATACTTAAATCCGGCCAGCGTTACCGGCTGGTCATGAAAAATCTGAGCCTCGACGATCACCCGATGCACCTTCATCGCCATGTCTTCGAAGTTCGGCAGGTGGACGGCAGCCCCGAGATACACGGTCTGAGAAAGGATGTGGTGCTGGTCGCATCCAAGACCACCGCCGAGGTCGAGTTCGTCGCAAACAATCCTGGAAGAACACTCTTCCACTGCCACCAGCAGGACCACATGGACCGCGGTTTCATGATGGTGTTCCGCTATGCATAGCCGCTCGCGCTTTCTGGGTCTGGCGATGGTTCTGGCGGCCTGCCTGCTCTCGTTCGCACGCGCGGCCCGCGCCCAGGGGAACTACGAGATCCAGGTCTACGGCGCCGATACCGTCCCAGCGAAAAACCTCATGGTCGAGCTGCACTCGAACTACACCATCTCGGGTCAGACACAGACCATCGACGGCGTCTACCCGACAAACCATCAGGAGCACGAGACTCTCGAACTCACAGAGGGCATCAACAGCTGGTCCGAGGTCGGCTTCTATGTCTTCACCAGCGAACAGAACGGTCACGGCATCCAGTGGGTTGGCGACCACATCCGTCCTCGCGTCCGCGCCCCGGACCGCTGGCACCTCCCCGTGGGCCTCAGCCTCTCCACTGAGATCGGATACCAGCGTGCCGTCTACTCGCCCGACACCTGGACCTGGGAGCTCAGGCCAATTATCGACAAGACCATCGACCGCTGGTACTTCGCCGTAAACCCGGCTCTCGAACGCACGTGGCACGGTCCCGACGTCAATCTCGGCTTAGGCTTCTCGCCAGCCGCAAAGGTAAGTTACGACTTCACCCGCGAGGTGAGCGCCGGCTTTGAGTACTACGCCGACTTCGGGCGCCTATGGAACTGGGAGACGCTTCATAATCAGCAACAACAGATCTTCGCCGTAACCGATCTGAACGTCTCGCCGAAGTGGGAGATCAACATCGGCATCGGCGTGGGCCCGACCGCGGCCACCGACCACCTGATCGTTAAAGGGATCCTTGGCCGCCGCTTCAACTGGGGCAAAACCACGCCCGTCGACTAGCTCCTGAGCCGACCGATCCCCCACCTAACGGATGATCAGCACTTTCGTGTGCGTGGCTGACGTCACCTCCGGCACGGTGCCGTCATTGACGACGACCTCCTGCGGAACGCCCTGAAAGATGATGCGCGTCGAAGCGCTTGAGTGTCCCGCGATACGCAACCGCTGCGATGCCGTCAACGCGCCCGAACGCACCGTGACGGGAACCTCTGCCGCGGCTCCGCCATCATTCTGAACTTCCACTGACACCAACCAGCTCTGCTTGTCTCCAGTATCTTGAAGCGCCCGGGGGGTCACATTGGCAATCGTCAGGTCGGGTAGCCCGCGATCGCGGTAGACCCAGTCGTCGAAGAACCAGTTCAGATCCCGCTGCGCCGCCTTCTCCAGCACCCGCTGAAACTCCTTCGGATCGGCATCCTGCTTCGTGTCGTTCCGGTACAGTTGCAGCGCACCCCGCAGTGCATCGTCACCCACGATAGAGCGCAGCATCCACAGCACGGCGGCCGCCTTGGTCCTGTAGTAAATCTCATCTCTCGCGTCGATCAGGCTCTGTCCAGCATTGGCGCCTGCATCCCGCGCAACCACCGGCTCAGCCAGAGCCAGAGTATTCGCATCCTTGACAAGCTGGCTCACCGCAGCATCACGGCCTGCGCTCTGTTCCAGCCACAGCAGCGACATGAACTGCGCGACCCCTTCGTCCAGCCAAACCTGTGACGAACGGAACCACGCATGGCTCAGCGAATGCGCCAGCGGAGCCGCCAGCAGAGATGGATCTACGGCCCGCATTGGAGTTGCCTGCAACGCATCGTCCTCAAACGGCTGCCCCTGGCCATTAATGAGGTTGAGATCGATGATGTTGAGCATTCGCAGCGGGCCCGGCCCGATCCAGTCGCGCAGAAGAGGCTGCACCTTCTCAGCAGCAGCGTCGTAAGCGGGCACCGCATCGTAGTGATCGGTCACCGCGGAGATGAGACTATCGCTGCTCACCGTTCCTGCCCGGTCGGTCACGAACAGGCTGGGGGTTCGAAACCCCAGCAAGCGAGTGGGAAAATCGGCGGTTGCGACGCCCGGCGGCGACTCGGCGACCGGCAGGTTGACGTTCTCGCTGATTGCCTTCAACTGCTCGCGCCTTCCGCAGAAGAACGCCGCATCGGGTGCATCGCCACTGAAGCTCACGGTCAGCCGCAGTTGCATCGTTGCATTCGCCTGTTGCCGCCGCTGCGTTCCTACGCTCTCAAAGAGCTTCGCTCCATCGCCCAGAAACACCGGAGCCGCCGCCGTGGGGTACCACAGCACATTGCCGTACCCGCGCAGCCCGGTCAGCTCGGGTGAGATGCGGTCCCAATCCGCCGCTGCGGCCTGATCCTCGGGCGCTCCGATACGCTCCAGCCGGTTGCCGGATTGCTGGATCTCACCGGAGTAGAAACTGGTTAATGTTACCGTGCCACCCGCAGCCAGCGGCTGTGCGAGCGATACCACCGCCTCGGCCGCCTTGCCCGTGTGGTCGGCATCGGTGTCAATCGTATGTTGCACAAACGAAACAGGTTCCACTCTGCCGCCAACTTCCGTCGCAAAGCGATCCCAATGCAGCGAAGACGAGATCTGGAAAACCAGCCTCTTCAACGGCACGCTGCCCGAGTTCCGCACCGTCAGCTTCGTACGGACAGCGATCGAAGAACTCGCCAGCGTCAGATGAACGTCAAGATCGTACGCGGTAAACGTGAGCGCGTCCCGCTCAGCATCAGTGACCTCGACAACGGCTTCATGGACCGGCGGAGGGGTCTTGCCGGTTGCGGTATCCGTACTCTGATCCCGCTTGAACAAAATTGTTCCACGTGGAACATTTTGATCCGGCGAAGTTGAAATTGTTCCACGTGGAACATTTTCCGGGGATGAAGGAGAGGGATTGGTCTGACCAGTTCCTTCAGGGGTCTGCGCGTTAGCACTCCCGCAAAGCATAGAACTCACAGCCAACAGCAAAACTGCCAATCGCACCAACGTTGACGCCCAACTCTTCAAGATCCCAACCCCTTGCGCGCCTTTGCCGGCTTGCGTTCCTGTATCGAATCCGCCGGCTGCCGGCGTTGCCGCATCGCCTCGTACATCACGATCGCTCCTGCAACCGACACATTCAGCGAAGAGACCTGGCCGGCCATCGGAATCCGCAGCAGATGATCGCAGGTCTTCTTCACCAGGTCATGCAGGCCAGCGCCCTCGCGCCCCAGCACCAGAACGCAATCCGTCTTGAAGTCGAAGTCCGTGTAATCCGGCGAGCCTCGCTCGTCGAGGCCAAGCACCCACACATGGGCTTTTTTCATCTGCTCCAGTGATCGCACCAGATTCGTGACACGCGCGATACGGACGTGTTCGGACGCCCCGGCAGAGGTCTTTGCGACGGTCGCGGTCACCGGAGCGGAGCGCCGCTCCGGAAGGATTACGCCATTCACGCCAGCCCCGTCGGCAGTCCGCAATAAGGCTCCGAGATTATGAGGATCCTCTACCCCGTCCAGAGCCAGAAAGAATCGATGGCGTCCGTCCCCTGAAGGTGCGAGCAGGTCTTCGATTCCTAAAAACCTGCGCTCCCGTACGACCGCCAGCACGCCCTGGTGTGCGTCCGTCCGGGCGAGGCGGGTCAGTTGATCGCGAGGCTCAAGCGAGACCCGAATGCCGGCGGTCCGGCAGAGTTCCACGAGCCGCTCCAGGCGCTCATCCCGGCGCTCCCGCGCCACGCTGACATGATCGAGCTGGCGCGAACCCGAACGAATGGCCTCCTCGACCGGATGGAGACCGTACAGAACTTCCATCCTCCAAGTCTACCGCTCCCGCGGCGTAGGGACGCCGAAGCTTTAGAATGGGAGGGGACGCCAGGTCTTGGCTTCTCTGGATCGCGACAAACTTATTTATGCAGGGTTACTCAAAAATGCGAGTCTTCTTATGCCGGTCGAGCGTCTCTCAAGCGTGAACATCGGGTCCATTTCGCTGACTGCGGTGCGGGCCGCTCAAATCCAGGACGACAACGCAGCGATCGCATGCGGCCTGAAGAAACAATGTCCCGAACTGCTCGACGAGCTGATCGAGCTCTACCAGCATCGCCTGTTGCGGTACCTGATGTTTCTTACCGGGAAGCGCGAGGTCGCCGAAGACCTGTTCCAGGAGACCTGGATGCGGGTTCTTCTACGCGGCTCGCAGTACAACGGCAAGGCCCGCTTCGACACCTGGCTGTTTACCATCGCGCGGAACCTGGTCATCGACCTCTCGCGCAAGCGCACCATGGCGAGCCTGGATGAGATGAGCGAGGCGGCCGACGAGCAGCGGCCGTTCGAAATCCCGGTACTCGATCCCTCGCCGCTCGAGCAGTTTCAGTCGCGCGAGAACTGCGCCGAGGTCGGAGAGGTCCTGCTGAAGCTCGAACCCACCTACCGTGAGGTTCTGGTGCTTCGGTTCTACGAGGAGCTCTCGCTCGAGGAGATCGCCGCAGTGACGAAGTCGCCGCTGTCGACCGTCAAGTCTCGCCTCTACCGGGGGCTGGCCGCGCTCAAACCGGAGATGCAGCAGCTTCGCACGACTCCGCAAGCAGTTGCGGGAGCGCGTCCATGATCGACCAGCAAGGGATAAATCCCCAGACCGTCGAGACCAGCCCGTTTGTCGGCGCTCGTCTTGACCCCTCTCCGTCCGACATGCGGACGGCGCTCTTTGAGATGAACCTTCCCGCTCGGGCATCGGCCGTCAATCGCACCCACCGCGTCGTTCGAGAACGCGCCCAGTCCATGGCGGCGCGGCGCAGCCGAATTCGCAGTCTGTGGATTCCCCTCGCCGTCTGCTCCGCGCTCGTGATCATTCTCTGCACGACCGTTTGGAGCTTGCTGGATCAATATGAGGTAACGCCCACCGGGCTGCCCGACGCCAGCAATCAGTTTCTTGTGCTCTGTCTTTGGTTCTTTCCTGTTTCGATGGCATTGCTGGCTGTGGTTCTGTTCCGCCGAACCCGCAGACGCGCCGAGGAAGAGATCGTACGATGAGCAGCCCTAGAGAACGCAGCGTCAATCGTCCACAGACCTCCGCCGCCTCTGGAGGTGAAGACCAACTCAGCATGATCCCGGCCTGGTCCGTGGTGCTGGCTGTGATCGTCTTCGGCGCGGTGCAGTATCTCTTCCACGGCGTGCTGCCCCACCACAAACACGAGATGCTGCCGATGCGCCTGTTGATGGGCTACTCCTGGGGCACGGCGTTCGCCAGTTATGTGCTTCTGGTCGGCTACGTCAGCCGGGACGTCAAACGGCGCCGGATGCCCGCCGGGCTCTGGATGCTGATTGTGGTCGTGCTGCCCGGCGGCATCGGAGCGGTGGTCTACTTTCTGCTGCGGCAGCCCGTGTTGCTCCCCTGTCCGCACTGCTCAACCGAGCTTACCGCGGGCATGCACTTCTGTCCTCAATGCCAGTTCCAGCTTGCTCCCGTGTGCGGGCGCTGCTTCCGCGGGGTGAAGATGACAGATGTGTACTGCAAACAGTGCGGCCACGACCTGGCCGAGGACCATGCGCCCGCCCGTCTACGCGTATATAGTGACTAGTTGCGTATGCCCCCCGTGACCGCACCCCCCGTACTGACCGTATTGATCGTCGATGATGAGCCGCTGGCCCGGCAGGAGTTGCAGTATCTGCTCGAACGTGCGGGTGGCGTCGAGGTTCTGGCCCACGGGACCAACGGCATCGAAGCGGTCGAACTCATCCGCGCTCACAAGCCGGACCTTGTCTTTCTCGACGTCCAGATGCCGGGCCTCGACGGCTTTGGCGTGCTCAAAAAGCTGCTCGACCGCAAGGTGCCGATGCCGCAGGTCGTCTTCGCCACGGCGTTCAACCAATACGCCGTGCGCGCCTTCGAGGTGAATGCTGTCGACTATCTGCTGAAGCCCTTCGATCGCAAACGGGTGATGCAGACGATCGAAAAGGCGCTGGCAGGGCGAGCCTCCCCAGCTGGCTCGACCGGTCTGGGAGCGGATTCAGCGGCAAAGCTCGATGCCTTGCTGCGGCTGGTGGAGGAACAATCAAATGCCCAGTCCAACGCCCAGGCCGTAGCGCCGAGAAGCAACTCCGGCAAGATCATCGTGCGAGCGCAGAGCCGGCTGCTCCTCGTGGACCAGCGCGAGATCTGCTTCGCTTCGATCGAAGAGGGGACCATCAGCGTCGTCACGCGCGCCGTCGAGGGCCACTCGAACTGCCGGACCCTGGAGGAGCTGATGGATCAGCTTAGCCCGGAGACCTTCTGGCGAGCACATCGTTCCTATGTCGTCAACATTCAGCACATCCGCGAGGTGGTGCCTTGGTTCAAGTCGAGCTATCAACTCCGCATGGACGACGCTCAAAAGACCGAAATCCCCGTCAGCCGGTCGCAGACCAAGCGTCTGCGGGAACTCTTCAACTTGTAGAGCATCTTTGTGAGGAGAAGGTAGTCTGGGCAAGGATCGGATTGCCGCATCCCTTGTGCAACGAACGCACAATGGATGGCGAACCCGACGTCTTGCCCGATGACTTAGCCTGAGAATCCTGCGGTAACGTCTACTTCGACTGCGACTCGGAGTTTTGCACGATAAGGTCATTTGTGACCTTGAAGGCACCCGGAGCGGTGTTGGTCTGCATCCCGGCAATCTGAGAATCTGACTTGTTCAGAACGACGCCATAGAGCGTGACATTGCCATTGTTCACAATAATATGGATCGCGTGGTAACCCAGCGGAGGGGCATTGGTCACGCCGCCCGCTGCCAGCGCGATTCCATTTCCCGGACCGATCGCTCGCCCCAGCGAACCCTGATTTGCGTTGTACTTCCGCAGGGAAGGTTGCGTGTAGATGCGGTTGTACACCTCAGCCCGGATCCTGTCGTCCATCGGCGAGTACGGCAGCACCTTGATCTGATTATCGACCGAACTGACACCTTGAATCCCCTTGACCACTCGGCCGGCATCCTGTTTCAGGGTTGGGGTCGAGGCATAGCCATTGAGAGTCAGCACGCCGTTCTTGAGATCGAACGTGATCCAGTCCCATACCGTGAAGGTCGTAAGTCCCTGAAGCTTCTTCTGGACCTGGCGGACTACCGGCGAGACGCCCTCCTGGGAGGCGGCCTGACCCGGCGCGACATTTTGCAAAACAGCGGCAGGAGACGCAATTGTAAGGGCGAGAACTGCGGTTGCAAGAGAAGGCAGGATGCGACGGCTCATGGAGTACGCTCCGTGGTTCCGGAATTTGATCTTCCGGCAGAACGATACCTTACCGCGAGTTCAGAGTCCAGAGGGTCCCCGTGTGACGACCTCATCTGCGCAGCCTGCGAAGCTCAAAACAGATGAGGACGCCCTGAATTGAAGTCGAAGGTGTAGACCAGGCCCAGGGTCAAAGCGGTTGGGTTGATGCTTCCCGACGGGAGCACAGGTGTGTTCCAGTGTTGGAACTGGACGTCCCCCTTGACCGCAAAATAATGGTTGAGATCGTAATCCACTCCCAATCCGGGAGAGTAGATGAACGTGTTTGAGCTGATGTACTGCAGGTCGCCCACCACGAATCCGCCATTGAGATAATCGATCTGGCCCCGCCCGGCGAAGAAGTTGACATACGGATGCACGCGGCCGAGCGTGTACTCCACCCGCGGTCCAACCAGAAAGTTCTTCTGGCTGCTGATGTGGCCACCATCGATCGGATAGCTTCCGCGTGCCTCCAGTGCAGGCCGAATGCGCCGGAAGTGCAGGAACGTCACGTCCGCACCGGCTGTGATGGCGAGATTCTTGCCGCCTTCAAGATTGGTAAACGTTCCGGTTCCACCGAGGAACGTGGAAAGCTGCAGCGTCTGGGTCGCAGTCGGGACGCCTTGCGCGGACGCCAACTGGATCCAGCCGAAAAATACCAGCCCATATTGGGCCAACCGGAAGATCCCCTGGAACGGGCCCGATCCTAACAGCTCTCGTCTGAACTTCATCCGATCCCCTTACGTCTCCCTACTAGTTTAAACTGAAATGCGGCATCGGTGTTCGACTATATACAACATACGGATTCCTTCGCGATCGCCCGCATCCGCATGGCGGTCGTCGCCAGACCGGTGACGCCATTGAGGTTCCTATGAAGAGACGTATCGGCTTGTTGACGGCTAAGGTTGGGCTGGCTCCCCTCGGCCGCCGGCCCGGACTGGAAAATATGCGATGATCAGCCTCTGGGGAGCACGTCTGCTCCGAGCTCTCGCCGTCCTCGCGCTGCTGGGCGCTCTCGTCTATGCAGGCGACTGGCTCGTCCTGCGAAACCGCATCCCGCACGGCACAGCGTTTGGCAGCGTAGAGGTGAATCAATTCCTGGCGACCCCCCTGAAGGGCAACAAGGTCGAATACGACCTTATGGGAACCTCTCCGGTGACCTGCAGCAGGTCCATCTTCCCTCAACGGGGCAATCCCGCCTGCTGGTGGCTGAAGCGGCACTCCTCCCAGTGGGAGTGACCGCCTGTCAGGATTGCAGCGCCAGGCGCCGGCGCAGCGTGGCTGCCCCGCCCAGCGCCCCTGTCGCGAGCAGCAGCAGAGAGCCAGGCTCCGGAACTGGTCGCGGCGACAGGTCAGCGGACAGGCTGGCAGGCCGGTCGGTCGTAAGGTCAATCGCCTCAAAGTTATATTCGTCTCGTCCATCCGTCCATGCGAAGTCGCCGGCCGAGTTGAGTGCGATGGCGTCGACGGTGCCGGAGTAGAGGTAGGATGCAGCACCGTCGGTGCCGGCAAATACCTGATGATTCAGGCCAAAGGCCTCGTACCCGTTGTCGCAGGCTGCTTTATCAGCACCCACCGCAGGCATGCAGGCGGTGCCATTGTCGTAGTCGAGGATTGGCGCCGCCGCGGATACGGATGACTCCATGCCATCGGTATAGGTCTTGTAGCAGTAAAAGAGATCGCCGCACCCCGTCGCCCCTCGGATCACCACATCTCCCGCGGTATCGATGCCGTACACCGAGTTGCTGTCGGCGTTGCCCAGGTTGAATATCTGATAAGAATCGGCAAAGGCGGATGTTGGAAAGATCAACATGAAGACAGAGAGCACGACATTCGACCAAAAAACTAGCAATTTCATCGGTTTTGTCCTTTAATCAAGCTGCGTCTATCCGAAGCAGCCTCGCCATCCGGTTCTGCGTTGCAGCGAGAGACCAGTGCAATAACTTGCAATGTTGCAATTTATTGCCCAACATCATAATGCTCGTATGTGACTGAAAAGAGGACACTGGGAAGGTGCCTAGCCGCCTGCAATGTAGGCAAAAGTTTTCCACTTCCCGGGGAACATCAAGGGTAGCGGGACTGCGGAAGGGTACTCCCAAACAGGCGAACTTTTAGCGCACGGCTTCCTCTGCGATCGCTTGAATGCCCGCTATCCGGGCTATCAGATCCTGCGGAATTCCATGGCGCTTCTGCAGATAGGCCGGACTGTTATACGAGAGCCACACCTGACCGTCAGCATCTTCCCAGACGAGTGCCTTCAACGGCAGGTCCAGCGCCACGGTCGGGCAAGCCACCATGACCGGTGTACCAGCCTTTGCATCCCCAAAGATCAGCAGTTCGGTCGGCCTCATCGTCAGCCCCACCCTGGCGGCCGCGCCGCTATGGTCGACCTGCGCCACCACGGAGATGCCCCGCGCCGCGACCACATCCTTCAATCGCGACAGTGTCTGCTCGACCGAGCGCGCACTCTTCAGGTGAACCATTCCATGTTCCGGATTCATAGTCAAAGCGTACCTGCCGCCATCCCTCCGAGGATAGTGAGAAGTGATAGGCTTCGGCTGAAGCCGTGCCGCGAGCGGGATCAGCTGTCCTTGCGATAGAGCAGGTTGCGCATTGCCTGCCGCCGCGCTTCGTTCGCCTCTGCGGATGACTTCCGCTCGTCCGCTGTCATGCGGTGTTTGCCGCCCGTGGCCGCCGGGGTCTCAGGCTCTTCGCTGCACTGCGGACACCGGTTGGCAAAGCCAGGTTTGCCCGGCTTCAACTCGAACTCTTCCTGACAGACGGCGCAGGTTTTGATTGGAAAAGGCATTCGTCTAGTTTGTCCCCCCCCTAAGTACATCACGGGTGACATCTCTGCGACGATCAGGTCGAGGGAGACGACAGATTGGCGATTTGACAACTCCTCGACCGGACCAACGCCAGCGGATGACCGAAAATGAGTGGCACGCCCAAACCCGCGGGACGTGCCACCCGTTCTGCGATCGCTACAGATTGCGTGCTCGGTTGCCGGTAACCAATCGAAGCAGAAGAGTCAGAATGACGGCTCCGACGATGGCGACAATGATCGTATAGATCATGCCTCCCTGGCCAGTGAAGCCGACGGCCCGCATGATGAAGCCGCCGATGATCGCGCCTACGATGCCGATGACTATATCTCCAATCGCACCGTACCCGCTGCCCTTCATGAGCTTGCCTGTGAGAAAGCCTGCGATCAGACCAACGATGATCCACCAGATAATGAACATCCGCGTTCTCCTTGTCGTACTGAATGTGCCCTGCTGAATGTGTGTCTTGCTGAACTTTGGCCCGGTCTTGCGAGGTAAATTTGTGTCGCGGTAACTATAGAGCAAGTGAGCAGGGAACTGCATGAGAAGTGGCATTCGGGTCAATACCTGCAGCGCACGTTTCTCGCGACCCTCATTGAGAGTGCATACATTCGATTCGGGTTGTGCGCAGAACCCCACGCGAGGCCAGCCTGTCCTAGCTGGGGCAGGCGTCGTCGCAGCAGGAGGCGGCCATGAGCAGGCCGATGGTTGCAAACGCGCAGCCGAGGCGGTCCGTTCCGCCGCAGATAATAATGATGCCGAGTCCCGAGATGGCGTTACAGAGCGCATGGCAGTCTGCCAGAGAGAGGCCAAAGCCACTGGACTTCCCGAGTTACTGAGGCAAGCAAGTTGCCAGGCTTCGATGTCGATTCGTGAGCATGCGTGCTTTTGCGTCAGCGAACATCCATGCAAAGGCAAATCCAACCTTCGCTGTAGTTTCCAACTCTTACTGTTGAGTGCGAACAGTATCGCGCCTGCATAGTTGATCTCTTTTTGAGAAGCGCAGCACTATGGCCCCGTTAACAATTCTTCGTGCCGTCTTCGGCTACTTATTTCTGGTGCTCATGGTGCGTGTTGTGGGACGACGCCCCGGCAAGCAACTTACACCATTTGAGTTCGTCCTCATCTTCTATCTTGGCGGACTCACGCTTACGGGGATGGTAGGAAAAGAAGTTTCTCTGACCAACGCAATTTGCCAGATTCTCACTGTAGCGGTCTGCCATTACGGTCTCGCGTGGTTACGGTTCCGCTCGGCTCGCGTTGCCAAACTCCTCGACGGCGTACCGCTGATTCTGCTCGAACACGGGCAATGGCGAACGAACACGCTCGCTCATATGCGCATCCAGGATGATGATGTGATGGACATGGCTCGCGATCAGGGTTTGAAGGATCTGACCAGAATCAAGACTGCCGTCTTAGAAAGCTACGGCGAGATCAGCATCATTCCGCTCGAGAAGGAGAAAGGTAGCGATGGCTGAACAATCTGCCACATCTTCCATAGGGGACTCTGTACCAAAGGTCGGCGAGGTTGCCGTTGGAGAGGACCTCGAGTTCCAGCGACGCTGGTGGCAGTTTGAGCGTGCCATCTGGACGTTCTTCTTGCTGGTTCTTCTCGCTGATTTACTCGGCCTCTTTGGTCGAGGATGGTTGGCCAAAGCAAAGCGTACCGACTCTGCTCAGACAGTAACGCTTGATTACGAACGCATCGAGCGCGCGAGCACGCCGTCCATCATGACGTTCCACTTCAAGCCCGCCGCTATAAGAAACGGGAGGATCGCGCTTTATGTCTCAGAAGACCTTATCAAGTCCCTGGGTGCGCAACGCATCTCGCCACAACCTTTGACTTCGGCTATGGGAGACAACGGCATCCTGTATACATTCCCGGTCACCACCACGCCCGCGACGGCGGAAATAGAGCTCGAACCGTCATTTCCCGGCCCACATCACTTCCGCGTGCAGGTGTCGGGCGGCCAATCCATCGACGCCAGCGTCTTCGTCGTCCCTTAGCTTATGGCCACTATTCTTCATGCAGTTGTCGGTTATTTTCTTCTTCTTATCATCGTGCGTGTGCTGGCCCGTCGCGCCGGCTCGCAGATGACGCTCTTTGATTTCGTTCTTGTCTTTCTCATGGGAGGCATCATTATTCTCTCCACTGTGGGTAATGACCGCTCCGTCACAAACTGCACCTGTGCGGTTATCGCTGTAGCCCTACTGCATCGGGCCACCTCCTGGGCTAAGTCCAAATCACCCCGGATTGGAGCAATTCTTGATGGCACACCACTCACGATCATCAAGAACGGCGAGTGGCAGCAGGAGGTGCTCCGAGGTATGAAGCTACGACCCGAAGACATCGAAGCTGCGGCGCGAAGTGCCAACGTGACCCGCATGCAAGACATCGATTACGCCATCCTCGAGCGCAACGGACGCATCAGCATCTTTCCCAGGGAGGACGCTTGACGCGGGCGAAGGTGGACACAATCAAGAGCAGTGTGCCGGCGCGTCTCGACCGCCTTCCATGGTCCTCGTGGCATACGCGCATCATCGTTGCGCTTGGAACTTCGTGGATATTGGATGGCCTCGAAGTCACGCTCGTCGGTTCGCTTTCAGGAATACTCGAATCGGCTAACGGTCTACGCCTGACCGACCCGCAGGTAACCGGGGCCGCGACCACTTACCTCTCCGGAGCGGTCTTCGGCGCGCTCCTGTTTGGCTACCTGACGGATCGGCTTGGACGCCGAAAGCTCTTCCTGGTCACATTGGCAACGTACTCCATTGCCACCATCTCGACGGCGTTCAGCTTTAATCTGCTTAGCTTTTCGATCTTCCGCTTCTTCACTGGTGTCGGTATCGGCGGCGAATATGCAGCCATCAACTCGGCTGTTGACGAGTTGATCCCAGGTAAGCTGCGAGGCGCCGTAGACCTCATCGTGAACGGAACATTCTGGCTGGGTGCCACGATTGGTTCCATCGCTGCTTTGGTCTTGCTCGGCCATCATCTTCCGGGCCACCTGTCGCAGAAGGTTGGATGGCGGCTTGCGTTCGGCATCGGCGGGGGTCTCGGCCTGATCGTTCTTGTCCTGCGACTGTTTGTTCCGGAAAGCCCACGCTGGCTCATGCTCCGAGGTCATGAGGACCGAGCCAACGATATCGTCTCAGACATCGAGCGGCACGTGAGCAAAGGCCATCCGGATACGCTTCCACCGCTTCAGGACAAACCCCTTGAGATTTCCGTCCGCAACCACACTCCCCTGAAAGAAATCTTCAGCAACATGACGGGCGAGAACCGCTCCCGCAGTTTTCTTGCCGTGTCGCTCATGGTCGCTCAGGCCTTCTTCTTCAATGCGGTCTTCTTCTCCTATGGCCTGGTGGTCAAGAAGTTCTTTCACGTTTCCAACGATGCGTTGCCTCTCTATTTGCTGCCCTTCGCGATCGCCAGCTTCCTCGGACCAGTCACCCTTGGCAAACTGTTCGACAAGGTCGGGCGGAAGCCGATGATTACGGCGACCTACGCGGCTGCGGGCTTTCTTCTTGCCTGCACGATCTTTCCATTCGCCCATGGGTCGCTTGGACCTCGCGGACTTGGTATAGCTTTTTCGTTTGTATTCTTCATTGCCTCTTCGGCGGCCAGCGCCGCGTATCTGACCGTCAGTGAGATCTTCCCACTGGAGATACGGGCTTTTGCCATCGCGATCTTTTACGCTCTCGGCACCCTGATAGGCGGTGTTGGAGCGCCGATCCTCTTCGGCTTCCTGATCGAGTCGGGCTCGCGGCCCGCGGTAGCCGCCGGATATGCCCTTGGTGCGCTCCTCATGATCGCCGCCGCAGTGTGTGAACACTTCATCGGTGTAGAAGCTGCGGGTAAGAGTCTCGAAAGCGTCTCCAAGCCGTTGCAGAGCAAGTAAAGATGATGCTCTCACTACCGGTCAACTCCATATGGTCTTTCGCGCCCAGCGCGTCACCGCACCCAGGCGTCTCGCAGAAAATCGAACGAACCTGCGCCGCGCGTCCGAATCCCCTCAACGCGCCGCGAATGCACGACCTCATTATTCGGGTACCACAGCGGAATGCCCGGCAACTCGTCCGCCAGAATCTGCTGCACCTGCACATAGTCTGCCCGCCTGACAGCTCGGTCCGAGGAGACAGACGCCTCCGTCAGCAGCGCATCGACGCGGGCATTCGAGTATCGGCCCCGATTGCCTCCCCGCGGCGGAAAGCTCGCCGTTGAGTATGCGTACCGGAAGATATCCGGATCTTCATTGCTGCCAATCCAGCGCAGCGCATAGATCTCGAACGCGCCCCGCGTCACATCGGAGTAGAAGGTGCCAAATTCGGCGGACCGAATCTCCAGCCGGATTCCTGCCGCCCGCAACTGCTGCTGGAGGACAGCCGCCATCAGGCGCGTCGTCTCGTCGGTGCTCGTCTTCATCGTCAATCGCAGCCGCACGCCGTCATGTCCGGCAGGGAAGCCAGCCTCCTGCAACAGCCGCTGCGCCCGCCCCACATCGTGCGGGTATTGCGCCAGTTCCGCGTCCGTCGCCGCTGCCCAGTGCGTCACAGGCAGCAGCGTACTCGCCAGCGTGGCCTGGCCTCGCCATATCGCATCGACAATCGGCTGCCGATCGATCGCGCACGCTATGGCCTGACGGACCCGCTTGTCTTTCAGCAACGGATCCGTCAGGTTAAATGTCAGATACACAACAGGCGAACCAGGGCCTGACTCTACCTTCAGGTTCGGCCTGCTCTCCAGCGTATGCACCATGTCGAGGGTCACTACATTGCTCGCAATATCCGCCGAGCCCTTCTGCAACTCGAGGGCGCTTGTAATCGCGTCCGGTACGACTTCGAAGCGCACCTTCTCTATCCGGCGTCCGCGAAGGGGCACCGCCGGTGCAGCCGCCCAGTAGTTCTGGTTGCGCCGCAGAATGACCTCCTTATCCTGCACCGCGCTCACAAACGCAAATGGCCCCGAGCCCACTGGGTGCAGCCCGAAGTCCTTTCCGGATCCTCGCGGCACCACCCCGAACAACCCATCGCTCACGTTGAACAACAGCCCCGCATCCGGGCGTTTGAGATGCACCACCACCGTCAACCGATCCGGCACGTCGATCGACTTCACGGCGGCGAAACTTCCCCCCTTGGCCGTTAAGAGCGACCCATCGATCAGGCTTTCGATCGTGTAAGCCACGTCTGCAGCCTCAAGCGGTCGTCCATCGTGAAACCGCACTCCATCCCGCAGATGAAACACCCAGGTGAGCGCATCCGGCTGCTCCCAACTAGTCGCCAGCCACGGCTGCATCTCGTAGTGTTCATCCTTCTTCACCAACGCATCGAAGATCAGGCCGCCCACCCGCTCCGACTGCGCATCCGTACCCTGCCGCAGATCCAGATTGTTCGGGCTGCTCTCAATCACCATCGTCACAGTCGAAGCATCTTCCACGTGGCCTTTGCAGCCCACCATCGCAAGCAAGCAGATCGCGACGAAGAGACGAACCCAACCCGTGGCTGCTCCCATAGCTCCGCATCGCAGCGTCTCATTGGCGCCAAGTGACTTCGTCATTTCGACCAAAGCGCAGTGCAGCGGAGAAGCCACCGCAGTTCGCTGTCCACGGTTGTATCGATGTCATCCACGCGTCAGCTTCCCCAGCACCACCGGCCGCCGCGCTCCAGTGGCCGTAGGAACATTTCCCGCCAGGCCATTCCAGCGTAGCCAGGCCATCAGCGCAAACGCCACCGCCTCCTTGGCCTGTGCCGGCACGCCAAGCTCCTCCATCAATCGCACCCGCGCGCTCAGCGGATCCAGGCCTTCTCGCAGCATCGTAATCATAGTGAAGTTCTTCGCACCACCCCCCGCTACCACCAACTCCACCTTCCTGAGTGGAGCCGCCCTCCTCAGATGCTCCGACACGAACCGCCGGTAAGCATCGACCACCGAGGCTGCCGTCAAAGCCGTAGCCGTGGCCACTAGGTCCTCATCTTTCACGCCCCTCGCCGCCTTTCTGCACATTGCGATAAACTGCGCGACGAAAGCCTCGCCAAACTGCTCCCGCCCACATGACTTCGGCGGCAGGGCAGAGAAGTAAGCTTGCTGCAGCACCCGCGCTACCACCTCATGCAGCACCCTACCGGTCCGCGCCACCCTCCCTCCCCGGTCGAACTCACGCCCATACAGCCGCCGCATGCACCCGTCGATCACCATATTTCCCGGCCCGGTATCGAACGCCATCACGGCATCCACTCCTGCGCCAGCCGGAATCGCCGTAAGGTTTCCAATGCCGCCAAGATTCTGGAGTACCCTGCTCACCCTGGCCGAACGGAACATGCAGAAGTCCAGCATCGGTACCAGCGGCGCCCCTTGTCCGCCCGCAGCCAGATCCGCTGGCCGGAAGTCACTCACGACCGGCACCCCCAACCGCTCCGCAATCACCGACGCCTCTCCCATCTGCCACGTTGCGCGAAGCGCCTTCCCCAAGTATTTTTCTGCCGCTCCCTGGTGATACACCGTCTGTCCGTGGCACCCCACCAACTCGACCTTCACCCCAACGCTTGTCCGAGCCCTCTCCACCGCATCCGCATACACCTCACCCAGCCTCCAGTTCAGCCGTGCCAGTTCCGCTACTGAAATGGCCTTCGCATCCATCGCAGCAAGCACCGCCGCCCGCAGCCCTTTCGGGTACGCCACCCCCACGTGTCCCAGCAACTTCACTCTTGGCGTATCGGCCTCGCCGCGCGCGGGAGAGATCCTGCATATAGCTACATCGACGCCATCCGCCGAAGTTCCACTCATCCCCCCCGCCACGACCATGCTCTTCATCATGCGTCTTGATCCCTGCTTCCAGACCTATACAAGGATCGAGCAACTTCATAGCTGTTATCGCTCTTGTCGACCCCTATCTTCTCGATCACCGTTACGCCTTCAATTCTTTCTGCAACTCCGCCAGCAGATGCAGCGCCTCCCGCGGTGTCAATCCATCTACATCCACCTCCGCCAGCCGGTCTACGATCCTCTGTGATAACGGCGTAAACATAGTCATCTGCATCTGTGGCTGCACTGCCGAAGCCTCCCGAATCTGCTGCGTCTCAGCCCGCTCATGCACCTTCAAGACCTCGCGCGCCCTCGCAATAACGGCAGCCGGCAATCCTGCTAATCGAGCCACCTCGATCCCGTAACTCTTGCTCGCCGCCCCCGTTTCGACTGTGTGCAGAAACACGATTCCGGTCGCTGTCTCCTTCACTGTCACCCGCAGGTTGGTCAGTCGTGCCAGGCGCTCGGCCAGCAGCGTCAGCTCATGATAGTGTGTCGCAAACAGCGTCCGCGCGCCGATTCGGTCGTGCAGATGTTCGACTGCGGCCCAGGCGAGACTCAACCCATCATAAGTCGCCGTCCCCCGCCCCATCTCATCGAGCAGCACCAGCGAACGATTGGTGGCGGTGTTTAAAATCGCCGCGGTCTCGGTCATCTCCACCATGAAGGTCGACCGTCCCCGCGCCACATTGTCGCTTGCTCCGATCCGTGTATAAATGCGGTCCACCAGCCCCAGCCGCATTCGCTCCGCCGGCACAAAGCACCCCATCTGCGCCATCACCACCAGCAGCGCAGCCATCCGCAGATAGGTGCTCTTGCCGCCCATGTTGGGCCCGGTAATCAACAGCACCGCCGGACCCGCATCCGCATCAAGAAACACCGAATTGGGTACGAACCGTCCCGCACCTGATTCCTCCAGCCTCTTCTCCACCACCGGATGCCGTGCCTGCGTAAACTCCAGCACCCCGCTCGTCTCCACCTGCGGCCGCACCCACTCGCGCAGCGCCGACAGAT
>Ga0080006_1132730_pt1 | contig 68908 bp, 56 predicted proteins | sample RS3BMetagenome_FD_69209 | JGI IMG/M metagenome (GOLD analysis project Ga0080006, IMG submission 69209) | Ferric oxide microbial mat and aquatic microbial communities from Rainbow Spring, Yellowstone National Park, USA - RS3B (SPADES... ... | reverse complement strand
TCCGGTGGACTTGGTTTGAGCAACCTCATCCTACCGGTCGAGGGGGGACTGCCCCAACATTCTCTCGCTTCCTCCCTCCTCTCCTTCCGTCATCCACTTTCACCCAATTGTGCGGAGACCCAGATGTATTCATTAATGCCACTCTCAGGTACGGAACTGGCGGTCGCCGGCGTCGCCGAGGCCGGGGAGAATGTAGCCGACGTGGTTGATCTGTCGGTCGCGGGCGGCGAGGTAAATATCCAGGTCCGGATGGGTACGGTTGAGCGCCTCGATGCCTTCAGGCGCGCCAATAAGCCCAACGTACTTCACCCGCTGCGCGCCCCAGCGCTTGAGGAGATCCACGGCGGCGACTGCCGACTGCCCAGTCGCGAGCATCGGGTCGAGAATTAGATAGACATTGGCCGAAGGCGTTCCTTGAAGGCGACTGTAGTACTCAACCGGCAAGAGCGTGGCGTGGTCGCGGTAAATCCCCAGGTGCCGCACGTCGGCGGTAGGTAACAATTCCAGCGCGGCTTCGACCATTCCCAGGCCGGCTCGGAGAATCGGAGCAAATCCAACCCGCTCGGCAAGCGTGGTGACGTCGCTCGCTTCGAGGGGAGTCTGAACTCGTCCTGAAGAGAGCGCTAAGTCGTCGGTTGCTTCGTAAAGAAGCAGCAAGGTGATCTCACGAATTAATTGCCGAAACTGCCAGGATGGAGTCGATTGCTCGCGCAATAAGCCGAGCTTGTGATGAATCAGGGGATGACTCGAAACGTGAATACGGGAAGCTCCGGATATCACTCCGCTGTCTCCCGCCCAGACAGGTCACGCTCAACGCGAATCAGCAATGTCGGCTGGCGAATTTCGGCGATCAGTCTCGCTGCCTTGCTCCCGCTGAGCGTGCCACCAATTCCCGATTGACCGTGCGTTGTCAGAACGACCAGGTCCGGCTTTTCGGCCCCAACAGTTGCAATGATTTGCTCAACTGGCGCGCCGCGAACCACCAGGGTTGTCACCGCGATGCCACGATCGCGCAGTACCCGGGCTTCGCCCTCCAGTGCCCGTGACGCTTCCTCGCTCTCCGCTTCCAGAACCGCCCGCACGGCAGTTGGGCTAAAGGTAGCGCTTGCCGCCTGGTCGCCGGTCACCGTGGACACCGTTGGCACGACCGTCAACAGATTCAAGGTCGCGCCGGTCGCGCCGGCGATTTCCGAGGCATACGCGCGGGCACGCTCCCCGTCGTGGCCTCCCGACTCCGGAACCAGAATTGAGCGCCAGGTGTAGACCAGTTCCGTCTCTCCGGCGGGTGGTCGAACGATCAGAGTCGGAGTCGACCCACGGCGAAGTACCTGCTGAGCGATACTGCCGAAAAGGAGGTCGCGCAGCCCACCGCTCCCGTGCGTTGTCATCACCAGAACGTCACCCGCCAACTCACTGGCGTGTTCAACCAAACTACGCGCCACGTCCCCTTCCGGGTTCGGATGAACGTGCCACGCGGTCGAGACCCCGGCTCCGCGCCAACGATCGGTCACTTCGGACAGGTAGGCTTCCGCCTCGGCGGCCGTCTGCAAGTGGCGCTGTCCGTGTACCGTTCGCGGAGCCGCGGTCTCTCGGACGTAGAGTAAGGTGACCGTCGCGCCAAGCGGTCGTGCCAGACCAAAAGCAACCGGCAATGCGGCTTCGGCCATGAGAGATCCGTCGAGTGGAACGAGAAAGCGGCGGAGCAACTTCATGAAAAACGCGCCTCGATTCGGACGACTCCTCCACTAGAAATCGCGATCAATTATATGACGACCAATTGATAAATGAGTAGGAAGTTGAGACAGATGATCAACAGAGTGACCGCGGTGGCGAGGAGAGTCGTGAGCGGATGGTTCACCAGTCCTTTCATGATAGCACGCTTGCGCGTAAACAGAACCAGTGGCACGAGGGCAAACGGCAGGCCAAAGCTGAGGACGACCTGACTGATCACCAGCGTCCGGGTCGCGTCGACGCCCAGAGCGATCACGACCAGCGCGGGGAGCATCGTGAGGCCGCGGCGCGCCCAAATCGGGATCTGGCGGTGAAGGTACCCCTGCATGACAACCTGGCCGGCCATAGTCCCTACCGTGGACGACGAAAGTCCGGAAGCGAGCAACGCGACCCCAAAAAGTAGCGCCGAAAGGGGACCAAGAAGGGGAGTCAGCGTTCGATAAGCTTCCTGAATTGACGCGATGTTCTGATAGCCGGTATCATGAAAGGTCGCGGCTGCCGTCACCAGCATTGCCCCGTTAACCAGACCAGCCACCCCCATCGCCAGAACGACATCCAGGATTTCAAAATGGTAAATCCGGCGCTTCAGATCCTCCCGAGAGACCACAACGCGATTCTGAGTAAGATGCGAATGCAAGAAGATCACGTGAGGCATCACCGTGGCGCCCAAAATCCCAACGGCGAGTAGCACGCTTTCTTGCCCGGCAAAGCGTGGAGACACCATCGCTCGGCCGATTTCCCCCCAGTCTGGTCGCCCCAACAGAACTTCGACGAGATACGAGGCGGCGATCACGCCGATCATCGTGGTGATGACCGCTTCCAGCGGACGGAAACCTCGACTCTGGAGTCCAAGGATCAGGTAGGTCGCGATGGCGGTGAGGAAACCCGCGATCAAAAGGGGCACGTCCAGAAGTAAGTTGAAGCCAACCGCCGCCCCGAGAAACTCCGCTAGATCGGTTGCCATGGCAACCAGCTCGGCGATGAACCACATCCCCAGGACGACGGGAAAAGGGAAATGCTCGCGGCTCATTTCCGCGAGGTTCATGCCGGTCGCGATGCCCAGCTTCGCCGCGAGGGATTGAATGAGCATTGCGATGAGATTTGAGGCCAGGATCACCCAGATCAGGAGATAGCCAAACTGGGCACCGGCCTGTATGTTCGTCGCGAAGTTCCCGGGGTCAACGTAGGCAACCGACGCGATAAAGGCGGGTCCGAGGAACGGCAAAAGTCGCCGATAGAACGGGACGCTGGACTCACCTTGCAGGACAGCCTGGGCCGCGCGAATCGTTTCGCGGTCTCGGTCGGCAACCGGCTCGGACCGCTCACCCGGTGGGCGTGGTTCCGGCACGGCGTCCTCCCGTCAGTTGTTCCGGAGCTGCCGTGGGTCGGACCCTGATCCGGCGCGCCAGGCCGTTGAGATCACACCGGCCAACCCTCGCTTTCCCAAGCGCCGCGGTGCGACTCTTCCCCTCCAATTGTACGAACGGGTAGGAAGAGCGTCAAGGCACGCGGTACCCTGCTCAACGCGGAGTGGGGGTGGCGGAAGTCACTCGGCGCGGAGTAGCCGTCGCTCGCAACGGGATCGGCGTCGGAGCAATCCGCGGCGCGGACGCGGCAACGAGCAAAGGCGGCCGGCCAAGTACCGCGGCGTACTGCAGAAGAGTCATTCCTCCCCCGATGCGGACGCGCGGCAGCCGGAGGGGGTCGTCTCCCGGGCGCGCCCAACCCGGCGCGGTCGTCGTCGCCGCGAGGTATCCAGCTTGCGTTACGGCTAGTTCGGTGGTCGGGTTGACCTCACCGCTCGGATAGCAGAAATCCACGACCGGGTGCCCAAGATGCGCTTCGAGAGCCGCGCGACTCCCGGCGAGCTCCAACTGGCGCGTCGGGGCCGAAACGTTCGGCAGACCAACGTGATGCTCGGTGTGCGAACCAATCTCATAATGTTCGTGGTCGAGAGCGATGATTTGCGACCAGGTCATGTAGCGGGGCTGCCCGACGAATCCGGTGATGATGAAAAACGTCGCGGTAAAGTGATACTCTTCCAGAATTGGCCGCGCGACGGTATAGGCGTCGTCGTAGCCATCGTCAAAGGTAATTGCCACCGGGTGGTCGGGCAGCGGCGCGTTGTGGAGGACGTGCTCGCGAACCTGGGCAACCGTCACCGCGTGGAAACCGTGCTCGGACAGGTAGCGCATCTGCGCGGCAAAATCAGCCGGGGTAACGGAAAGCCCGAAACCGATGCGATCCGTCGGCACCGGGTTTACTCGAATGTAGTGATACATTAAGATCGGCACACCGGAGCCGGCCGGCGCGGTCGCGGTGGGCGAGGCTCGTTTGTCCAATTGGTCCAGGGTGACCGGCGCCGTCGCGCGTGGCTCAACACTAATGATCGCACTAGACCCGGAAGTGCTTTGAAGGGCCGGCGCGGGGGTTGGCGATGCTGAGGCCAACGGAGTTGCCGCGGCAGTCGGATCGGCGGTAGGAATCGCGACCGCCGGCGCCACGGTGGGCGTGGCGACGACCAAGCGTCCGGTGGAGGGCGGCGGCAGCCCCGCGGGAGCGCCGAAGGGCCGCAGAAGCAGGCCGGAGATCGCGAGAAAGCCAACCAACGTAACACCCCAAAAAACGGGGTGGCGTAAAACTCCCAGCACTATTGCCTCAGCCTTTAGGTGTCGATCGTAATTTCAAAGGGATGCTTGCCGAAGCGGCAAGCATCCCTCTAACGGGACTCTCCCGTCGCCGACCCGGACGACGGATGGTTACCCGAGCTTGTACTTCTTGAAAATCGCGTCGTACTTCGCCTGGGTATCCGACACCGCTTGTTCGACGGACGTGCCGTTGATGACAACCGCTTGAATCATGTCCGCGATCACCAGCCCGGTGTCGGCTTCGCCGAGCGCGCTCATCAAGTTCGGGGTCGGGGGAGCCGGGTAGCTCTCGTAGACCGCGTTCTCGATTAATTGCGGATAATACTGGAACTGCGGCTTCGAAGTCCAGAATGCCTTCTGCGCGAGGTCCTTGAACGCCGGGTACCAGCGACCACCGATTTGCTCGCACTCCATCTCCAGGTTATCCGGCTGAAGCAGAAAGTCGGCGAGTGCGATCGCGCCGTCGCGGGCTTTGCTATTCGCGCTGATCGACCAGGCCCAGCCACCGGCTCCACTGGCGTAGCTACCGGCTTTGCCGGCGGGCATGGGCACCATGCCGGTGTTGCCGAGCAACTGATGGTCGTTCTGGACCAGCCAGCCGTAGATCGACGCGGGGTTGTCGACGAAGGCGACGCGCTTCGATTGGTAGGCGCTGTTATTGCCGGTGTCGTCCCACGACGTCGAGTCCGGCGGGATCAGTTTGGCGTCCCACCAACCCTTAATCCGGTTCAGCGCGGCGATCGTGCCATCACTTTGAATCGTCGGCTTGGTGCCGTCCTTGCTGACCAGGAAGCCGCCGTCGTTGCGCATCACGTCCATCACGTTTCCGTTGCAGTCCGGCGTTCGTCCCAGCGTCCAGCCAATGCCGTAGAAGTTCGGCGGAGCATTGACCTTCGTGGCAATGGTCGCCATCTCGTCGAACGTTTTCGGCGGAGTGCGATTCCCGGTTGCCTTTTCAATGATATCCAATCGCGCGAAGAGCGGGGAAGGACCGGTTTCGATTGGTAGACCCCAGATCTTATTGTCGACTTGAATGCCGGGAAGCAGCGACTTGTAGAACCCGCCGGCCAGTTTGTCGAGTTTGTTGTACTCATCGGTCACGTCGTAGAGTACGCCGAGGCCCTGGTAATACAGCGTACTCGAAAGCATAATCACGTCGGGGACCGTCTTGGCCTCGATTGCCGCCGACAGCTTCTGAGTGAAGACGGAGTTGTCGACAACATCGTATTCGACGGTTCCACCGTTCTGCTTGCCCCAGTTTTGCGCCTGCTGGGCAATCCAACGATCGGCTGCCGGGGTAAAGCTTTGCCAGGCCCAGGCGGTCAGCTTCGCGTTACTCAAGGTGAACTGGGTCATCGCCAAGCTAGCCGAGCTGGCGGCTGGAGCCGCGGTGGCTGCCGCGGCTGCTGCCTGGGTCGGGGTAGCCGCCGCGGCAGTCGTCGGAGCCGGGGCAGTCGTTGGCTGAGCCGCGCTTGCCGAAGTCGCCTGCGGGGCGGCAGTCGGTTGCGCCGCCGCCGAGGTCGGCTGGGGCGCGGAAGTCGGCTGGGCCGCCGCTGCCGTGGGACTTGCCGCCGGGTTCGATTGGCTGCACGCCGCAAGGAGCCCCATCGCAGCGAGGGTTCCACCGGCTCCCAGCACTCCCTTGAGAAGGCGCCGACGAGTTACAGATTGCACGTAACCACTCCTCTCGTTTTGTCGCATTATCGGTCCATCGAAAAAAATGGCGGAGCCATTCCGTTCGATCCACGGTTGGGATTGGGGATCAGCCCTCATCCCTTGACTGATCCCGCGGCGAGGCCAGAGACGACCCAGCGCTGCGAGATGACATAGACGATCAGCGGGGGGATCAAACCCAGGGTTGCCGCGGCCATCATCAGGCTCCAGGGCAGCGTGTCGCCTTGAATGAGCCCAATCAGGCCAACAGTAAACGTCTTTTGAGAGTCGCTGCTGATGAATACCAGCGCGTAGAGAAACTCGTTCCAAGACTGAGTGAACGAAAACAACGCTACGACAACCAGAGCCGGAAGGGTGAGCGGAAGAATGATCGACACCAGGGCGCGAAATCGCGTGCAACCGTCGACCAGCGCCGCCTCCTCCAATTCCTTTGGAATCGAGCGAAAGTAGCCGATCATCAACCAGGTGCAAAAGGGTAGCGTAAACGAAAGGTACACGACCATCAGCCCGGTCAATTGGTCAGTCAGGTTAAGTTCGTTCAGTACTTCAAAGAGCGAGATAAAGAGCAAGCTTCCCGGAACGAGATAGGAGACAACGATTCCGCGGGCGATAGTCGATCGACCTCGGAACTGTAGCCGCGCAATCGCGTACGCCGCCGCCGAGCCAAAGACCATTGACGCGGTGGTTACGACGAGCGCGACTTCGAGGCTATTTCGGATGTAGAGAAGAAAGTTCGTCTGATACAGAATCGTGTGGTAGTTCACGAGGGTTGGCGACGTTGGATACAGGGTGTTCTCGCGAAAGACCTGAAGGTCAGTTTTGAGCGACGTCGCGATGATCCAGTACATCGGGATCAGCGTCCAGAGCGCGAAGAAGAGGCCAGTAACGATCATCACCAAACGGTGAATCAGCCAGCCGCTCCGGCGGGTCGAAGCGCGAGTTGAAGTTGTCGCGAGCGCTCCCATCTTACAGTTCCTCCGCGAGCATGTGTCGGGTGAGAATGTAAATCAGGATCAGGAAGAACGGTAAGAAGAGAACGGTAATCGACGAGGCCGCTCCCAGACGCTGGGCACCGGCGATACCTACCTGATAGGTAAACATCGGGAACGTCATCGACGCGTTCGCTGGGCCGCCGCCGGTCAAAATGTAAATCAAGTTAAAGCCGTTCGCGGTCCAAATCGTCGAGAGGAGCATGGTGATCGCGATGACGCCAGCCAGACTCGGGACGGTTATGTGGCGAAAACGACCGAAAACGTTCGCGCCATCCATGGAGGCTGCTTCGTAAAGTTCCCGGGGAATCGACTGCAGGCCGGCGAGGAACATCATGCCGTAGAATGGACAACCGGCCCAAATATCGACAAATGTCACGGATGCGAGAGCCAGGTGCGGATTACCCAGCCACTGAATCAGGGTGTCCGACAGACCGAGGTCGATCAAGATACCATTCAGCATGCCGGCCTGCGTACCGTAGAAGATCCACTTCCAACTCAGTCCGACGATTAGCGATGGGATAGCCCACGGGAGGAAGCAAAGGGCGCGCATCGCTCCGCGTCCTCGAAACTCCTCGTGAAGAAATAGAGCCATGCCCATGCCGATGAGGGCCTTGGAGATAACTGCCCCACCAGTGTAGGCAATCGTATTGAGCACCGACTTCCAGAACACCGCCCCGAACTCCGCGCCAAACATGACGTCTCGGTAGTTCTCGAGGCCAACGAAGTGGGCCGGCCGACCAATCATCTTGTCGGTAAAGCTCAGATAAATCGACAACAGAAATGGATACGCAATGAGTCCGACGAGGACAATCAAGATTGGAACGACGAGGATCCAGCCGAGCTTCCAGTCGCGGCCGAGGAAGCGTTGCCGAGCACGGTTCTGAGCGGCAGTCGACGCGTAGGACGCCATTCCGATCTACCCTCCTCGTTGAGTAGGCGCACCGTACCCCGCGTAGTGGGGCCCATCATACCCTGCGAATAGCAAACCCGCAATCGTCGCTCGTCGTTGCGTGCCCGGTCGATTATGTCCGTCGGACCAACGACCGGGCCGATTATAGCGCGCGGTCTCCGGGAAGTAAATTGGGGTAGGGGCGTGGGGGCGCGTCGAGGAGGAGGACATTTTGGTGAGGTCGTCCTCCTCGATGTCGGTTAGCCGGCGCTTGAATTAGCCGCCAATCGGAGCCGGGGGAGGTGGAGCGCCTTGAATTGTTAGGCTCAGCACGCCCTTACCGTTACTCGTCGACCAGTCAATCTCGATGACGGTTCCGTTGGCGGACCCGTAGAAGCGGGCCTCGTAACCACTCATCGGACTGCCCTGGGACACTAGAGTGTCGGTGTACCAGGCGATGCCGTTCTCGTTCAAGCTATTCGTCGGCGTTACCGCGTCGACGACCGCTCCCCCGGGTGGTCGAATCAGCACGCGACTGACGACGACCGAGTTCGGGGTGGAACTATCGACGCGGACCAGGACCGACGAAAAGGGACCGCTCACCACGACCTGCGGTTCGAGGATCAGGCCGGAACTATCGGTCGCGGTGTTCGCTGGTTGCGGGGCCGGGCCAGCGGTAGGGATCGGCGTCGGCGTCGGCGGGACGGTCAGCACCGTCGATGCACCCGGCGCCGGGACGTTCAGGGTCGGTGGTGGAAATGCCGTACCGGTGGAACTTAACGCGTAGCCAATCGGTTGATCCGAGTTGTTCACCACTTGAATATAGTAGGTCGTGGCACTCGGCGAAGAGTCAAACCAGTAACGATGTCCTGGGCCAAGACCGCTTTCCGTGCCTTGCCCAATCCGGAAGTAACCCGGCCAATCGGCGTTCGCGTTGCCGACCCCGTTCGTCCAGTCTACGTTGAAGTAAACCGACGCGGAGTTAGCGAAGAGCGGCGGATTAAACTGCATCGCCACGCCAATCGGCGAAGATCCGTCCGAGACGACACTGTACCAACGGGTCTGGGCAGGCGCCAGTGATCCAGTTGGCGTTCCAACCAGTGCGATGGCTTCCGGCGGACCGGAGCCCGGCGTGGCGGCTCGGGCCAGGCCCGGCAGCAGGAGACCGGCCGACAGCGCGAGGGCGAAGGCAAGAGCGGGCAATATGACCAGAATTCGTCGCATGTGTCCTCCATTCGAGAAGCTGACAAGGGAAGAGGCTGTCCCCGTGCGGATTGACTGACTGATCTCCATGCTAGGACGGCAAGGATGCGGCGTCAACATTTCGGTCAATCGGAACCGAATCGCCGGGGTGGTCAATCGAAGAGCTTTCCGGGATTCAGCAATCCATTCGGGTCAACCACCGCTTTGATCTGTCGCATCAAGTTGAACGCGTTATGATCGAGGAAGCTCGGCAGAAAGTCGCGCTTCAACAGGCCGATTCCGTGTTCTCCGGATAGCGTTCCGCCGTGAGCCACCGCTACCGAGAAGATTTCCCGTGCCGCTTCGGCGACCCGTCGCATTTCAGCCGGATCTCGCAAATCGCAAAGAATGTTGGGGTGAAGGTTGCCGTCGCCGATGTGCCCGAACAACGGAATCAACAAGTTGTACCGCTGCGCAATGTCGGCAACCGCGGCGACCACGGCTGGAATCGCCGAGCGGGGCACGGAAATATCCTCGCCAAGCTTATTTGGTCGCAAGCGCCCAAACGAGGACGACACCGAGCGCCGAGCACGCCAAAGGCCCAAGCTCTCCTCGGCCGTCGTGGCGACCCGCACGTCGCGCGCGTTGCTCGCCTGGCAGGTAGCGGCAACGACGTCACGCTGGACGGCGACCGCCGCGGCGTCGCCGTCGACGTCGATGAGGAGCATCGCCGCCGCGTCGACCGGTAGGCCGGCCCCCAGATACTCCTCGACGCAGCGTAAGGTTGTCTGGTCCATCATTTCGAGAGCTAGCGGGACGACCCCCGCGGCCAGGATCTCGCCCACCGCGCGCCCAGCGTCGCTTAGCCGCCCGAACGTGGCCATAACGGTACCGCGTTCCGCCGGCTTTGGCAGCAGTCGGACGGTTATTTCGGTGACCACACCAAGCGTCCCCTCGGATCCGATAAACGCTCCAATTAACGGCTGGTCGGCTGAAGGCTGGGGCGAACGGCCGCCCAGGCGCAGAAGGGTGGCGTCGGGCAAGACGACCTCCAGACCAACGACGTAGTCGCGGGTGCCACCATATTTCAGGCACCGCGGCCCACTGGCCGCGGTCGCGACGTTTCCTCCGATGGTCGCCTGGTTAAGGCTAGCCGGATCCGGAGGATAGAAAAGGCCCCGCTGTTCCACCGCATTCTGCAGCGCGGCGTTGATGACACCCGGCTCGACCACGGCAATCCCGGAGGTTTCGTCGATCGAGAGGATGCGATTCATGCGGGACGTACCGAGAATGATCCCGCCCCGGTCGGGAACCGCCCCGCCAGCTAGACCGGATCCGCCGCCGCGGGGAATGACCGGCACCCGATGGCGAGCGGCGACCCGCATCACCGCGGAAACCTCGGCGGTCGTTGTCGGGAGAACAACCACGTCCGCCCGGCGCTCCAACCAGGTGCCGTCGTACCCGTAAACGATCAAGTCCTCCGGAGAGGTCAAGACCAGTCCGTCTCTCTGGACCGCCCGCAGGTCTCCGATCAACTCGGCGTCGACCACCCACTCCTCCGTTTTAGCCAGCCCGATCGGCCGTGGTATAATCGCCCCACGACCCCATTGGCGATTTTACCAGGGGACTCGTCGGCGCACCAACCAGATGCGTTCGCCACCCTTTAATTTGGAGGACGTGTGCTCACCCGGCGGATAATTCCGTGCCTGGACGTCACCGACGGTCGTGTGGTCAAAGGCATCGAATTCGTCCAGTTACGCGACGCCGGCGACCCGGTGGAACTTGCCGCGTTTTACAACCGCGAGGGTGCTGACGAGTTGGTCTTTCTCGACATTACCGCCAGCGCCGACCACCGCGAGACGATGGTGGACGTCGTCGAGCGCACCGCCGACCAGGTTTTCATCCCGCTCACCGTTGGCGGCGGCATCCGAACCGTGGAAGATGCGCGTCGCATGCTGAAGGCTGGTGCCGACAAAGTGTCGGTTAACACCTCGGCGATCAACAATCCGCGTCTGGTGCGCGAGATAGCCGATCAGTTCGGCAGCCAGTGCGTCGTCGTTGCTATCGACGCTCGACGCGGCAGCGGCGATGCGTCCACCTGGGAAGTGTTTACCCACGGCGGGAGGCGGCCGACCGGACTGGACGCGATTGCCTGGGCCCGCCAGGCGGCCGAACTCGGCGCCGGGGAGATACTACTAACGTCCATGGACGCCGACGGGACGAAGGCGGGCTACGATCTGCCCCTCCTCGCGAGCATCTCCGAGGCAATACCGATTCCGGTCATCGCCTCCGGCGGCGCGGGTCGCCTGGAGCACCTCGCCGACGCGCTCGCCATCGGAAAGGCCGACGCCGTCCTGGCCGCGACGATTTTCCACTACGGCGAGTTTCGAATCCGACAAGCGAAGGAGTTCCTGGCCGAGCGCGGCGTGCCAGTTCGCCTTCCCCACGTACCATTCAGGAGGTAAGATGTACCGACGCAGCGTGATCACTGACGAGATCTCACAGGACCTGAACGTTGTCCTGGAAGTCTCCCGTGCGTTCCACCTTGAAGGTCTGGAGATCCGCTCAATCTGGGATACCCGGGTCGATCAACTGTCGACCGCGCAGGTAGACCGTCTCCGCGAGGCAGCCGACGCCGAGGGTATCGCCATCGCCGCCGTCGCTCCGCCGTTCTACAAATGCGACATCGCAAGCCCGAAGGAGCGCCAGGAGCACCTGGACATTCTTCGACGGACAATTGACGTGGGTCAACGTCTGGGAACGAATCTGGTGCGCACCTTCACCTTCTGGAAGGGCCCGAAACTCAACGACGTCTGGGATCAGGTTGTCGACGCCTATGTCGAGCCGGTCGAGATCGCCCGAAAAGCCGGAGCAACCCTCGCGGTCGAAAACGAGTATGCTTGCCTCGTCGGAACCGGTCGAGAACTCGCCCGGTTTGTCGCGGCCGTCAGTCAGCCGGAAGTTCGCGCGCTTTGGGATCCCTGCAACGCTCTGTTTGATAGCGAGGGTGAAGCCCCCTTTCCAACCGGTTATGACGCCGTGCGCGGGCAATACGTTCACGTTCACCTGAAAGACGCCAAGCGCACCACACCGGAGTCCAAGCCCGTCCTGACCCCGCTTGGCGAGGGACAGATCGACATCGCCGGCCAGCTTGCCGCGCTCGTCGCCGATCGGTACGATGGCTTCATTTCCCTGGAGACTCATTGGCGCCCCCAGGCTTTGGACGAATCAACGGTTCGTCTTCCCGGTGGCCAGGCGTTTTCGGAAAAGGCCGCCCAGGCGACGATTTACTGCTTAAAGAAATGGGATGAATTGATGTAGGCGAAGGTTCTCAGAACTTCTCCGGAAACAATTCGCGCAAACCGGGGTTTCCGGTCGCGTCGACCGGGGACATAATCTCCGGTCGAATCGGCCAGGGAATTGCCAGGTCCGGGTCGTCCCACTTCACCGACCGCTTTCCCTCCGAAGTTCGGTAGGGCTCGCTGATCTCGTAGAGATAATGAATCGTGGGTTCGTCCGGCTCCCCAATAGTCAAGAACGAATTCGCCAGGCCGGACGACACGACGATGCTTCGCTTCGGCTTCGCGTCGTCGCGGTGATCGAGCCGAAACGCCACCGTGCGGCCAAAAGTCGGGGAGTCCGGTCGAATGTCGGCGATTGCGATAAAGATCCGGCCATTCAGCGGGGTGACTATTTTGTCAATTGGCTCGGCGTGCAAGCCCCGCAACACTCCACGCGGCTTGTTCCGCGATAGCGAGAGTTGCTTGACCTCGACCGGCCGGCAAAGAACCCGTGAAATTTCGTCGACCTTCGAAAGTTCCTGGTACGAACCACGGTCGTCGTCGTACTTCGTCCGCTCCCAGACGAGTAGCCCCTCGATCAGTGTCCCCCAAATTTTGAAACTGGTATACCGTCCAGGGTCTTCGGCGAGGAGACGGAGGGGCGGGAGAACGTCGCCATCCATGGTTTCGGTGTAGTCGGCAAAATAGGCCGCGATGTCATTCCCGTCGTTCATCAGGTTACTCGTCGCGAAGGCCGAACAGGGTGTAGCCTGGTCGGGCAAGGTCGGCCGGCTCGTTCACGTGATGGAAACCGTTTGGCGACGCGAGAGCGGCGTTGATCGCCCACTTCGAGAGGTTCTGAACCTTTTCCATCCGATCAATCTCCTCGACCGAAAAGAAATCCGCGCCGGTGATCTCCTCACCGTCGGCCCGAGGCTCGCCGTCACTAGGGGTCAGCCGGAAAATCACGTACACGTTCGCGCTCGGCGCACCCAAGGAGTGACGCAAACCGAGAACATTCTCAACATCGGCGCGGATACCGGCCTCTTCGTAGACTTCCCGTACCACCGCGACGTGAATCGGTTCATCGTGCTCGCAGTACCCCCCCGGAATTTGCCACCAGCCTCGCCTCGGTTCCTGGCCCCGGCGAATCAGCAGCGCCTTTCCGTCACGAATGACAACGCCGCCGACCCCGATACTGAAGTCTCCGAAAAAAACGTATTCGCAGGTGGAGCAGGCAATCCGCTCTCGCCCGCCTTCAACCCGGGTCGTTAGGCTAGACGCGCACTTCGGACAATATTTCATCCGATTCCTCTCTTCGTGTCAGGATCGATGGCGCTCGCGTTACCATCCGGCTCCGCGCTGGCGCAAGCTCACAAATTGGGGATTCCGACCCACGATGACGTGGTCGACTACCTCTATATCGAGGAGTTTTCCCGCCGAGACGAGGTCACGAGTCACTCGAATGTCTTCCGGCGATGGCGATGGATCGCCCGACGGATGGTTATGAACAATCGCGACGCTCGCGGCGTTCTCTCGAATCGCAACTTTGAAAATTTCGGCAATGCGCACCGTCGACTGATTCAAGCTGCCCTCGTAAAGAATCCGGCACGCGAGCACCCGGTTGCGCATGTCGAGAAGGATGACCCGGAGTTGCTCGTGATCGAGCCAAACCATATCGTGGTACACCAGATCCTTCAGATCCTCGGGCGCAGTAATCTTCCGTCGCTCACGGGTAGTCTCCTGCATGAGACGATGCCCCAGTTCGAGCGCGGCCTTCAGTTGGGCTGCCTTGGCCGGCCCCAGACCGTGGCGCTGCGCCAATTGTTGGGCCGATGCCGCCGCCAGGCCAGCCAATCCGTCGTACTCCGCGAGGAGTTGGCGAGCGAGATCAGTCACCATGACACCGACGACGCCGGTCCGCAAGAGAATTGCTAGCAATTCGGCCGTCGTGAGCGATCGGGGACCGAGTTCCCAGAGGCGCTCACGCGGGCGCTCAGAAGGATCCAGATCCTTCATGGTCAGCGTGCTTGGCTCGGGAGCAGGTTCCACAGTCGAAACCGCGTCATCCGGGAGTCGCGCGGCCTCTAGTATCTTCCGACGAGGTGCCATGACGAACGTCCTTGCAGGTATTCGGGACGATTCTACGCAACTCAGCCCGGGCGCGCAATCACGACGCGGCGCAAGGCAAATCGAGCAATCAACTTGACCGGGCCGCCGGTCCCCCGTAGACTCCTAGTCAGTCAATGGCGGGAGATTCATGACGTCCGCAGCAGGACAATCGACGTACCAAGTCAACCGAGCGAGCAACTCGGCCCCATTGGGTCAACTCGCCGGGATAATCGCGACAATCCTTGGTAGCTTCCTGGTTCGATTGGCTGGCGCCGGAACCGGTGTCATGCTTGGCATCTTTCTGGCCCGCCTCCATCGCGTCGGCGTACCGGGCACGTCGGCGATGGCGGTCGGCCTCCTCATGGGGGCCTTCTACCTCTCAGAGTTAATTGGCGCACCGATTTGCGGCTTTCTTGTCGATCGCCGCGGGGTTCGATTCTTCCTCCTGGCTGGCCCAATACTCGGCGTGCTTGCCGAAGTCCTGTTCGCTGGTCCGGTGCATCTCCTGGGTTTCACGGCGGCGCGGTCTCTACAAGGATTGACCACGGCCTTTACGATTCCGGCGGCACTCGCTTTTCTGTCCGAACTTACCGAGGTCAAACCCTCCGCCGCCAGTGACCATGGACGAGGCCTCGCGATGGGTTGGTTCGAAGTGGGGTCCATCGGCGGACTCGCGGCGGGAAACGTGGTTGGCGGATATCTTTGGCAGGACCTCGACCGCGCGGGCTTTTTGCCGCTGGCAATCCTGTACGCGGTCGCCGCGGTACTCTTCGTCGTCGTGAAGCCAGTAACCCGCCGAAGCACTGGGCGCTCGCTGGCAGAAAGCCTGGCTGGCCTCCGGCACGCACTAGACCTCGTTCCCTGTTGGCTGGCGGTGAACGCCGCGGCCGGGCTCTGGTTCGGGCACGCCGCCTACCAACTCTCCGGAGCGCATCCGCGCCTGCACCAACAATTGACCGCCGGCTTTTCCGGCTCCACGATTGGGATCATTTTTGGGATCTACGCGCTACTCTTCGCGGTCGGAACGATTGGCTGGGGTGCTCTGCTGGGGTTCGTTCCACTGACGCGCGCGATGCGCATCGGTTCGATTGGGTTACTCTTCGCGGCGATCTCGCTGCTGGGAATCAATCACGCGCCGTCCCTCCACGGCAATACCTTCTGGATCTTCGTTTTGCTTGGCGTGCTGGCCCTTGGCGCCGAAACCGCCTTTACGCCCGCGGCGCTAACGCTGCTAGCAGCTCGCTCGGACGGCGCCGTAGAGGGTCGGGGAGCAGTGATGGGGGTCTATTCGATGCTCCTTGGTGGAGGGCAACTTCTCGGCGTCTTGATCGGCAGCGTGGTCGCTGGAGCGCACGGCGTGGACGGCATGATCGCGGCCACTCTCGTCCTCGGCGTGATCGGCCTGCTGACGATCCCGGCCGACAACCGATCGACAAGGGTGGCGATGGTTGGGATCGGCTAGCGCGATTACTTGTACTCGTCACGCACCGGCGAAAAGATGTCGAGCGCCAGACTCTCCTCGAGTGCATAGCAGCCATGGACAACGCCCCCCGGAATAACATAGCCGTCGCCGGTCCGAATGACCACCTTCTCCTCGCCGATCGTAAACTCGACCGCTCCGCGAGCGACGTAGCCGATTTGCTCGTGCGGGTGGGAATGTAGAGGAACGATTCCCCCCTTTTCGAGCGCGACTTCGGAGATCAGGGTACGCTCGCCCCAACCGAGGGTCTTCCGCCAGCAATTCTCGCCGACCGGTACGCGCGCCACCTCGTTACCTCGGGTTACCTTCGGTTCCATCGCATCTCCCTAAACGCAAGGATCGCCCGAGAAGCCTCGAGCGATCCTGTGGTCATCATTTAGTCGTTCACGCGGCTCGTTCCGAGCGCCAGCGCTGGCAACGCGTCGGCGACCGGACCAGGCGCCCCGGTCCTGGCAACACGCTACGCCGAACGGTCTTCCATGGGAATCTCGTCAACCGGACGACCGGCGCCGTTGACGAGCAGGGGACTGTTGCGGTGGCGGATCGTTTCGGCGTTGATAATGCACTTCTTCACGTCGTTTCGAGACGGAATCTCGTACATGACGTCGAGAAGGATCTCTTCAATCACCGTCCGCAAGCCGCGAGCACCAGTCTTGAGCTTCAGAGCCTCTTCGGCCGCGGCGTCGAGGGCTTCCGGCGTCAGGACAAGCTCCACCTTGTCAAGAGCGAGGAACTTCTGGTACTGCTTGACGATGGCGTTCTTCGGCTCGGTCAGGATCCGCATCAGGGCATCCTTGTTGAGGGGATCCACCGCGACGGTCACTGGCAGACGACCGATAAACTCCGGGATTAGTCCATACTTGAGCAAATCGTCGGCGATAACGCTTTGGAGGAGCGAGGCACTGTTTTCGGCGTTCGCCACGGTAGCCTTATCCGACTTAAAGCCAATCGTGCGCTTACTGCCGACTCGGTCTCCGACGACCTTTTCCAGTCCCTCGAAAGCGCCACCACAAATGAAGAGTATGTTCGCGGTGTTGATCTGAATGAAATCCTGATGGGGATGTTTGCGGCCACCCTGCGGCGGAACGTTGGCAACCGTGCCCTCGATGATCTTGAGCAGCGCCTGTTGGACGCCTTCACCGGAAACATCGCGCGTGATGGAAGGGTTATCGGCCTTACGGGCAATCTTGTCGATCTCGTCGATGTACACGATGCCCCGTTCAGCTCGCGAGATGTCGAACTCCGCCGCCTGGATCAATCGTAGCAAGATATTTTCGACGTCTTCGCCAACGTAGCCGGCCTCGGTGAGCGCCGTGGCATCGGCAATGCAGAACGGGACGTCAAGAATCTTCGCCAGGGTTTGGGCCAGCAGGGTTTTACCACAACCGGTGGGGCCGATCAGCAGGATGTTCGACTTTTGCAACTCAACGTCGTCGATCTGCATGCCGGCGTTGATCCGCTTGTAGTGGTTATAGACGGCGACAGCCAATACTTTCTTCGCGCGCTCCTGTCCGATCACGTACTGATCGAGAAGCTCAACGATGCGGTGGGGTGTGGGAATCTTTGCCGACGGTTGACGATTCTGGTTTTGCGGCGCCTGCTCTTCGTCGATGATCTCACGACACAACTCGACGCACTCATCACATATATAGACGGCACCAGGCCCGGCAATCAGTCGTCGAACGTGCTCCTGTCCCTTCCCGCAGAACGAACAGTGATACTGCCCGCGTGAGCCTCTGGTCGTCGCCATGTCCCCTTCTTCCTCTTCGATCGATTAGCGTTCCCCGCGGTCGCGGGGTGTGGTGGCCGGGCGCCTGAGACAGCGATGAATCGGTACGCCCCTCCGATCCTCCCGATATCCTGAGTTCCTCGACAGCTAGACCGCAGAAGCCGCCGGAAGAATCCTACTCGCGGTCAAGACCTCGTCAATCAGTCCGTAAGCCTTCGCTTGATCGGAGTTCATAAAAAAGTCCCGGTCGGTATCCCGAATGATGCGTTCTTCGTCCTGACCGGTCCGATCGGTGAGAATCTTGTTGATCAGGGCGCGCAATCGCAAGATTTCTCGCGCCTGAATCTCCATATCGGAGGCTTGCCCGCGCACCCCACCAAGGGGCTGGTGCATGTGAATTGTCGAGTTGGGCAACGCGTAGCGCTTACCCTTCGCGCCCGCGGCGAGCAGAATGGTCGCCATACTGGCACAGGTTCCAACGCAAATCGTCGAGACATCTGGGCGAATGAGCTGCATTGTGTCGTAGATGGCGAGGCCGGAGTAGATGACCCCACCCGGCGAGTTGATGTACATGTTGATGTCCTTGTCGGGATCTTCCCGATCGAGGTACAGCAACTGGGCGACGATCAAGTTTGCCACCTGATCGTCAATGGGTGTGCCAAGAAAAACGATCCGTTCGCGTAAGAGCAAGGAGTAGATGTCAAAGGCCCGTTCCGCCCGCCCGGTGCTTTCGATCACCATGGGCACGACGTTCCGCGGGGGAAGAATCAAATCAGCCATGGGTCTCTGTCTCCTCGTTGGTAGGAACCTCGGCAGCCGAACCCGTTGCTTCGGTTGGCACGGCAGTATCGGCGTCGTCGGCGTGGGGGGCCGTCACGGCAGTAGCCAGTTCGGTTGACTCCTGGCTCAGGGCTGGCGCTTCGGTCGGGGCCGCTTCGGGCGATTCCTCGGCACCTTCACCAGCTTCTGGTCGCGGCTGAGCGGCAATTTCCGTTAGTCGAGCGACGGAATGATTATAAAAGAGACGCGACTCGATCCGCTCGCGCTGATCCCGCGTGCTGAGCCGCTCGCGGACAACGTTCGCGGCGGCGCCAAACTGTGATGCCGTCGCCTCGATTTCGGCATCCACTTCCTCGGGTTGAACCTGGATGCCTTCTTTGCGGGCAACATCGCGCAAGACCAGGTACGCACGGAGAGTCTTAAGCGCGGATTCTCGCAAAGCGATCCGGACCTGCTCTTCGGTCTGCTTCGAGAGCATCAGGTAATCCGCCCAGTTAATGCGCTCGCGAGCCAGGTCGGCCTTCAGGTCGGACATTTGGGCGTCGATTTGACGCTCAACCATCACGTCCGGTATTTCAATCGTCGAGCGCTCGACGACTGCCTCGACCAGCGCGTTTTCAAACAGCGACTGGGCCTCCTGCTCCATGCGGGCCTGTAGCCGATCCTGGACAGTCTGCCGCAGTTGCTCCATCGACTCGGCGCCAACCTTCGTTGCGAACTCGTCGTTCAATTCCGGAAGGTGCTTTTCTTTGACTTCGCTCACCTTCACCGTGAAGACGATGGATTGGTTCGCGAGATCGGGGTCCGGATAGTCCGTGGGCAGGGTGAGGCCAAACGTCTTTTCACTGCCCGGGGTCAGGCCGACCAACTCTTCGTCAAAGCCCGGCGCAAACTCGACCGGACCCTCCGGATTTACTTCATGGTCGTGCGCGGTGACATTATAGACCTCGCGGCCACCCTCGGTCCGGAGAATCGTTTCGCCGCCCGGCCCATAAAGCGTCGGGACACTTCCGGCAATGCCCAGAACGTCGATCACCGCGTGGTCAAGGGCCTGAATCGGGCGCTCGACCGCCGCCCACTCGGCGTTGGCCGTTTGCAGGCTATCGATGAAGGTATTGACCTGCTGTGGGGTAACCCCGACCTGAACCGGCTGCATCCGGATGCTTTCGTAGTCGCCGAGACTGACCGTGGGCGACACCGGAACCGTCGCTTCGAAGACCAGAGGTTCGCCGGGATGATACTCCGGGTGCTCGCTGATATCAGCGTCGCCAATGGGGTGGGTATCGGTGTCGCGGAGGGCCCGTCGATACGACTCGTCCACGAGACGTTCGATGCCTTCGTGCTCGATGACCTGAGAACCGCCAAGGAAACGCTCGACCAGTGGGCGCGGAGCCCGCCCTGGTCGAAAGCCCGGAATCCGGACCCGCTTGCTGATGTCTTGATAGGCTTTTTGGATGGCTTGTTCGACTTGATCCGGTGGGACCTCAATCCTCAAGAGTACCCGACTCTCCGGAACCTTCTCCGCGGTGACCTTCACGCTGTTCTCCAAGTAGACCAGTTCGATCGAATGCCCAAGAGGGTTGAATTCTGGAAGATTATAGCACAAAGAGGCCGTGGCCCGTCCACGGCACAGAGACGCACCTCTTGTCCGACTACCGATATAGTACTACAATAGATTTAGATCGTATTACGATATTTTTATCTGTGCAGGTAGTGGACGGACGAGCCAATGAAGGGGTTTCCGCGTGACGAACTACGCGCTCTTGCCGAGTTCCGCTATACGATTCGGCATTTTCTCCAGGCAAGCGAGCGCATGGCCGAGGGAAAGGGTTTGCCCCCTCAACAGCATCAGGTGCTCCTCGCCCTCGAAGGTCGACCGTCGAACGTCGAACCGACCATCGGGTATATCGCTGAACGGTTGCTGCTGAAGCACCACAGCACCGTCGGCCTGGTTGATCGCCTTGAAGAAAGCGGTCTGGTCGTCCGAGAGACGGATCCAATCGACCGACGAAAGGTTCTGGTGCGAGTCACACCGTCCGGGTCACGCATACTCGACGACCTGGCAGTGTCGCATCGCGAAGAATTGCGATCGCTCGCCCCAAAACTCATTAACTCGTTGGAGGCGATCCTCGAAGCGCGGCCCGCTGCCCCCAGCGGGCGCGATGATCTCACTCCGGGCGAATTACTTCCTGAGGAGGAAATCGGTGACGTCTCGGTCGGTATGGGACCGCACTGACGGTCGTTCGGCTCTGTTTCTGGGACTGGCCGCCATTCCAATTGGCCTCGTTGGCGCGGTGGCGGCCTTTGTCCTGTACAAGCTGATTTTGCTTTTCACGAACCTTTCATACTATCGCCAATTTAGCTTCGCGCTCCGCTACCCACCACGTCACCTCGATCCCTGGATGATTTTCATTCCCGCGGCCGGTGGTCTTGTCGTCGGCATCATGGCTCGCTACGGATCGGAGCGCATTCGAGGCCATGGGATACCTGAGGCGATGGAGGCGGTGCTACACAACGGAGCCCGCGTTCACCCCAAAATTGCCGTCCTGAAGCCCCTTTCGGCGGCCATCGCGGTGGGGACCGGTGGGCCCTTCGGCGCCGAAGGCCCGATTATCCAGACCGGCGGCGCGCTCGCCTCGCTGGTTGGACAGGTTTTGCATCTGACCGCCGAGGAGCGCAAGGTCTTCATGGGCTGCGGCGCCGCGGCCGGCATGGTCGGCATCTTCAACACTCCTCTCGCCGCGGTTGCCATTGTCGTGGAGCTATTGCTCTTCGAGTTTCGCGCACGCTCGCTGATTCCGGTGGTTATCGCCAGCGCGGTGGCCGCGGCCGCTCGACCGTATCTGATCGGCCCCAATCTCATGTTCGCGATCCCGGCCCAGGGTTACGGCGCGCCCCCGGGCCTCGTCGTCTTTATCCCGTTGGGCGTGATTCTCGGCGTTGTCGCGGTTGGCTTCAGCAAAGGCCTCTTCCTCGTCGAGAAACTCTTTGAAGACGTTTTCCGGATTCCGATGGTTTTGGCCCCGGCAGTAGGCGGATTGTTGCTCGGCAGCATCGCGTACTTTGAGCCCCGGGTACTCGGGATGGGCTATGACACGATTAGCCTGATCATTCAGGGAAAACTCTCCGGACTCGAAGCACTCCGATTGGCCCTCGCGAAGAGCCTGGCGCTCTGGGTCGCGCTCGGTTCCGGCACGTCCGGAGGACTGCTTGCCCCGATGATCCTGGTGGGTGGCGCTATCGGCAGCGTTTATGGTTCGGCAGTCGCGCCGCTGTTTCCCGGTCTGGCTCTGAACCCAAACGCCTTTGCCGTCGTCGGAATGACCGCGCTCTTTTCGGCCGCCGCGCGCGCTCCGTTTACCTCGTTCCTGTTTGCCTACGAACTAACCGGCGACTACAAACTCATCGTTCCCTTGATGATCGGCTGCATGGTTGCCGACATCGTCGCGCGCCTTCTGACCGAGCATTCGGTGATGACCGAGCGACTCGCTCAGCGCGGCCTGCGGATACCTAACGCCTACGCCGCCGACGTTTTGAGTTATCTTTCGGTCGGCGCGTTGATGCAAACCGATCTAGCGATGATCCCTCCGGAAACGCCGCTCGAGGTTCTGCTGCGGTCGACTGAAGAGACCATTGCCGGCGATTCTGCGATATTGGATCCGGCGTGGTGGCTGGTAACCGCGGAGAACGGCGAGTTCCAAGGCGTGGTTACCCGGGCACAGCTACAGGATTTTCAGCGCGATCCAGCATTCGGACATACCCGGGCGGGGGATCTATCTCACCCGGCTGCGGTTGTCGCCTATCCCGACGAGCCGATGGAAGAAGCCCTGCGGTCCATGCTCCAAAACGACCTACCCTGGTTGCTCGTGGTCGATCCGACAAATCCCGGCAAGGCCGTCGGTTATGTCGCGCGCGACGCGGCGCTCGTTGCGCGACACCGGAGTCTTCGAGCCGAAACCGAGCGATCCGGCCTTATCCGACGACGGGGAGCGCGAAAAGTCTCGAAATCGGTCGCGGCCCTCACGTCGGCCGCGGGTCCCGTGGTCGAGCAGCAACCAGAGAGCCCCTCGGCATAGGCAACGAATGCCCATCGCGTGCGGCAGGCTCACAACGTCGAGAGGTCACGCCATACCTCGGATTCGGTGAAATGCGCGATGGCGTTGTCCCAACGTAACCCGGCTGCTACAATTCGCCCAAATCCAGGGTGAAGTATAGTCGTTTGCGTATCCTGACCAGGGCGGGGCATGGCGCAGGATCACAGGTATCAGGAGGCGGAGTCGTTTCTTCTGGGGAGGGCGCGTTGTGAGCTTATCTGACTTTTCGCCGTCTGATGACGTAGTCGACGTCGTAGGAATGCGTGATCTCCACGCACAGACCGTTGAAGTGTCGATTGCCGCGGTCTTGGCACTCGCCATCGGGCTACTCACCGTTTCGGCGATCGTGTTCAATCAGGTGGACGAAGATCTATTCGCTGTCGTAGCCGCATTGATCGCAGTAGCCGGCTGCGCGCACGCGACCTATCGGTTTGGGGCGTCGGTCGCCGCCTTATGCCTGGTGGTCGGCCTGACCGCGGTCTTTTTCCTGTCCGTTAGCCTTCTTCCTTCAGATATCGTGTCGCCGTGGTTTTCGATCGTTGTCCTGATTACGTGCGCCTTGTTCGGCTGGCGCTGGGGGGCGCTGAACATCGCCCTTGCCTTCGGCGTGCTGCTCGTCGCCAAATGGCCTGGCGCGTCGACGCTGTCGCTCGGATTCACAATAAACGCGATTCTCCTGGGCGCAGTTGCCCTTTTCATTTCATGGCTGATCTCACGTCCAACCCAGACCGCGCTTCAATGGGCGTCAAGCAGCTACATCCAGGAACTGGCTCTCGTGAAAGAGGCGCGAGAGCGTCAGGCGGAACTGGCCCAACTGAGTAAGAGTTTGGGTGAATCATACTATCGGCTGGAGCAACTCAACATTGAGCTTGACGCGGCACGCCGCGCCGCGCATCAGGCTCGTCAACTGAAAGAGCAGTTCGCCGCCGCGGTCAGTCATGAACTGCGTACCCCCCTCAACCTCATCATTGGGTTCTGCGAAATGATGGTCTTGTCCCCGACGAAAGCATACGGCAAGCCGCTTCCAGCGAACTATCGCGGTGATCTGGAAGCGATCTATCGCAGTGCTGTCCACATCTCCACGCTCGTCGATGACATTCTCGACCTAAGCCAGATCGATGCGGATCGGATGGCGCTGCGCCGCGAATGGGTATCGTTGCCTGACGTCGTGAGGCAAGCCGCCGAGCCGGTGACCGCGCTTTTCAGGAACCGCGGGCTGAGACTGGACGTTCAGGAGGCGACTGATCTTCCTTTAGTGTTCATCGACTCGACGCGAATCCGCCAAATTCTCATCAATCTGCTCGCGAACGCGGCCCACTTTACCGAGACCGGGGGTGTGACCGTCCGAGTTCGTCGGGCCAACGAGTCGGCCGTCGTGTCAGTCACGGACACCGGTCCGGGCATCCCCGCTGAAGAACTCCCCTACGTCTTTGACGAATTCCGCCAGGTGGGCGGAGCAGCCGGGCGACGGGGTGGAAGTGGACTAGGCCTGGCTGTCAGCAAGCGCTTCGCCGAGATGCATGACGGATCGATATCCGTTCTGAGCGAGGTCGGCGTCGGAACGACCTTCGAGCTAAAGTTTCCTCTGAACGCTTCGGTAGCCACGAGACCGAATGCCCGGCAACCCTGGGACGATCGCATCGGCCGAAGGGTACGGGGAACGGCCGACCCGTCGGTGCTCGTCGTCGACGAGTCTCACGAACTGGAGCGCGTTATCGAACGATATTTGGACGGTTACCGGATCATCACACTTGCGAACCTGCATGGCGACGAGAGCGGCGCAATTACCGACGTATTTCAGGCGGTCATCGTCGGGTCCGCGGCGGACCGAACCCGTTGGTACGAGCTAGCCTCAAAAACACCCCGGCTCAGCCAACTTCCCGTGTTCGACTGCACTCTTCAGACCGGGCGGCGAGCGGTCGCTGACTTTGGAGTGAGCGACTACCTCCTCAAACCAATCACCCGAGATCGCCTTCGAGCAGCTCTGCAAAGACAGCATTGCGTCCAGAAAAAGCGGGCGAAAATATTAGTCGTGGACGACGACCCGGGCGTCCTGCAGCTCATCGAGAGAATGATCAAGTCAATCGGCCGGCAATTTCAGGTCACGACGGCCGATGATGGAGACAAAGCGCTAGCGCTAATGCGTCTCAATCGTCCCGACTACGTGCTGCTCGACTTACTGTTGCCAACCGTCGACGGATATCACGTGATCGAGGCCATGCGCCAGGATCCGGAACTGACCGGTGTGCCCATTCTGGTCGTGACCGCGAAGGGAATGCACCGCGAGAATGTCGCGGTAAACGAAATCAACCTTACACGCGAGGGGGGGCTAACGGTTGCTGAAGCCATGCATTGGTTCAGGACCGGGCTTGACTCTTTCCTCGGTCTCCACTCCACTGCTCCAGAACCCGGAGCAGTGCCTGCCGCGTAAATGGCTTGGCGAGAAAATCGGTAGCTCCCAGACTGTGGGCCAGGGAGTGCTCGGCAAGCACGGAGCAGATGATCACCGGTACGTCCCTCTGCCCGAGAAGGCTTTGGAGACTCGCAAGGATATCCCAGCCGTCGTGCAGTGGCATAACAACGTCTAGGAAGATGATATCTGGTTGAAGGGCCTCAGCGAGTCGAAGGCCGTCTTCTCCGTTCGTGGCCTGAACCATCCGGTAAGCTTCACCACGAAGAAAACGTCGAAAGAGATCGACCATGTCCGGGTTATCGTCGATCACCAGCACCATTGTCTGCCTTGAAGGTGGCAGGACGATTGAAACCTCAGCCGCCAGATCACCTCGCCTGACGCAGTCAACCGTTCCACGATGAGCTTCCAGTAGCCACCTGCCCATGTCATACAGATCGCCAAAGCTTTCCTTCGGCTTTGGAGACGGGCGATCCGGGGCTTTTGAGTTGTCGGCCGCCGGCACTTCAATCGAGAGGATAACTCCGGCGGGCCGGTCCGCGGCGGAGATTCTGATCGGTCCGCCGGTCTCCTGTTCAACAGCGTACATCAGCAAATGAAGCAGCGCCTGTCGAAGGACGACTCGGGGGAACGCCACCGGTGGCAAGGTGTCCGGAACATTGAGAAGGAAACGTACCGCGTGATCCCGAACCAACCTCCGAAGGGTTCGCACCACACCCTGAAGAGTATCTAGAAGTTCCGCTTCATCAGATTCGCCTGCGGGTTCTTCGTGAGTAACTTGAGTCGACTGCTCGACTTCTGAAATAGTGTCGAGGGGAGAGTCCGGGGAGGGGAAGAAGGCGCCCGCGTGCGGGCGAGTTACCTGAAGCCAGAAATGATTTGCTAACAGCTCAATTGCTTGCTGATGATCACGGCTGGCCTGGCGCGCGCTGATCTGCAACTTTCTTTCGATCTGTTCAACGCTGGAGCCATCGAGGTAACGGAGGACGAGATGCTGGTAGCGACGCCAGTCAGCGTGAGAAAGCGGAACGGTCCCTCTCGGCTTCATGTCGTCGATCGCGGCAACAAGTAATTGTCGCAGTCTTGCCCCGGAAAGATGCTCACCGCCGTTGGCGAGCACGGTCGCCAGCGGGTGCGACTCCAGGTAGAACAGGTCGTGCAAATGTGCCAGAGCGTCACGCAGGAGTTGAGCCAGGCTGTTCCGGTCCATGGCGAGATTCTATCACCGGCGTGGCGGACAGGTGGCATGGGGATGGCGCATCGGTGGCCGATACGTCGTTGAGTAGACCGCGTATCCATGCTAGAGTCGCCCCACTCGCTCAGTTGGGAGAGCAGCACATTTACCGTCCGCTTGTACCTTCTCAGGTTCTTCCAATTCGCAGCACGGCGACCCTGAAGCGATGCGTTGGCCTAAAGAGTTCAGTGAGATGAGATGCGAGGCAGAGATATGGGCGATCCATCTTCCCGGAGAGCCAGACGTCGAGACGTACTCCGCGGTATCGGCGTAATTGGTGCGACAGCGGCAACCTCGGTGCTTATCGCAGCGTGCGGTGGAGGAGCATCGACCCCTACCGCTGCTTCTGCCGGCACGACTAGCAACGCGGCTCCAGCTGCTACTGCTACTCCGGCCTCCAGTGCGGCTTCGGCTCCCACGGCTGCCGCGGCTCCCACGACCGCGCCGCAGCCCGCAGCCACTTCGGCGCCCGCGACGGGCAACCCGATAAAGCTCACCTACTGGAAATCGCCCCACAGCGCTACTGAGCAGCAACTGTGGCAGCCTATCCTCAAACAGTTCCAGGACAAGAATCCCGGAATCCAGGTGGTCCATACGGTCATTCCGTGGGGCGACTTCGATGCCAAGTTCACCGCCGCATTTGCCAGTGGTGAACCTCCGGATGTGTTCTATATGCCGGACGAGTGGATCCCGAAGTATGCCAGTCAGGGGCAGATGGCGGACCTCTCGCCGATCATCAAGAGTGAGGCGATAACCAATAACTACCCCGCGGTGTTCTGGAGCAGTTCGACCTACCAGGGCAAGACGTACGGCGTCCCGTTCCTGGCGGTTGTTCAGGCGTTTCTGATCAACCAGAGCCTATTCGAGGCCGAGGGCGTTGCAATCCCCAAGACATGGGACGACATTCGCGCGGCCGCCAAGAAGCTGACTAATCCATCAAAAGGTACCTACGGCCTGAGCATGGACAGCCAGAATGCACCTCCACCGGTACTGATGGCTGGCGGGGCGACCGTGTTCAGCAAGGATCTTCACCAGATTGGCGCGAACACGCCGGGAGGGATCCAGGCATGGACTGTTGCGTACCAGAATATCGGCGCGGAAGATAAGTCCATGGTGCCATTGAGCTTCACCGCCGACCAATTGACCGCTCTGAACATCAAGGGCAATATCGGAATGATGTGGCAAGAAGAGTCCTCGATTGTTGCCGAGTTCCGCAAGCAAGCGCCGAACATGAAGCTCGACGTTATTCCGGTGCCAAAGGTAGACGGAACCGACGGGCACGATTCGGCCTGGTACAACGTTGGTTACATGTGCATTGCCGCGCAAACCCCACACCTGCAGCAAGCCACCGACTTGCTCAACTTCCTTGACACAAAAGCTGTCCAGCAGAGCTACGTCATAACCGGGGTCAACCTGATTCCCGCGATGAATAACGTCAAGGCTCCGAACCTCGACCCGGTGGTCGCGAAGTACTTAGCATTTATTCCGGAAGGCGTCGGACCAACCGCAAGCACTCACTGGCCGGATGTCAAGCAGAAACTCCAGCAGGCATCGCAGGCCGTGATTTCAGGGCAGAAGACAGCCAAGCAGGCTCTGGACGAATTTGCTAGTAACTTGAACCCGGAACTTGACGGCAATTGATGCCGTCGCTGACCACAGCACGAGGTGAGAAGTAGGGATGGGCGAGATCCGGAGGCACGTTCGCGTCGGTCGCACAACAGATCGAGTGATGCTGCGTCTCCCGCGTCAAGTACGGCAAAGCCTCGTCGTTTACGCGCTTCTCTCGCCCGCCCTCATCATCATCGCAACGTTTTCGTTCATCCCATTAGTTTGGGATATCTTGCTGTCCTTGAGCAGTGGGGGCATGCTCGGCGCGACCAAGTTCGTCGGTTTTAGCAACTTCGCGCGCGCGGTGCATGACCCCCTCTTTCTCCTAACCCTCCGAAACACAATCGAGTATGCCGTCCTCACGGTGCCAACGGCACTTATCTGCGGCCTCATTGTTGCCCTGATGATTTCGCAGCTTCCCCGGTTTCGTGGCTTCTTTCGCGGGACGGTATACTTCCCAGTGGTCGTTCCCATCGTGATCGCCGCGAACGTGTGGGCTTACATTGCCAACCGGGACTTCGGACCAGTCAACTTTATTCTCGGTCTGGCGGGTATTCCCCATATTGACTGGCTCGGCAATCCGACGCTCGCGATTCCTGCGATCGTCATGGAAGAGGTCTGGCGCGGATTTGGATTCTACGTGATCGTTCTGTCCGCCGCGCTCCTCGCCGTTCCCCGCGAAGTCGACGAGGCTGCGCGCATCGATGGAGCAACCGGCCTGCGCGTCGCCTGGAGCATTACGATCCCCCTGCTTCGGCCGGCAATCGCCTTTTGCGCGGTGATGGCAACGATTTGGAATTTCCAAATCTTTGATGTTGTCTATGTGCTAACGCAAGGCGGGCCGGCGGGAGCGACGGCTACTGTCAGTTGGTACGTCTACGAGCAAGCATTCCAGGCAAATAACCCAGGTATTGCTAGTACCATGAGCATCTTTCTGTTGGTGATGATCTTGGCGCTTAGTCTCGCGCAGCTTCGCTTCTTCCGTAGCGACGTTGAGTACTGAACCCATGAACAGAACTGAGCAACTCAGCACAACTCACCGCAAACGCCTCCTGAGCTTCTGGCAAGCGGTTTTTCTCCTCCTGTTGCTTGGCGTGTCCGTGGCAACGGTGGTGCCATTTCTCTTCATGGCATCGACGTCACTGACCCAATCGTTCACCATGATGTCGTATCCTCCGACCCTCATCCCCAAGAACCCAAGCCTGGATAACTATGTCCTGATTCTCGCGCGCTTCCAGGACGGCCTATTTCTTCACTGGTTTGTGAACAGCGCGGCCCTGACCACAATCGTCGTCGTCGGGAGCTTACTCCTCAACACGCTCGCCGGCTATCTGTTCGCCAAAAAGCAGTTCATCGGACGAGAACTCACCTTTCTCCTGATCCTTTCGACGATTTTCGTACCCCCGGCAGTCACGCTCATTCCAGCGTTTCGGGTTGTCGTTGCCCTGCACCTCTACAATACCTACGCCGCGATCATCCTCCCGGCCCTCGCCAGCCCGATTGGCATCTTTTTGATGCGACAGTTCATTAGCACTTTACCCAATGAGTTGATCGAGGCCGGTAAGATTGATGGCGCGAATGAAGTCCAGATTTTTCTGCAAATCGTTATTCCGCTGAGCAAGCCGGGGATCGCGGCGCTGGGTATTTTCACCACCGTGTCGTCGTGGAACGGCTTCCTCTGGCCTCTCGTCGTGCTACGCTCAGCGCCGATGTATACGCTCCCGGTTGGGATTGCCTCGCTCGCGGGCGAGTTCCAAGTGAACTACGGGCTAGTGATGGCCGGCTCGGTGCTCACCGTACTGCCCATGCTCTTGATATACCTGGCGTTCCAGTCGTATTTCGTTGAGGGCGTGAGGCTGGGCGCCGTCAAGTAAATAGGAGGGGCCCGATGGCAATTTCTCGGGAGAAACTCGCGATCGAGGGCGGCGCGCCAGCCCGCTCCGAACCCTTACCACCCATGTTTCCGGGCGGCATGATGATTGGCGAGGAAGAAAAGCGGGCAGTCATGGCCGTCCTGGACGACAAGAATCTCTTTCGATTCTACGGTCCGTCCCCAACCCCTTCGCGGGTCGCCGCCCTCGAACGGCGGTTCGCCGAATATATGGGTACTACCTATGGTCTTGCCGTCACCTCCGGCACCGCAGCGTTACACTGTGGCTTGATCGGCCTTGGTATTGGCCCTGGCGACGAGGTGATCGTCCCCGCCTACACGTTCATCGCGTCGGCAACCGCCGTCATCGCGGCCAAGGCTGTGCCGATCATCGCGGAAGTCGACGACTCGCTCACTCTCGATCCTTTCGATATCGAGCGCCACATCACGCGGCGGACCAGGGCGATCATGGCGGTACACATGCGTGGTGCACCGTGTGACATGGACCGGATCATGGAGATCGCGCGGCGCCACAACCTGAAGGTCATCGAAGACGTCGCCCAGGCGGACGGCGCCTCGTTCCACGGCAAGCGACTCGGCACATTCGGGGATGTCGCGGCCTTCAGCCTTCAGTATCACAAGGTGATCACAACCGGCGAAGGCGGGGTTCTCCTCACCAATGACCGGGCCATTTACGACCGGGCCCGAATCTTCCACGATGGCGCCAGTGCGTTTCGGGGGGGAAAGGAACCGCTGTCAGTACCACTTTTCCCAGGGATCAACTACCGAATGGGCGAGATCTGCGGCGCTCTGGGCTTGGTGCAACTTGACCGCCTGGAAGGTCTCCTGGAGACAATGAGGGCGCGAAAGGCACGAATCCGCGCGGCAATCCAGGACACGGTGCGGGCGAAGGGCGTCACCTTCCGTCGTCTCAACGATCCGGCTGGCGAGGCCGCGGTCGCGCTCATTATGTATATGCCCACGGTCGAGAAGGCGGGCGAGGTGGCGCGCGCGTTGACTGCCGAGAACGTGAACGCCGGATCCATGTTCAACGAGGGCGTTCCGGACTGGCACGTGGCATTTCACTGGAAACACATTATCAACCAGGCAATGCCGACCGAACACGGCTGTCCATTCAAGTGTCCCCTCTACGACGGCGATCCGAAGTACAGCGAGGACATGGCTCCCCGGACCCTTGACCTCCTGGCTCGCTCGGTTCACGTCAATATCAGCCCACTCTTGACCGAGCAGGATACCGACCAGATCGCCGCGGGAATCAACAAGGTTCTGGACGCACTGCTTTAGATGGTAATCGGGGGATACTCGCGAGCCCCCGCCCGGATCGGGTTTTAGGAGGAAGCTCCATGGCCACCTTTTTGATCGGCTACGACACCGAGCACCGAGAGACGGAAGTCACGCGGCGGTTCCTCGCGGCGGCCCGCCAGGTTCACGAAGACCTGGGGATTCCGTGCACCCTCTTTATCGTCGGGCGGACGCTGCGCCAGAGCCCCGAACAATTCGCGGCCCTCGTCGGCCACCCTCTCTTCGATCTCCAACAGCACACGGAAACCCACCTGCTCCTGAAGACGGTGTACCAGGAGAACGAGGCAGGCATCACGGTCTTCCGTGGAGGATCGGTCGAAGAGGTGCGAACTGACGTCGCCGCGGCCCAGCGTACGTTCAAAGATATTCTCGGCTTCCGGCCAACCGGATTGACCGGTCCCTACAACTACTATCGAGGTCTGTGCGACCGTCCCGACCTTATCCAGGTCGTCCACGATGAGGGCATCCGCTTCCTCCGAACTTGGGGACGAAACGAGCGCGACTGGCAACCCACCCCTTTCTTCGAGCCGTTCTCGCTCGATCGACTTGGGTTCCCGGACAGCTGGGAATACGGTATCCACGGCTGGCAGGATTGCATCCTCCGTCAACAACTGGGGTGGGCAAATCTCGACGGCTACTTCAACCGGATGCGCGCTGACATTGACCGCGTTGTCGCAAGGGACGGGACTTTCTCATACTGCCAGCACGACTGGTCGAGCACTCGTGAGGATCCGGACATGACTTTGACGCGTCGCATCCTTGCCTACGTTCTGGAGCAGGGCATGCGGATCGTCGATTACGCGACGCATTATCAAGAGCAGGTAGGAGCGATTGCCGCGGTATAGCGTGGTCGCCTGCCCCACTCTGGTCATTTGCCCTCTCGTTCCCAAGCCGCAGCCGCGCCCCGGGAACGAGACCGCCGGGTGACGCACCCGAATCAGGATCCTCGGAGACCACATAGTGACAACGCGTTTCATTCACCTATGCGGAAGAGGGGCACCCCGACCTTTGGGAGTTTCCCGCGCACGGCTGGCACGAGAACGTGCTCAAAGGGCACTCCCTGGCGGACAAACCACGCCGACTACTACAATGGCCAATGTTGTATCCTGAAGCGATTCCCACCGGTCCCGTCCAAACACCTGACGAGGAGTTCGCGATCAACCGATGCTTCATCGACCGTGCGGTGGCTCTCGGGCTACCTTACGTTTCGCTAATCTGGCATCCGTGGTCACTTGGTCGGTTCGATCCTCCGATGCACATGCTCGCGCTCACTTTTCAGTACGTCCGCGATTGTGGGCTGGAGTTTGCCACCTACGCCGAGGGGTGGTCACGCTGCGTTACTGCCGAGGAATGATATTATGTCCACTATCGGATCTCACGGATTGATGATCTCGGTCTGCGTCGAGATGCTTTATCGTGAGTTGCCATTTGTCGAGCGACTGCGCGCGGTCGAGCAGGCCGGTTGTCCGGCGTACGAGTTCTGGCGGCTGGCTGGAAAGGACCTCGACTCGATCGTCGCCGAGCAGCAGCGCCTCGGCCTAATTTGCGCGGGTCTTCTGGGTGGCGAGGATGGAAGGATCGCCGATCCGTCAAGTCGTGATCGCTACTTGGCCAGTCTGGAGAGAGCGGTTGCTGCCGCCCGCAAACTTGGCGCCAAATCGCTCATCGTGACCTCCGGCGATCGGATTCCCGACCTGAGTCCATCAGCCCAGTACACCTCGATGGTCGAAGCCTTGAAGGAGAGCCTCCCCATCGTCGAGCCGCGAGGAATCACGCTGGTACTTGAGCCGCTCAACAGCCTGGTCGATCACCGGGGGATATTTCTTGATCGGTCTGCCGATGGGTTCCGGATCATCGACGAGGTAAACAGTCCAAACGTCAAGCTTTTGTACGATATCTACCACATGCAAGTCATGGAGGGAAATCTCATCGCAACGATCCAGGCGAACCTCGATCAGATCGGCCACCTCCACGTCGCCGACGTACCGGGTCGCCACGAGCCAGGCACCGGCGAGATCAACTATCGTAACGTCTTCCGCGCGATTTCGGAGGCCGGCTATCGCGGGTTCGTCGGGCTGGAGTTCCGGCCGTCCGTCGATTCGGCCGCGGCACTCGCGGCGGTACGTAATTTACTCTAATCCACGAAAGATATGCAGGCAGGTGTGCTTTGGCAAGGTTAGCGATCGATGGCGGGGACCCTATCCGGACTCGGCCATTACCCACGGGATTTCTTGGTAGTCGGCTGGTCGGCGATGAAGAGAAGGCCGCGGTTCTCGAGGTTTTAGAGGGGCGATCCCTGAGCCGGGTCGGCGGACTAACGCAGCCGAGGATGGTCGCCGCCTTCGAGCGGGCGCTCGCGGCCAAACTCGGCATCAAGTACGCTCTCGGGGTAACATCCGGGACGGCGGCACTCAAGACCGCGCTCGCCGCATTAGGGATTGGCCCCGGAGATGAGGTCATCGTCCCCGCGCTAAACTTCATCTCGTCACCGGAGTCGGTTCTTCACTTCGGAGCTCTACCCGTCTTCGCTGAAGTCGACGACTCCCTGAGCCTCGATCCCGAGGATTTTCGGCGGAAAATCACCGCCAAGACGAAGGCGGTCATCCCCACGCACATATTTGGCGTCTCCTGTGCAATGCGTGAGATTATGTCCATCGCCAAGGAGAAGGGAATCGCCGTCGTCGAGAACTGCGCCTGGTCGTGCGGCGCGCGCTATTTTGGCGCTTTCGTTGGCACGATCGGCGATGTCGGCATCTATAGCCTCCAAGCGGTAAAGGTGATCACCGCGGGCGAGGGTGGCGTCGTCGTTACCGGATCGCCCCATTTGTATGAACGTGCCGTCCGTTACCATAACCACGGCAACTTTCTGCCAGCCGGGATGCCGCCTGGCCCATTCGAGGGAGACACTGGTGCGTTCTCGCCGGTGCTCGATCCCTTTGTCGGTGACGCTTATCGGATGAATGAACTCACGGGCGCGATTGCTTTGGCCCAGGTACCGAAACTCGATCAGGTTCTTGCTGCCTGCCGGTTGGCGAAACTCACTATGGCAAACGGCATTGAAGGTATTGATGGCATTCGCCTTCGGCCAGCCGCGGATCCGTCCGGTGATGCCGGAATTTCGTTAGCCGTCACGTTTGACCGAGCGAGGGAGGCGACCTGGTGGATGAATGCCCTCACGGCAGAAGGGGTTCCACTCCGACCGATCTATGGCGGAGTACCCGTCTACCTGCTTCCTCAAATCCAGAACCTTCGACCGAGTTGGACGAACGGCCAGCCATTTTTCCGTCACGGAGAAAGTCCGCGGTATAAAGCGGGCATTTGTCCGCGAACCGAAGATGTGATGTCACGCTCTCTCCAAATGGCGATTAGTCCCGAATTCACGGAGGACGATTGCGCTGATGTTGTCAGCGCCTTCCGGAAGGTAGCTACAGCTAGTCGCTGAGCGAGCAGTGAACCGGTAGGTAACCCAATTGAATAGCAACGGAAAACCTGATCCATCTCGGCACACCCTCTCGAATGTGGCACAATAGGGAAAGGGTCGGTGCGCTGCTCGACTGATTCCGATCAACCCAATCGCGCCGAGGTGACGCATGGCGAATCTCGAGATCCGTCCGGTCCTGCCGGAAGAGGTTGATCTCAAGTTCCAGATCTCCGAGTATGCCTTTCGAGGTCGACCTCCCGACGAGACCGCCGCGGAGTCGTTGGAGTGGCTCCGGCCGGGGCGAGACCTGTTAGCCATTTTCGAGGATGGGGCCATGGTTTCGACGTTGGAGATCCTCGAGTTCGCCACATGGATCGACGGTGCCCGCTTTCCAACGGGCGGCCTGGCTGGAGTAGCAACTGCTCCGGAGCGAACCGGAAAGGGGTACGCGCGCCGTCTTCTTCGGAAGACCATCTCCTGGATGCGCGATGAACTTGGTCTGTGTCTCTCGACGCTTTATCCGACGGTTCCCCCGCTCTACAACAGCCTCGGCTGGACCCTGGCGGATCATACCGTCCGCTGGAGTGGGCCACCGGAGGCATTTCACCCTTCGAATCGCCTACCACGAGATGCGGGAGAGACGATTACTCGGCGGGCCGCCCGCGAAGAGGACATCGAGCGACTCAAGCTGATCTATCGTGCCTTCGCCCAGCCGCGCTCCGGCTACCTGGACCGCCCGGATTGGATGTGGAAGAATCTCCTGCGGGTCCGGCCGACCCAGCAGCCACGGTGGCTTGCCACCTGGTCCGGTTCTGATGGCACGCTAGCCGGCTACGTCCTGTATGCGATGGAAGAGGGGAACGATCGTTCGCTGCGGGTCCACGACTTTATCGCGCTCAAGCCTGAGGGCTACCACGGTCTACTGAACTTTCTCGCCACCCATCACCTCTGGCCGAAAGTCGTCGTATCCCTGGGCCAGGACATTCCCCTGCCCAGCCTGGTCGAAAACCATCGCCGCCTCAACGGCGAGGTTCCCCTGGGCGGCCACTTTATGCTGCGCATTCTCGACCTGCCGTCGGCGATTCAGCGTCGTGCCGTCCTCGACGAAACCGGGTGTCCGGATGTCGTCATCGCAGTGGCCGATGTCGACGCGCCATGGAACGCCGGCAACTGGCTGATCGGACAGCGCTCCGTCGCGAATGCCCGACACTGGCTTTGCGAGCGGACGGACCGCCCCGCGCAAGCACGCCTGGATATCCGAACCGCCGCGGGTCTCTTCGGCGGCTATCTCGAGACCGGCCACGCTCAGGAGGTCGGCCTGCTCCTCGCCACGCCGGAGGCGCTGCCAACCATCAAAGCCCTCTTCCGAACGACCTATTCCCCCACCAGTCTGGATCACTTTTAAGCAAGAGTGCAAAGGCAGGGTTGTCGCGCGTTGTGCGACAACCCTGCCTTTGCACTCGCTAATCTGATCGCGGCTACACGACCGCCGGCTTGTGAGAAGGTCGCTTCGCTTCGAATTCTGCAACTTCGTCGATGTGCTGAAGGGTGAGACCGACATCGTCCAATCCGTTGAGCAGGCAGTAGCGGCGGAAGTCGGCTACCTCGAAGGTCGCCGACAACCCCTGCCCGTCCTCGACGACCTGGCGCTCCAGGTCGACGGTTAGGCGATAGCCCGGCTTCGCCTGGGCCCGCGCGAGAATCTGCTGGACCGTTTCCTCCGGTAGGCGCACCGGCAAGATGCCGTTTTGGAAGCAGTTATTGTAGAAAATATCGCCGAACGACGGGGCGATGACCGCGCGAAATCCGTAGTCGAGCAGGGCCCAAGGAGCGTGCTCGCGCGACGAGCCGCAGCCGAAGTTACGCCCGGCCACCAGGATCGACGCCCCCAGGTAACCGGGGCGATTCAATTCGAACTCCGGATTCAGTTCCCCGGAGGGGAGAAGCCGCCAGTCGAAAAACGCGAACTGGCCAAAACCGGTCCGCTCGACCCGCTTCAAAAACTGCTTCGGAATGATCTGATCGGTATCGACATTAACCCGGTCGAGGGGCGCGACGATACCGTTCACCTGAACGAAGGGTTCCATGCTCTAGTCCTCGATCTTCCAGTCTCGAATGTCCACGAAGTGTCCAGCAACCGCGGCTGCCGCCGCCATGACCGGGCTAACCAGATGCGTGCGGCCACCTTTGCCCTGGCGTCCCTCGAAGTTCCGGTTGGAGGTTGACGCGCAACGCTCGCCCGGCTGCAGAATGTCTGGATTCATGCCCAGGCACATCGAGCAACCGGCCTCGCGCCACTCGAATCCGGCGCTCAAAAAGATCTCGTTCAGTCCCTCATCCTCGGCCTGACGCTTGACCAGGTTCGAACCGGGCACCACCATCGCCCGAACCTTCGGATTCACTTTTCGCCCACGAACAACCTTTGCCGCTGCCCGGAGGTCTTCGATGCGCGCGTTCGTACAGGATCCGAGGAAAACCCGATCGACCGCGATGTCCTCGATTGGCGTGCCCGGAGTCAAAGCCATGTATTCGAGCGCCCGCTCGGCGAATCGACGGTCACCGGAGTCGGAGTAGTCGTTCGGATCGGGTACGCGACCGGTCACCGGAACGACCTGTCCGGGGTTCGTGCCCCAGGTAACGTGCGGCGCGAGCTCGGCAGCGTTCAGTTCCACCAAACGATCGTACGACGCCCCGGCGTCGCTCGGCAGTGCCTGCCAGTCAGCCAGCGCGTTTTCCCACTCCTTGCCTTTAGGCGCGTAGGGCCGCCCTTCGAGATAAGCATAGGTCGTGTCGTCGGGCGAGACCATCCCGGCTCGGGCGCCCGCCTCGATCGACATGTTACAGACCGTCATCCGGCCTTCCATCGAGAGTGAGCGAATGGCCTCGCCGGTGTACTCCACCGCGTAGCCGGTCGCGCCGGCGGAAGTGATTTTGCCGATGATCGCCAGGATCACGTCCTTCGCGGTCACGCCGTGGGGCAATTGACCGTTGACCCGAATCTCCATTGTCTTGGGCTTTTGCTGAAGCAGACACTGCGTCGCCAGGACGTGCTCGACTTCAGTCGTCCCGATACCAGCCGCCAGGGCGCCGAACGCACCGTGGGTTGAGGTATGACTATCGCCACAGACAATCGTCGTGCCGGGCTGGGTCAGCCCGAGTTCGGGACTGATCATGTGGACGATGCCCTGGCGAGGGTTGTGGATATCGTAGAGCGTGATCCCAAACTCCTCGCAGTTCTTCGCCAGCACCTCGATCTGCTTTCGTGAAATCTCGTCGGTGATCGGCAGCGACCGTGACCACGTCGGGACGTTGTGGTCCATGGTGGCCAGGGTTAGATCCGGACGACGAACCTTGCGACCACTCAGTCGCAAGCCATCGAACGCCTGAGGCGAGGTTACCTCGTGGACCAGGTGAAGATCGATGTACAACAGGGCTGGTTCGCCGGGTGCCTGCCGCACCACGTGCGCATCCCAGATCTTCTCAAAGAGCGTTCGCGCAGCCATGGGCAATCATCCTCACATCGCACTTGTCAAGTGCCGACATTCTATTGGATCCATCTCCGATGGGAAAGTCTTGTCCCCAATCTTCCGTCCCTGGCTATCCCGGTACAAGATGCCGATTTATACTGGTATTATTGGTACCTGGCTTTCTGGGCTCCGCATTCCACCAGGAGCACGACATTGACACTGACCACCGACGACGAGGCGCGGCGGCGCGAGCTGGCCGACTTCCTACGCACGCGGCGAGCCCGACTACCACTGGAGGTTCTCGGCCAATTCTCGGCCGGTCGGCGGCGGACACCTGGGCTGCGACGAGAAGAATTAGCCCAGCTCGCGGGGGTCGGCGTCACATGGTACACCTGGTTGGAGCAAGCGCGACCGATTCGCGTTTCCACACAGGTGCTGGAGAGCCTGGCCCGCGCCTTGAATCTCACTGCCGAAGAACGGGCCCACCTCTTCGAGCTGGCTCACGGCGGGCAACCCCTCTCGTCGGCACCCGACGACACGGTGCCTCCGGCCATCCAGCGCGTCCTCGACCAGCAAGGTAACAGCCCGGCCTACGTCCTCGGCCAGCGTTGGGATCTCCTCGCCTGGAATTCCGCGGCCACCCGGGTTTTTACGGACTTCGCGACGTTGCCGGCCGATTTGCGCAATATCGTCTGGTACATGTTTACCGACCCGAACCTGCGCCGGATGTTAGTCGACTGGGAGCGGCAGGCGCAGCGCCAACTTGCCCAATTTCGCGCGAGTTCGGCGCGGCACGCTGGAGATCCACGATTCGGCAAACTCGTCGAAGCGCTCAGCGCGCGCAGCGCGGAGTTTCGCGCTTGGTGGCCGCGTCACGACGTCCAGGCTCGTCCGGAAGCACGGAAAGACCTCGATCATCCCCACGTCGGTAGACTGGCCCTCGAGCAAACGACTTTTCACTTCGATGTCAGCCCGGAGGTGCGACTGGTTCTCTACACTCCGTTGGATGAAGCGGGAACCGCGGCAAAGCTGGCAAGACTGACCGAAGGATATTTCAGATCGGACCGACACAATCTGGCGAATGCGCTTGAAGCGCGGATTGCAACGCCGGCACGAGATCAGTAGACTACGGCACACGAAGTTAACTCACGGGAGGCTCACGGTGGCGCAACCGTACCGCGGGGTATTCGGCATCTTGCTCACGACCTTTGCCCAAGACGACACGATCGAGACGGCCGACCTGGTCGCTCAGGCCAATTTTGTCGCGGCGACCTGTCAGGGTATCGTCTGGCCGGTACTCGCGAGTGAATTCTATCTACTGGACGAGGACGAGAAGACGGACGGGTTCGTCGCCGTCGCCGAGGGGAACCGGCAGCGCGTTCCCTTCATCGCCGGCATCAGTAGCCCAACGACGCGAGGCGCGGTTCGCCTCGCCGAGGCCGCGGCGCGGGCAGGCGCGGACGCGGTGATCACCATGGCCCCCTATTTCAAGAAAGTGACCGGGGTTGAGTTACTTAAGCACTTCAAGGCCATCGCGAGCGTCGGGTTACCGATTTGTATCCAAAACTCGAGTTGGCTGGGCGGCCTTTCGACCCTGAGCGCCAGCGAACTGCGAACACTCGCGGACGAAATTCCCGAGGTACAGTACCTTAAGGAAGAAGCACCAGCGCTTCCAGAGACGATCAGCAAGGTCTTGCGCGCGGTGCCCGGAGGCTTCCAAGGCGTATTTGGCGGTGCTGGCTGCCGCTATCTCATCGACGAACTTAACCGCGGCGGCGCCGGCAATATGCCGGCCTGCCAATTCGCCGACGTCTTCGGCTACGTCGTCGACCGCTACGATCAAGGCGAATTGATGGAAGCTCGGCGCTGGCACGCCGCGGGGTTGGTTGGCTACAACAACGTGGAGACGGCCTACCCGAGGGCTGGCTCTCGCGAGGTCCTGAAGCGACGGGGGATCATTCGTTCCTCCCGCGGTCGGTACTCCGGTCCCGACGAATTGGATTCCGCCGCGCTTGCCGAGATCGACGCGACGTTGGAGTATCTTGAGCCCTACTTGCGCTGGCCCAACCACATTCTGAATCCGTAAGGAGCGCGCAGTTTTGGACGGCCCAGCGCCAACGCTCTATAATCGACAGCGTGATGAACTCGGGACGGCGGTAATGGCGAGCGACCAAGTAGATCGATCGGAATCCCGGAAACGGCGGCGACCGGTGGTCCGGATTGCCGCGGTTAGCTTCGGCTTACTGGTCATCCTCCTCGGCGTTTGGGCGATTCAAGGCGGCGCCGCGAGTCTGGGAATCGGGCCGTCCAGCACGACTCTCCGGGTCGGCCAGCCGGCCCCGGACTTCACGCTCGAGACGGTCGCTGGCGAGCACGTACGCTTGTCGAGTTACCGAGGCAAGACGGTTCTCATTAACTTCTGGGCAACCTGGTGTCCGCCGTGCCAGGCCGAAATGCCCGCCATCAACACGGTCGCGCGCGAACATCCGGGCCTGATTGTCCTGGCCGTCGACGCTATGGAAGGCCCGGTCCTCGTCCAGCGATACCAGACCGCGCATCCCTACGCCTTTCAACCCCTGCTCGACCCATCCGGGAAAGTCGTCGACCTTTACCACGTCGACGGGCTTCCGACGTCGTTCTTCGTCGGGCCAGACGGCATCATTCGCGCCATCAACATCGGCCCCATGACTCAGTCGACGATAGAAAAACTGGCGAGCGAGAGCGGCTGACCGTCAGGTTGCGTTGCCGCTCTGGCTCGTGGCCACCGTCCCCGGCCATCAGGAATTGCGGCGGACCATCTCCGAACGCTCGACCTCGATCCGGGCTTCTGGGCTCTGGGCTTCCAGGAGCTTCGGCCCCAACTGACTGAGAATCGGCAGTTTATCACGGAGCTCGGTAACTAGACCGCCAATGTCGGTGATCACAATCGTCGAGTTCTTATCGACGCCGATATCGGCGAGGGTCTGGAGATAGCGCAATTGCAGCGCTCCGGTTTGCGAGGTGATCACCCGCGCCGCCTCGGCGAGGGTTTCCGCGGCTTGTAACTCGCCCTGGGCGTTGATGATCTTCGCTCGTTTTTCGCGCTCGGCCTCGGCCTGGCGGGCAATCGCGCTCTGCATATTTGGCGGAAGTTCGATGTCCTTAATCTCCACCGCGGTGACCTTAATCCCCCACGGCTCGGTCTGATCGTCGATTATCTGCTGGAGGCGGCGATTGATCTCTTCCCGATTTGCCAGTACGGCATCGAGATCGAACTGGCCGAGGATGCTGCGGAGAGTTGTCTGCGCGATCTGAAAGGTTGCCTTCTGAAAATCCGCAACTTCGACCACCGCCGACTGTGGGTTCAACACCCGGAAATAGGCAACCGCGCTCACCTTAACGCTGACATTGTCGCGGGTGATGACTTCCTGGGGAGGAACCTCAAGGGTAACGGTACGCAGATCTATTTTGACCATGCGATCAAAGAACGGAAGGATGAAAAGCAAGCCCGGACCGCGCACTCCCCCCAGACGGCCCAGTCGGAAGATGACTCCGCGCTCGTACTCTTGAACGATTTTTACCGAGGCGCTAACGAGGGGCAAGACGACGACCACCAGCAAAACCAGCAGGAACACAATCGTGCTAAGCATCAATGTCCTCTCTATCTCCTTTGGGTAAGGCTGTCGGCGCGACGAGTACGGTAAGGCCATTCACGCCGATGACGAGTACTTTCTCGCCCTTTTGAATCCGCTCGAAACCCGGCGCGAGTTCGGCGCGCCAAATCTCCCCAGCCACTCGAACCTGGCCGAACGGATCGATCTCGGCGAGCGCCTCGCCGCTCCTCCCCGGCATGCCCTCTAGTCCGGTGCGCGCCAACCGACCGCTCGTCGTGATCAGTCCCCTTGCCAGGAAGAGCGCGAGCGCAATGGTCAGGATGACAATCGCGACAAGAAGGATCGGCGCGATCGGTGTAGGCGCCGGGGGATTCACGATGAGAAGCAAAACGCCGACGAGGAGCGTGCCGACAGCCGCGGTGGCGAGAACACCGGAACGCGCGATCAGCAACTCGGCGACGAAGAGCAGATACCCGAAGGCAATAACAACATAATCCAGCATAACGTACTCCGCGGAACCAACCAAAAGCCTTAACGCGCCGCCCTACTTCCTTAGTCTACCCCCGAACGCTGTTAGGCGCGTCGAGGTAGGGTGCGAAGAGATCCTGCCAGGCGGTGTTGACCGTTCGCCAATCGGACTCAAAAACCCCGCCGGTATCCGGCTCGTTCGGATTCAATGCCCAGTTGATGAACCCAATGCCGTGCACCTGCAAGAACGAGAGAAACACGCGCTGCCAGGTGCCGCCAACGTCGTAACCGGTATCCGGACTACCGGTCTCGCCGATAACAATCGGCGCGATGCCGTCTTCCGCGATGAAGCCCCAGTGGGCGTTCCAAATGCCGGGCATGTTGCTTGGAAAGTCCGGCGCATAGAACCAACTCTGCGGATACACCGAGGGCCCGTACTCGTGCGGGCTATAAACCAGGCGCCCCGGACGGTTGAGCCGGATTGGGAAGCGCCGAACCGCCGAAAGCTCGCCACCGTACCAATAGGTCTTGCCATCTGGCGCGTTTCCAACGCCCTGGACGAAGATGAGCAGATACGGGTTTGCCGCGAGAATCGTGTCTCCGGCCCGGGTCGCGGCTAGACGCCAATCCGTCCGTGGATCACCGGTGCCCCAGGTCGCGGCATATGGCTCATTGTCCAAATCGAAGCCGATCACCGCGTCGTTACCCCGATAGCGCTCGGCCAGGCGAACCCAATCGGCGATCCACTGGTCTGTTGAATACGTACTATCATACCAAAGTGGCGGAACGGTGTACGGATTTATCCGGTGGCGGTCGAGGATAACTTTCAAGCCGAGACGGTGGCACTCCGCGACAATCCGATCGAGCACCTGTAAGCTAGTGAGGCCAGCCAGGTCTGGATTGAGTCGGTCATTGATTCCCTTTGGAACGAAATTGGGCTGAATGGCCACGCTACTGTACGGTATCCGAATCGTGTTATAGCCCAGAGCGCGCACCTGTTGGAGGATCGATTGGTAGTTACGCTTGTCCAATCCATCCGGGACTCCCCCCGACAATTCCATTCCGGACCAGGCGACGCCGTGAATCGTCACGACCTGCCCGCTCTGGTCCACGATTTTCGTTCCGCAGGTGTGCCAGTAGTCTAGAGACTTGCCGTCGGTACCTTGCCCGGGTCGGAGGCCGGCCGGATCCGCCAGACACGGAGGAACGCCCGTCGCCGGCGCGCCACTCGCTGGCCGCGCTATGTCCCCCGGCTCGGTCCGCTGCGAATGGAAGGCGGGACGCCGGAGAGGGCTGGAACCAACGCTCAACGCGACGGCCAGCGCCAAGCACAACCGCGTGAGATTCCCCACCCGCCCGCTAAAACGATTGCCGCTAAAGATTGATCCCCCACACGCGCCGGCAAATCCCGACCCCTGGCCGGGCGCGCCCGAGGTACGGCACAGGCTGTGCCACTTTCGTTGAGTACGAACACGTCGGAAGGGGGAAATCAAATTCGCCTTGTGAAAGCACCCTCGATTCTTTAGAATGGGCGTTAAGCTGTGGCGGTTCGTCGTTCGAATCCACTAACCAGGCTGGCGGCGGTGAGTGCGGATGCGTGGTAAGTCGCGCTATTTGGGTGTGGTCATTACGTTTGTCTTCGTCGGGCTACTTGCCTGGAAGATCGACCTGCACGAGGTCGCGTCAGCGCTGGCAAGCGCGAACTACATCTGGGTCATTCCCGCGGTTTGCTGTACCCTGATCAGCTATCTCTTACGCACCCTCCGCTGGCAGTCGATCCTCCGGCCGATTCGCCCCCTGGGTTTTCGCACCCTCTTTCCAGTCCTCATGATCGGATTCATGGCCAACAATCTCCTTCCGGCACGCATTGGCGAACTGGTCCGGGCGTATGCCCTTGGACGAAAGACCGGATTAAGCAAAAGCCTCGGACTCGCGACGATATTACTGGAGCGCCTCTGCGACGGAGTGAGTCTGCTCGTCGTGCTCGGAATCGTGGCGCTGATCTACCCCTTGCCGACAACTGTCCGGGAGGCCGGAACGATCGCCGGGGTGGTCTTCCTCCTCGGATCGATCGGCGCGTTCGTCCTCCTGACCCGACAGCACTTCGCCATGAGGGTCATTGCGTTCTGTGTTCGTCCCTTGCCAAGGAATCTGGGTGGACGAATTACGTCCAAAACTCTGGCCTTTGTCGAGGGACTTCGCGTTCTTCAGCGCGGGAGTGACCTGCTAATGGTCGTTTTCTGGTCGGCGATCATCTGGTCCGTCGAGGCGGGAAGTTACCTGCTGATCCTTCGTGGAGTCCATCCGACGTTGGCCTCCGGCACGCCACTCCTTGCCGCGCTGATGATGATGGTGATGGTCAACCTGGGAACGCTCATTCCTTCCGCTCCGGGTTACGTTGGCGCGTTTCAATTCTTCGGCGTTATGGCACTCGCCGCTTTCGGGGTACCGGCCGGCATCGCACTCGCGGTCGCGATCGTGTCCCACGTCTCCCAGTGGGTAACGGTCACCGGCATCGGCCTTCTCTTCGTGGCCCGCGAAAGCATCGGACTTGGCGGACTGGCCTCCGCGCCCTCGGCGGCCGCCGAGGCTGTGGCCGAAGAACCAGTCGGGCTCTGAAACTGGAAGATCTATGCAACAACGGATTCGGCTGATCGTTGGCATTCTGGTCAGCCTCTTTTTCCTGGCCTTCGCACGGGGCTTAGTCGGTAACGTCGGGGCGGCGGCAGCATCGCTAGCGCGAGCCGATTACTGGTACCTGCTTCCGGCCCTCGTGGCGTATTTCGTCGGAGTATGGCTCCGAGCCGCCCGTTGGCGCGCCCTCCTCCGGCCGGTCGTTCCGATTAGTACAAGCCGCCTTTTCCCCATTGTGGTCATCGGCTACATGGCCAATGACGTGCTGCCGGCCCGCCTCGGCGAGCTGGTGCGCGCCTACGTCCTTGGCGAGCAAGAGAAGGTTGCCAAGACGACAACCCTGGCGACAATTGTCGTCGAGCGCATGTTTGACGGCCTTGCCCTCTTGCTGATCTTCGGCGCCGTCGCGCTCACCGCCCCGCTAGCGGCGCAGGTCGCGGGTCTGTTTCGAGTCGCCGCGGCACTGTTCGTGGGCGCGTTGCTGGCTTTGTTTCTCATCGTCGCGTCTCCGACCCGGGCCCTCTGGCTGATCTCGGCGGTCGAGCAGCGCGTGCCCCGTCTGCAAGGCCGGGTCGCTCCGCTGGCCGAGAGATTTTTACAGGGGCTCGAAGTCCTGCGTGACGGGGCTCTCACCGCCCAGGTCTTGCTTCTCTCGCTCGCCGCCTGGCTCTGCGAGTCGGGAATGTACGCGATTCTCGCTCGGGGATTTGGACTTAGCCTCGGTTTTCCCGCCTATCTCCTGACGGCGGCGATGGCTAATCTTGGAGCGATGGTCCCGGCCGCACCGGGGTATGTCGGAACCTTTGACGTTGGCGCCCTGGCTGGCCTGCGACTGTTTGGCGCGGATTCCGGAGTGGCCGGCGCCTACGTCCTCGTGCTGCACCTGGCCTTGCTGGGACCAGTCACGTTGCTTGGCTTCTTTTATCTCTGGCGCGCCAACCTTTCCCTGCGTAGCCTGGGGAGACGCGCGACGGTCATTCAATCCGAAGAGGTAGCGCAGTGACATTACCCCCTTCCCAGGTGAGCCTGAGCACGGGCGGCCGGTCAAGCCCCAACGCGCCGACGGTCGGGGTACTGGGCGGTGGCGCTCTGGGCCTCGCGGCGGCATATCGACTCGTCCAGAACGGCGCGCGAGTGACCGTACTCGAGAAAGAGTCGTCGGTTGGGGGTCTGGCGGCGTCGTTCCCGGTCGGCGGCAGCTATTTGGAAAAGTACTATCACCACCTTTTCCGCTCCGATCGCGTTATCACCGAGCTTATCGAAGAGCTTGGACTCGGCAGCAAGTTGATCTGGGAGAAACCGGTGACCGCGAGTTTGATTCGCGGCAAGGTCTATCGGATGGATCCGGTTCGCATGCTTCTCGACAGTCCGCTCTCGGTAACCGATCGGCTCCGCCTGATCGGCGCGATGGGATATTTGAAGCTGCAGCCGAACTACCAGCGCTTTGAAGGACACCTTGCGACCGAGTGGCTCCGGCGGTGGATGGGCGATAACGTCTACTCGACGATGTGGAAGCCGTTGCTCGAACAGAAGTTTGGCGAGCACACCGAGCGCGTCGCGATGCCGTGGATGTGGGCCCGAGTCTTTTGTCGGAGCCTTGCCCTCGGATACCTGCGGGGCGGGTTTCACCAACTGTACGTCAGCCTGCTCGACCGAATTCGCGCGCTCGGTGGCGAGGTGCTCACCGAACAGTCAGTTGAAACAATCGAGGCCGCGTCGGATGACCGCGTTCGCGTCGTCGTCAACGGCCAGGAGCGGTACTTCGACCGCGTGATCGCGACTCTACCCACGCGTCTCTTCATGAAGCTTGCCCGGGGCCTACCGGACTCCTACCGCCAGAAGTACGATTGGGGTAGTTATCACGGGGCGCACTGCGCCATTCTTGCTCTCGATCGGCCATTTGGTAGCGTGTACTGGCTAAGTATTCACGACCCCGGATTTCCGTTCCTCGTTTCGGTTGAGCACACGAACTATTTGCCGGCTTCCGACTACGGGGGCCGGCACCTGCTCTATCTTGGCAACTACGTGCCGACGGACGATCGCCGGTTCTCGATGCGGGACGATGAAATTCTCGACTGGTATCTGCCGTACCTGACGAAACTCAATCCGACGTTCGATCGGTCGTGGGTAACCGATCATTGGGTCTTCAAAACGCCTTTCGCCCAGCCGATTGTCACCGTCGACTACCACGAACACATTCCTCCGCACGAAACGCCGATTCGCAACCTTTTCTTAGCCAATATGTTTCAGGTCTATCCACAGGATCGCGGTCAAAATTACAGTATTCAGCTTGCTTACCGGGTCGCTGATTTAGCACTCAAGGAACCGGTGGCGAGGTCTGTTGTAGGTTAGAGGGGATTATGGCAAACATTTGCGTCATTGGCGGCGCTGGCTACGTCGGTTTGACCACCGGTGCCTGCTTCGCCGACCTGGGAAATACGGTTGTTGGGCTGGATATTAATCGCGAGCGCGTTGCCCAGTTAGAGAAGGGAATCCTACCGATTTACGAACCCGGGCTTGAAGAACTGGTTCAGCGCAACGTCGCCGCCGGCCGGCTGCGATTCACAACCGAGTATTCGGAAGCGCTCGCCGAAGCCGAGTTTGCCTTCATCACCGTCGACACGCCCTCGTCGTTCGACGGCGGGGCCGATTTGAACAGCTTACGGAGCGCCGCCGAGCAGATTGCCCAGGCAATGCGAAAGCCTCTCATCATCGTCAATAAGAGCACCGTGCCGGTTGGCGCCGGCGACCTGGTGACGACAATCGTCGATCAGAATCGGCTCGACGACGTTTACTTCCAGGTGGTTTCGAATCCGGAGTTCCTGCGCGAAGGATCGGCCGTCCGGGATTGCCTGAATCCAGACCGAATCATCCTTGGCTCGGCTGACCGCGGCGCGGCCGAGCGCGTGGCCAAGCTGTACGAAACACTCAATGCTCCGATCATGATCACCGACCTGCGCACCGCCGAGATGATCAAGTACGCCTCGAACTCGTTTCTCGCGACGAAGATCTCGTTCATCAACGAGATCGCCGCGATGTGCGAACAACTGGGCGCGGACGTCAAGGAAGTCGCGCGGGGAATGGGGCAAGACAAGCGCATCGGCTCCGCGTTCCTCGACGCCGGCGTGGGTTGGGGTGGTTCGTGTTTTCCCAAGGACGTGCGCGCTCTGGAATATATGGCCGCGACCCACGGCTGCCACCCTCAACTCCTACGGGCGGTGATGGACATCAATCGGGACGCGCGTCGTCGACTGGTCCAGCGCGTGCGCGAGGCGCTGGGCGGCGCACTGGATGGCAAGCGCGTCGCGGTGCTCGGCCTGTCGTTCAAGGAGAACACCGACGATATGCGCGACGCGCCATCGCTGACGGTGATCCATCAAATGCAGAACGAAGGCGCCAAAGTAGTCGCGTTTGACCCGGTCGCGGCCCGTCACGCACCCCGGCTGTTGCCCCACACCGAGATCGCGGTGAGCGCCTACGAGGCGGCCCGTGGCGCGGACGCTCTGGTCATCCTCACCGCGTGGAACGAGTTCAAGCAACTCGACCTCGAGCGCGTCAAGGTGCTGATGGCGACTCCCCTGATCGTCGACGGTCGCAACATTTACGATGCCTCCCGCATGGCCGATCTGGGTTTCCAGTATCTCAGCGTTGGGCGTCCTACCGCATCGATCTCCCTGGCCGAATTCGTCGGTTAGGTTTTCCTAACGGCGTCGAGACGGGCCGCCGGCCCGTCTCGACAAACGCCTTGCGACAGGGCGCGGTCTACACCAACACGCGGGCCCGGACGGCTTCCCAAACCGTTGGATTCACGAGGCCCAACGGACGCTCCCCTCGCAGGTATGCGACATAGCTCTCGATGACCTGGCGGCGCTGCCGGGGTGGAGTGGCGTCGGACGTGCCAGCCAGATGCGGCGTGACGATGACATTCTCCATGTTCAGCAGTGGATTCGCCGGGTCCGGCGGTTCCTGCTCCAGAACATCAAGACCGGCCGCCTGAATCCAGCCTTCCTGGAGCGCCTTGATCAAGGCCGGCTCGTCCACCACCGGCCCTCGGGCGGTGTTAATGAAGATCGCCGATCGCTTCATCTGTCGGAACTGCTGCTCGCCAATCGAGTGACGAGTCTTGGGATTGAGGGGCAGATGGCACGAGACGTAATCGGAGCGAGTCAGGAGATCGTCCAGGCTCACCAGTTCGACGTTCAGGTCTGCCGCGAGCGCGGGATTCACGAACGGGTCGTAGGCAATAACCTGTAACCCAAAGACCTGCGCGCGACGACCGGTCTCTCGGGCGATGTTGCCGAATCCCAGCAAGCCAAAGGTTTCGCCGGTGATCGGGCCGATGGGTAACAAGCCGCGAGGATTCCAGACGCCCCGGCGGGCCTGGTTGTGGCCAATCACCAACTTCCGGTTGAGTGCCAGTAAGAAAGCAATCGCGTGGTTGGCCACCTCGTCCAAGCACTGGATGGGGAGGTTGATCACCGCGACGCCGCGCGCGGTGGCGGCATCCACGTCGATCATATCGTAGCCAGTGCTCGGCTGAAGGATCGCTCGGCAGCGGTCCAGCCGGCTAAAGAACTCATCGCCCAGTTTTCCCCAGAAGCGGGTAACCGCGATGTCCGCGTCACGCAGTCCGGCAATCGCCTCGTCCAACGTCGCTGCTTGCACGACGATCAGGCGCCCACCGATTTCCTCGATGGCCGCGTGCTCCAGCGCGAGTTCGTCCTGATTGATTGGGTGCCGGCTCAGGAAAGCGACCGTTCGGGGTTGCCCCATGTTCTTCCGTCCTCCAACTTGAAAATACCCGCGAGTCCGCGCTGATCATAGCGCACGCCACGGGGTAAGACTAGCGTGGTGCTATAATCGGCGTCGCCGGTGGGTCACCGGCCATCGGCCACGGACTATTTGCGCCAGCAATTTGAAGGAGGAGCCAATGGCGACAGCGACGGCGACGATGTGGGTGGCGCTTGGCCAGTTCAATCAAGCGACCGAAGACATGCTCCACTTCGCGAAACAACTCGGGGTGGACGGCGTGTTGTTGAACACCCCTCAACTGCCCGGCGAGAAGCGCTGGGAGTACTTGGACCTGGTGCGCCTGCGATCGACGATCGAGGAACAGGGGCTACGCCTCGAAGCGCTCGAAAACGTCCCGATCAAGTTCTATCAGGGCGCTATGCTCGGTCGACCGGAGCGCGACGAGCAAATCGAGAACTATCAGGAGACGATTCGCAACGTCGGCCGAGCCGGTATTCCGATCCTCGGCTATCACTTCATGCCCAACGGAGTTTGGCGAACGTCCAATACCGCTCCAGAGCGCGGCGGCGCGAAGGTCACCGCGTTCGACCTTGACTACGCGAAGAACGCTCCGCCGTCCTTCGGTCGGGTCTACGACGCCGAGGAAATCTGGGCGAATTACTCCTACTTCATCAAAGCAGTCCTACCGGTTGCCGAGGAATTCGGCGTGAAGCTCGCGCTTCACCCGGACGATCCGCCGGTTGAATCACTGGGCGGGGTGGCGCGGATCTTCCGCGATTTCGAAGGGTTCCGTCACGCCATGGAAGACATCGCGCCGAGCCCGAATCATGGCCTCGACTTCTGTATGGGCTGCTGGTCCGAGATGGGTACCGGGGCAATCAAGCCAATGGAGTATTTCGGCTCGCGGGGCAAGATTTTTTATGTCCACTTCCGCGACGTGAAAGGTACCGTCCCGAAGTTTAGCGAGTGCTTTATCGGCGACGGCAACGTGGACGTCGTCCAGGCCATGCTGGCCCTCAAACGGGTCGGCTTCAACGGTTTCCTCATCGACGACCACGTTCCCCACATGGTCGACGATTCCCCCTTTGGACACCGCGGCCGGGCCCACGCCACCGGTTATATTCTCGGGCTACTCAACGCGGTGAATCAGCTCGCCTGAACGAGCCAGCCTGAACGGCGCCACTATCTCGGGACACGAGAATCGTCGAGGGCAAGGCGGGAGCGCGAAGGGACCTTCCTTCCCGCCGCCCTCGACGATGTCCCCCTCAATCCATCTGGCGGGAGTCGAGGAAGCCTTTCGCCACGATATCGAACTCGAAGGAGTGGCTATCGATCAGCGGGCCACGGGTTATCTTTGGCGCACTCGGCTCCACCGGCGTCTCGAACTCACGCCAAAGTTCGTCGGTAAGCCATGCCGGAACGTTGTCACGGAGGTCCGGATACACAAACGCAAAGAGATTGACGTACGCCGCGAGCAGTTCCGGATAGGGAGCAAACAGACGGTGGAGTATCTTCCAGTCGATTCGGTCGATGGTTGCCGATAGGAGATGCATGACGTCCGCGCCGTCAAAGCGATGGCGTGATGCGACGAACGCCTTCGCCCAGATCAGATACTCCGGCGACGCGACGAGGGTCGCTGCGCCATAAAGGCGGGCGGGAACGCCGTGCGTGACCCACTCAGCGGTCACCGGGTATTCTCCCTGGGCAAGGTGGTGAACCAGATTCACCATTCCAAGGGGCACCTGCAGTCGATCGATCATCGTGCCCTCTTCAAAGCGCTGTCCCCCCAGAGACGTGATCGCGTCGACCGCCTGGTCGACCCACGCTGGTTCGACCATCAGATCGAGGTCCGGCGAGTTACGTCCGATGAGGGTGTAGCGTTCCAGTGCCCAGGCGCCCCCAACGACGAACGGAACCTTCGCCGCGCGAAGCGCGCGAAGCACCGCGGCGTACACCCCCTCTAGCGATTCTGAAATTGCCATGACCATGTTGTACTGCCTGTTCCCTAGGAGTTGTCGACAATGCCAATCGTTCACGAAGTCAGAAGGCGGTATAGCGCAGATTCCTTGCCGTGAAGCGGCGGCGAAGTCTTCTACCCTCTGGGCACCGAGGTTGTCGCCGTTTCGCGGGCGGACGGCGACCGAATCGGCGGCAACTTCCCGATCCCCAACTCTCTGTCGCGCGCCCTCGCGTACTCGTCCGGATCGATGCCTTTTCTTTGTATCCACGTTCATAATGCCACCGTCCGCTCCAATTTCGTCGCGGCTTGCAGTATCATGTATATCCTGTCCTACGTCAGAAGTGAGTAAGAAGCTGAGTAGAGGCAGGTCTGAAGCAGATTAGGGGCCGGTAGGCGAGACTTCCTAACTGCGTCTTATGGTTCTCTTGTGCACATCTAACATTGACTTGCTAAGGTTATCGTAGGGTGGTTCAGGCTGGGTGTGGGAGGAACGATGGTGGACCAAAGGCGCGTGCTGGTTGCCGACGACGAGCCCGATCTTTTGTACGCGATCAAGCTCTATCTGGAAGACGAAGCATACAACGTCTTCACGGCGATCAACGGGTATGAGGCGCTGGACGTTCTCCGCGAGCGGATCCCCGACGTTGTCGTTCTGGACGTGATGATGCCCGACTTGGACGGATTTGATACCCTCAAGCAGATCCGGCAAATCTCGACGGTCCCGGTCATCATGCTGACTGCGCGAGGCGAGGAGTCCGATAAGGTCCGTGGGCTGGGTCTCGGCGCCGACGACTACGTCACGAAACCGTTCAGCCAACGCGAGTTGCTTAGCCGAATTCAGGCGATGATCCGCCGCTCTGAGATGCCCCGGAGCCTTCCCAAGACGCAGATTGTGATCGACGAGCACTTGATTGTCGATTTCGCGCGTGGTGAGGTCTTCCGCGACGGTCACAAAGTAACCCTCACGCCAACCGAATACCGGCTGCTCTACACCCTGGTGTCAAATCCGGGCCGGGTGCTCACCAACGAAACGCTTTTAGTGCGGGTCTGGGGACGAGACTATCGCGAGGAAGACCACTACGTTCGCCTTTATATCAGCTACCTTCGTCAGAAGATCGAGCCGGACCCGTCCCATCCTCGATACATCCAAACCGAGAAGGGGCTCGGCTACCGCTTTGTCGACTATCGCGATCAGGACAAGCCGCGCGGCCGACCGCCAAACCTGCACTAGGTCAGGCAGCCGTCAATGAGCGAGACGGAGAGCATTCGCCTCGACCGGGTCACCGCCGGGGAGGCACTGAATCGGGTTATTCGGACATTAACTGAACGACGTCCTCTGGACGATATCCTGGCCGAGGTTGTATCCCAGACCCGGGCGATGCTGGACGCCTCGGAAACCTATATCTTGCTGAAATTCGGCGAACAACTCACGGTACGTGCCTCCGACGGCCTGATTCTCGGCTCGAGCTCGCGCGGACGACTGGGAATTGGCGAAGGCATCGAAGGCCTCTCCGCGAAATTCGGGGAGACCATCGTGGCGCCCAACCTCGGGGGTGACCCGCGCCACGTCGACCCGTTCAATCGCGCGTGGCCGGTTGGGTCGATGGTTTCTGTCCCGCTCGTCCTGCGTGGCAACCTGCTGGGAGTACTGGTGAGCACGCGGCGATCAACCGGCCGTTTCGCGGCGGTGGAGTTATGGTGGCTGGAGGTGTTCGGCGGTCTGGTCGCCAGTCTCATCGCCAGCGATCAGGCCTACCGCGCCCAGGAGCGACGAGCACGCCAGGCCGAGGCCCTGCTCGCGCTGAGCAGCGACGACGAACATCCCGAGGTGTCTGGCCAAACGGTGGCCCAGATCGCTCGGGCGCTTGGTTATGATCGGAGCGGAATTCTCCTGCTCGACGCCGGCCGAACCAGCTACGAACACACCGCGTTTTCCGGTGTTGAGGTCGACCCAACCTTCGCGAACCACGTCACGCTCGCCGACGTGGCACCCCTGCGGGACGCTCTTCCCGGCGATCGTTCTTTGACCTGCCGGGACGTTGCCGCGGATCCAGCGCTGTCTCACCTCTCCCTACTAGACGGCATTCATTGCTTGATTGCCGCGCCGATCCGGGTCACCAAAGAACTTCGCGGGATCGTCTACGTCGCCTCCGACGTAGACGGCTTACTTGACGGCGACGAGGCTTTCCTCGAACTGGTTGCAACCCGGATCGGTCTGCTGTTGGAGCGCGCCGAACTGCGCGAGCGCCACCGCGAAATTGAACGCCAGCAGGTCCAGATGGAAGCACGGCAGGAGTTTCTCGGGATCGTCTCACACGAACTGAAGACCCCGGTCGCGGTCATGCAGGCTTACACCGAACTTCTCCTCCGGCGCGCCGAACGGGCCGGCCGCGCCTCGGAGATCGACATTCTCCGCCGCATGAACGATCAGGCGGAGCGGATGCTCGCGATGATCGAACAACTACTCGACCTGCGTCGATTGGAGGCCGGCCTCCTTACCCTGGAAGTCAGCCACTTCGACCTATCGGAGACGGTTCGCCGTCTGGCCCACGAGGTCGAGTTGGCGAGCGGATCACATCGGATCCACTTCGAGACTTCCGGTCGCATCCTGGTCCGAGCCGATCGCCGTCGCATGGAAGAGGTCGTGACCAACTTGCTCGACAACGCGGTGAAATACTCGCCGAGCGGAAGCGTCATTCGAGTCACCCTGTGTCGGGAGAACCCCGGTACCCCAGACGAGAGCGCTTTGCTTAAAGTGACGGACGAAGGTCCCGGAGTCGCGACGGAAGAGCGCGAGCGCGTGTTCGAGCGGTTCTATCAGTCGTCCGGTCACTTGCACAAGGGACGAACTGGTTTGGGACTCGGGTTGTACATCAGCCGCGAGTTGATTCGCCGCCACGGCGGCGACGTCTGGTTGGCCGACGGCGCGCTCGGTGCGACGTTCTCTGTCCGACTGCCCGTTGAGGGGCCGTCGGAAGACTAACCGACCGATCGTCCGCCCCCGTCCCTTCTCTCTCTCCCGTCGACCCAATCGAGTCGCCGAGCCTGGCACAGTCCATGCATCCGAGGAGACGGTGCCCCGCTCTTAGGGTGATACAGGAGGGTTCGGATCGGTGTTCCGTTCCCGGTTGAGCCGACGTCGTCTGCTTTGCGGCCTCGCCGCGGCGTCGGTGCTCGCGACTGCCGGCTGTGCGAAGATCAATACCCCCACTCCGGCGCCCCCCACGAAACTCCAGTTCCTCGATTCAGACTTTGATGCTACCAACACCAACGCGCTCCTGAGTGAGTTTCGCGCCCGCAATCCTCACATCGCGGTGGAAAGAACCGTCGTGTCCAGCGACCGCGTGGTGACCGACCTGATTGCCAGCGTGGCCAGCGGAACCGGTCAGGACGTGACCTTCGTCCCCGGTGGAGCACTCGCCCGGCTCTCAGCTGACGGATGGCTTCGTGACCTCAGCGGCCGGCCGGGTGCGAACGCGCTCGACGCCGCCGAGTTACCCTGGGCAAACGCCCAGACAACGGTGAGCGGAGGGCGCTACGGGGTACTGTCCTGGGTTCGTTTGCACGGTTTCTTTTACAATCACGCCTACCTCACGACGGTTGGCGTCGCTCCACCCACCACATTTGACGACTTGCGAACCGTGGCCCAGGCGATTGAGTGGCAACGCCTCGGGAATTACGCGTTCTACTGGCCCCTTAAGAATGGGCCCGGCGTCTTCGCGGATGACTATCTGGCGGCCGGCATGCCTATGTTCGATGCGCGGTTGAATCCGCGCTTTGCCAGCGATCCGGTTTATAGCGACGTGCTGGCGTGGCGGCTCAACGCAATCTACAAGTGGAATCTCGTGGACCCGCGGGGACTTGAGAACCAGCGCGACCAGGATCAGAGTTTCCCGCACGGTTGGGCCGCGTTCAGTTGGGACACCTACGATCGGCTGCGCCTCTGGCAGGTGTCCGGGCAGTACCTGCAGAGCGGGCACCTTGCCAACGCGCTCGTTCCTTCGTGGACAACCAAGCAGGAAGCGATTGGCGCGGCCGACCTTTGGGGAATGCCGTCCACCGTCCAGCAAGGTGACTTCGCGTGGGAGTTGCTCTATTACCTGACGGCTGGAGAAAATTACCGGGCCGCGCGCGCGCGCTGGCGCGAGAGCGGTTTGCTCTTTGGCTACTCTGCCCTCGTTTCCGACCGGGCCCTCCTGACGGACGGGGCGAACTGGGCCAACGTGGATGTCTTGCAGGCCCAGTTGGCACAGGTTTGTGCCCCGCCCGGGATTAGTTGCGCCTGGCAGGCCGAGTGGCTATCCTACGCGACGATTCAGTCCGCGCTCCTGATCCGCCGGCTCATCTCACCCACGACGTTTACGACAGAAGTCGCGCGGGAATGGACGGCCCTGTCGGCAAGGGTCGGTCCGAGTTCACCGTAAGGAAGTAAAAAATCTCCTTCGAAATTCTTTGACAACCGGTGCGGCCTCACTTATACTCCCCATGAGTGTCCGAAATCCGCTCTTCCAGGGTGTCGCACATGGTTGAAAGCGTGACGCTTTTCTACAACGAGACCTGTCAAGATTGCCTCCGCGCGCGTAATTTACTGGCGGACCTACTGGCCGAGCGGAAAATCCCCTTTAACGCTAAAGAAGTCTCCTCGAACGTGGCAAATCGTGACCAACTCATCTTGACCTCTGGCCAGATCGGCGCTCCGGTCGTCCTCGTCGACAAGCGCGAGGTAGTCGGTTTGAACCGGGTTCGTCTGGAGAGGTTTCTCGGGTTCGACGTCGGCCAAGAGCACCCCGCTCATTGGTAGTATCCGACGAAACACATCGTGCGTTGCGCCGTTGTGGCGCGATCAGCGCTGGTTGGAATTCTGTGCTTGTGTGTCATCCCGGGTATCGTGGCCTGTCAGCCGGTCGTCGCGTCAACACCGTCACCCGAGTCGTCGATTGAAGGGGTCTCAGGGGTTCAACTGCGGGTCGAACCCGACGACGGAACCCAGTCCGTGATCCAATTTATCCAGCGAAGCCAGCGAACCCTGGACGTAGCCATGTACTTGCTCACCGATCGACCAGTAATTCAGTCTCTAGAGGAGGCGAAGCAGCGCGGCGTTCAGGTTCGGGTCATGCTGGAGGAGCACCCCTACGGAAGCGGCCCGGGAAACGGAAGTATCAATCGGGCCCTGCGGAGCGCTGGCATCGCGACCGCCTGGGCACCACCGTCGTTTCAGTTGAGCCACGACAAGTACGCTGTCGCCGATCAAAAGCAGGCGCTAGTCGGCACGGCAAACTGGACCTTTTCAGCCTTTACGAACAATCGCGAATTCCTGGTACTCGACTCGGATCAGCAAGACGTCCAGGCGCTGGAGGACCTTTTCAACGCCGACTGGAATCGGCGGAACGCTCAGACTTCTGACCCACACCTCGTCGTCAGTCCGGTGAACAGTAGGTCGGACCTGTTGGACCTGATTGACTCGGCGCGGCGGAGTTTGGACCTAGAGGCCGAGGAAACTCAGGATCTGGCGGTGGAAGATGCCCTCATTCGGGCGGCGCAACGCGGGGTGGCCGTGCGAGTTGTCACCGTGGCGCCCCACGGGAACGACGCCAACGCTAATGGGCGACTCCGCATGACACAAGGGGGCGTGCAGGTTCGTACGCTTGAGAGTCCCTACGTTCACGGGAAGGACGTAGTATCCGATCGACGCGAGGCATTCATCGGGAGCGAGAACATCTCGACGGCTTCGCTCGACAAAAATCGGGAGGTGGGCCTGTTGATCGACGACGCCAGCGCGATTACGACTTTGGAGGACACGTTCACCCGCGACTGGCAATCAGCCCGCTGACGGCGGGAATACTGTAACCGAACAAGAGGAGAAAGGGGGCCACGACGCACGAAGGGCCGAAGAGGGTAGAATTTACCATTGACACCACGGGACCCTTCGTGGTATAATGGCTTGTCCCCCGACTATTTTCCTCTCTTTAAGGAGTGTGCACGCATGGCGGTATCCGCGGCCAACCGGACTGTTGCTTTTGGGATTGAACCGAACGGCCACCGCAAGAATTATGCACGCATCGACGACGTCCTGGCAATGCCCAACCTGATCAGCGTGCAAAAGGATTCCTTTGACTGGTTCCTTAACGAGGGGCTCAAAGAGCTTTTCGCCGAAATATCCCCCATCACCGATTTTACTGGCCGGAACCTCGAACTGCAATTCCTGGACTACAAGTTCGGTGAACCAAAGTACGACGAGATGGAGTGTCGCGAGCGCGACATGACCTTTGCCGCGCCGCTACGAGTGATGACCCGGTTGATCGCGAAGGAAACCGGGGAGATCAAAGAGCAAGAGATCTTCATGGGGGATTTCCCCAAGATGAGTGAGACCGGCACCTTCGTGATCAACGGAGCAGAGCGGGTTGTCGTCAGCCAGCTTGTCCGATCACCCGGGGTGTACTTCACGCTCGAAGAAGATCCGACGACCGGCCGCGAATTGTGCTATGCCAAGCTTATCCCGAACCGGGGTGCCTGGCTCGAGTTTGAGACGTCTAACAAGGATATTCTTTCCGTCAAAGTGGACCGCAAGCGTAAACTTCCGGTCACGACGCTGCTGCGAGCGATTGGCTACAGCAAGGACGACGGAATTCTCGATCTGTTCGCCGACGTGGATACCAGCGACCGTCGATATATTGAAGAAACGCTCGCGCGCGATTCCAGCAAGACGCAGGACGAGGCGCTTCTTGAGTTTTATCGTCGCCTACGCCCCGGTGACCCGCCGACGGTCGACAACGCCCGAAACCTGATGAACTCGCTTTTCTTCAATTTCCGCCGCTACGATCTCGGCAAGGTGGGGCGCTACAAGGTCAATAAGCGCTTGGAGGTCGATATTCCGATCACCCAGCGCGTCCTGACGAACGAGGATCTCGTCGCGATCATCGGGATGCTGGTCAAGATCAACAACGGCCAGGGGCACGCCGACGACATCGACCACCTGGGTAACCGCCGGGTGCGCGCGGTTGGCGAGTTGATCCAGAGCGCGTTCCGGGTCGGCCTTCTGCGCATGGAACGGGTCGTCAAGGAACGGATGAGCATCCAGGATCCGGAGACGGCCACGCCTGCCGCGCTGATTAACATCCGACCAATCGTCGCGGCGATGAAGGAGTTCTTCGGCGGCAGCCAACTCTCGCAGTTCATGGATCAGACCAATCCGCTTGCCGAGTTGACCCACAAGCGACGCTTGAGCGCGTTGGGGCCGGGCGGTCTCAACCGCGAGCGGGCGGGAATGGACGTCCGAGACGTTCACCACAGCCACTATGGCCGAATCTGTCCGATCGAGACGCCTGAAGGTCCGAACATTGGCCTCATCGGCAGTCTCGCCACCTACGCGCGGATCAACGAATACGGCTTCATCGAGACGCCCTATCGCGTCGTCCGCAAGGACGTCCCGAACGAGATCGAGGTCCTCATTGGGCGGAGGACACGCGAGCGCGTGGTGAATCCGGAAACCGCCGAACTGGTGGCCGACGCCAATACGACAATTGATCGAAACCTGGCGCGCAAGCTGGTTGAGCTTTCGCTGCAACGGATTCCGGTCAAGCCGTACGCCTCGAACGAAATACGCTATTTAACCGCCGACGAAGAAGAGAAGTGGCTGATCGCCCAGGCGAGCTCGCGCCTCGAAGCCAACGGCGACTTTGTCGACGCCCGCGTCGAAATCCGCCACGGCGAGACCTTCTTGCTGGAATCGCCCGAGCGCATCCAGTACATGGACGTGTCGCCACGGCAAATCGTCTCTCCCGCGACGTCGTTGATTCCCTTCCTGGAGCACGACGACGCCAACCGCGCCCTCATGGGTTCCAACATGCAGCGTCAGGCGGTACCGCTAATTCGGCCGGACGCGCCGACGGTCGGAACGGGTATGGAGTGGCAGGTTGCCCGCGACAGCGGTCAGGTGGTTCTTGCCCGGAACGATGGCGAAGTCGTGAGCGTCACCGCGCGGCAGATTCAGATAAAGGTGAACGAAACCGAGACCGACACCTATCGGTTGACAAAGTTCGCCCGGTCTAACCAGGGCACCTGCATTAGCCAGCGGCCAATCGTGGCGATTGGCGATAAGGTGAAGGCGGGCCAGCCGCTCGCCGACAGCTACTCCACCCAAAACGGCGAGTTGGCGCTCGGCCAGAACGTTCTGTGCGCGTTCATGTCCTGGGATGGCTACAACTTCGAGGACGCCATCATTCTCAGTGAAGATCTCGTCCGAGAAGACAAGTTCACCTCGATTCACATTGAAAAGCACGAGATCGAAGCTCGGGACACGAAACTCGGTCCGGAAGAAATTACCCGCGATATCCCGAACGTCGGCGATGAAGCGCTGCGCGACCTTGACGAACGGGGAATCATTCGCGTCGGCGCCGAGGTCTCGGCAGGCGACATCCTGGTTGGCAAGATCACCCCGAAAGGCGAGACCGAGCTAACCGCGGAAGAGCGTCTGCTGCGAGCCATCTTCGGCGAGAAGGCGCGCGAAGTCAAAGATACCAGCTTGCGCGTGCCGCACGGCGAGCGCGGAACCGTGGTGGACGTTCGGGTGTTCACCCGAGAAGGTCACGACGAGTTACCGGCCGGCGTTAATGAACTGGTCCGGGTGAGCATCGCGCAGAAGCGCAAGATCTCGGAAGGCGACAAGATGGCTGGGCGCCACGGCAATAAGGGAGTCGTCGCCCGAATCGTACCCCAGGCAGACATGCCATTTCTGGAAGACGGGACACCGGTCCAGATCATTCTGAATCCAATCGGCGTGCCGTCACGTATGAACGTCGGACAGATCCTCGAGACCCACCTTGGCTGGGCGGCCGAGGCGCTTGGCTTCAAAGTGATGACTCCGGTGTTCGACGGCGCAACCGAGGAGGAGATCACCGAAGAACTGGGACGGGCCTCCTTGCCCCGGTTCGGCAAAGCGCGCTTGCGCGACGGTCGCACCGGCGATCCCTTCGATCAGGAGGTAACGGTCGGAAGCATTTACATGCTCAAGCTGATCCACCTCGTCGAGGACAAGATTCACGCGCGGTCGACCGGCCCATACAGCCTGATCACCCAACAGCCGTTGGGAGGTAAGGCCCAGTTCGGAGGTCAGCGGTTTGGCGAAATGGAAGTCTGGGCGCTGGAAGCCTACGGCGCGGCACACATTCTTCAGGAAATTCTGACGGTAAAGTCCGACGATGTCGTCGGTCGCGTCAAAACCTACGAGGCGATTGTCAAGGGCGAGAGCATCATGGAACCTGGCGTTCCAGAGTCATTCAAGGTGCTCGTGAAGGAATTGCAAAGCCTCGGCCTTGCCGTCGAAGTCCTGAACGACGACGAAGAGCGCATTGCCTTCGTCGAGGACCAATCGGCCGAAGATACCTTGCCTGATCTCGGAATTAGCTTGTCTCAGCCGGAGATAGGGGAGTAGCCCGCCGGGTGTTGGGTTCTGGGTGTTGGGTTTTGGGGAGAAAGACCGATCCTGGCCCCGAATTCCCTCTCCCTCCGAGAGAGGGTCAGGGTGAGGGCGTTCTTTCCCCAAAACCCAACACCCAATCCCCAAAATCCCGGAAAGTTCCTCAGGAGGAAGCGTGCTCGAAGTCAACGATTTTAATACAGTCAAGATCAGTCTTGCGTCACCGGAGCAGATTCGCTCCTGGTCTTATGGTGAGGTGACCAAGCCAGAGACAATTAACTACCGAACCCTCAAGCCGGAGAAGGACGGGCTCTTCTGCGAAAAGATCTTCGGGCCAACCAAGGATTGGGAGTGCTACTGCGGCAAGTACAAGCGGGTACGCTATAAGGGCATCATCTGCGACAAGTGCGGCGTCGAGGTCGCGCGAAGCAAGGTTCGCCGCGAGCGGATGGGCCACATCGAGCTCGCGGCGCCGGTCAGTCACATCTGGTTCGTCAAGGGCACACCCAGTCGGATCGGATTGCTCCTGGACGTCTCGCCACGTAGCCTCGAACGGGTGCTCTACTTCGCCCAGTACATCATCACCGAAGTGGACGAAGAGGCTCGCGCCCGCGAAATCGCCGAGATCGACCGCCAGCTCGAAGAGTTGGACGTTTCCGGCGAACGCACGAGTGAGCGCACCGGCGAGATCAACGCGCGCTACGACGCGCGCCGCTCCGAGTTGGTCGCCCAGCGCGACCACGAAGAGGCCACGCTGCTTGCCCGCCGAGACCAGGAAGTCATCGACGCGCGCCGGGAATTCGGCGAGCTTCGTGGCGAGCTGATTCCGCTGATCAATCAGGCCGCGCCTCAGCCCTTTAAGTTCGGTAGTCAGACGTTCGTTCAGTACGATCAAATGATCAACGCCGACGTCCTGGAGCGCCTGGAAGAAAGCCTGGAGCAGCGACTGGCGGGGATTCAGCGTGACTACGATGCCGACCGCGAAAACGTGCGTGCCCGGATCGGGGCGGAACTCGAGCAGTTGCGCCACGCCACCGACAACGAGCTCGGTCAGGTGAACGCGCGCGCGATGGGCGAGAGCCTGAAGCGGCGTGATGAACTCGAAGCGATTCGCGCGGATCTCGAGAGCGTTCAGCGTCTCCAACTGCTCAACGAAGGACGCTATCGCGAGCTTCAGGAGCGCATGGGGAACGTCTTCCGAGCCGGCATGGGCGCGGAAGCGGTTCGCGACATCGTGACGAAGGTCGACCTCAATGACCTTGCCGAGGAGTTGCGCGCCGAGGTGCGCGGCTCGTCGGTTTCTGGCCAGCGGCGCAAGAAGGCGACGAAGCGCCTCCGCGTCGTCGAGGCATTTCGCAAGAGCGGCAACAAGCCGGAGTGGATGATTCTCACCGTTCTACCGGTGCTGCCGCCGGACCTGCGACCGATGGTTCAACTGGACGGCGGCCGCTTCGCGACCTCCGACCTGAACGACCTGTATCGACGGGTCATTAATCGGAATAACCGCTTGAAGCGACTCCTCGAGTTGGGGGCGCCGGAGATCATCGTCCGCAACGAAAAGCGGATGCTCCAGGAAGCCGTCGACTCGCTGATCGACAACGGCCGACGCGGCCGGGCAGTCTCCGGGTCGAGCAATCACAAGTTGAAGTCGCTGAGCGACATGCTCAAAGGCAAGCAGGGGCGCTTCCGTCAGAATCTCCTGGGTAAGCGCGTGGACTATTCCGGTCGTTCGGTCATCATCGTTGGCCCCAACTTAAAGCTGCACCAATGTGGTCTGCCGAAGATCATGGCGGTCGAGCTGTTCAAGCCGTTCGTCATGCGCAAGCTCGTCGAGCGCGGTTTCGCCCACAACATCAAGAGCGCCAAGCGAATCGTCGAGCGCATGCGGCCCGAGGTTTGGGATGTTCTCGAAGAGGTGATCAAGGACCATCCAGTCCTTTTGAACCGCGCGCCAACGCTGCACCGACTCGGAATTCAAGCGTTCCAGCCAATCCTGATCGAGGGCAAGGCCATTCGAATCCACCCGCTCGTTTGCTCGGCGTTTGGCGCCGACTTCGACGGCGACCAGATGGCGGTACACGTTCCGCTCTCGGTCGCGGCGCGGCGTGAGGCCAACGAGTTGATGCTCGCCAGCCGGAACCTGTTACTGCCGTCCAGCGGTGAGCCGACCGTTGCCCCGACTCTCGACATGGTGCTCGGCTGTTATTACATGACGATCATTCGCACGGGCGCGCGCGGAGAGGGAAAGGTCTTCGCCAACGCCGAGGACGCGATTCTCGCTTACAACCTGCGGGCCGTGGATCTCCACTCTCAGGTAAAGCTGTACCGGAATAACCCGACGACCGGCGAGCGGGAACTTGTCGACACCAGTATCGGTCGGATCATCTTCAACGAGCAATTACCGGAGGGCATGCAATACCTTCCCGAGACCAACGACATCTGCGACCGGAAGCGGCTCCGCTTGATCGTTGGAATCTGCTACCGGATGTTCGGCTCCGAGCGCACCGCCGAGGTGGTGGACAAAATCAAGCGGGTCGGCTTCGACTTCGCGATGAAGTCGGGCATCACGATCGCAATTGCCGATCTGAAAGTACCGGAAGTTCGCGCCCAACTGTTGAGCGACGCGGATTCTCGGGTAGCCGAGGTCGATAAGCAGTACCGGCGCGGCCTGATTACCGATGACGAGCGCTACGACCAGACCGTTGAGATCTGGAACGATACGACGGAGAAGGTGACCAAGGCGGTTGGCGAGGCGCTCGATCGCTTCGGCCCGGTTTACATGATGACGACGTCGGGGGCCAAAGGTAATATTCAACAGTTGCGCCAGATGGCCGGCATGCGCGGACTGATGGCCGCGCCATCAGGACGTATCATCGACCTGCCGATTCGCTCTAACTTCCGCGAAGGGCTAACCGTGTTGGAGTACTTCATCTCCACCCACGGCGCCCGCAAGGGTCTTGCGGACACGGCGATTCGAACCGCCGACTCGGGTTACCTGACCCGCCGCCTGATCGACGTCTCCCAGGACGTCATCGTTCAGGAGGAGGACTGCGGCACGACCGCCGGAGTCTGGCTGCAGGAACGGACCGGTGGCGCGGTGGTTCAACCGATGCACGACCGAATCATCGGGCGAATAGCGGCAGGTCCGGTCGTTGACCCGGCAACCGGGGAGATTATCGTCGATCGCAACGAGATGATCACCGAGGAGCGGGCCGACGAACTCCTGTCGCGCGGCGTCACCCGGGTTCACGTGCGCTCGCCTTTGCAGTGCCAGGCAGTGCACGGCCTCTGCCAGTTCTGCTACGGACGCAGCCCGGCTCGTGGCGATTTGGTAGAAATCGGCGAAGCCGTCGGAATTATCGCGGCTCAGTCCATCGGCGAACCAGGAACGCAGCTCACCATGCGGACGTTCCACACCGGTGGTATCGCGGGCCTGGACATTACCAGCGGTCTCCCGCGGGTCGAAGAACTCTTCGAAGCGCGGGTTCCGAAGGGCCAGGCCGTGGTCAGCGAGTTGGACGGCGTGGTGGCGGTCAACCGGAACGAAGAGATTCGGCGGATCAAGGTTTCGGCAACCGAGACCTACCACGACGAACAGCCAATTCCACCGGATGCTAGCGTGCTCGTCACGTCCGGTCAGCACGTCAACATCGACGACGCCCTGCTAAGCGTCGCCGGGCAAAACATCATGGGGCGCTTCAGTGGGACGATCAGCATTGAGGGCGACCGGATCGTCATCGCGTACGAAGAGCGCGACGAGCGCGAATACCTGGTTCCGCCGGCGGCCCAGATTCGGGTCGAGAACGGTCAGTGGGTGAACGCGGGCGACCTCCTCACCGAGGGCGCGGCAAACCCACAGGACATCCTGCGGATCATGGGACGCGAGGCGGTACAACTGTACCTCGTCGACGAGGTGCAAAAAGTCTACCGGTCTCAGGGCGTCACAATCAACGACAAGCACATCGAGATCATTGTTCGACAGATGCTCCGAAAGGTCCGGATCGAAAACCCGGGCGATACCGAGCAATTGCCGGGCGAACTGATCGACCGATTCGCATTCGAGGAACTCAATGCTCGGGTGCTTGCCGAGGGTGGTGAGCCCGCGACCGCGCAGACGGTACTGCTCGGCGTAACCAAGGCGTCGCTGAACACCGACAGCTTCCTCGCGGCAGCGTCGTTCCAGGAGACGACGCGCGTTCTCACTCAGGCGGCGATCCAGGGCAGCAAGGACCACCTGGTCGGCCTGAAGGAAAACGTCATCATCGGCAAGCTGATTCCCGCCGGCACCGGCGCTCTCGAGCGCCAAATGCTGGCCCAGCGCGCCCAGAGGTTCGTTCTTGGCGAGGAACCAGCCGCCGAACCGGCGGTGGTGGAACTAGTCAACGGCGACCTGACCCCGAAGTCGCTGATCGAGGAGCCCAGCGTTGACGAGGACTCCGAGGTCTGATATAATCGTAAACTAGAATCCGTGTGTGTTCGATTTAGGTAGCTGCTTACGATGGCGCGCCCGGAACCGGGCGCGCCATCTGGTGTCTACCATCGAAGATCCACGTGGCGCTCGTGGTGTTCGGAAGAGTTGGAACACCAAATTTAGACGGAGGAGAGAGCTTGCCGACGATCAATCAGTTGGTCCGCAAGGGCCGCAAAAAGGTTACGAAAAAGACGGCCGCTCCGGCGTTGCGCTTCACCTTCAATTCGCTGGAGAACAAGATGACCCGGACCCCAGGCGCTCCCTTCAAGCGCGGGGTCTGCACTCAGGTTCGAACGATGACGCCGAAGAAGCCGAATTCGGCGCTTCGGAAGATCGCCCGGGTTCGCTTGACCAATCAAATGGAAGTGACCGCGTACATTCCGGGCGAGGGCCACAATCTGCAGGAGCACTCGGTGGTGCTCATTCGCGGTGGCCGCGTGAAGGACTTGCCAGGGGTGCGCTACCACATCGTTCGGGGAGCGCTGGATACCGCGGGTGTCAACAACCGTCGCCAGGGTCGCTCGAAGTACGGCGCTAAGGCCCCGAAGGCCGGAGCTGCCGCGGCGAAGCCGGGCGCGAAGAAGTAGGGTAGAACATGCCACGACGAGCACGGGTAGTGCGGCGGATGTCGCCACCAGACGCGCGGTTTAGCAACGTCACAGTCTCGAAGTTCGTTAACCGCCTGATGAAGGACGGGAAAAAGGCGACCGCCGAGCGAATCCTGTACCAAGCCATGGACCTTATCGAGAGTCGCGAACAGCGTAGCTCGCTTGAAGTTTTCGAACTGGCCATGCGTAACGCGACCCCGCTCCTCGAGGTTAAGCCTCGCCGGGTAGGCGGCGCGACCTATCAGGTGCCGGTAGAAATTCGCGGGGAGCGTCGCACCGCCCTGGCGATGCGCTGGCTTATCGACGCGGCGCGTAAACGCGCTGGCCGGTCGATGGCTGAGAAGCTGGCCGGGGAGTTGCTCGACACTGCTCATGGGACTGGCACAACGATCAAGCGGCGAGATGACACCCACCGGATGGCCGAGGCAAACCGGGCGTTTGCGCACTATCGGTGGTAGGAACCATCAACTGTCGAAGTGGATCGAACGGCTAGTGAGGACCGGAACGTGCCGCGACCGGTCGTACGAATCCGAGAGCACGTGGTTGTCGTGCACTCCCACTTTCCTTGATGAGCTGCTGTCCGGACGCCTTATTAGCTGGAGACATGGATGCCTAGACAAGTAGCACTTGAAAAGATCCGCAACATCGGAATCATCGCCCACATCGACGCGGGCAAAACGACGACGACCGAGCGGGTTCTGTACTATACCGGTTTGATTCACCAGATGGGCGAGGTGCACGAGGGCACCGCGGTGATGGACTGGATGGAACAGGAACGCGAGCGCGGAATCACGATTACCGCCGCCGCCACCACCTGTTCCTGGGCCGATCATCGAGTCAACATTATCGACACGCCCGGTCACGTGGACTTTACCGTTGAGGTCGAGCGAAGCTTGCGCGTCCTCGACGGCGGAGTCGTCGTCTTCGACGCGGTTGCGGGCGTCGAACCCCAATCGGAGACGGTCTGGCGCCAGGCTGACCGCTACAACGTGCCCCGAATTTGCTTCATCAACAAGATGGACCGAACCGGTGCCGGGTTCTGGCGGACCGTCGAAATGATCAAAGAGCGGCTCGGTGCGAACCCGGCGCCGATCCAACTGCCCATCGGTCAAGAAGCAACCTTCCAAGGTGTGATCGACCTGATTCGCATGCAGGCGCTCTATTACACTGACGTTCTTGGCGCGACCCCGACGGTGACCGCCATTCCTGACGAACTGCGCGCCCAGGCGGAAGAGAACCGCCACAAGCTGGTCGAGCAAGTCGCCGAGACAAACGACGAGTTGATGATCAAATACCTCGAAGGCGAAGAGCTGACCGAGGACGAGATCATCTCCGGTCTTCGAGCCGCGACAATTACTGGCCGCCTCGTGCCGGTTCTTTGCGGTACGGCTCTGAAGAACAAGGGCATTCAACCGATGCTCGACGCGGTCATCCAGCTTTTGCCGTCACCGCTGGACATTCCCCCGATGAAGGGAACCGATCCGAAAACCGACGAAACGGCCGTTCGCGGCACCAGTGACAGCGAGCCATTTTCTGCGCTGGCCTTCAAGATCGTGGCTGACCCATTCGTGGGGCGCCTCGCTTACATGCGGGTGTACTCCGGTTCGTTGAACGCGGGTTCGTACGTCATGAACTCGTCGAAGAACCAGCGCGAGCGCGTCGGACGTCTTCTTCGGATGCACGCCAACAAGCGCGAGGAAATCGACGCGGTTTACGCGGGCGACATCGCCGCGGTGGTGGGTCTCAAGAACACCTTCACTGGTGACACCCTGTGTGACGTGGATAAGCCGATTATCCTGGAGTCGATGCGATTCCCGGAGCCGGTGATCTCCCTAGCACTTGAGCCCAAAACGAAGGCTGATCAGGACAAAATGGCGATGGCGCTTGTCCGGCTGGCCGAGGAAGATCCTACCTTCCGGGTTCGTACCGATCAGGAGAGCGGCCAAACGATCATCTCGGGTATGGGTGAGCTTCACCTGGAAGTCATCGTCGACCGGATGCTCCGTGAGTTCCGCGTCGAGGCGAACGTCGGTAACCCGCAAGTCGCCTATCGCGAGACGATCACCACGGCGGTCGACGCCGAGGGCCGCTTCATTCGCCAGTCCGGCGGGCGCGGTCAGTTTGGTCACTGTTATCTGAAGCTCGAGCCTCTAGGACCAAGCGGTGGCTTTGAGTTCGTCAACCAGGTCACTGGTGGTTCGATCCCGAAGGAATATATTCCGGCGATCGAAGAAGGCGCCCGTGAGGCCATGGAATACGGCGTCGTCGCCGGATACCCGATGGTGGGCATTCGGGTCATCGTCTACGATGGTTCGTACCACGCCGTCGACTCCTCGGAAATGGCGTTCAAAATCGCCGGCTCCATGGGCTTCAAAGAAGGCGCGCGCAAGGCCAAGCCGGTCTTGCTCGAGCCGATCATGCGCGTCGAAGTAACCGTTCCAGACGATTTCATGGGCGAAGTGCTCGGCGACCTCAGCTCACGTCGTGGCCATATCTCGGGCATGGAAGCCCGAGGCAACAGTCAGGTCGTACGGGGCTTGGTCCCGCTAGCCAACATGTTTGGCTACGCCACGGACCTCCGTTCGAAGACCCAGGGCCGCGCGAGCTTTTCGATGGAGTTCTCGCACTACGAAGAGGCTCCGCAATCGGTCGTCGAGACAGTGACCGCCAAAGTACGCGCCTAAAGGCGCGGGTGGTACACTGTTAGGTAGCGGACACGTTGTCTGGAACAGCCCTCCCGCGTGGAGGGCTGTTCCAGGTTTTGGAAACGGAGAGGGCTAAGAAAGAGAGATGGCGAAGAAGCGATTTGAGCGGACGAAACCGCACCTGAACGTTGGGACGATTGGTCACATTGACCACGGCAAGACGTCCCTCACCGCGGCGATTACCAAAGTGCTGGCGCTCAAAGGCGAAGCGGAGTACCGCGCCTTTGATTCGATCGACAACGCTCCCGAGGAGCGCGCGCGCGGCATCACCATTGCCATCGCCCACGTCGAATACGAAACCGATCATCGGCACTATGCCCACGTCGACTGCCCCGGCCACGCCGACTACATCAAGAATATGATCACCGGTGCCGCCC
>Ga0080006_1154638_pt1 | contig 68941 bp, 82 predicted proteins | sample RS3BMetagenome_FD_69209 | JGI IMG/M metagenome (GOLD analysis project Ga0080006, IMG submission 69209) | Ferric oxide microbial mat and aquatic microbial communities from Rainbow Spring, Yellowstone National Park, USA - RS3B (SPADES... ... | reverse complement strand
CAACAGTTGCTTCTCAAGCTGTTGATTAAAAGATATCTTTAAAGAGCAAAAGGCATAGTTCTTTTTGAGAGTTTTAAAGGATAATCTATACGTTAAGGATTATCTTGCTGAACTTACTAAAACCACCCATAGTTAATAGGCCGCTGCAAATAGGGATTATACTTGTAATACAACATATGAGGCGAGATAAACCCTATGGGTTTATACAACTTTGGAAGGCAGGTGCACCTAATATGCGGAACACAACAATATTTGAGTGAAATACAGCATAACCCTCCAATTAAGCTACAATAATTTTCTATGAGTCAAAATGAGCCATTACAGCAAGGAACTACGATCGGAAGAGGTCGTGATATCGTAGGAATACAGCGCGACAAAGTTTTTCAGATCATTGAGGACGGAAAAGAAGTCATCCAAAGAGCAAAAGCTCAGTCAAAATTACCAGACGTTATCCAAGGTCCCACGGCAGCTATATTAATTGCAATAGCAGGATATCACGGACCACTATCGGAAACCCAATGGCGCGAACTCGCTGGCATAGTTGGAGGCCTTATGGCTAATCCCAACTACCCTGATCTTGCAGCTCTAAGAAACCTAATCAGTTATGAGCATTTTAACATGGTTATCAAAAATCCAGGCTATGCTGGCTTCATTACTAGGCTAGCCGATGGACGTTGGATCTGCGAATTCAACAGAGAAGCGTACTTCGCTGAGCGAACTCGAACACAAACATCCTAGGATAACAGCATGCTTGGTATCTCTTCTGTTGTCTCGGCAACAGAAATGCCAGCTTCTCTAAATGCTTTTTCTTTTGATTGGGCTGTTCCTCGGTTCCCTGATATTATAGCTCCAGCATGCCCCATTCTTTTACCCTCTGGAGCTGTTCTACCCGAAATAAATGCAACCACTTTTAGTCGGCTACCCTTGGCTAAATACTCGGCAACAGCTTCTTCGTCACTTCCACCTATTTCGCCTATTATTACCAATCTATTGGTCTGAGGATCCTCTTCGAACATTTTTACAACATCTAAAAAGCTAAGCCCCAATATTGGATCACCACCGATACCTATACATGTACTTTGGCCAAGACCAGCATTACTGAGCAAGTTTACTACCTCATAAGACAACGTACCTGAGCGCGATACAACCCCCACATCACCTTGACTGACAATATTTGCAGGAATTATACCAATCTTGCCCACGCCTGGAGTGATCAGACCGGGACAGTTTGGCCCAACCAATTTAGCATTGTTGTATCTTTTAAGAAATTGCTTTACCTTGATCATATCTTGAATAGGGATGCCTTCTGTGATGCACACTATAAGCTCAATCCCTGCAGCTGCAGCTTCCATTATTGCATCCGCCGCATACGCGGCTGGTACAAAGATTCCAGTAGCATTAGCACCAGTTTCTTTCACAGCTTGCTCAACTGTATCAAATATCGGCACGTCGAGAAACGTGGTACCGCCTTTGCCAGGCCTTACTCCGCCAACAACCTTGGTCCCCATTGCTTGCATAGCTTTCGTATGAAATGACCCTTCTCGACCAGTTATTCCTTGGACAATGACCCTTGTGCTTTCGTTTAGAAGAATGCTCATATCTAAGCTCTCCTAGCTAACTCTACAACTTGCTTTGCTGCTTCTATAGGACTTTCTGATGGCACTATCCCATTCTGTTCAAGAATCGCACGCCCTTGTTCAGCGTTAGTGCCAGTTAACCTCACAACTATCGGAACCGATAAATTTAGTTCACGCGTACTTTCCACCAGTCCTCTGGCAACCTCATCACACCTTGTAATACCGCCAAAGACGTTAATCAAAATCGCCTTGATTGATGGGTTCATAGTAATAAGTTGTAGCGCGTTTTTGACGACTTCAGCCCTTGCACCTCCGCCAATGTCGCAAAAATTAGCAGGTTCTCCCCCATACCTTTTAACCAAGTCAAGCGTACCCATACACAGTCCGGCTCCATTGCCAATTATTCCTATATACCCATTTAGTGATACGTATGTAAGCCCTCGCTTTTTTGCCTCAACCTCCAGAGGATCTGTATAGAAAAGTTGCTCATATTCTTTTGTCCAAGGCTGCCTATAAATGGCATTATCATCTATTTCCACCTTGGCATCACCTGCGATAACTTCTCCAGCAGAAGTTATTACAAGCGGATTTATTTCAGCTATTACAGCGTCAAGCCCTGTAAGCACACTATATAGTGCCTTTAGCACACTGACTAACTGTGACACATGCTGTCCCAGCTGTGCGGAAAAGATTAAGTTTCTTAATTCAAAATCATGCGGACCAGCAAAGGGATCTGGCCTAAGTATAAATATAGCCTCAGGTTTTGTCCGTGCAACTTCCTCGATATCAATTCCGCCTTCACTTGAAAGCATAATTACATTGCAACGATTGTCCCTATCTACCGTGCAACTGACATAAACTTCCTTTGCAATGGTCAACGCCTTCTCGCAGTACACCACACTTGTTTTGAACCCGCCTATTTCAAGACCTAATATCTTAGATGCCGCCTGGTAAGCGTCTTCGGGTCTTTCAACTACTTTTACACCGCCAGCCTTACCACGACCACCTACCGGAACCTGAGCTTTTACGGCGATCCTTCCGAGTTGCTCACACGCTTTTGCAGCTTGTTCTGGGGTATACGCAAGCACACCTTCGGGAATTGGAATGCCTTGATTGTTCAAAACTTTTTTTGCTTGATACTCGAGTAACCGCATGTTTACCTCCGTTCAAAGTGGCATATTACCGTGTTTTCTTGGCCGTCTGTAGACCTTTTTGGTCAAGTTTACCTTAAGAGCTCTTATCAACGTTGCGCGAGTGAACTTAGGTTCTATTACGTCATCTATATACCCTCTTTCTGCTGCTATGTACGGGTTTGCAAACTTTTCTAAGTATTCGTTGACTAGCTGTTTTCTTTTGCCTAAGGGATCATTTGACTCCGCAATTTCACGCCTGAATATAACCTCTACAGCGGCTTCAGGACCCATGACGGCAACCTCCGCAGTAGGCCAAGCTAAATTCATATCGGCTCCTAGGTGCTTTGAACTCATAACCACATAAGCTCCACCATAAGCCTTTCGCAAAATTACAGTGAGCTTTGGTACTGTGGCTTCAGAGTAGGCATAAAGCAGCTTAGCGCCATGCTTAATTATCCCGCCATGTTCTTGTGCGGTACCCGGCAAGAATCCAGGAACATCGACAAAAGTAATAATTGGTATATTAAACGAATCGCAAAAACGAACAAAGCGTGCACCCTTAACTGATGCATTTATATCCAGAGACCCAGCAAGATACTTGGGCTGATTTGCAACTATGCCAACTGTATGTCCCGCAAGCCTGGCAAACCCTGTAACAAGATTCATTGCAAAAAATTGCTGTACTTCTAAAAACCTTCCTTCGTCAACTACCATATGTATCACGTCTTTTACGTCATACGGAAGATTTGGCGAATCAGGAATAATATTTTGTAAAGCAGTTTCAGCTCTATCTTCAGGGTCGTTAGTAGCAACATATGGCGGATTCTCTTGATTATTTGATGGCAAGTAAGACAAGAGCTCCTTTAGCTGGTGAAATGACTCTTCTTCAGATTGCGCCAAAAAATGTGCAACTCCAGTTTTCACATTGTGCACCTCGGCGCCGCCAAGCTCATCAAAAGTTACTCGCTCGCCGGTCGTAACCCGAATAACATCAGGTCCGGTGATAAACATATATCCAACACCGTGCACCATAAAAATAAAATCTGTGATTGCGGGCGAATAGACAGCACCTCCAGTGCATGGACCAAGAATCATCGAAATCTGAGGTATAACTCCGCTGGCTTCGACATTTCGGTGGAATATATTTCCATACCCTGCAAGCGAGGCCACACCTTCTTGAATTCTAGCGCCACCCGAGTCATTAATTCCAATTATCGGAATACCACAGCGCAAAGCAATATCCATTAGCTTGGTTACCTTTTCAGCAAAGACTTCTCCAACCGAGCCTCCAAATACTGTAGCATCGTGCGAAAAGATTGCCACATCTCGACCCTGGATTTTCGCTAAACCGGTGACAACACCATCACCCGGAATCTTCCTTTGATCCATCCCAAAGTTGGTACTTCTATGTACAGCAAACGTATCAAGTTCAAGGAAACTATTTTTGTCCACGAGCAACTCTATTCGTTCACGGGCTGTCAACTTGCCCTTGGCATGCTGCTTTTGAATAGCTTCTGGGTTATTGTAAGCAGCAACGTATTTGCGCTGCCGCAGCAGATTAATACGCATTTCGGTCGTCGACGGCCTTGATATTATAGGCTCAGATTCTTGCTCCATCACTGTACCTTTGGCCGATACTCACCGAAAACCCGTCTAAGAGTGTTACATACCTCACCAATTGACGTATAAACAGCAAGACAGTCTTTTATATACGGTAGCAAATTGTCATTACTATGCGCAGCCTGCTCTAGCCTTTTAAGATTTGCTTCTACCGCCGAATTGTCACGTTCAGCACGCACCTTTTTAAGAAACTCGATCTGCTCCCTGGCCAATTGCTCGGGAATTTGCATAACTGGCACTTTAACGGGTTCCTCATTGACAAACTTGTTAACACCAACAATAATCCGTTCGCAAGACTCAATACGCTTTTGGAACCTGTATGCGCTTTCGTGTATTCTTTGCTGCATGTAGCCTTGCTCGATTGCCTCTACTGCGCCACCCATTTTTTCAATTTCGTCTAAAATCTCGTTAGCTAGTCCCAGCAGAGTCGAGGTCATGTACTCCACATAATAAGAACCCCCAAGAGGGTCAGCAACCCGTGCAACACCCGTTTCGTAAGCTATTATCTGCTGCGTCCGTAAAGCTAGCTCGGCAGACTCCTCAGATGGTAACCCCAACGCTTCATCATAGGCATTTGTATGCAGGGATTGCGTACCGCCTAAAACAGCCGAAAGAGCTTCAAGTGCGGTTCTAACTACGTTATTTAGTGGCTGCTGCGCAGTCAGGGTAACACCGCCTGTTTGCGTATGGAAGCGAAGCATCATTGACCTAGGATCCTTGGCCCCAAAACGCTCCTTCATTATATTTGCCCAAAGGATTCTTGCCGCCCTAAATTTTGCAATTTCTTCAAAAAAATCTTGATGTGCAGCAAAAAAGAAAGAAAGCCTTGGCGCAAAGTCATCAACTTTTAGTCCTGCATCAATAGCAGCTTGCACATAAGCAATGGCATTGGCAAGAGTAAAGGCAATTTCTTCCGCAGCCGTAGCACCAGCTTCTCTTATGTGGTATCCCGATATCGATATGGTATTCCAATTAGGTATATGGTCCTTGCAATAGGCGAACAAGTCCGTTACCAACCGCATAGAAGGTCTTGGCGGGAATATGTATGTACCTCTAGCTGCATACTCCTTCAGAATGTCGTTTTGAACCGTACCTTTAAGCTTACTCGCTGGAACTCCCTGCTTTTCTGCAACAAGCTCGTAAAGTAATAAAAGCATGCTTGCCGTAGCGTTAATCGTCATAGAGGTCGAAACCTGATCAAGAGGAATGCCATCTAGAAGTATTTCCATATCTGCAAGCGTATCAATAGCTACTCCAACTTTACCAACCTCACCCTCTGCCATTGGGTCGTCCGAGTCATACCCTATCTGCGTAGGCAAATCGAAAGCAATGGAAAGGCCGGTTTGGCCTTTGGACAGCAAATATTTGTATCTCTTGTTTGACTCTCGCGCTGTGCCAAATCCAGCATACTGCCGCATGGTCCACAGCTTGCCGCGGTACATATCGGGATATATACCCCTGCCGTATGGGTATTCACCGGGCAATCCCCAGAGCTCTGAGGGCAAGTCAGCTTCTGTATATACCTGTTTTATAGGTATGCCAGAGTCGTTTATCTCTTCTGCCTCATTGTACATATTCAACCAGTTCGGTCAAAACTCCAAACAGCGACTTAGGGTGAATAAAACCTGCTAGCGTACCATTCACCCCAACGCGCGGATGCTCATCAAGTACTTGCGCACCGCTTTCTCTTGCCGCAGCTAGAGCTGCTTGGATGTTTTCGACTTCAAACGCTATATGATGCAGCCCAGGACCACGGCGATCTAGAAATTTCTTAACGCTTGAATCTTCCGATATGGGGGAAAATAGCTCTATACGTGTATCACCAACATTAAAAATTGCAGCTTCAATCTTCTCGGATTCCACAATCTCTCGATGCTGGACTTTGACACCTAGTACACCTTCAAAGCATGATATCGCGTTATCAAGATCATCTACAGCTATACCAATATGATCCAGCTTTTTTAGCATTTGTCTTGACCTCAAAATGATATTTTCAAGTTTATCAAAATACCAGCATTTAGTCATAGGTGTACCAGCCTCGTTTTGTTTTTCTGCCAAGTTCTCCTGCCTTGACTTTAGCCTCTAATTCTGGAGTAGGCTTAAACCGAGGATCTCCTGTCTTTTCATACATATAAAGCCGCGCTTTATATGTAACATCTAGGCCGGTCAAATCACCAAGTCTAAAAGGTCCCATCGGCCAGTGAAGCCCTTTTTCTACCGCGATGTCAATATCTTTATAATCTGCAACTCCCATATGGTAAAGCATATATGCTTCTTGTGTTGCAGCATGCAGTATACGATTGACTATAAATCCGTCAATTTCTTTCTGGAGTACCACTGGCACTTTGCCTGCTCTTTCTACCACCTTTCTTGCAATCTCTATTGTTTGGTCACTTGTTTTGGGTCCTTTGACTATTTCGCAAAGCTCCATTACTAGTACAGGATGGAAAAAGTGCATGTTACAGCATTTTTCAGGTCTACTAGTTGAGTCATAGAGCATAGAAATAACAATTGTGGAAGAATTGGTTGCAAGAATTGTCTCTGGCGGACACAGCTTATCGACTTGAGCAAAAACCTTGCGCTTTGTTTCAAGATCTTCTATAACTGCTTCAATTACCAGCTCAGCTTGCTTACACGCATCTTCAAGATCTTTTGTATATTCGACATTTTTTATCGCTTGTTCAAAGGCCTCTTGTGAAAGGGTTCCCTTTTCAACTCTACGTTTTAAAAGATCATAATTTTGCTGCCTTGCCTTGTCCAGCTGTGTACCTTCAATGTCATAAAGCTTTACGCTGAACCCATAAAGCCCAAACTGCTGGGCAATTTGTGAGCCCATAGTGCCTGCACCAATAACAGCAATGCTTGTTATCTCGTCACCTGTCACTTCTACCACCTCGCTTACCTAACATCTACCCAGAATACTTTACATTAAATGAAAAGAGAGGTTGCTCGTCTTCGGAAAACAAATAAAGACAGTGAATCTTGCCAACATATGCCAAAACACTTGTGCCAAAATATGTTGGCAGAACATTAAATTCAAATGCATATTACATAGGCCGCATGCCAAAGCAGCCAAAGGCATCGGGTAGCTGCCAAGTATATTGTTTTTATTGTTCGTCGGGAAAAATTAGCGGAAGCCTTGCTACGCATTCCACCATTTCCCTTGCTGCCTTTTGATACCTAATGATAGTAGGAAGATCACCACGTAGCTTTAGCTTACCTTGCATCATACCCCTTGTTGGATCTAATTCCTTTTTCATCACCTGCTTCCAGCGACTGTATGGCGCAGAAATTACAAAATCGCATTTAGAGGCTTCTTCTGGGCTAACAAGTTTCACTTCTCGGGCTTGCCCATCAAAAAGATCCAAATACATAGCTTTGCTCTCGGGAAAGTTCTTATCTGGTTCGGCTTCGGCTATTAAAGCTACTGTCCATTTCCACCCCTTACCTGCTTGTCTGTATGCTTCGCTGTTGTTTATTTCGTCTTTATAGGCTTGCGCAAATTCATCTGTAAACGCCATAATAGCCATGGCTGTCCTCCTTGACATTCAAAAACACATAAATCATATATCTGCTTCAATTATGGTGTGAGATTAGACATCAGTCAAGAAGCAAGCTAACTTATGAGATGGAGAAGGTTAACAAAGCACTCTATCGCGAACGCCGGCTTAGCAGCTGTTCAACATTACCCGCTTTCCAAGCCAATATGGCCAATGACCAAGTAAGGATAAACATGCCGACTATTATAAAGCCCATTGTAGAAAACGGTAGATTTTCAATAAAGCTTGCAACAGCTCCGGTTGCGCCTACCTCGCTTAAAGCAACTTGAACTATCTCTACGGTACCAACAAACAAAGCTATAAAGATGGATAGACCTGTCATAACAATGTTATAAAACAGTTTCCGTGCAGCCGAGGAAAACGCCCATTTGTATGCATGCAGCATAAAAACACCATCAGCAGTATCCATTAGTGACATACCCGCCGCAAACAATACTGGCAAGACTATAACGTCATACACTGGAACCCTAGATGAACTTGCCACCCCAGCTGATATTGCGAGCAACGCTACCTCCGAAGCAGTATCAAAGCCAAGGCCAAATAAAACGCCTATCGGGTACATATTCCATGACTCAGATATCATGTTGAATAGCGGCTTAGCAAAGCGTGATATAAACCCTCTATTTGCGAGCTGGACATCCAGATCTTCGGACTTTACCTGTCCTTGCCTGTAACTCCTTGCAAAAGCTATCAATCCTAGTAGAACAAGTATGTTCATAAAAGATATGACGTATAAGAACGCACCGGAAATTAAGGTACCAAGAATATTACCAAGATGCTCTAGAGAAGGCACAGCTCGTGCCACTATCTTCGTAGCAACAGCAAGAGCAACTACCATAAGAAAAACTATGGTGGAATGGCCTAGCGAAAAGAAAAATCCTGTACCATACGGCCTTTTACCATCTCGCATAAGCTTACGAGTAGTGTTATCTATAGCAGCGATGTGATCAGCATCAAAGGCATGCCTTAGGCCAAGAGTGTACGCGAGCACCCCAAGGCCAAGCATAGCTGGCACATGAGGCGCCACCCCGAATATCAACCAGCCAAAACCTACTACATTTAGCAGTAGTATAGCTGCACCAAATCCAGACAGCCTAAATACGCTTGTGTTCATTCCACAATTCCTAAGCCCACATATAAAAACCTTTGCAAAAAGTAATGTTATCAGATGAGGCAAGTAAATGCAACCAATTTGCAAATAAGAATAGTCCTAATTGCGTATGTTCTTCGTTAGAAAGTCTATTATGAGCTTATTAACTGTAGCATAAGCCTCGATTTGTGGACAGTGACCAACCTTTTCAAGTATTACAACCTCAGTTTGTGGTATATGTTCTTTAATTATTTGTGCACCTTCAACAGATAAGACACGATCCGAATCTCCCCATATTACCATTACGGGGCATTGAATTTTGTGGTACCACAAGTCCATCCTAAACTCGGGTTTAATGCCTTTTAAATTTAACCCTGCACGCAGCATACTATTAAAAGCTCGCTTAAAGCGATCATCTGTGGCATAGAGCATAATATGATCTATTTCTTCTTCTATGTTGCTCGGATCAGCGAAAACAGTCCTAAGTGCATTCTCAACAAGTTTTCTGGTGACTTTTGGTTCAAAATACTGGCCTAGCCTAGTTGACATAAATCTAAAAGGGAAATATACATCGCTTGTAGCTCCAGCGGGAGATAACATTATCAGACTTTCTACACGATCAGGGTGCCTTGCAGATATATGAAATCCGAGATGGCCTCCAAGTGAATTCCCAACAATAGAATATTTGGAATACCCAAAGTAATCTATCAGTTCTTGGAAAAATATGTCAAATGAAGCAATATCCGGAAAATTGCGAAAGTCGCTAAAGCCAAAGCCAGGTATATCAAAAGCTAAAGTCCTGTAGCCTGCCTGGGCAATAGGCAATAGGTTTTTACGCCAGGCAAAAAGTGAATGTCCAATTCCATGAATTAAAACTACCGCTGGCCCCTCACCATATTCGACATATGCTACTTTCGTACCACCTATGTTGCAATAACGACGCCTCAGTGTACTAGATAGGGTCATTAAGCTGGCCTCTATGTATGCTGCTGCAACACGCCATGTGACTCTGCTATTCAAAAAACTAAATAAGCACTATCTAAACTACTTTAACGTCCACACAGCTTTGGCAAGATCGTAAAACATTCTTAGCCCTGCTTCCTTTCGGAACATCCTAATAATACGTTTTTGCTTTTCTTTTTTACTAATGCCATCTACGCGGAAAAATTCGTCTAACGCTCTGTCGAGCAGCTTGGGGTATTTAGTTAAATACTTTGGATTATTTTCAATAAGGGGAACCGCCCCATCATACTTTTTCATATCGGAAAATATAAAGCTTTGCTCAAGCATCTGCCTGTAAGCAAACAAAGTCTGTGCGGAAAAATCACCTATCTGTTTAGCCTTTATAACCGTCTGCCCTGCCATCAGGCCGCTTGCCATTGCTAGATTGCTACCTTCGCGATGCACAGGATTGGACAGCATGGCAGCATCACCACACACTAAATACCCATCCCCATAGACCTTTGGGATTGCGCGATAGCCACCCTCAGGGATCATCTTTGCAAGGTATTCCACAGTTTTGGCCCCATCTATTAATGGTTTTATAGCAGGATGATTTTTAAAGTATTCAAGTAGCTCATTAGGCGTAACTCTACGTTCTACATAGTCTTTAATAAGAACACCGCCGCCTACCGAAAGAGTATCCGTATTAGTGTAGATAAACATAAATCCTGCCATGCCCATGGTTGCCTCCCCAAAGCATTCAATTGTCGCACCTTCGCCTGGTTCGCAGTTAAATCTAGACTCTATTACTCCAGGATCAAGCTGCATGATTTCTTTAACTGCGATAGCTGCTTGATCTGCTTTAATTGGAGGCCTTAGGTTATGCTTTTCCATGAGCTTAGCATTTAAGCCAACACCCTCGCAAATCACTACTACATCAGCGTAAAGATCGCCTTCTCTACCTGTTCTTACCCCAATGCACTTTCCATCTTTGAAAATCAGTTCTTCTGCCATCGTTTCATAGATAATAAAGGCACCTGCTTGCTCGGTAATTCTTGCAAACCAATCATCGAACTTAGCTCTTAAAACCGAAAAGCTGTGTGGATCTGTACGGTTGCGAAAGTTTTTATATCCAAGCAATCTAATGGCTGAATCCTTAGTTAAAAGCCATCGCTGTTCTTCTATAATCGGTCGCTCTAAAGGCGCTTGCCGCCAAAGATCACCTACAATTTCTTCTAGATTGTGCCTGTAAAGAATACCTCCCATTACATTTTTAGCCCCAGCTCTGGCTCCCCTTTCAAGCACAACAACCTGAAGTCCAGCCTTGGCCATCGTGTATGCAGCAGCGCATCCTGCCGGTCCAGCGCCTACTACGATCGCATCAATTTTTTCACCATCCATATCTACTCACCAAAAATGCAAATGACCAACTAATAAAAAAAATACATAAATGAACCATGCATAAGTCGCTCAATTACAAAACCCCTGTTTATCCGAAACATCCGTTTAGTTTAACTCAACAAAACCCCAAAATGCAGTTGTCCGATAAAACTAGCACAACTTGCATAAAGCTAGACTAAAATTTTCCTTGATGTCAATTTATGCTTGCGTTTTCGCCGCATAAAAGCCGAAACCTGCATAGACAATGTACAAAATTGGTATAACTGGCGGAATAGCCTCGGGGAAATCGACTGTCGCGAAGATAATCCAGGAACAAGGTGAATGGGTGTTTGACGCAGATGCCGCAGCCAAAGATGCCTTGACCCCACATGCCCAGCCCTTTAAGGAAGTTGTAAACCATTTTGGCTCACGCATTCTCGAGCCGCATGGCACAATTAATAGAAAACTTCTTGCTGACATTGTGTTCTCGGATCCACGGGCAAGGCAGGAACTAGAAGAAATAGTGCACCCTTTTGTTTTTAGTCAAATGCATGAAATGGAAGAAAAAGCAAAACTGCAAGGCAGAAAGTTACTTTTTTATGAAATTCCGCTGTTAATCGAAATAGGCATGCAAAGCTATATGGATGCAGTAATAGTAGTGTGGGCGAGCCTGGAACAAAGAGTTCAGCGATTGATAGCGAATTTAGGTTACACAAGAGCCCAAGCTCTGGCACGCATTAACTCACAAATGCCGCTAGAACAGAAAAAGATTTTTGCTGACTTTATAATTGACAACAGTCAAAGCTTGACACACACACGAAAACAAACACTTGATGTGCTCAAAAAGATAAGAGAAAAGTTCAAATGACCAGCGTCAAACGTAACAAAACACGTCCTAACACAGATTTAAGGCTCTAAGCGCCATGCTTTTAGCCCAGGTTTAGAATTAAATAGACACTTTGCAAATTGAAATTAATCCCATAAGAAGTCTTATCCGGCTCTAACCATCCGAAGGCCATCGGGAACAAAAGCATTCGAATTACAAAATATCGACTCTAGACGACTCCTTTTAGTTTTAGCTCCGCAACAAAATCTGAATCATAACCAAGTGTCTGAAGAATCTTCTCAGTATGTTCACCATGATTTGGAGCCTTTGCCTGTAGCGCATTATCGCACAAAAATCCCATAAGCGGAAACTTGACCTTGGAGATTAAGGGACTGAAGAGTTCAAATTGGTCTAAATCCCTAACCTCTAGAACCGGCTCACAACATATATCATCGTATTCTCTTAGCATCTCAATCCACTCGCTCTGGGTTCTAGAAGAGAAAATATCCTCCATCCTACTAATCGCGTATGATAACTGTTCTCCTTCGGCGTATTGCAAAGGCTTTAGCTCAGGTACAGAAAGTACCTCACATAGCTGATGCCAAAATTTTTGCTCAATGGCTGCAACTGTTATATATCGGTCATCTTTACACCGATAAATTCTGTAGCACGGATACTTACCTGCCAAAAGCCAGTTGCCCCTTGGTAATTCTTCACCCAACGCTCTATAGGTCCCCAAGGGAATAACCAACCAACCCAAAAGTCCATGGGTTAATGATATGTCTAGAAAGTATCCACATTCGCTATATCTATGCTGCTTTAGCAAAGCTGCTACTATGCCAAACGCCGCCATATATCCACCGGCGCCCACATCAGCTAGCTGAAAACCAAGCTGCACGGGGCCGGACTCTGCAGTACCAGTCAAAGACAAAACACCCGAAAGGCCAACATAGTTAAGATCATGGCTTGCTTTTTTAGCGTATCGACCATTTTGTCCGTAACCTGTTATCGAAGCATATATAATCTTAGGATTAATTTTCGCTATGTCGTCGTATGCAATTCCTAGTCTTCTTGCCACACCAGGACGATAACTTTCCACAACCACATCTGCGTTTTTTACGAGCTGCATCAATATATTCCTTCCTTCAATATCCTTTAGGTTCAGACACATACTCAGCTTCCCAGCATTTAATGCTGAAAATGCGACACCCATACCATCTTGACCTAACGGAGGAAAAGTTCGCATATAATCGCCTTGCACTGGGTCCTCAATTTTTATGACTTCAGCTCCCAGGTCTGCTAGTATTTTAGTGCAGAATGCGCCAGGTAATAGCCTTGTCAAGTCAAGGACCTTAAGGCCAGACAATGCACCATTTAATGGTCCTTCATTATAAGTCATTCTTCATCAAGTGCGAGGTTCCTTGAGTGCATATGCAAAATATCATATAAACTCATTTCCTTAGTGCGTTCCAAAGCAGCCGTTCTTTTTTGGAATTGATTCATCGCAAATGTAGCAAATTCGTCCAAGCTCATCTCAAAAGGTGGCGACGATCCCATAGCATCGAACGTTTCATTAACAAGCGATAAAGCCAAAGGCATTAATAAATCTAACTGACTATCAATGGCTTTCCATACCACATCACCATTTTCTGCGCCTAACCGCGATAAAAGATATATGCCAAAGGCTATATGTCTTGCCTCATCTATTTTCACATATTGCACAATCTTACGCATTCCAGGCATGACATGCAAATTATCTATAACCCGGTAGTAGGAATAGTAGCCTGTTTCAGCTAAAACACCTTCAACTATTATGTTGTATGTTGCAACTGCTCTGGCTTGTGCTTCAGCTGAACGGTCATGCATCAAACGCCGCATTGCTCCCGGCAGCTCGTTATAAAAGATTTTCCTATAGCTGGGAGTAAATAGGTGCTCAAACTCTCGTTTTCCGACAACAAAATCAAGCCACCTCCTAAAAGCATCTACATGTTTTGCCTCCTCGAATAAAAAAGAGGCAAGGTATAGCTCCTCTTCAACCCTACCTTCGCTTGCTACAACATCGATTAGCGGCAGAAGGTCTAGCGCTACAGACTCCTCACCAGCCTGAAACATGCATGTAAGCCGCAAAAAGCTTCGCTTTTGCGCATCAGAAAAATTGCCCCAATCAAAGGCATCTTGGGTTAAATCAATCTCAGATGGATTCCAAACTCCAAGCCGCTTTGACTTTTCAAACAAGTACATCGGATAGCAGGAATAGTCAAGACCCGCTTCGGATACACTTTTGAAGTTGGAGTGTGACGCAGACTCGGGCATTTCTTTACTCATTTATAAATCCCACTCGTTCAGTATCTTTATTCCCTGACGCCTATAATCTTAAATCAAAAAAAGAAGATTCGATCAAACAGTTTCCAAATGTCTCCGCTACTTATTAATATTTGTCAACCATATGCGCTATTATCATGCTAGCGGAACAATGAGAAACAAAGAAATTGTTGATCTACTAAACCGGATAGCCGACTTGCTGGAAATAAAAGGAGAAATTGTTTTCAAGCTAAGAGCTTATCGGGAAGCGGCACGTCAAGTTGAGATGTTGCAAGTGCCAATAGAGAAACTGTGGGAAGAAGGCAGGCTTAACACCATACCTGGATTCGGTGAGGCAATAGTTAAAAAAGTAAGCGAATATCTAGAAACAGGCAAGCTAAATTACTTAGAAGAGATAAAAAAGGAGATACCCGAAGGCCTTGCGGATCTCCTTGAAATCCCAGGTTTTGGACCCAAAGGTATAAAAAAGGTATACGAGACACTTGGTATCACAACAATTGAAGAATTGAAGCAAGCTGCTTTAGAAGGACGAATCCGCACCTTGCCTGGGTTTGGAGAGCGCAAGGAACAAGCCATACTAGAAGGTATAAAATTTCTAGAAAGAAAAACAGGCAGGGCTTTGCTTCCAACAGCGCTATCCATATTCAATAGCTACAAAAATCACCTAATCGAAACACTTGGTCTGGATCACAATATAATTTCAGAAGCAGGTTCGCTTAGAAGACGCTTATCAACTATTGGCGACATAGACATTTTAGTATCTTCTGATGATAATGAGCGAATAATTGAGTACTTTGTAAAAGCCCCTTGGGTACAAGATGTACTAGCTAAAGGAACAACTAAAGCATCCATACGGGACCAAAGTGGAATCCAAGTAGACCTAAGGGTTATTGAGCCAAAGTCATATGGGGCAGCCTTGCAATACTTTACTGGATCAAAAGCCCATAACGTAAAGCTTAGAACGCTAGCTGTCAAACGTGACTGGAGCATAAATGAATACGCACTGACTGACAGCACCGGGAAAGTAATTGCTTCCAAGTCAGAAGAAGAAATATATAACGCTCTCGGTCTGAGGTTTATTCCGCCTGAACTGCGAGAAGACACAGGAGAAATCGAAGCTGCCGCACAAAATGCACTGCCAAAACTTGTTAGCTTATCAGATATCCGAGGAGAAGTCCACTGCCATAGCAAATGGAGTGACGGCCATTCGTCTATAGAAGAAATGGTAAAAGCCGCTATCGACAGAGGTTACGAGTACATTGTAATCACCGATCACTCAAGGTCTCTTGGGATTGCAGGCGGCCTAGACGCAAGAGGGTTTTCTGAACAACGCAAAGAAATTGAAAGGATAAATGAACTATACGGTGACAGGATAAGGGTACTACAAGGCGCCGAGGTGAATATACTCGCAGAAGGCGAGCTAGACTTAGATCTCGCCACTTTGAAGAGCTTAGATTTTGCAATAGCCTCTATTCATTCGTCATTTACCATGTCACAAGAAAAGATGACAGCTCGCATACTCAAGGCCATCAACACTGGGATGATTAGTGCACTAGGTCATCCTACAGGAAGGCTGCTTGAAAAAAGAGACGCTATATCATTCGATTTTGAAAAAGTATTCTCAGCAGCAGCCAACGCAGGCGTCGCACTGGAAATTAATTCACAACCTGAACGCTTGGATCTTGCTCCAGAACTAGCGCGTGTTGCCAAAGGTTTTGGCGTAAAGTTCATCATTGGAACTGACGCCCACGATCCTACCCAGCTGCAGTATATGGAACTTGGAGTGAGTCAAGCACGTAAGGCATGGCTAGAGAAAGAAGATATAATTAACTGTCAAAGCCTAGATGAACTTCTCAAATTAAGGCTGCGTTAGAGTCTGCTTAGCGCCTGTCTGAAATTTTACCGCTGATTTACTCGCAGATTTCGAGGATTGTACAACGTGCACAGCTTTAACCGCCGGTGTAGCTGTAACCGGCTTTGCAGGCCCTATTATAAAAGCAACGGGAACAACGATGATGCCGATAATAACTGTGACAAAGAAAGAGACAGCGCCCCACTCGCGCTTAATCCAGTAGGAAACAAATTTTTTCATTTGTGGCTAACTGCTCTAAGTTGTCTTGGATTTTTTACGATGATTTAACAACCTTAGAAAGTCTTGAGACCTTGCTATTGCTTTCCATCGCTCAGGGAAAAAGTCCTGCGTCACAAGCTCTCGCTCAGGCATTCTATACACAGTAACGCACCACTTATTAAGGGCAGGCGTGACTTCAATCTCATAATCTTGGTCGTCAGTGACCAACCTGACAACCCTATCCTCTCTCGGCCTAGCGGTCCTGCCGTTGGTAGCCATGTCCTTGTCCCTAAGCGAGCCTCAAAACTGAGCAACATATTTATACAAAACAAAGTCATAATCCTTTCTACCAATAATTGTATTATGTACAAGAGGCCATTTGTAAGTTAAACTACTTAAATTAACCAAGCTGCGCTAGTATTTGCTTACAAGCTCTTTGAGGTAAGGCAATAAGGCATTACGCAAGCTTTCATCTTTCATGGCTAATGCTATGTTTGCCTTCATAAAACCAGCTGGAGTACCCGTGTCGTAGTATTCCCCTTCAAACTCTAGCGCAACCACCTTGCCCTGCGAAGCCAAAACATTAATGGCATCCGTCAACTGGATCTCACCGCCGACACCAGGCGGAATGTTTGCTAACACATCAAAAATTTCGGGTTGAAATATGTATCTTCCGATTATCGCCAAATTAGACGGCGCTTTGCTTGGCTTAGGTTTTTCTACAACATTTTCCACCTTTATCACATTACCAACCCTTTCTCCCGGCTTGATTATTCCATAGCGAGAAATTTGATCGCTCGACACCGCCCTGCATGCAAGTACATTGCACTTGTATTCGTTGTACACTTCGACCATCTGCTGAAGGCAGGGAGGATCTGCTACGATGACGTCGTCAGCAAGCACAACAGTAAACGGCTCATCACCAACAAGGCCTCGTGCAGTGAGTACCGCATCGCCAAGCCCTTTAGGTGCCTTTTGATGTATATACACTATGTCAGCTTTTTCACTTAGCTTTTCTATCCAACGCACAGTTTTAAGAAGCTCCAGCTTGCCTGATCTACTTAAATGATCAACTAACTCATAGTGGGTGTCAAAATGATCTACTATAGCTCTTTTGCCCTTACCAGTAATCATACAGATTTGAGACATACCTGAAGCAATCGCTTCCTCAACACCATACTGGATTACAGGTTTATTTGCTAGTGGAAACATTTCCTTGGGTTGCGCTTTGGTAGCCGGCAAAAATCTAGTACCTAAACCTGCCGCAGGGAAAATAGCCTTTTTTACAGTCATCTAGTTTATCTCCCTGTTACCTGGTTGCCTTAGCTTGATGCCCATAAGCACACCAATAGCAGTTACCACTGCCAAACCGCTAAGTGTTGCTCCAAGCATTATACTGCGTATACGCCTCCTGCGTAGCTGAACGCTACGTTCCAAATTTTCGTGCTGTGCGATCAACTTTTCTAAAAGTTCTTTTTTGAATGAACTGCTTGGACTAAGCCTAAAAATCGCAGGGCGATCTAAAAGAATATCCTCAGGCGTAGAATACCCGTCGGTTAAACTATAGCTAGTCACCTCGGCCCTCCATCACTGTAGTTCAACATATATTCTATCGTCAAGTTCAGTCAATGAATTTCGTAAATTCCTAATCGCCCTAAACAGCAATGCCTTTACCGCACCTTGTGACTTTCCCATTACTTTTGCTACTTCCTTGATTGACAAGCCTGCATCATACCTCAGCAACACAACTTGCTTTTGCGCAGGTGGTAGCTGCGCTAATGCTCTCCTCAATTTATATGTACGCTCCTTAGCCAAAAGCTCACCATCAGGATCACTTTGGCCCGAAACAATCTTTTCATCAAGTTCAACAAGAGGTTTTGCTGCTCTACTCTTTTTAATTAAATTAGATGCAACCTTATAAAGCCAGGCACTATAGGGTATGCCTCTCCACTGAAATCGTGGTAGCTCCTCTATGGCTTTAAGAAATGTTGCAGCTGTAAGGTCTTGAGCAAGCTCTGCATCACCAGTGTGGTAGTAACAATAGGTATAGATTTTGTCCACATAAAGTTGGTAAAGCTCGGCAAATGCAGCAGCATCAGCTTTAGCAGCTTCTACAAGCCTCTTTTCTTCTTCTAGCTCATACTGCATAAGCCTACGATACAAAAATTGCCCTTCTGGTAGTCAAACTATATGTTAGTATGCTGCACTTTGTAGGTGTATAATCAAATGCAAGTTATAGCCAAATTCTTTTGCACAAAAGGAGGTAGGCATTTGAAAGCGTACATCCTTATCAACACGGCACCAGGTAAGGCTATCGAAGTTGCCAATCAAATGCAAAAAATCGAAGGAGTAACCCAGGCTGATGCCATTACTGGAGAATATGACGTTATAGCTGTTGTCGAAGCAGAAACTGTAAATCAGATTGGTAACTTGATAGTAGAAAAAATACAAACCATAGAAGGCCTTTACAAAACAGTCACCTGCCTCGCAGTTAGATAAAAAGCAAGCAAGGTGCCTAAAAAATCGCTCAGTTGCGAAATTTTTGCTTCCTAAGAAGGTTTGCATACCAATAACACGAGCTTATATCGCGATATGCAGCACTAAGCTACTGGGGCTGTGGGCAACTAACCCTCCATAATTACGCATGGCCTATATTGGCACTACTAGCAAGCGCTGGCTATAAGTATTTAAAAGTGCATAATTGCCTACTTCATGTCCTTATCGTGCTACTTCTTGTCGCTCCCAACGGAAAGGTTCAATAAAAACAAACCTTGCTGCGAATGTTGATCCGACATGGATAATAATTCCATTCCAATCGGGCACCAAATGGTACCTATTCAACGCCAGTGAGCGCTTATAATTTACCGGTATTTGCGGGTTGACCCAGACTGTCAGAAGACGCCTTTAGCTACATCAAAAACGCTTATTGTCTGACAGGTGCAATATGACATACTCTCCTCGCAAAAGCTCGGAGGTTCTGGGGTGTTTGTCGTTCTCAAAGTAGCCCCTTCGGGGGTAGCAGTGCTCCCTTTGCACGCATCCCTGTCTACGTGCAATTGACCCACACCTTCCACTAAGGGAAGACGCAACACTATGTTGAACGAAGCGTTAACGTCGGCGTGGTCAACATGCCCACAACTTGGGTACTTAAACAGCTTGCCTTCCCAAATCTCTATGCTTCCACACTAGAACACTCTTTCGATGTGTTTCTAGACTCAGCATAGGTTATGGGAACACCATATGCAATAAAGTTTATACTGCATTAGCTATACACTTTTCGCAACCCATATCCGCTCTAAAGGTCGGAGTTTTCTTGCTTATTTTTCAGTAAGGATTAATCGTTTAAAAAATCCCCAAAAAGGACTCTGCCTTTTTACACTTAAAAAGACGGTTGCTATTTACTCATTTGTGTTCTCAGGGTGCTTATTTTAGACAATTGCATCCTTTATGGCCAACACGCTTGAAGCCACGCCTTCTGCCATGATAAATCCACTCGGCTTAGTTTCATCGCCTACTAAATAAAAGTTTTCGGCTAACTTCTGGGATCGTAGGTCATAACCTTGAGCAGCACGATTTACCGGCCACGTATTGTCAAACAATTCAGCTGACAAGAATTTTAGCTTGTCAAACGTATCAGGGAATATAATTTTTAGGTCTTCCATAGCCAGTGTTTTTTCTGTGCCGGCGTCTGAAGAAGCTATCTGGAAGGTATTTAGAAGGTGATAACCAGGCGGAGCAAGGCCAGGGTCTGCGTTTGAAACCTGAACTATTCCAGATATTCTTTTTGTGCCTATGCAGAACATGATGCCTTTATGGGCGATTAGGGATGTAGGACTTAGAAACTGTACTTTAAAACCGCGTGCAACTTTTGTATAGTTACTGAAATTGAAATTTGCTTGCAGCAGCTGCTTTGTTTGTTTACTGCCTATATCAGATATGACCTTTGTAGTGCTTAACCTATTGCGGATTCCGTTGTGTAAATATTCTACAATCCAGTGCCCATTTTCTAAATGAATTTTGGTTACTTTATGTTGTAATAACAAACTACCGTTGCGGATAGTGACAAACTCAGCGAGTTTATGAGAAACTGCTCTGCAGCCTCCATACGGTATACCTGGGCCCTTATACATCATTAGATTGTCTAAAAATTTACAAAATTCCTGCCATGGGAGATCGCTAGGGGACATAGAAAAAGAGAAGTTAATAAAGGCAGAAGTTAAATCGTGTACATAGGAGTTTTTAGCATATTTATCGAGCATATCCTGTACAGAGCCTTTTGCGTTGGGCCTTACCTTTGAAAGAAGGAGCAACTTCATCCCGTCTTTCTTTGCTTCTTTGGGTAGGTCCAGAAAAAATGCTTTGGCTGTTGCATATGTCCTGTGCTTATCTCGGGTCCAAAGCGAACAGAACACATCGCTTTCAACAATAGACACATCAATTCCAACCTGTTTTAGAAGTTTAGACAAAGGCCCCCTAGAGCCATGTGGTATAAGATGCAGTGCTCCAGATGAGAGCTGAGCTCCATTAATTAATTGACCGCTAAATCTTCCTCCAACTTTGCTTGTCTTTTCGAGAATTACAACACGTTTGTTATGTTTACTTGCAAGTGCGGCTGCCAGAAGGCCCCCCAGGCCCGCGCCAATGATGGCTAAATCATAATGCTCAGAGGCTTTTTGCAAGATCATAAAGCGCCTTCATGCCCTCAAGTTGACTTTTTAGGTCATATGCGAGTGGCATCAAGACTACATAGTTGATTCCAACTTTCTTGTAATCGGCGAGCCTACCTGCGATTTCCTCAGGGCTACCTATCAGGCATGTGTAGTAAACGAGCTCGTCAGGTACTAGTTTGGCTGCTTGTTCCCTTTCCCCACTTAGGTAAAGATCTTGAATCTGCTTGGCCACTTTTTCAAACCCATACCGAGACACAAGCTCGTTATAAAAGTTCTTTGACCGAGCACCCATTCCACCTACATACAATGCTAAGTACTGTTTTGCTAGCGCCATTCCGGTAGTTTTGTCATCACTAATAGATGCAGCAATACATGGACAAGTAACAATGTCTTCTAAACTTCTGCTGGACTCGTTTACTCCTTGCTGTAGATATGGTAAAAATACTTTCTCGTAATGTTCTGGCGAGAACAGTATGGGTAGCCACCCGTCTGCACATTGGCCCACTAGCTTCAGCCCTTTTGGAGTTAAAGATCCCAAAAATATAGGAACCTTATCTCGCTTTGGATGCACAAGTAACTTCAACCCATTTTCTATGTGAAATATCTTGCCCTGATAATTAATCTTTTGGCGCTTCCAAATCTGATGCATGATGTCTATTGACTCTTTGAGCCTTTGTAGAGGTTGTTTAAATTCTAGACCATGCCATTTTTCAACTACTTGAGGACCTGATGTACCAAGCCCAAGCCAAAATCGACCGCCACTTATAACGTCAAGCGCAGCTGCAGTTTGTGCTATAAGGGCTGGAGTTCGACTGAAGACGTTGATAATACCACTTGCAACCTTGATGCTGGTTGTAGCCAAAATCAACCGCGTCATAAGTGTTACCGAATCATAGCCGTACGCTTCGGGGACCCACACTGAGTCGTAACCTATTGATTCAGCTCTCTTGACAAATTCTTCTATATCAATGTTGGTTACTATGTCTGTGTATGGTACAAAAATGCCTAGGTGCATATTCGTTCCTTATGTATGATGTGCAAGCCCTGTACCACCTATATATGTCGATCTCTATTGTCTGTTGCTTACTCTATATTTTATAGAGTAAACTTTCGATGAACCACAGATTCGGTACTTTTTGTACGGATTATTTTAGCAGGCATCTTAAGTTTTGCCATCCTTTGTTTGTTTTTGATTTATCATGTCCTGTCCTTTTACTTCAGCGTTATAAATATCTTCCCTGGTTATGTGAATAGCATTAAGCTTTGCTGGCACCATTAATAGTTGTTTTCTATTGCTGGGTGTTTTGGGATGCTTTGGACCGAGTGCAATACATGGCTAAAAGAAGTTCATTGTACTTTTGAATCTGCTTTTTGTAGAAATAAGCGCTTTGTTTAGGCACTCTTTCCATACTCGGTTTTTTGATTTCGACAATGCCGAACTTAAGGCTGTATCCATCTGCCCACTCAAAGTTGTCAGTGAATGTCCAATGTAGGTATCCTATAACTCTACATCCTTGTTTAATGGCTTCAAACATTTGTGATAGGTGACTCTCTATGAAGCTTACTCTCAGAGCATCGTCTTCGGTAGCTACTCCATTTTCAGTTATCAGTATGGGGAGTCCCCTTACATGGGCCGTATAAATAGCCTCATAAAATCCCTGGGGATAGATTATCCATCCAGCATCGCATTTATTCTTGGCTTCAAAATTAGGAACTACATTTTCAACACGAGGAACCGGGAGGGTCTTAAAATGCAGATAGTCTTTTGCGTAGTAGTTTATTCCAAGAAAATCGATGGATCCCTTTAAGCCATCTATTTTTTGTCCATGTCCTATAGGAGGGTTGAGCTTACCGAATTGGAGGGCGTCAAGAATCCAGTTGTTCATAAGAAAATGGGCAGTGCGAGATAAAGCAATATCTAATGGATACCACGGCTTTGCCGGCCTATAGGCACGCATGTGGTGGGCTATACCTACAAGTGCACCAGGAAACCTTGTTTTTATAGCTTCGTAAGCTAGCATATGCGATAGAGTCAAATTCTTTATGACTTTAAAAGCTAATAAGGGGTTACGCTTGCACGGAGGGAATTTTCCGGTTACCCAACCTAAGTATGCGTATATAAGCGGCTCATTTATAGTGATCCATATATTGATGCTCTCATCCAAGGCCTGCACAACTGTCTTTACAAACCTAGCAAATACCTTAGAAGACTCGCTGCTCTCGAATCCGCCCTTACGCACAAACCATAGGGGTGAGGTAAAATGATGCAGCGTAACAACTGGAGTTAGGCCTTTGCTTACTAAATAGGAGATTACATTCTTGTAGTGGTTAATTTGTTCCTTGTCAAATTCTCCTTCATTAGGTTCTATCCTGCTCCATTCTATAGATAGCCTGTGGGCATTGTGACCTAAGTCGCGCATAAGGTCAAAGTCCTCTTTATACATCTCATAATGTAGGCAGGCTATTTCGGAAGTATCGCCGTTTTTGACCCTTCCTTCTTTTTCAAATTGCCACCAATCGGAGTTATAGTTGTGGCCTTCTACTTGATGAGCGGCCGAAGCTGTACCCCAAAGGAATCTATCTAGAGGAGGTGCGAAGTTGTTTATCTGGCTCATTGTCAAGCATTTCCTGCTTGAACGGGTTTACATATTCGATACTTGAAAGCACATCATCGTCAAAAACTAGCTTGTAGTAGCATGCACGCCCAGGATATGCATCGTAGCGTATCATGCGCTTTTTATTATTAAGCTTTGCCCATAATGCAGCTAGAGGATCTGCATGGCTTACGAGGGCAGCTGCTTTTCCGTAGTTTCTTTGCTTGAGCTCAAGGATAACCTCAAATACTCTTGATGCCATTTGATCTACACTTTCATCATTGGGTAAAATGCCTCGCTTTACCATATGGATCCACCATAAAGGCCTTCTTATAGGTATTTGTCGAAATGGTACTCCTTGCAGATATTTGCTGAAGTATGCTTCGGTGAGCCGAACATCTTCTTTTAGCGGTACAGGAGAGTTGAATTGCGCTGCGACGATTTCTGCTGTTTCTTTCGCTCTTTCAAGTGGGCTATGAACTATCTCTCTTATTTCAGCGGATGAAAGATGTTTTCCGAGATACTCCGCCTGCTTCTTGCCTTTTTCGCTTAAGTGAAATCCAGGAAGGTGCCCATATAACAACTTCTTAGGGTTAGCGACGTCCGCATGCCTTATCGCATAGATGATGGTTCTTGCCAACGACCCTTTTTCCTATTCTGTACTCAGCGAGGCTTTTTACCGTTTAGGCGTTCTTCTAAACGCCACATAGCTTCTTGAAAGCTAACTTCGTCTAATATATCTTTTAACATGGGGCTGCACTGAAGGATTACCTCATCTGCCTCGCTCCAACTGTTCGAAGAACGTCTTCGCATGCGCCAAAGCTTACGTACTATACGTATCCTCATAAGCTTGGCCATTAGCTTTTTCATTTCACATCACCTTCGTGATGTAAACACCTCCCAAACGTGCCTTGCGAATTTGATTCTATCACTCTTTTACGCGATGTTCCATATATAAAGAGTTTTTCTTCAATATTTATCATGTGTAGTATTCTTAAATATTCTTAGCAGTTTTTGTTGGTCAGGCTTTTTGTGGTGATGCATGCTGCTGATACATAAATATATGCTGGATAAGTAGGGGTGTAAACAAATTAATGCATAATCAGTACGAAGCTGTAAAACGAGAAGTACGCCGAATAGCTTCCACATTTGATCTGCACTATTGGAACGAGTGCGACACCAAGGGGCAATTCCCAGAGGAAGTTTACGCATTGTTTGCCAACGCCGGTTATTTAGGTGCCCTTTTGCCACCAGATCTTGGTGGTTCTTATGATGGTTTAGCGCCAGCCTGCGCAATATTAGAGACCATTAACGAACTTGGTGGCGACGCTGCTGTTATTAATGCAGCCATGAGTATACCTGCTACCTTTAGCAGGCTTGCCCAAGAGCCAATAAGAGGTAAGGTCTTGCAGGAAGTGTTAGCTGGGCATGCAAAAATGCTCGCTGTTGCTGCGACTGAACCAGAAAGCGGAGCCGAAATGGCAAATGTTTCTATGCAAGCTCGAGAGGTAGAACGTGGTTACAGCTTAACAGGTACTAAGGTTTTCATATCCTTTGCGCAGGATACGGACTACCTATTAGTGGTAGCGAAGATTGAAGGCGATGATATGCCCTCGGTATTTCTTGTCGATATAAGGCAAGCTCGGTCTTCTGTAGAGTTCCATCCAATAAGGATGACTGCTAACCGTAGGACATGTGAAGTTGTTTTTAGTAACACATTTGTACCAGGTGATTATTTGCTTCGACGCGGCAAGGATGCGCTTTCATTGTTAGGAAAGGGCTTTTCCATAAGACGTATTCTTGCCGCTTGTGAATGCATAGGTAGCACTAGGTTTTTGCTTGACTCTTCGGTTAGGCATGTTTCCGAACGCGTGTTGGAAGGAAAAATCCTGGGGATTCACCAAGGTATACAATTCCCACTAGCACACCTTTTTTGTGAGCTGCTTAGTGTGGATGCACTTAAGTGGCAAGCTGTCCAGGCTTTAGAAGCGGGACAGAATGCCGACATAGAATCTGCTGCTGTTCGCATTAAGGCTGGGGAATTATTTTTAGAGGCTGCTAGGACAGCTATGATGGTGCACGGGGCTTGGGGAATCGCTACTGAATATGGGCTCGAAAGAAAATATAGAGAAGCAGCAGTGTTTAACTACAACAATAGGCTTTTGGTTCATGTGGCTACACACGGCTTAGGTTTGCCAAAACAGTAGGTCTTAATAGTAGCGCATAAGGGGGTGCTATAAATGAGTGACTTGGAAGTGAAGCAGGCATCGAAAGCCCAAGTAGTTGGGGGAGGTGAATCTGGGACTAAGACTATTTATTCTGCCGTATGGGTTATGAAAATAGATAAAGCAATTAGGAAATTGGATGCTGCGGCAAGGCGCAGTGTACGTGAAAAGCTTTCTCGCATGTTCTCTCAGGTATCAAATACCGATGTTAGCTTAAGGGCAGCTTATTCGCTCAATGGATATCGCTCCGATGCTGATTTGATTTTATGGCTACTGGCGGATAACGTTGACGCGCTGCAAAGCAAGGCTGACGAACTGGCTTGGTCAGGAATTGGGGAATACATGCACTTCGCCGATGTTCTTCTGGGGGCTACCTCGTACTCTCAGTATGTACCCGAACATATTCCTGCCTTTGTTAGAAATATTGAGCCGCGAATGTATGTTGCCGCGTATCCCTTCATAAAAACCGCTGAATGGTATTTGCTTGACTTTGAGGAACGGCGTCGGCTAATGATTCAGCACGGGGACTTAGGCGAAGGGTTTGACATTCTCACAAATACAGTGGATGCTTTTGGACTTGGTGACTATGAATTTGTGGTTGTTCTCGAGGCTAATAATCCATATGAAATTGTAAAATGCATAAAGAAATTGCGCGAAGCTGAGGTAAGACGCTATACCAAACTTGAAACACCAATCTACTTTGGGCGTAAAATTGATCTGAACCGGTTGCCAGCGCTTGACTCGTAGAGTGTGTTAAGTCCAGTGAGTGAAAAGCCTCTTTTAGTAGCTGCATCTGGGAAAAGGGCACCTCATATACCCTGCTGGTTTATGCGACAGGCGGGTAGAGCTCTTCCGGAGTTTCGTGAGTTAAAACGGCAGCATACGTTTTGGGACTTGTGTTTGGATCCTGAGCTTTCAGCAAGAATAACCCTTATGCCTGTTGAAGCATTTGATGTTGATGCCGCTATAATATTTGCCGACCTGGTAAGTCCTCTTATTGAAACTGACTTAAAATTTGAACTGGTCGAAGGAGCTGGTCCAAAGTTTGTTAATCCTGTTGACACTCCGTCTAGGATCAGCGCTATTCCTCATATGGTATCGGATCGTGTTGCTGAAGCTCTACGCACTGAAGTTATGCTTGTAAAGCATCGCTTACCTGAGCAAAAAGCCCTGCTTGGTTTTGTAGCGGCACCATTTACTCTTGCTTGTTATCTTATTCAGGGGCAGGCGTCAAGGGATTTTGAATATGCCAAAGCTTTTGGGTATAAAGATCCCAAAGCATGGGATGAGCTACTAGAGCGGCTAACCTCGCTTTTAATTAACTATGTGGAAATTCAAATTGATGCGGGCGTCGAAGCTATCCAAGTTTTTGATAGTTGGGCCGGAGCAGTAACAGTTGATTACTATAGGAGGTTTGTCAAAACTTACACACATAGGCTTGTCAAGGCAATACAAAGTAGAGGTGTTCCCGTTATACATTTTTCGACCGGCAGTTTGCATTTACTTATGGACATTTTAGAAGTTAAGCCTAATGTGATAGGACTTGACTGGCGAGTACCGCTGGATCTTGCTATAAATACTATTAGTCCCGATATTGCTATTCAAGGTAATATGGATCCGTCTGCGTTGCTTGCTGGATGGAAAGCCGCATATGAGGAGGCTCTTAAAATATTAACGATAGCTGGACAAAGGCCAGGCTATATTTTTAGTCTTGGTCACGGTATATACCCTCAAACAGATCCAAGGGTTATAGCAGATTTAGTGTCATTTGTTCATAACTATAGGTGAGCGAGAATGGGAAAAATAGGGGTTATCTTGATGGCGTATGGGTCACCTTCTAGTTTGGATGAGCTACCAAATTACTTGTTGGATATAAGACGAGGAAGACCTTTTACGCAGGATCTGCTTGAGGATTTGCGTTCACGATATTTGGCAATTGGCGGATTGTCACCGCTTACGCAGATAACGCAGAGCTTAGCGCGCAAGCTCAGTACGTATTTAAATGAGCATTTAAAGGATTTTGCGTGGATTGTTGGTGTTGGGATGAAGCATTCTACTCCCAGGATCAGTAGCGCGGTAAGGAATTTGTGGGAGCAAAAGGCAGAGGTTTTAGTGCCTCTTGTACTAGCACCACATTATTCAAGTATGTCTGTTGCTGAATACCAAGAGCAAGTTAAGTCGGCAATTGAGCTGCATAAGGCACAGTTTGCCAAAGTAGTTTGGATAAACAGCTGGCATGATGACCCTGGATTTATAAACTTGCTAGCACAACGTGTTCGCGATGCACTTGATGAAATGGTAGACATAAACGTTGAAGTAGTCTTTACTGCGCATAGCTTACCGGAGCGGATTATTAAGCAAGGAGATCCATATAAAGACCAGCTGCTCGAGTCTTCTTACTTAGTAGCTAAGCAGGCAGGTGTGGAATCGTGGCGTTTTGCTTTTCAAAGTCAGAGCCACACTGGCGAACCCTGGCTTGGTCCCGACTTGCTCGAGGTTCTAGAACAATTAAAGCTTCAGGGACGTACTCGAGTTTTGGTGGTCCCTATTGGTTTTACAGCAGACCATCTCGAGATACTTTATGACATTGGCATTGAAGCTCGCAAATGTGCGGATTCATTAGGGATTGAGCTCAGAAGGACAAGATCACTCAATGACAATGATGATTTTGTTTATGTTTTGGCAAATCTAATTGAAAAACGTTTAGAGGAGATATGAACGGCTTTACGTAGCTGTGCTCAGATGTTAACTGTTTAACTTATTAAACTCATTTGGCCCATGGCATTATGGCTGTAATTCAGTCAGCGACAGTATGCCAGTTTATGGCCTAGTGTTACGAACAGTAGATAACTAGACATTCAATAAAAATCTCCTAGCATAAAACTCAGCCAACTTGTAAATTCGACTTCGCATTAAGGCAATGCGGTTTAAGGATTTAAAGATTCAGGATTACTTAGGATTAGTTTTGGATGGGGCTCTACATCGCTAGGGAGTATAATTGAATAATGACGGGAGCTTGGTTTAACCAGGCTGAGAGGGTGACTTAATATGTCACCGACCGTTTGGACCTGATCCAGGGTAATGCCGGCGTAGGGACTTGAAAGTTCTACCCAGATCCTTCAAGTATATGCCTTGCGCCGATTTCCGAAAAGGAGGAAAAGATGGCGAAGGTGGTATTCACCAGGAATAAATACACAAATTACGCGAATATGTTCCCGCGGAGCAAAAAAATTTATGTCGAGGGTTCAAGGCCAGATATTCGTGTTCCAATGCGTATGGTAGAGCTGTCTCCAACGCGCACTTCTTCTGGACTTGAGCAGAATTCACCAGTCGTACTTTATGACACAAGCGGGCCATACACGGATCCGAATTATGAGCCTGATTTAGAAAGAGGTCTTCCACCTGTTCGTCTTAATTGGATTTTAGAAAGGGGCGACGTTGAAGAGTACGAGGGAAGGCCATATTCTCCACTTGATGATGGGGTAAAGCCTGAGTTGGCCCACGAAGTGCCACGATTTGTAAGAACAAGGCCGATTTTACGTGCTAAGTCAGGTCAGCGAGTGACCCAGATGCATTATGCCAAGAAAGGCATCATTACCCCCGAAATGGAGTTCGTAGCGATACGAGAAGGGGTGGATCCTGAATTTGTAAGGCAAGAGGTCGCAAGTGGTCGCGCCATTATACCGTCTAATATCAATCATCCTGAATCTGAACCGATGATAATAGGCAAAAACTTTTCGGTTAAGATAAACGCTAACATCGGAAACTCGGTGGTTTCCTCCTCCATTGAGGACGAAGTTGAAAAGATGCAGTGGGCTACCCTTTGGGGTGCTGATACCGTAATGGATCTTTCCACTGGCAAATACATACATACTACTAGAGAGTGGATCATAAGGAATAGTCCGGTACCTGTAGGTACAGTGCCAATCTACCAAGCGCTGGAAAAGGTTGGCGGGAAAATAGAAGATTTAAGCTGGGATGTTTATAGAGACACCTTGATTGAACAGTGTGAACAAGGTGTAGACTACTTCACTATCCATGCGGGTGTGCTCTTGCGTTATATCCCGCTTACCGCTAATCGTGTTACTGGAATAGTTTCTAGAGGCGGATCTATTATGGCAGCTTGGTGTCTTGCACATCATGAAGAGAACTTCCTCTATACGCACTTTGAGGAGATTTGCGAGATACTGGCAAGCTATGATGTGGCTGTTTCTCTTGGCGATGGTCTAAGGCCCGGTTCTATTGCAGATGCTAATGATGAAGCTCAATTTGCCGAACTGAGAACCTTAGGCGAATTAACTGAGATCGCATGGAAACATGACGTGCAGGTAATGATAGAGGGTCCAGGGCATATTCCCATGAATAAGATAAAGGAAAATGTAGATCTAGAAATGGAGTGGTGTCATGAGGCGCCGTTTTACACATTGGGGCCGCTTACAACTGATATTGCGCCGGGATACGACCATATAACCTCTGCTATAGGGGCTGCTATGATTGGCTGGTATGGGGCATCAATGTTGTGTTATGTTACCCCCAAGGAGCATCTAGGGCTTCCCAACAAACAGGACGTAAAAGACGGAGTAATTGCTTACAAGATAGCTGCACACGCTGCAGATATAGCCAGAGGCAATCTTCGTGCGAAGAGATGGGATGATGCTTTGTCGAAGGCGAGGTTTGAATTCAGGTGGAACGATCAGTTTAATCTTAGCCTCGATCCGCACACGGCGCGCTCTATGCATGATGAAACATTGCCTGCTGAGCCGGCAAAGATGGCGCACTTTTGTTCCATGTGCGGACCTAAATTCTGTAGCATGAAGATTACTCAAGACTTAAGAGAGTATGCTAAAGCGCATGGAGTAAGCGAGCAAGAAGCTATAAAGCTTGGTATGTCAGAAAAGGCTCGAGAGTTTAAGCAATCTGGCGGGAATATATATAAAAAGCTTTAGGCTGTTCGCAGGTTAAAGGCTTTCTGGCGTATAAGAGGCTAAGTTTGGCGCCAATGCGTGCAGTACAAACAAAGTTAGTAAAGGCATCTTAAGGTTTGCCAAGAGCCAAGCTTACTTGTAAGCTAAAGCTGTTTTGGCGTTGCACAAGTTGCTTTTATGCTAACATCGCTGGGCAAAGACGATGTCAGGATGACTTGATGCCCTCTGCAATAAGCTTTATAGCTACGTCTACAGCTTCTTCAAGCCGGTATTTTTCATCATTCCATAAAACTAGGCGCATGCCTAGGAAATCGCCTATTCCCATTAGACAATATGATAGAATTTCTGGGTCAAGCTGTTTAATTTCGCCACGATCCATTGCGGCTTTCAATCTTTTTACGTAACCGTCTGCAAGACTCATGTACCATGCCTTGTACTCGTCAGGTGTTACAAACTCGCACTCCCTCACTATTCTATAAAGGTTTGGGTGCTTTTTTACAAATTGAAGAAAGGCTAAAAGGCCGGCTCTCTCGGCTTCGATTCTGTTAAATGCTCCTGCTGTGCTGGTTTCCAAATGTTGGCGCATGAGATGGCTCATGTGTCTTACCAGCTCTATAAATATGTCTTGTTTGCTAGAAAAATAAATGTAAAATGTCCCTTGCCCTACCTTGGCTGTTCTGGTTATCTCGGTTACTGAAGCGTTGTGATAGCCAAGCTTGCCGAAAACCTTTTCCGCGGCATTGAGTAGAGCTTGTCGCGTTTTTTCGCCGCGTGCAGTTCTGGGATAGTTGTTGGTTGCTGTGCTTTGCATTTGGTACTACCTTTACCCTTGCAAATTTACCCAAACTAAGCTAGAACAAATTCTAGAGCATATATGACCTTGTTGCATCAACAATGAGATTGTCCAAAATGCGGTACCCGTATAAACTAACTGTTTATCGTGATTGACATACAACAATAAAAATAATACAATAGCTGTAGCATGAATCATATGTCATATAACATCAATCAGATGGCAAATTTTACAGCCAAGGACTGGATACAGTACCATTCCAAGCTGGTACCCCAGAAGCCTGCAATAGTGGATCCGTACACAGGCAGGACGTTAACTTGGCGTGCATTTGACAATCGTATAGCGAGACTGGCCGACGGACTAGCTAACAGTTATCATGTTAAAAAAGACGATGTTGTGGCAACTTTAATGATGAATTCTTCCGATCTGTTTGAAATACAGTTTGCATGCTTTAGGTTGGGCGCAGTTTTCTTGCCGCTTAACTGGCGACTCAATATCACAGAGTTAGCGTATATGTGCAGCGATGCAAAGCCCGTGGTTTTGATTTGCGATAGAGAGTTTATGGAAGTTGGCCAAGAACTGGCAAACCGTTCTAACATACACAAAGTACTCGAACATTCTTATGGCCAGTCTTCAGAATATGAAGTGTTAATTGAACAAAGTCCTGAGTTAAGAAGTACTTCACAGTGGCCAGTTAGTCGTATATGTACGCTGCTTTATACCTCTGGGACCACTGGGACTCCCAAAGGGGTCATAATCACACATTTAATGAATCTTGTAAACGCGCTGAATATAGGAATACTTGCGCGCTTAGACAGCAACTGTGTAGTGCTTACAACATTACCAATGTTCCACTCAGGTGGGCTAAATTTGTATGCTAACCCTGCTTTTTTCTGGGGAGGTATCGTTGTGGTTGAGAGATCATTTGACCCAGAAGAGGTCCTAAAGCTGCTGGCTTTTCGGGAGTTGAAGATAACGCACTTTTTTGGCGTGCCAACAATGTATTTGCAAATCAGTGAGTTAAAAGAATTTGCTTCTGCTGACATGTCTGGGCTAGTGAATGCTGGCATTGGAGGCGCTAAGCCAAGCGTTGAGCTAATGATGACTTGGGCGGAAAAGCAAGTGCCGTTGCAGCAAGGATTTGGTATGACTGAGACAAGTCCAAGTGCTCTTGTTATGCCTCGAGAAAAGCTGAGTGAAAATTTTGAGTCTGTAGGGCTACCTGTACCAATGGGAGATGCAAGAGTAGTTGGAGATAACGGTAGCGCAATTTATCGTAGCGGTGTTGGAGAACTTCAGATACGTGGCCCTCATGTAACACCTGGGTACTGGAATAAGCCTGAGGAAACGCAAAAATCTTTCAGTGACGGATGGTTCTGTACAGGTGATATAGCAGCAATAGATGATGAGGGCTATTTCTACATTGTCGATCGAAAGAAAGACATGTACATATCCGGTGGTGAAAACGTTTTTCCAGGTGAAGTTGAAAAGGTCATTCTTTCGATCAGCGGCGTAAAGGAGGCTGCCGTATTGGGCGTCCCCGATCCGCTTTGGGGGGAGGTGGGATTAGCAGCCGTGGTTTTGGAGCCGGGTAGTAACCTGAGCGAACAGGATATAAAAATTCAGTGTGCGCAAAGACTAGCTCGTTATAAGATCCCAAAATACGTTCGGTTTGTTAAAAACCTTCCTAAAAATGCTTCTGGTAAGGTAGTCAAGGCGGAATTAAAAAAAATCATATAGAGAGTCAATCTATGCGGGGTGAATGAATCTGAATACTGTTACTGTGATATAGCAAAATAAAAAAGCAGGGCATGTGCCCTGCTTTTTTATTCCCGAATTATTAATAGCCACTCTTGCTGCTACTTGATGAGGCTGTTCGAGGTGTTATTCCGGGCGTTACGACAAACCAAACGTTTTTAAAGCCTTGTCCGTTTGCCTGACCAGGACCAGTGTCCTTGGTAAATGTGTAAAGCAAGTAGCCGTTATATGCAACTTGATTTCCAAGCGCATCTTTTACCACAGTGAATGTTCCCGGTATTCCACTTGGTGCGCGTAGCTTGGAAGCATTTGTTAGGACTGGTGTCCAAAGGCTTTTACAAACAGCAGTAACACAAGCGGTTTTAGTTGGTGTATCAAGCTTAAACCAGTACAAAGTATAACCTTGAAGGTTTGTCAGGACTTTTTCCTTAGTGCCGTTAATTGTAACTGTGCCTAGCTTAACAGGTGCTACGGGAATATTACTAGTTTTTGGCTTTGACGCAGTGGTTGATGATCCACATGATGCTAATACTAAAGCTGCTGCAGATGCAGCTAAAACGCTTGTTGCTAACTTGAGTCTCATATTTATATTCTTCACCTCCTTAATTAGTAAGCTGGCTAGTACGATTGTACTAATCAACTTCTATGCTAGCATCACAAGCCAGATGCCTTGACTTTAGTTTAAATTCACTATAGGCTATAGCACCAAACTCTTAGCCAAATATTAGACAAATACTATTTAAGTATTATTTTTGGAAAAAGGTTTACTCGGCACGTCTATCTGGGATATTCAACCTGCTGCAAATATTTGTTTGGAGTTGACAACTATATGGCCTTGATGGTAGCATAGGCACAAGTTTTGCATAGCATTTGATTCATCTAGGTGGTGAACCTTAACATGGGAGGACGGGATATTGACTGTTATTGGACGGCATCTTACCCATCTTGTGGTTCTGGTGCTCGCTATAACGATTCCGTTAATAGGATTCGTCCCCGTATTTTTACATGGCAATTCGCCAAAGCTGGCGCTAAGTGTAAATAACAGCGAGGCTGCAGGGCCTATAGGAAGCGTGAGTATAACAGCGGCTGGCGCAATTGTTAAGCCAGAGATCTTGCCGTCAAGTCTTCCTACTACACATCAGGTACGTACCTACGTTGTGCAAAACGGGGACACTCTTTGGGATATAGCAGCAAAGTTCGGATTGTCGGTTTACACGCTTATTTGGGCTAATAATTTGGAAAACTCGTTTAATAATCTAACCCCAGGCCAGACACTTCTAATACCGCCAACCAATGGCGTTCTAGTAAAAGTAAGTAAAGGTGAGACGGTTGCCCAACTTGCCAGTAAGTACAATATTTCGCAAAGCACTATAGTTGATTACAACTTAATTAAAGACCCCAATAATTTAACACCATCAAGTTATGTGATGATTCCAGGTGCGCAGGGTCCAAGTGTAAATATTGCTCCCCAACCGACGCAAAGCTATGATAATTCTTCCAGTTCGGCAGCCAGTGGATCTTCTTCAGGACCTGTCTATGGTTATTCGTACAGCAGTGGCGGTAGCTGGCCAGATCCATTTCCGTGGGGAGAGTGTACATGGTGGGTTGCTCACCTAAGGTACGTGCCCTGGACGGGGAATGCTTGGCAATGGTACTGGAATGCACAGGCTTATGGATATCCAGTGGGGCAGTATCCAGAGCCCGGCGCAATTATGGTTACATGGGAAAGTGCCTATGGACATGTTGCTTATGTGGTAGCTGTATATCCAGATGGCTCTTGGCTTGTTTCGGAAATGAACTACTACGGATTTGGGATTGTAGATTATCGGCATATCTATCCTGGGCAAGTGCCACTTATAGGATTCATATATAACAAGTAGCAACAATCTCAATTACAGAGCAGGCTTCTGCTACTTACTGGGCTGCTTTGTAATTGGCAAAGTATTTGCTTGTAGATTGCATCAACAAAAGACAAGAGTCACTATTTTGGTATTTAAAGGTGTCTTTCAAAAAATGCATGCACTTTGTATAGGTACTTTTGCTTTTGATTCACATATGACTCAGCGTGTTCAACATCAGGCACAATCCATAGCTCAGACGGGCCTTTATAGTGAGCATATATTAGTTCTGAATGCCAAAATGGGGTTGTTTTGTCTTCCTTACCATGTATGACCAGAATGGGACGTGGATATACTCGAGGTAGGTACTGTGACATTTCTAGCTCTTTAAATCCGTTGCCTGTTATCCGCGTGAATAGTGCATCAAGACTTGGTGGAAAGATGTTGCCTGGTATTTTGAGTGTGTCTTTGATGTGATGATTTAGTAATAAGGTCAAACTGTAATATGGACTGTCTAATACCAAACACTTTATATTTGGGTCGCTAGCTGCATACCTAATAGATACAACAGCTCCCATTGATATACCCAACAGCCCTATGGAAGCATCAGGAATTCTTTGTTTTGTGGCGTAGACCACGCTGGACAATTCGTTGGTTTCTTTTATGCCCATAGTTACTAGTTTTTTGGGGCCGCCAGGGCCACCACGGAGGTTGTAAGTTACTGTATTCAAGCCTAGTTTCCATAGCTCGTAAGCTAAATCGAATACATCTGCTTCGCAACCTTTGTGTCCGTGAGTGATTACTACCGTTTTTACCGTCTGCTGATGTAAAAACATGTGCCCAGATGAAGACACGTTATCTTGCGTGCGGAAGTTAAATTTTACAATATGGTCCTTGGCGTCATCTGGAATTGTTAAAGCAGGAGCTTGACCAAAACTTGGTAAGAAAAGCCGCCTGAAAAGAATAGCCTCAATCGATGCATAAGCTGCTGCAACTGCACCAGATGCTGCTATATACGGAAGAATAGCTCTTAATCTTGAGCCACGTTCTGCATCTTTGTTCATAATAGAAAATCATAAACGATATGAGCTATCCATCATATTGAGCAAACAGGCTATGCCGCATAAGAGACTAAGCGATATTACAGGCCACGGAGACGACGGTTACACCGACCTTTTGGGTGGCGTGCGTGTGCCAAAAGAAGATGCAAGAATTGAAGCTTTTGGTGCAATTGACGAAGCTTCTTGCTTTTTAGGATTGGCTCGTAGCCTGTGTTCTAGTGAAGCCATTAAATCTTATATTGAGCAGGTACAAAGGGATTTGTATTTACTGGGAGCCGAGTTGGCAACCGCTGAAAAAGTTTATCCAAAATATGGTCAGATAACAGAACAGAACTTGGAAAGGCTCAATAACTGGTGCAAGGAGATTGAGGATAATCTAGTGCTGCCTCGTGCTTTTATACTTCCTGGCGAAATAAGCTGTTCTGCAGCAATTGATATAGCCAGGTCTGTAGTCAGAAGAGCCGAAAGGAACATATGGCGAATTGTTCGTCAGGGTTATTCTCAAAACCCAGTTATTCCCAGATATATAAACCGGCTTAGCTTTTTCTTATTTTTACTGGCGAGATGGGCAGAGCAAAACGAAGGTAAGCAAGCCAAGCTAGCGAAACACAATCAACCTTAACTAAATTTTTAGATGCAAGCAGACCTTACGTATGATAAGTTGTGTGCCCATGCCAACATATATAGAATATTACCTGGAATTGATAATTGAGCTCGGGATTACTATACCGAGGAGGCGACAGCAGATGGACTTTGGGGAAACTGACCAGCAAAAAGCGGTTAAAGAAATTGTAAGGGGTTTGACGCGTAAATATAATAACGTGTATTATCTCGAAAAAGCGAGATCTGGCGAAAAAATGGACGAGTTGTGGCGTGAGCTTGGCAAGGCAGGACTTTTGGGCGTTTGTGCTGGTCCCGAATATGGCGGATCTGAGCTTGGAATAAGCGAGCTTGCAATTGTGTGCAAGGAATTTGCTAGTGCTGGGTGTCCAGTATTGATGTTGATAGTGTCTGCGGCTATTTGCACCTCCATAATATACAAGACGGGTACCGAAGAGCAAAAACGCAGGTGGATTCCTGCTCTTAGTTCTGGAGAGCAAAAGATGGCATTTGCTATAACTGAGCCAGAAGCGGGATCTAATACCCACAATATATCGACCCGGGCGATTAAGGTCGAAGGTGGATACTTGCTAAATGGTAGCAAGTATTACATATCAGGGGTGGATGAGTCGCAAAATGTGCTTGTTGTAGCAAAGGTGGGTCATGATGAAGGTGAAAAGGCCAAGTTCGGTCTATTTGTAGTCCCGACAGACGCGCAAGGGCTGACAAAGAACGTAATACCGGTGGACATTGTGTCGCCGGAAAAGCAGTTTTTCCTATATTTTGATAATGTTCTTGTTGACGAATCAAACCTTATAGGCATGACGCCTGGTGAGCTTGAAACGGTTTTCCTTGGACTGAATCCTGAAAGAATTACAGCAGCAGCAATTTCGTGTGGGCTCGGCGAGTATGCGCTAAAAAGGGCTGTGGATTATGCCAAAGAAAGAAAAGTGTGGCAGGTGCCGATAGGTGGTCATCAAGCGGTTTCTCATCCGCTTGCAGAAGCCTACTTAAGATTAAGTCTCGCTTGGCTAATGACTCAAAAGGCTGCATGGTACTATGACCGAGGTAACGTAGCAGGTGAGTTTGCTAATCTTGCAAAGGTTGCAGCTGCAGACGCAGCACTTTTTGCATTGGATCACGCAATACAGACACATGGCGGCAATGGATTTGCTTCAGAGTATGGGCTTGCTAGCATGTGGGGTATTACTAGATTGCTTAAATCTGCGCCTGTTAGTAGGGAAATGGCGCTGAATTATATTACATTGCATATACTAGGGCTACCTAAATCCTACTGAGCTTCTCGGTAACTGAGCTGTCAATATTTGCTTACGATTAGTCCATCTGAATAACTTAGTTTTTGATTTGGCACGTTCAACAAAGATGCTGTTGTCGGATGAAGATGTTCGCGCATTGCCTATAAGAAATCACTAGTATAAACCCAAAGTCTCAGCTGATTTTACGACGAGTGAGATAATCAGAATTGTGCAAAGGAGCAGCGTATCGGTACCTAGCAAAGTAGGCACGCCAGAAGAACTTGAACGCCATAATTTGCCTCTGCTGATAGCAGGAAGGGCTTCTAGAAGTCTTGCGCTCGGCGGGATGGGTATAGCTGTACCCATATACCTGTCGGTCATAGGATATGGGCCATTTTATATTGGAGTGTTTTTTTCAGTTGTAGCACTGGTAAGTGCGCTATTGGTAGCCACCAGTGGATTTATATCAGATAGATTTGGCAGAAAGCCCTTGCTGGTTTTACTGCCACTCCTTACCGTGCTTGCTGCGATTACATTTATACTTACTCATAACTTTGCCGCGTTAGTACTTGCATCTTCTTTCGGCAGTATTGGACGGGGTGGTGTAGCCGGAGCTGGCGCGGTGTCTGGTCCGTATGCTCCGGTAGAGCAAGCGATGCTGGCTGATAGCTCTAGTGGTGCAAACAGGATGCGCAACTTTGGGTATATGGCCTTTGTCGGCAATTTGTGTGCGGGGCTCGGTGCTTTTTCTGCAGGATTGCCAGAGTTGGTGCAACGATTCATGAAGCTTTCGTCTTCTGCGTCATTTGTTCCGCTTTTTGTATACACGGCAATTTTTAGTTTTATCGCAAGCATGGTAAGCATGCTTCTTTATGAACCAATACGTCAGCTTAAGAAGGACAACAGTGACGATAATAAACAGGACATGCCAGATAATGGCATAACAGCGAAAGCGCTCATAATGAGGCTTTTGGTTACTAACTCGGTTAATGGACTTGCCGTTGGGTTTTTAGCGCCTTTGCTTTCACTGTGGTTTTACAAAAAATTTGGCATATACGTCGGTGAGCAAAGTATACTTTTCGGCATTGTTGCCTTGATTACGTCCTTGCCCAATCTTTCTGTTGGATGGATTGCCACCAGGCTTGGGGCTGTGAAAGCAACAGTGTTGCTTAGAATCCTAGGAGCTTTTATGCTGCTTGCAGTTGTCCTGGCTCCGTCTTTTATCGTTGCGGCTTTTTTGTTCGGTGTAAGACAAATTCTTCAAAGAACCAGCATTCCATTGCGGCAAGGTTACATAATGGGCGTTGCTCCAAGTCAGTCTCGATCGCGAGTTGCAGCGTTTTCCAGCATGCCGGCTCTTGGCAGCCAGTCGATTACACCGGCACTTGGAGGCTTTATCATTGAACATCTAAGCCTCGATGCTCCATTTGTCTTGGCTGCGCTGCTGCAACTTATCAATGCTCTTTTGTTTTACAATTTCTTCAAAGACCTTCGTGAGCCAGTACCAGAGGAGCAATAAAGGACTTGACTAATAATGGATATTGTTACAGTTAGATGGATCGGACCAAAGCTCAAGTTTGAGATAGAAAGTGAAAGAGGCCATAAAGTAATATCAGACGAACCCGAGCCTCTAGGTTCAGACGAAGGTATGACTCCCACTAGACTGCTTCTTGGTGCTGTGGCTGTCTGCTCTTCAATGAGTTTTGTGTCGCTTTTGCAGAAGATGAGGCAACCGCTTGAGTCGCTTGAAATAATTGTTGAAGGTGATACAGAAGAACAGTGGCCAAAAGCATTTACACAAATAAGAGTTAAATATATACTTCGTGGCAATGGAAAATTTGATGAACAGCTTGTTGCTAAAGCATTAGACCTTGCGATACACAAGTACTGCCCCGTGAGTGCTACATTATCCAGGGGAGTTCACATCGAACCTATTTATAGCATAGACCAAGCTTCTTTGGACTAATATGGAGTGCATAAGTGTTCTATAATTTAATATCGGTTGCAAGCTCAGCGGGTTAAAGTTGACAGAACAATTTAGAAAGCATTAGAATAGGTCTTCGACTTTACTCGTTGAGTACTGCTTATTGCGGATCTGTACTCACGCAGTGTTCCGGTAAAAAAGTGATATAAGAGGAAGATAACTATGCCGACGATAAATCAATTGATAAGGCTGGGAAGGAAAAAGATAGTAAAAAAGTCCAAAGCGCCGGCGTTAAAAGGTTGCCCACAAAGGCGCGGAGTTTGTGTGCGGGTATACACTACTACACCCAAAAAGCCGAACTCTGCACTAAGAAAAGTCGCAAGAGTGAGGCTAACAAGTGGTGTTGAAGTTACTGCTTACATTCCTGGTATTGGGCACAATCTCCAAGAGCACTCTGTTGTACTTGTAAGAGGCGGTAGAGTAAAGGACCTACCTGGGGTAAGGTATCACATTGTGCGTGGCGCTCTAGACGCTGCAGGTACCAAAGGGCGAAAGCAGGGTAGAAGCAAATACGGAACCAAGAGGGAGAAGAAAGGTGCCTAGAAGATATAAGCCTGAACGACGAGATGTCGAGCCTGACCCAAAGTATGGGTCCAAGGCAGTGGCTAAGTTTATCAACTGCGTAATGCGCAATGGGAAAAAGTTGCTAGCCCAGCGTATAGTTTATGAAGCCTTTGACCGTATCGAAAAGCAGTTAAATAGAGATCCTGTTGAAGTATTTAACAGGGCAATAGAGCATGCTATGCCTGTGCTTGAGGTAAAGCCAAGACGTGTTGGTGGTGCTACATACCAGGTACCCGTGGAGATCAGGCACGAGCGTCGCGAAGCACTTGCAAGAAGGTGGCTTATTCAGAATGCGCGAAAGCGCTCCGGGCGCTCAATGGCTGAGAAGCTGGCGCATGAGTTAATTGATGCATATAACAATACTGGTGCGACAATAAAAAAGAAAGAAGATACGCACCGAATGGCAGAAGCCAACCGAGCATTTAGTCATTTCCGCTACTGATATAGGATCGTTATAACCAATGGCAACCGAGGTACTTAGCAAAACAGCATTGCTCGAAAAAACAAGAAATATAGGTATAGCGGCACATATTGATGCCGGGAAGACTACCACAACGGAAAGGATTTTATTTTATGCTGGCCGAATCCACCGTATGGGTGAGGTTCACGAGGGGTCAGCGACCATGGATTGGATGGTTCAGGAGCGAGAGCGGGGTATAACTATTACTGCAGCTGCCACTACATGTGAGTGGCTAGGCCATCGAATCAACATAATCGACACCCCTGGTCATGTAGATTTCACTGTAGAGGTCGAAAGAGCATTAAGAGTATTGGACGGTGCTGTTGCAATTTTCGATGCTGTAGAAGGTGTAGAGCCTCAGTCGGAGACAGTATGGCGTCAAGCCGATAGGTACGGGGTACCAAGGATTGCGTTTATCAATAAGATGGATCGAATTGGCGCGGACTTCTACAGTTCACTTGAATCAATTCGCACTAAGCTAGGTGCAAAAGCGGTAGCACTGCAACTTCCAATTGGCGTTGAAAGTTCGTTCAAGGGTGTGGTGGATCTAATAACTTGTGAAGCAATTATATATGTAGATGATCTTGGGACAAAGCAAGAGAAAGCTTCTATACCCCAAGACATGGTCGATATGGTAGAAGAATACAGGTACAAGCTAATAGAAGCTGCCGCAGATTTTGACGACGAGGTTCTTCATGCATTTCTTGAAGATGAAGAAGTGCCCGTAGAAGCAGTACGCAGAGCTATACGAAAGGGTACAATTAAGAATCAGCTTGTGCCTGTCCTTTGTGGAGCTGCGCTAAGAAACAAAGGCGTACAGATGCTCCTGGATGCGGTTGTATATTACTTGCCGTCACCACTTGATCTTGGAGTAGTTAAGGGCACGTCACTTGACGGGCGGCCTATGGAGCGAGTGCCAGATCCTCAAGGACCTATAACTGCGTTAGCATTTAAAATTCAAACAGACCCTTATGTAGGCAAATTGACATTTATTAGGGTGTACTCCGGCACGCTTCGCAGTGGTGATACAGTCTACAACTCAACAAGGAGGACACGTGAGAGAATTGGTCGCCTTTTAAAGATGCATGCAAATCATAGGGAGGATGTTGACGAGATAAGCGCTGGAGATATTGCAGCTGCAATTGGGCTTAAAAGTACATATACTGGAGACACTCTCTGTGATGAGTCGAATCCGATACTTCTTGAGGCAATAACGGTACCTGAACCTGTTATTTCTGTAGCTATAGAGGCAAAAACCAAAGCCGACCAGGAAAAAATGGCAAATGCTTTGCAAAAACTGGTCGAAGAGGATCCAAGCTTAAAGGTATCACAGGATAGAGAAACAGGACAAACGATAATTTCGGGCATGGGTGAGCTTCATTTGGAAATTGTTGCTGACAGGCTGGTTCGTGAATTTGGTGTGGATGCGTCTATAGGTAAGCCACAAGTTGCCTACAAGGAGACGATATCCAAAAGGGCTCACGGGTCTGGTCGATTTGTGCGTCAAACTGGTGGACGCGGGCAGTATGGTCATGTTGAGCTTGAAATTGAGCCGCTGGAGCGTGGAGCTGGCTTCATATTTGAAAACCTCATTGTAGGAGGCGCAATTCCTAAAGATTTCATACCGGCTGTACAGAAGGGTGTAGAAGAAGCCCTTCTGAATGGTGTGGTAGCGGGGTATCCTGTGGTCGATGTAAAGGTATCGGTTGTTGATGGCTCATATCACCCAGTTGATTCTTCTGATATAGCATTTCAAATTGCAGCGTCTATGGCTATAAAAGATGGCCTTTCAAAGGCGGGAGCATATATATTAGAGCCGATAATGAAGGTTGAAGTTGTGCTGCCGGAAGAATTTTTAGGAGATGTGTTGGGAGATCTCACAGCACGCCGTGGTCATATATTAGGCATGGAGGGGCGTAGAACCTCGCAAGTTGTAAAAGCGTTTGTGCCTTTGATGGAGATGTTTGGTTATGCTACAGTGTTGAGATCCCTAACGCAGGGGCGCGCAACTTATACAATGGAATTTGATCACTACGAAGCTGTACCAGCAGTAGTTGCAGATTCTATAATTCATAAAAAGGGTTAGGGATTAAATTAGGAAAATTTTAAAGGGAGGTTGTAAAAGTGGCTAAGAAAAAGTTTGAGAGAACCAAACCGCATGTAAACGTAGGAACTATTGGTCACATTGACCATGGGAAAACCACTTTGACTGCAGCTATTACGGCCGTTTTATCCAAGCATGGGCTTGCGCAGTTCGTGCCATTTGATCAAATAGACAAGGCTCCAGAGGAGCGTGCCAGAGGTATCACAATATCTATAGCCCATGTGGAGTATGAAACAGAAAAAAGGCATTACGCACACGTAGACTGCCCAGGGCATCACGACTACATCAAAAATATGATTACAGGCGCAGCCCAGATGGATGGTGCGATCTTGGTTGTAGCGGCTAATGATGGGGTAATGCCACAAACAAGAGAGCACGTTATTCTAGCTCGCCAAGTTAATGTGCCCTACATCGTCGTAGCCCTCAATAAGGTAGATATGATGGATGACGAGGAGCTTCTCGAGCTCGTTGAGCTGGAAGTCAGGGAATTGTTGAATAAGTATGATTTCCCTGGTGACGAGATTCCTGTTGTCAGAGTTTCTGCAGCTCAAGCACTTGCATGCGGCTGTGGTCGACGTGAGTGCGAATGGTGCGGTAAAATCTGGAATCTATTGGACGCAATAGATACCTATATCCCGACGCCTGAGCGAGAGATTGATAAGCCGTTCCTTATGCCAATTGAAGATGTATTCAGCATTGAAGGAAGGGGTACTGTTGTCACGGGAAGAGTAGAAAGAGGTCAGCTAAAACTCAATGAAGAAGTTGAAATAGTTGGTATTCATGAAACACGCAAGACTGTGGTCACAGGCATAGAAATGTTCCATAAGACTATGGATTACTGCCAGGCAGGTGACAATGTCGGGTGTCTTTTAAGAGGTATAAAAAGAGACGAAGTTGAGAGAGGAATGGTGCTTGCCAAGGTAGGCTCTATCAAGCCTCACATGAAATTTGAGGCTGAGGTCTATGTATTGACCAAAGAGGAAGGCGGAAGGCACACACCGTTTCTGAGCGGATACAGACCCCAGTTCTATGTAAGAACTACTGATGTGACGGGTGAGATAAAGCTGCCAGAAGGCGTTGAGATGGTTATGCCAGGCGATAATGTTAGGATGCAAATTGAGTTAATTACACCAATTGCTCTAGAGGAAGGACTTCGCTTTGCAATTAGAGAAGGCGGTAAGACGGTTGGAGCTGGGGTGGTAACCAAAATATTGGATTAGTTTAGATGGCGCAAAAAATAAGGATCAAACTAAAGGCGTATGATCATAGGGTGCTGGACCAGGCAGCACAGTGGATAGTAGAAACTGCGAAACGAAACAATGCCAAAACTGTGGGGCCAGTACCCTTGCCCACCGAAATCAACCGGTGGACGGTCATACGTTCACCATTTATTGACAAGGATTCACGCGAACAATTTGAGATGAAAACGCATAAGCGGATTGTGGACATACTTGACCCTAATCCAAAAGTTGTTGATGCTCTTATGAGACTATCATTGCCAGCAGGAGTAAGTATAGAGATAAAGCTATGAGCATGGTTATTGCAGCTAAGAAGTTAGGCATGACGCAGATTTTTGACGAAACTGGTGAGGTTGTGCCGGTGACAGTTCTCGCAGCCGGACCTTGTACTGTGATTGGCCATAGGACCGAAGAAAAAGATGGCTACACAGCTCTTCGCCTCGGTTATCAGGAAGTCGATGACAAGAAACTTAATAAACCCGAAGCTGGGGTTTTCAAAAAAGTCGGAGTTGCTGCGCACAAGATAATATATGAGGCAAGAGTCGAGCCAGATGAACTTGTACCAATTGGCCAAGTGCTCGGTGTCGAAGTATTTAAGCAAGGAGACGTGATCGACGTTACTGGTACCTCAAAGGGCAAAGGGTTTGGTGGATTTGTTAAACGCCATGGTTTTCATCGTGGTCCGGAGACTCATGGATCTATGAATGTGCGCCAACCTGGTTCAATTGGAGCAACGAATGCTGAGCGCGTATTTAAAGGTACTAGAATGGCAGGGCACATGGGTGTCCGACGCGTTACCGTAAAGTCCCTTAAGGTCGTTAAAGTAGATACGCAAAAGGGCTTGGTTTTAGTTAAGGGCGCGGTACCAGGCTTTCGTAGGTCGATAGTATTTTTGCGAAAAGGAAAGTAGTTACTCATTCCAAAGAGGTTTTGTAGATATGGCTAAAGCACGCCTTGTTGACTTGACATCAGGTGAGCAGAAAGAAATAGATTTACCTGATTCGTTATTTGGGGAAAGGATAGTGCCTCATGTGATGCACCAAGCCTTAGTGCGGCAGCTAGCAAATGCCCGCCAAGGTACAGCATCTACTAAGACCCGAGCAATGGTTTCTGGCGGTGGTCGAAAGCCATACAGGCAAAAAGGTACTGGTAGAGCACGACATGGGAGTATAAGAGAGCCTAATATGGTGGGAGGAGGCGTTGTATTTGGACCTCATCCTCGGAGCTATAGACAGCGGATGCCAAAGAAAATGAGGAGGTTGGCGTTACGAAGTGCATTATCAGTAAAAGCGCAGGAAGGCCGCGTTGTTGTAGTGCGTGGTTTGAGTATAGATAGACCCAGCACCAAGCAAATTAAAAATCTGCTTGAGCAGGTTGGAGTAGGCAAGACAGCGCTTGTAGTCCTGGAAGGTCGAGATTTCGGGGTAGAGAAGTCAGCTGCAAACCTAGAAAATGTAAAATGTATACTTGCATCGAATCTTAATATCCGAGATCTGCTGAAGTACGAAAGTTTGGTAATTCGAGAACCAGCGATCGACAATATGATGGTATTTGCCAAATGAGTAAACAGCCTGTAGACATACTTATTGGACCTGTGGTATCAGAAAAAAGCTATATGTTGATGCAGAAGTACAATCAGTATTGCTTTAAAGTAGCGCGAGATGCAACAAAAGCTGAGATAAAAAGGGCAGTTGAAGAATACTTTGGAGTACATGTGAAAGATGTAAATGTTGTCAATGTTAAGGGCAAAGAACGCAGATACCGAGGTATACGTCCGGGTCGAACCTCGGAATGGCGAAAGGCTATTGTCACGCTGCCCGAAGGTGAAAAGATTGAGCAACTGTTTGGTCAACTGTGAGGATTAACAAATGGGAGTTCGTAAGTTTAAGCCAGTTACACCTGGCCAAAGATTTAGGACAATAGCTGACTTTTCTGATATAACCAAGGAAGAACCGGAGAAGTCGTTGGTTGTTCACCTTGTAAAGCATGCTGGTAGGAATAACCAAGGAAAGATAACCACACGTCACAGAGGCGGTGGTTACAAGAAGGCATATAGAATTATTGACTTTAAGCGTGACAAATTTGGAATTCCAGCGAAAGTAGCAAGCATAGAATATGATCCTAATCGTTCTGCAAGGATTGCGCTTCTGCATTATGTTGATGGCGAAAAAAGGTACATAATAGCACCTTTAGGATTGAGAAATGGCGATGTGGTTATGTCCGGTGAGGATGCAGAGGTGAAAGTTGGCAATGCTCTCCCTCTTTCACGTATACCGGTTGGTACTACTGTACATAATGTTGAGTTAACTCCAGGAAGGGGCGGCCAGCTAGCAAGATCAGCGGGCACATATGCACAGGTTGTTGCAAAAGAAAATAGGTATGCTGTGTTGAGGCTTCCTTCTGGAGAAGTGAGACGGGTTTTTCTCGGTTGCATGGCTACAATAGGCCAAGTAGGCAATGTGGAGCATGAGAATGAATCAATTGGAAAAGCAGGTATAAGACGGCTTATGGGTTGGCGACCTGCTGTGCGTGGTAGTTGTACCAATCCCGTTGACCATCCTCATGGTGGTGGAGAAGGCAAAACTGGACCGGGTGGTCCGCCGAAAACCCCATGGGGGAAGCCTGCACTAGGTTATAGAACACGAAAAAAGAGTAAACCTTCTTCAAAGTTTATTATTAGGAGGCGCAAGTAGCTAAGCCATGTCGAGGTCAACTAAAAAAGGATGGTACGTGGCACCACATCTTATTGAGAAGGTGCGCAAACTAAACCAAACGCGAGAGAAGAGAATGATAAAGACCTGGTCTAGGGCGTCTACCATATTTCCGGAGATGGTGGGTCATACGATAGCTGTTCATGATGGCCAAAAGCATGTGCCAATCTACATTACAGAGAACATGGTCGGGCACAAATTAGGAGAATTCGCGCCGACTCGACGCTTCCGCGGACACGGCCATAAGACCGAACGCTCAACGTCAGTGAGGTAATGAGGAAATGCAGGTAATAGCACGGGCTAGGTTTGTAAGACGATCACCTTTAAAGGTAAGGCTAGTTGCGAGGGTTGTAAAGGGCATGAAAGTAGCTGAGGCGCTAAGCGTGCTAGAGTTTATGCCTCAACATGCAGCAAAAGATGTTGCTAAAGTGATAAAATCGGCTTCTGCTAATGCCGAGCATAATTATAATTTAGATCCTGATAAATTGGTCGTTACAAATGTAATTGTTAATGATGGGCCACGTCTAAAAAGGTACAGGCCGCGCGCAAGAGGCCTGGTGCATCCTTATATGAGAAGACTTTGTCATATTGTTGCTATTGTTGAGGATAAGGCGGTTTAGAAATGGGGCAGAAGGTACATCCTTTAGGGTTTAGATTGGGTGTAACCAAAAGCTGGGATGCAATATGGTATGCTTCACCTAAAGAATATACCGATCTTCTGCATCAGGACCTAGCTATTCGTAAGCTTATACAAGATAAACTAGGGAACGCAGGAATATCCACAGTAGTTATTGAACGTTCCGGCAGTAATCAGGTTAGTGTAACGATACACACCTCAAGGCCTGGCATTGTTATAGGAAGGCAAGGCACTAATGTAGACCAACTACGTGAAGAAATTGAAAAGCGGTTTGGAGTGAGAGTCAAACTTTCTATTCAAGAAGTAAAGCACCCGGAGCTAGATGCAACGCTTGTTGCACAAAGTGTTGCGGCGCAGATTGAGAAAAGAATTTCTCATAAGCGGGCTATGAAGCAAGCCATAGCAAGAGCGATGCGGGCTGGAGCTCAAGGCATAAAAATTGCAGTCTCTGGACGTCTAAGAGGGAGCGAAATGGCAAGACGGGAGTGGGATAGAGAAGGTAGAGTACCTCTTCAGACTCTAGTGGCTGACATTGATTTTGGGAAGGCCACTGCTTTTACAACTACTGGAACAATAGGGGTCAAGGTGTGGATATATAAAGGTGACATCAATTTGGGACAAGGTGCACCAGCATCAACCGTAGGAGCCAGGATAGAGGACAGTACATTACCGGATGGTTCCCAGGAAGTTCTAGAATCTCACGAGTCTGAGAGCGGGCATCAGCCTGCAGGTACCGCAGCGGGCACCAGGGTATCGACAAGGCGCAAAAGAAGTACTAGAACCCGGGCTGAAGAGCGTGGTAGTACAGAGGTGATGAATGATGTTAATGCCTAGAAAGGTTAAGCATCGAAAAGTCCAAAGAGGACGGATGAAAGGAATTGCTACGCGTGGAAACACTATTGCATTTGGCGAATTTGCGCTACAAGCGCTTGCACCATGCTGGCTTACAAACCGGCAAATCGAGGCGGCAAGACGTGCTATGACTCGTCACGTGCGCAGAGGTGGCAAAATTTGGATAAGGGTGTTCCCCGATAAGCCATACACCAAAAAGCCAGCCGAAACACGTATGGGAGGCGGTAAAGGTAACCCTGAAGGATGGGTTGCCGTGGTTAAGCCAGGACGTATTTTATTTGAAATGGCTGGTGTACCTGCTGATGTGGCTAAGGAGGCCATGAGACTTGCGAGTCACAAGTTGCCAATTGATACAAGGTTTTTGCAGCTTAATGGACCAAGTACGAGGCTGTAGGGAGAGCTTGTAGCGCGATGAAGGCATCAGAGTTAAGAGCGTTGAGTGATTCAGAACTTTTGCAGAAGCTAAGGGAGCTCGATAAAGAGTTGCTAAACCTAAGGTTTCAAAGAGACACGGGCCAGCTTGAGAACTTAAGAGCTATAAGAAGTGTAAGAAAAGATAGAGCACGGGTTTTGACACTGCTTCATGAGCGACGGCTGGGTATAAACGAGGAACTGACTAGAAAAGCTATGGCTATTAAGCAAGGTCAGGCAGTTGAGCAGGCGCCAAAGCGCAGGGCAAGGCGCAGTGGTTCATCTGCTGAAAGCGAAGGAGGGAGTTAATAACTGTGCAAGGGTATGCTAGGCGAAAGGTAAGAGAGGGTGTTGTTGTTTCAGCAAAGATGGATAAAACTGTAGTGGTTAGTATAAAGAGTAGAAAACCCCATCCTTTGTATGAGAAGGTTGTTACTAAAACCAAGAAGGTCAAGGCTCATGACGAAAACAATGAATGCAAAGAAGGGGATATTGTACGCATTGTTGAAACTAGGCCCTTGTCCAAGGAAAAAAGATGGCGAGTTGCTGAAATCCTAATTAGAGGGCGTGGTGGCCAATGATTCAGCAGGAAACCATACTGAAAGTTGCTGATAATAGTGGTGCAAAGGAGATACTTTGTATAAGGGTTATGGGTGGATCTGCTAAAAAGTACGGCACAGTTGGTGACATAATAAAAGCCTCAGTAAAGTCTGCCCAGCCGAATGCTCCAGTAAAGAAGGGTGATGTAGTTACTGCTGTTATTGTGAGGGTAAAAAAGCCATATAGACGAGCAGACGGTTCGTATATTCGGTTTGACGATAATGCCGCTGTTCTGCTGAATCCTCAAAATAACCCGAGAGGAACGAGAATTTTTGGTCCCGTAGCGCGCGAGCTTAGAGAAAAGAACTTTATGAAAATTGTTTCTCTTGCTCCTGAGGTGCTGTAGATGATTAAGACAAAGAGATTGCCCAAGAGGATGAAGATGCTAATAAGGCCAGGGGATACGGTAGAGGTTATTGCTGGCAAGGACAAAGGCAAACGTGGGGAAGTAATTAAGGTTCTCCCCTGGCAGGGCAAAGTTATTGTAAGTGGAATAAACATAATGAAACGTCATGTAAAAGCCGGGACAGGTGGACGGGAAGGCGCACGGGCTATGCAAGGAGGCATCGTCGACTTTGAGGCCCCAATCCATTATTCTAATGTTCAGTTTGTATGTCCAGCATGTAATAACCGCACAAGAGTTGCTCGTGTGGTTTTACCCAATGGACAAAAGACTATACAGTGCAAAAAATGCGGGCATGTTCATGAGCGTATAAGGCAGGAGAAATGAGTGCGGTCAAGACAAGTACAGAACCTAGGCTTTTGATCAAATATAGGGAAGAAGTTGTTCCTACATTGATTAGAGAGTTTGCATATAGAAATATTATGCAGGTGCCTAAGATACACAAAGTAGTGGTTAACGTTGGCTTGGGAGAGGCAAAGGACAACCCCAGGGCTCTCGATTCCACTATAGAAAGCCTAAGAGCTATAACAGGGCAACAGCCCATTGTAACTTATGCTCGTAAATCAATTGCGTCTTTTAAACTGAGAGCAGGAATGCCCAATGGAGTAAAGGTGACGCTAAGGGGTAAGCGTATGTGGTATTTCCTTGACAGATTGATAAATGTGGCTCTGCCACGTGTAAGAGACTTTCGTGGCGTAGGAACCAATTTTGACGGACGAGGCAATTATCATTTGGGGCTTCAAGAGCAGATAGTTTTCCCTGAAGTTGATTATGACAAGATTGATAAAATACGAGGACTGGAAGTATCAATTGTAACAACAGCAAGAACTGACGAAGAGGCAAAAAAATTGTTAGAACTTTTGGGAATGCCATTTAGAAAAGGCTAAAGGAGAGTGAGGGATAGAGTTGGCAACAAAGGCTAGCATCGAAAAGTGGAAACAACCGCCAAAATATGCAGTGCGGTATCACAATCGTTGCCGGATTTGTGGCAGGCCTAGAGGATATATTAGAAGATTTGGCATGTGTAGAATATGTTTTCGAACCTTGGCTGTAGAAGGTAAAATTCCTGGTGTTACCAAAGCTAGTTGGTAGCCGAAGGGTGATAGTTATGTTTAGTGATCCTATAGCTGACATGCTGACACGGATTCGAAATGCCAACATGAGAGGCAAGCAATCCGTGGATATACCGCATTCAAAAATGAAATTAGAGATAGCTAGAGTACTCAAAGAGGAAGGTTATATAGCTGATTATGAAGTTGTGCCAGCCCAAAAAGGACCAGGCATGATTTTAAGAATCAAATTTAAGATACGGTCTGACAAAAAGCGTGTTATAGAAGGTTTACGTAGGGTAAGCAAGCCAGGTAGGCGAATTTACTGTGGCAAAGACGATATACCTCTTGTGCTAAATGGATTAGGTATAGCAATCCTTTCTACTAGCCAAGGAATTATGACGGGGCACAAGGCAAGGCGCCTTGGGATAGGTGGAGAAGTAATTTGCTATGTATGGTGATGGGCGAGGGGCTATGTCCAGGGTAGGAAAGCTTCCGATTGAACTGCCTTCAGGAGTCGAAGTAAATATTGCAGACTCCAAAATTAGTGTTGCCGGGCCAAAGGGCACCCTTGAGCGTCAGCTGCCGGATGTTATAAGAGTTGAACAAGAAGGTAGCAGACTGCTTGTCAAAAGACAAGAGGATTCACGCGTCGCCAAGGCGTTTCATGGCCTATATAGAACGCTAATAGCTAACATGGTAACTGGGGTCACGCAAGGTTTCAGTAAGGATCTTGAGCTTGTGGGCGTGGGGTATAGAGCTAGCAAGGATGGCAGGGATCTTGTACTAAACCTTGGGTTTAGTCATCCAGTCAGAATTACACCGCCTGATGGTATTGAAATTAATGTTACCGATCCTACGAAAATAAGTGTGCAGGGAATTGATAAGGAACTGGTAGGACAGGTTGCGGCTAACATAAGGAAGTTACGTAAGCCTGAGCCCTATAAGGGTAAGGGTATAGTTTATAAGGGTGAGGTAATAAGACGCAAAGCTGGTAAGTCGGCTAAGGGTGGAAGGTAAGCTTGGTGGAGAAAAACTTTAATGGCTCAGCTTGAGATGATAAAAATAGAAAGTCGTGAAGAAAGAAGAAAGCGACGGCACAGAAGAGTAAGGAAAAAAGTCAAAGGTGTTCCGGAGCGACCTAGGCTGTGTGTTTTTAGAAGCCTAAAACACATATACGTACAGTTAATCGATGATACCCGAGGCCATACCATTGTAAGTGCATCTAGTCTTTTGGATGAAGTTGAGAAAGAAGGAAAAGATAACATCGAGATTGCAAGGCAAGTTGGACAAATTGTCGCACGGCGTGCGTTAAGTGCCGGGATTACTAAGGTTGTGTTTGATAGGGCAGGGTACAAGTACCATGGAAGGGTCAAGGCGCTTGCTGAAGGAGCGCGTGAAGCTGGGCTTGAATTTTAGGGATCGGATAAATGAGTATAGAAGTTGCTAACTTAGACATGATGCAAGCGGAAGGTAAGTTACCTGAACCAGAGCTTGTTGAAAAGGTAGTTAGCCTAAAAAGGGTAGCCAAGGTGGTGAAGGGGGGTCGTCATTTTTCGTTTAGTGCGCTTGTTGTGGTAGGCGACCAACATGGTCATGTTGGTGTAGGTCTTGGCAAAGCTTTGGAAGTTCCTGATGCAATACGCAAAGGCATTGAAGCTGCAAAGAAGCAAATGATCACTGTTCCACTGCATGGAAGTACCATACCACACGAAGTTTATGCGAAATTTGGGGCTGCGCGTGTGTTACTAAAACCTGCTTCGCCAGGAACGGGAGTTATATCTGGTGGTGCTATGAGAGCAGTAATTGAGCTTGCTGGAATAAAAGATATTTTGACCAAGTCACTCAAAAGTAATAATCCTCTTAACACGGCTAGAGCCACTATACTTGCTTTGTCGAAGCTAAGGTCACCCGAGGAAGTATCTGAATCACGAGGAAAGCGTGTCAGATCAATGGTTAGAATTAGGTAGCTATGGCGATGCTTCGTATCACTTATAAAAAGAGTGCAATAGGCGCAAACAAGAAGCAAAAATTGACAATTCGTTCCTTGGGATTCCGTAAGCTAAATCAGACAGTGCTACGACCAGATAATGCAGCCGTGAGGGGCATGATACAAAAGGTTCGCCATTTAGTAGATGTAGAAATTTTGGAGGGCAATGATAGCAATGTACCTTCATGAACTTAGGCCGGCTGCTGGAGCGTGTCACAGACGCAAAAGGGTCGGTAGAGGTACGGCATCGGGGCATGGAAAGACTGCCGGTAGAGGCACAAAAGGGCAAAAAGCTAGGTCCCAAGGACTAAGGTTGGGATTTGAAGGCGGCCAGTTACCTATAGGACAAAGGTTGCCTAAGCTTGGCGGCTTTGTAAACCTTTTCAAGCGGTACTATGCGCCGGTTAAGCTCTACAAGTTAAACGTATTTGACGAGGCTGCTGAAATCTACCCTGAAGATCTTGTGAAACAAGGATTGGTTAAAGATGGAGAGCTCATAAAGATCGTTGCGGACGGCAACATACATAAAAGATTAACTGTGCACGCACATGCGTTTTCTGCAAAAGCAGAGCAGAAAATTATACAAGCGGGCGGACAATGTGTAAAGATTGAAGCAGATTCAAAGTAATATAAAAAATTTAAGACGCTGGTGAATCCATTATATTTTCCGCGCAGTCGTTATACTTTTGAGATATGAATGTATTTCAAGCCCTATATAATGCGCTACGATTGCCAGAGCTCAGGCGAAAGATTCTCGTAACGCTGGGTATATTAGTCATTTTCCGCGTATTTGCAAACATACCACTTCCATATGCAAACGCTGCTGCGTTGCAGTCTGTTTTTGGGCAAAGTGAGCTGCTTGGCCTACTAAACCTGTTTTCCGGCGGAGGGCTAGCTACATTTAGTTTGGTAGCAATGGGCCTAAATCCATTTATAAACGCAACCATAATCATTCAGCTGCTGACAGTTATATCAGAGCGCGTCAAGGAGATTTCAAAGGAGGGAGAGCTGGGGCAGCAGCGCATAACTAGGTGGACAAGATGGCTAACAGTCGGGTTAGCGGCGCTTCAGGCATATGGGTTTACTGTACTTTTTCAATCATCAAACCCACCTATTTTGCCAGCTACTTTAACTTGGGAACAAAGACTTTTTATCATATTGGCCTTGACAACAGGTTCTATCCTTCTTATGTGGTTAGGTGAGCTGATATCGGAATATGGCATTGGCAATGGTATATCGTTGCTTATATTTGCAGGTATCATTGGCACTGCTCCCAGTTCATTATTTGCCACTGTGTCGGCACTGTCTGCGTCAAATACTGGCTTTCAGGCTTACATCCCTCTAATAGGGTTTGCAATCATAGCGTTGTTGGTAACGGCTTTCATAATTGAGGTGCAGCAGGCTGTAAGACGAGTGCCCATTCAATCGGCGCAGCGTGTTGTAGGAAGGCAGACTATACAAAGCCGTGCATCGCATTTGCCCTTGCGTGTAAACCAAGCCGGTGTCATACCCATCATATTTGCGATTTCGGTAATGTTTTTTCCGACGTTTATTGCAAACTTCTTTTCGCAGCTGCCTCATCAAAATATTCTCTACCAAGTTTCTCAATGGATTAATGCTAACTTTGTGCCCACAAGCCCTAACCTGAGTGTTGAGATTCCATACAATGTTGTTTATTTCTTGCTTGTAATGGTATTTACCTACTTCTACACTGCCGTAACCTTTGATCCCTATGATGCAGCAGATAATTTAAAGAAATATTCCAGCTTTATTCCTGGGATAAGGCCAGGACAGCCTACTGCAGAATATCTTGGCCAAGTTATGGCGAGGATAACCTTTGCCGGTGGGCTTTTCTTAGGCTTTATTACAGTAGTGCTTCCACTATTGACCTCATCGATAACGGGAATTAGCCGCAATCAGCTCTATTTGGGTGGCACAGCTATACTTATAGTTGTTGGTGTTGCTCTTGACACCATGAAGCAGCTTGAGGCACAGCTGCTAATGCGGCAGTATCGCGGTTTTATCAGATAGCTCTTTATTCGCTGGTTAAAAGGGAAGTTAACATGTTCAATCTGCTGCTATTTGGACCTCCCGGTTCCGGCAAGGGTACACAAGCTGAATTTATAGAAAAAGAGCTTGGCATAAAACGTCTTGTTACAGGCGATATTTTACGGGAGGAGGTTCGTAAGCAGACAGAGCTCGGAATGCAAGCAAAATCGTATATGGATAGAGGTGTGCTTGTTCCTGACCATTTAGTCATATCAATGATCAGAGAGAGGCTTTTACAGCCTGAATACCAAAATGGTATTTTATTGGATGGTTTCCCTAGAACAGTTGCACAAGCTCAAGCCTTAGACGCTATGCTAAATGGGCTAGGAAAGCGTATTGATCTTATTATTGTGTTACAAGTTTCAGAAGATGAGTTAGTAAGAAGGCTAAGCGAAAGATTAACGTGTGCCAGCTGTGGTCGCACTTACAGTGCTAACGATAGAATAAATCGATGTCCTTATGACGGCACTATCCTTGAGAAGAGATCTGATGACCAGCCAGATGTTGCGCGCAAGCGTATAGCTGTTTATAATGAGCAGACACGCCCTGTGCTAGATTACTATAACAACCGGGTCAGGATTGTGCTTATTGATGGTCAAAAAAGCATACAAGAAGTCAAGACTGAAATAATAGGAAAAATAAAAGTTGACTATGCCAGTGAACTTGAAAAGTAAAGATGAAATTGCGATAATGGCGGAGGCTGGGCGAATACTGGCACAAGTAATCCTTGATTTGTGTTCGAAAGTTGAACCAGGCATTCAGACCAAAGAGCTTGACAAGCTGGCTGAGGAACTTATACTAAAGAATGGAGCGCGGCCTGGCTTTAAGGGTTACATGGGTTATCCAGCCTCAATTTGTACATCGGTCAACAATCAAGTAGTCCATGGGATTCCCGGCAAATATCGGCTTAAAGAGGGGGATATTATAAGCCTTGACATAGGCCTTGTTTATAAAGGATACTGGGCGGATGCTGGAGTTACTGTGCCAGTGGGCAACATACAACCAAGAGCAAGGAAGTTAATTGACGCCACCAGGCGCGCGTTATATGCGGGCATAGCCAAAGCTGTGCCAGGTAACAGGCTTGGTGATATTTCTCATGCGATTCAAAGTTATGTCGAGTCATCTGGGTTTAGTGTAGTGAGGGATTTCTGTGGTCATGGTGTAGGTAGAGAAATGCATGAAGATCCGCAGGTACCTAATTATGGGATGCCAGGTCAAGGGGTGCTTTTACAGCCTGGTATGACATTGGCTATAGAACCCATGGTTAACGAGGGTGACTGGCGGGTTAAGGTGCTTGACGACAATTGGACGGTGGTGACTGCGGATGGTAAATTGTCGGCTTATTTTGAGCATACTATTGCCATAACTGAAGACGGACCGATCATTTTAACATCATTGGATGGTAATGTATGATAGTTGTCTAGAACAAGTAATATGTGTAATATAGAGAAGGTGAGCTTACACCTATTTGCATTCTATAGTTCAGTTAATATAAACTTGACACTTGTGGACGCTTTTAGGCCATGGTGGTGCCGTGGCTAAGCAGGATGTAATTGAGCTGGAAGGCACTATTATTGAGGCCCTTCCCAACGCCATGTTTCGCGTGGAGCTTGACAATGGGCATGTATTGCTTGCACATATTTCTGGGAAGATGCGGATGAATTATATCAAGATTGGTGTTGGCGACAGAGTGAGAGTTGAAGTCTCGCCTTATGATTTAAACCGCGGTCGTATAACTTATAGACTAAGTTGACAAAGTTTTAAGGCTGTTCGGGAAAAGAAAAAGAAGATGAAAGTCCGTCCTTCAGTAAAAAAGATGTGTAGCAAGTGCAAAATAATACGCCGTGAAGGCAAGGTGAGGGTTATTTGTAGTAATCCTAAACACAAGCAGGTGCAGGGCTAAGGAGGACATAAGTGGCTAGAATTGCTGGTGTTGACATACCTGACAATAAGAGGATTGACGTAGCACTAACTTATATATATGGTATTGGCCCTACTAAAAGCAAAGAACTTTTGGCCATGAGTAATATATCGCCAGAATTGAAGGTAAAAGAGGTTCCGGAGGAGGACCTTGCCAGGCTTAGGCATTTAATTGACAAGCTCTCTGCTGACAAGGAGCTGCTAATTGAAGGTGATCTTAGGAGAGAAATAAACCAAAGGATAAAAAGGCTGATTGAAATAGGATGCTACAGAGGGTTGCGGCATCGTCGTGGGCTACCTGTACGCGGGCAGCGAACAAGAACAAATGCCAGAACACGAAAAGGGCCTCGCAAGACTGTTGGTATCCGCCGAAGAAAGAAGAAATAATTCTGCTTTTATTCCCATAGTGATTTGAGAGGTGAGGGATTAGTGGCGAAGAAAAAGCGTCAGCGTGTGAGGCACAAAGAAAAAAAGAACATAGCCTACGGGCATGCTCATATACAGTCGACATTTAATAACACCATAGTAACATTGACCGATGAAAACGGGAATGTGATTGCTTGGGGATCTGCTGGGACTGCAGGTTTTAAGGGGGCGCGTAAGGGCACTCCATTTGCAGCCCAGATGGCTGCCGAAGGTGCGGCTAAGCGTGCTATGGAACATGGACTCAAAAGAGTGGATGTATATGTTAAAGGTCCAGGGCCTGGTAGGGAAGCGGCTATACGCTCGCTTCAGGCTGCTGGAATAGAGGTGGTTTCTATTACTGATGTAACGCCTATACCGCATAACGGTTGTAGGCCCCCAAAAAGGAGAAGGGTGTGAGGTAGTCAAATGGGCAGATATATTGGGCCAGTATGCAGATTTTGCCGTCGTGAAGGTACAAAGCTGTTTTTAAAAGGTGAACGATGCTATGGGCCTAAGTGTGCGCTGGAGCGACGTGCAGTGCCGCCGGGCATGCATGGGCAGCAATATAGAAGACGACTCTCAGACTATGGTGCGCAACTTAGAGCCAAGCAGAAGGCGAGAAGAATTTACGGGATAATGGAAAAGCAATTCCGCATATATTTTGATCGGGCTGAACAAGAACCGGGCATGACAGGTCTTAATTTGTTGCGTCATCTCGAGATGCGCTTTGATAATGTTGTCTATCGCTTGGGTCTTGGGGTTTCGCGGCGGCAAGCAAGGCAGCTAGTACTGCACCGCCATATAGAAGTAAACGGGAAGGTTGTTAACATTGCATCTTATGAAGTAAAACCTGGGGATACCATTAAGGTGCGTGAGAAAAGCCGGAATTTGCAGGTGTTGCAGGAGGCATTGGAATCTTCAGAGTTTAGAAGCAGGCCATCATGGTTGGCTTTTGATGCTGAGAAGCTTGAGGGCAAAGTACTTAAACTGCCTGAGCGCGAGGAAATGGAGCCGGGAATCGAAGAGCATCTGATAGTGGAGTTCTATTCAAGATAAGTAGAGGTGGTATGTAGATGTTGTCAGTTACAGACGGAGTTGAGCCTAAAGCTATTAAGATAGAAGGCGACGACAAATATGGAAAATTTGAAATTGGGCCGCTTGAATCTGGATTTGGCACAACTATCGGCAACAGTTTAAGACGAATATTACTATCACACATGCCAGGAGCGGCTGTCACTGCTATCCAGATTGATGGAGTTGTACATGAGTTTTCAAGTATTCCACATGTTAAAGAAGATGTAACTGAACTGATACTTAACATAAAACAGCTAAGACTTCGATGCCATGTGGATGTACCAGTAACAATAATCCTTGATGTAATGGGACCAAAAGAGGTAAGAGCTGGTGACATACAAACAGGATCTGAGGTGGAAATAGTCAACCCTGATTTGTATCTATGCTCAGTCGGCGAGAATGGGCGTCTTCGTATGGAAATGACAGTAGAGAAAGGGAAAGGATACGTTCTAGCTGAAGCTAACAAGAAAGAGGGTCAACCTCTTGGTACCATTCCTATTGACTCGATCTTTAGTCCAGTACGCAAGGCTAATTTTGAGGTTGAAAAGGTTAGAGTAGGTCAGAGGACTGACTATGAGAAGTTGTATTTGGAGGTATTGACCGATGGAGCTATGACTCCTGAGGACGCAGTTACATATGCTGCTACGATGCTTGCTGAGCGGCTATCGGTGTTAACTGGATTTAGTGTAAAGCCTGTGCAGAAAATGGAAGCTGGCAAGCCGTCAGCGCGTCTTTATGATATCCCTATTGAGGAGCTTGATCTTTCTGTGCGAGCGTTCAACTGCCTTAAGTCGCATAACATTACCTCTATTGGTATGTTGCTGGATATGAAAGAAAGTGAGCTTATGGCGCTACGGAATTTCGGTAATAAGAGTCTACAGGAAGTTAAAGATAAGCTTGTGGAAAAAGGCTTTGTGTCACCTGAGATGAAGGATAAGCTCTTTAAAGAATAAGGGTTATGGTGACAAGACAATGAAGCACTTAAAAAGCGGCAAAAGGTTGTCGAGACCCACTGGACACAGAAACATGTTGCTTAGAAACTTGTCTATATCTTTGCTTGACAAAGGGAAAATCGTTACGACGGAAGCTAAAGCAAAGGAATTGCGACGGCACATAGAAAAAATCATAACCATTGCTAAGGTGGATAACTTCAATACGCGTAGAAAAGTTGCGCGGTTCATTCATGACGAAAAAACTCTTAAAGCCTTGTTTACAGAAATAGCACCCCGATATTCTGATCGTCCTGGTGGATATACCAGGATTATTCACAAGGGCTTCAGGGCAGGCGACGGCGCGGAACTCGTGGTAGTAGAGCTAGTCGAATAGCTCTATTTATTCTTTCCTATGAATGTAAAACTTGTTGTTGCGTATGATGGTTCGGGCTTTCATGGTTACCAATATCAGCCTGGTGTAAGGACCGTTGAAGGAGAACTGCGAAGAGCCTTGACAAAAGTTTTTGATGAATGCCCCAAGCTTTACTCGGCCGGACGCACTGATGCCGGATCACATGCAGTTGGTCAAGTAGTTAACTTCCACATGCCTGTCGGGAGAAGCCTGCCGCTTGAGAGGCTTGTTACGGCCTTAAATGCCAACTTGCCCGAGGATGTTGTTGTAAGGCAGGCAAAGTCCGTACCTGACTCCTTCCACGCGAGATATTCGGCTATTTCTCGCTGGTATACGTATGTTGTTGTAGAGTGTGAGCGTCGACCTGTTTTTCTAAGAAAATTTGCATGGCACGTTGGTAAAGAGCTTGACATTATATCTATGAGAAAAGCCGCCAAACTTCTTGAGGGTGAGCACGATGTAAGTGCGTTTTGTCTTGATCCTGCGCGTGTTACAAGCAAAAGGAAGATATTTGTTGTTATAATTTCGTTACTGACGGCCAATGTAATTACTTTTGATTTTGTTGCACCAGGTTTTGCTAGAGGACTTATAAGAGGTATTGTAGGTAGCCTTGTAGAAGTGGGGCTTGGGAGGAGATCTCCAGAATGGATCGAAGAACTATTGGAGGGGTATCCTAAAAGAGCTCCTTACTGGGCACCTGCCTGTGGTTTGTTTTTACGTGAAGTTATGTATCCTGAGGAAATATGATATTCAAAACCTATACGCCAAAAAAACAAGAACTAACGAGTACATGGTATCTGATTGACGCTGAGGGTAAAACATTGGGTAGATTAGCGTCGCTAATTGCCGAGATTCTCAGAGGTAAGCACAAACCCACTTATACTCCCAATTTGCTTTGTGGCGATCACGTAGTTGTAATAAATGCAGCTAAGATCAAGGTAACTGGGAATAAGCTGACTGATAAGGTGTACACACGCTATTCAGGATACCCTGGTGGGCTAAAACGAAGAAATCTAAAGCAGGCTATATCACACGATCCAACTTTTCCTTTATACCATGCGGTCTACGGAATGTTAGGGGAGACTAGACTTAGGAAGCTACAGATGAAGCGATTAAAGGTTTATGCGGGTCCTGAGCACAGTCATCAGGCACAAAAGCCAATAAAAATTGATTTTGATGAGCATGGGAACATTCGGTATGTCTAGTGGAGAATTTTTTGCACAAGGAGTAGGTAGAAGGAAAACATCGGTTGCGAGGGTAAGAATATTCCCTGGGGCCGGTAAGATTACTGTAAACGGAAAGCCTTTAGAAGAATATTTTCCTCACCCAACTTTGCAACATATCGCAACCAGGCCACTTAAGGTTGTCGAGTTGATGGGCCGCTACGATGTATCGGTCAAGACAGAAGGTGGGGGTATTTGTAGCCAGGCCGGGGCGGTTTCGCATGGTCTTGCCAGGGCCTTAGCATTTCTGGATGAAGACCTGAGGCCAGTGCTCAAAAAAGAGGGTCTTCTAACGCGTGACCCACGGATGAAGGAACGTAAAAAGTATGGGCTTAAGCGTGCCCGTAAGGCACCGCAGTACACCAAGAGATAACCGCAGGTCCTTCTTTAGTACACACACGGAAATTAGCGTTAAAATTTTTGAGCCCATGTGCATTTAGTATAGATACATGCGTATCTATAATCCTAACTTTGAAATTCTTTATTATTAGGAGAAGACCATGCAAGCAGGTGACACAAGGCATTTTCTACGCTTAAGTGCACTTACGAAAGATGAGCTAGAAGCTATCCTTGCAATGGCTCATGAAATAAAACGTGGTCAGTATGATAATACGGTTTTGTCTGGACTGCATATAGCGCTTATATTTTCCAAGCCCTCAACTCGAACTAGAGTATCGTTTGAAGTAGGCATTAGCAGGCTTGGTGGCACTACCCTAGTCTTAAATGATCAGGAAATCCAGATTGGCGTACGCGAGCCGATAGCGGATATTGCGCGGGTCCTATCTAGATATGTTGACGGTATTGTGGTTAGGTTGTCAAGCGAGGCAGACCTTTACCAACTAGCAAAGTACAGCTCTGTGCCGGTTATAAATGGGTTAAGTGATTTTGCGCACCCGTGTCAAGCACTAGCTGACGTTATGACTATGCAGGAGCTTTTAGGAAATCTTAGGCACCATCGGATTTGTTATATAGGGGATGGCAATAATGTTGCAAATTCTTTGATTGCTGCGGCGAACATTTTGGGTTTTCAGTTGATTGTTATCACGCCACCAGGCTATGAGCCTCAGGGCGAGCTTGGCACTGGGCTGGAGGATAACGGGAGCGTTGTTATAACAAATGACCTTACTTTGGCTCGTGACTGCTCGATAATTTACACCGATGTATGGGCAAGCATGGGAAAAGAGCACGAAAAACAGCAAAGATACGCTATTTTCCAAAATTATCAAGTCAATAATGAAATCATGAGGCGTAATCCAAAAGCTTACTTTATGCATTGTTTGCCTGCACATCGTGGAGAGGAGGTAAGCAATGAGGTAATAGATGGTGACAGATCTGTAGTATTTGACCAGGCAGAAAATCGCTTACATGCCCAAATGGCTTTATTGACATTTTTGTACAGACGATGATTTTACTCAGAGAGATATGGCTTCTCATTTCTAATGCAGGCTGGACCGAAATACTCGATATTCTCATAGTTGCTTTCTTAATCTACCGCGGTTTATTGTTGCTAAGAGGCACGCAAGTACCACAAATTCTTCTTGGTATAGCGCTGTTTGCGTTGCTCGGCTTACTAGCTCAGGTGCTTCACCTACAGATTCTAGGATGGTTTTTTACTAACTTTGCGCCTATGATTATTGTGAGCGTTGTAGTATTATTTCAGCCTGAGCTAAGGCGCATATTGGATGAGGTTGGAAAGATTGGATACACCAGAATAACCAGAAGTCACGTACGAAGACAGGTGTATTCTTCCGCGATCGAAGAGCTGGAAAAAGGGGTTATCGAGCTTTCACGGCGCCGCATCGGAGCCCTTATAGTTATAGAGCGTGAGACAGGGCTTGAGCATTATGCATCAACTGGGGTAAGCATTAATGGTGAAATTAGCTCATATATGCTCTTGTCCATCTTCAGTCCTGGTTCTCCGCTTCATGATGGGGCTGTAATTATAAGAGGTAATCAGATTCGTGCCGCCGCATGTGTGTTACCTTTGTCTAGTGAATCCTACACCAAAGAAAGACTTGGTACTCGTCACAGAGCAGCACTAGGGCTCTCTATGGAAACCGATGCCCTTGTAATCGTAGTTTCAGAGGAAACAGGCTTTATATCAATTGCATTCCAAGGGGAGCTTTTTAGAGACATTGATGTTGACACACTTAGAGATACGCTTGCTAGAAGGCTTCCAGCAGCCAAGGAATCTAAGTTCGCAGTTGGTGTAGCCAAGCAGGTTGAACATTCTAACTAGCCTTACAAGCAACTGGAAACTTAAGGCAGGTGCCCTTGCAGCGGCGGTAGCAATATGGTTTGGTGTAGCAATTTCCCAAAATGCGCCTTCTACCCTGACTTTAAACAACATTCCCATAAATGTACGTGGCCTTAGCACCAGCCTTGTAATAGTTGGTAAATTGCCTAAAGCTTCAGTCGAAATTGCCGGATTACAGAGCTACGTAAAATCAGTAATTCCAAGCAAAGATTTGTACGCCTACATAAATATGTCACATATACATGGCGCTGGTGAGTACGTGGTAAGGGTAAGGATCAACCTGTATGACCGCTTTGTAACACTTGTATCAATTATGCCGTCTAGTGTAAACGTATTCGTGGACAAAATAAGCACGAGAGTGGTTTCTGTCAATGTGCAGCTTGAAAAACCGGTTTCACCCAACTGGAACATAGTTTCTTTAACGACAAGTCCGCCTAGAGTAAGTGTTGTGGGTCCTGAATCGCTTCTAAAAAATGTAAAGGCAGTTGCGGCATTTCCGTTGGCCATTGGATATAGCTCAATAGAATATGGTCCGGTGCGGATAAATCTCGAACTACCTGATAAATCGCTTTTGAGTTATCTCAAAGTTAATCCATCTTCGGTATTTATATTTGTCAAGGCTACTCGCATTTCCGGTACCAATGAAATGACTGTTGTTTACCACTTTTCAGGTGCACTACCTGCCGGATACCAGATAACAAATGTTGTAACCTCGCCTTTGACAGTGGCTGTTACAGCTCCAATAAATGAACTTAATTCGCTTGGTGATGTGATAAACCTTCCGTCAATTTCGTTAAATGGTGCCACTTCTGATATTGTCCAAACCTTTTATTTGCCTAATCTGTTGCCTTCAAATGCTAAGGTGAGTCCTAGCTTTGTTACCGTACACGTGTACATAGCTAAACTCAGTTCACCACCCTCTTCATCACCATCAGGTGTGGGTAAGTAGCTACGTTGGTATCATGCGTATGGCTGTGTGTAACCTGATTAGTAGTGTGGCCGTTAGCCACATGTAGAAGGTTTTGCTATCAGGAGGCCGGTAGAGTAAATTGTGCGGCATAGTGGGCTATCTCGGAGATAAATCCGCAACCGAAATTGTTCTAGAGGGACTTAAGAGGTTGGAATACAGGGGTTATGATAGTGCGGGTATCGCGATCTTAGACGGGTCCGAAAGCCTGCCAAAAGTGCATAAATGTGCCGGAGGCATTGACAGGCTCATTGCAAAAGTAGCCAAGCATATGCCTAATGGCGCTATAGGTATTGGCCACACAAGATGGGCTACCCATGGTACTCCAAGTGAGGTCAATGCTCATCCCCATATAGACTGTTCAGGAAGGATTGCAGTTGTGCACAACGGGATAATTGAGAACTATCGAGAGCTAAAGGCATACCTGGAATCCGAGAATCATCGATTTGTATCGGAAACAGATACAGAGGTTATTGTCCATTTAATAGAGCAGCTATATCAGGATGACTTTATAGCTGCCGTGGAACAAGCGCTACGCATGCTCAAAGGTAGCTTTGCTGTAGCATTAATCAGTACACATGCTCCGCGCACGCTTATAGGTGCGCGTAAAGATGCTCCTTTGGTAATGGGGCAAGCATCTAGTGATTTCTTTTTAGCTTCGGATATTCCAGCGCTCTTACCCTATACCAGAGATGTAATGGTACTTGAAGATAATCAAATGGTTGTCATATCAGATAAAGGGGTACATATTTTTGACCTACATGACGGCAAAAGTGTTAACGCACGATATCAAAGGGTAAGCTGGTCGGTCGAACAGGCAAAAAAAGGTGGATTCAAGCACTTCATGGAGAAAGAGATAAATGAATGTCCAAAGGTGATACGAGACGTATTAGTAGGCAAAGTTAACGAAAATTTTGAAATTGCCTTTGAGGAATGCCCAAATATAATAGAAATGCTGTACAAAGCAAAATCAGTTAAATTCATCGCTTCTGGGACTTCATACCATGCCTCGTTGGTAGGCAAATACTTAGTCGAGCAGGTTGCAAGTGTTCCAGCTGAGGCATGGATTGCAAGTGAATTTCGTTATAATACACCACCTCTTGATTCAGGCACAGTTGCTGTATTTTTATCGCAATCGGGAGAAACTGCCGATACCATTGCATGCCTTAGAACGGCTAAGAGCTATGGAGTTGGCACGGTTGCGGTGACCAATGTGGTTGGATCGACTTTAGCCCGGGAGGCCGATGCTGTGCTTTACTTAAATGCAGGTCCAGAAATTAGTGTTGCTTCCACCAAGACATTTATTGGGCATCTTGTAGTAGATATCATTTTGGCACTTTATCTGGCCAATAGAAAAGGTAAGCTTTCAGGCGATCAAATTCGCAGTAGCTTGCGGCTTATAGATCGTTGTATTGCTGCTGTAGGAGAAGTGCTCCAAGCTTCTGAGGATATAGGAAGAATTGCCGAGAAATACAGTCTTGCTAAGACGTTTCTGTATTTAGGAAGAGGGCTCGGCCTTCCCATTGCGATGGAAGGTGCTCTTAAACTTAAGGAAATTTCCTATATTCACGCAGAAGCTGTGGCTGCTGGTGAAATAAAGCATGGCCCTATTGCATTACTGGATGAATTTACGCCGGTAGTGGCAGTGATATCTGACTCTCGCATAATTGATAAATTGCATAACAATTTGCAGGAGGTACATTCACGTCATGCACCGATTATCGCGTTTGATTCGCTAGGATCGCAAGAGATTAGAAGAATTGCGCGCGATTATATTCAGGTACCACAAGTTGGCGACTACTGGGACATAATTCCAACTAGTGTTGCTCTACAGATATTTGCGTATAGGTTTGCGCGTACATTAGGTCGTCCAATCGATAAACCGCGTAATCTGGCAAAATCTGTAACAGTTGAGTGATAAAGTCAGGGCGTTTTATCGGTTATGATGCAAAGGCCGCTGCGTAATACTTTAGGTATCGGTATAGACATAGTAGATTTAGAACATTTTTCTCAAGCGTTGCGTCGGGCAACGCCTGCTTTTTATAAACGGGTATATACACAAAAAGAGCTCGATGATTCAAAAGGACGTATTGGTAGCCTTGCAACCCGCTGGGCATGTAAAGAGGCAATCATAAAGGCTTGCTCGGCGTTAGGTATGCGTATAACGTTTAGGGATATAGAAGTGCTACACGCGTCATCAGGAATGGCGTACGCAGTTTTGATAAATAGGCCCTATTTAGATGTCGAAGTGAGTATAAGTGATGATGGGAAGTATTCTGTAGCAGTGGCTAGAGTAGAAGCTTGGTTTCACAATGCGTACAGACCACCAAAGCACTTGGTTTTTCCCGACCGATCAGAAACAGGTCATAAGGGTACATTTGGGTTTCTATTAGTTATAGCTGGCAGCGTTGGATTTACCGGTGCAGCATATTTATGTGCTAACGCCGGAGTGCGAATTGGCGCTGGCTTAGTTCGTCTTTTGGTGCCTTCAGGAATTTACACTGTGCTTGCGGCAAAATGCACTGAGGTGATGGTGGATGCTATAGATCATGAAGGATTTGGGTTTCTTAAGGGTGATCCTCTTGGGCGTATAACTGAAGAGCTAGATAAAGCCAATTGTGTTGTGATTGGGCCGGGTCTTGGCACAAGGAAAGAAACTCGAGATTACGTAGTCAAGTTTTTGGAGTCCATAAAACTTCCAGTTGTGATTGATGCCGATGGATTGAATGCTATTGCACTTGAAGGAAAACAAGACCTATTAAATGAACGAATGGTAATAACGCCTCATCCTGGCGAAATGTCCCGCCTTTTAAAAGTAGATACAACCGAAGTGAATGCCAACAAAGTCGAAATAAGTCGACAATATGCTCATGACCGTGGCTGCGTAGTTGTGCTAAAGGGTGCTAATACCTGTGTAGCAAGTCCAGATGGGAGCTATCACATTTGTTCATACAAAAGTGCATTGCTTGCAAGTGGTGGTACAGGAGATGTCTTAGCAGGCATAATAGGAGGGCTGATGGCTCAAGGTCTTGAGCCATATGAAGCTGCGGTGACAGGTGTGGAAGTACATGCGGCTGCTGCTGCGTATCTGCAGCGCTATTATGGCGATGCTGGCTTAGCAGCCAGTGATCTTTTAGGCGTAATACCTTATGCTTGTGCGATTTTGAGGAGAAGCCTGAGTGACAAGTGACAGGTGGGCTGAAGTAGACCTTTCTGCAATCCGATACAATTGCAAAAATTTGATTTCCCACTGCGGTAGCAAGGCAAAACTGATTGCGGTGGTGAAGGCTGACGCGTATGGGCATGGAGCTAAGCAAGTTGCTTGTGCTGCGCTTGCAGGTGGAGCGCATATGGTTGCTGTAAATACCTCCACGGAAGCCTTAACACTTAGTGCAGATATTCCTGGCGACAAAATATTAATGCTTGGTCCATTCTTTGAAGATGATGTTAGAGAGCTGGTACAAAAAAGAGTTGTTTTCAGTTGTTTCGATATGGAGCGTTTACTTCTGCTTGAGGCGGCTACAAAGGGTGTAGCGGCAAGAACACGTTTACACGTAAAAGTCGATACAGGCATGAGTCGATATGGTGCAAATTATGATGAAGCACTTAAAATATGTGAATACGTTGCAAATAGCCTATATCTAGAGTTGGATGGTGTATATACGCACTTTGCCACCGCAGATCTAGATGATGATTCATATTGTAGAGAACAATTTCATGTTTTCAAAAGATTTCTGAGTGATTTAGAATCTAAAGGCATAAGGCCAAGGATTAGGCATTGCGCAAACACTGCGGCAGCCATTCGTTTTCCGGAAATGGTCCTTGATGGCATTCGCTGTGGCATTGCAGTTTACGGTTATACCCCGTGTAAGCCGCGTGCTGGTTTAGAACTCAAACCTGCGCTGAGTGTGCGTGCGCGGGTAGGTATGATAAAAAATATCGCAGCCGGCACCGGAGTTGGCTATGGGCGTACCTGGATAGCTACTAAAGAGCGCAGGATAGCAACGATTACCATGGGATATGCTGACGGGGTTTCGTGGAGTCGCTCCAACAAGGGATTTGTCATAATCCAGGGCAGAAAAGCGCCTTTGATTGGTAGGGTTAGCATGGATGCAATTTCGGTGGACATAAGTGAGATCGAAGGTGTGAAGGTGGGGGATGTTGTTACCCTAATTGGAGAGGACAATGGGGAGCGAATTTGGGCAGACGAAGTTGCTCAATGGTCTGGAACCATTGTTTATGAGGTATTAACGTCTCTAGGCTCTCGGGTGTTGAGAATATATAAGAACTAATGGGATTATTCAGCTGCTTTTTTGGAGATTGTCATACTCTCCTCGCTAAAGCTCGGAGGTTCTGGGGTCTTTGTCGTTCTCAAAGTAGCCCCTTTAGGGGTATAAGCGCTCCCCTTGCACACATCCCTTTATACGTGCAATTGACCTACACCTTACCATTAAAGGA
>Ga0080006_1118814_pt1 | contig 69238 bp, 71 predicted proteins | sample RS3BMetagenome_FD_69209 | JGI IMG/M metagenome (GOLD analysis project Ga0080006, IMG submission 69209) | Ferric oxide microbial mat and aquatic microbial communities from Rainbow Spring, Yellowstone National Park, USA - RS3B (SPADES... ... | reverse complement strand
GCCCTTCCTTCTTCCCTTAACTCCCCCAGCCCCTATCATACCGAACCCTTGCTCGGGGTTCGGACATCCTGTCTGCATCTGAGCCTACTGGTCTTTCGACCTGACTTGACATGTTTCATTCGGCTCACCGTTGATATTATGACACTTGTACTTATCCTCTCTCACTCACTCCTGAAGGATGTGAGTTAGGGCTCGGCACTTGGTCAGAGCAATTTCTGTATGTCAGCGTTCTTTGGGGTTGGTAGTCCTGCAGCCCCGAATACGATGGCCGCGGCTTCTGCCACCATTTTACAGTAAACTTCCCTATCGTAGCTTCCCCCTGTTACACCCTCTGCACGAACCCTGCGCAAAGGGTTTTTGTTGTCCGAATCTGTTATCACGAATCTGACCCCCTCCCCTACAAACACCTCCCTGCCCTGCCCAACCATCTGCATGGCCGCAGAAAGATGGGCCACCCTGCTTCTGTACTGATTGGGTTCTTTCCTGAGGCTTTTAGAAACTAGAAGTGATTCGATATCGACAGAACCATTCTTGACTTCATTCAAGGTTCTTTCAATGAGGCGTGAAGCCTCAGCAACTCCGTATGTGAGAAGATCATCTATCGTGTCCCTGTTCATGAGTGTAAATATCAGCTTCTTCTGAAATTCCCTTACAATTAGGGGTGTATCCTCCCTCCTAAGCTCTATACCCCTGGCTTCAACCTCGCCATCGTACGTGACGCCGAAGTACCTCTTCAATGCGGAAGATGACGGATCCTCCTTCAGCTTCGGAAAGGCTATGAACTTGAAATGCTTATCCAGTGACATAGGCAACCCTGTAGCTCTTGAGACAGCTGCCGCAAGCCTTTCGTAATCAAATCTTGTAGCCCCGCTCTTTTTGACAAAGCAGGAATCCACATCAGCGTAAATCACCTCATACCCTTCATCTTCGATCAGAGCCTTTGCCAGAACCATGGCCTCCCTGGAGTTCCTGTTTATCTCCTCGAAGGTTATTACATTGCCGAACCTGTTCCAGCAGCACCCTGATATTCCGTACTGGGTAACAAGCATCAGCTTGAGTGCATCAACCCTCTGCTCACAGAACAGCCTCTCTTCGCTCCCCTTTGGCAGTGAACCCTTCATCTTCTTCAGCTCCATACGTCTTTTGAGCCAGGGACCCATAACAAGTGAGATAAGACCTGCACCAACCCCAGCCACCCCTTCTTCCTCTCCGGTAGGCCTCTCATAGCTCAGCCCCCTGCGCAGCATTATGTTGGGGTACTGGGAGTCGAAATCTATAACAGCCACATTCTGGTGAAGAACTTCAGAGATAGGGGTCATGCTTATCCCTCCTCTGTCTCTGGCCATAACCTGCTCAAGGTCCCTGGCAACTTCAAAGTAGTCCTCCTTTGGTATAGCATAGCCTCTCCTGATAAGCTCGTAGCAGTTTCTGGAATCTATTGACCTGTTACTGAGCCACCTTGAAGCCAGTCCCATCGGAAGGAAGCTGAACCTCGTCCTCTCCACAACCCCGGCCACACCCCAAATCTCTGTTGGATGCCCGACCATACTATCCTCCATGAGTATCCTACCACCCCAAGAACCCTGAGATCTCACCTGCTCAGGGTCTTCCCACCTTTCTATCCCCACCATTGCCTCATCCAGAGCCTTTCTAAGAAGTGGAAAGGACACATAGTCACACCTTGGGATGATCATTATATCAGGGTCAGCTTCATTAACGACATCTTTGACCCCGGCCCCTATTTCCTTCAGGTCCCCCTTCACAACATTCACACAATCCTCATCAAACATAACCACCTTAGTCAGCCTTCTGCTGCTTTTTCCATCCCCTTCCAGCACATATTCCGGCTCCACCCTCATCATAGAGAAGGGGGGAGGTCTTGCCGGGTCAGGATCATCAACCTTTGTTATCCATGCAAGCCTGCCACCGTCTACCCCAACCCTTACCCTGCTTGTCGGCTCTACACACAGTCCTGTGAAAAGATACTTCTGCACATGTCTCAGGTCTACGTCAAAGAGTCTGTTAACAAGCCTGTTTCCTTCCAGGCCCTTAACAAGTTGCCTGAACTCCTTTATTCCCCTTGCCTCAACCCTGATCAGCCTTTCCTTGGCCGTGGAGGAAAGTGTAACATACCTTTCTTCGGTCCTGAGCGCGCTCACGGCCGGACAGTCGGATAGCATGGAGGCAAGCTGCCATTCTTCACCCCATCCGGCTGGTTTGATGTAAAACCAGGGCACGTACCTGTCCTCTATCCTCAGGGTTTTTCCATCATCCATCTTTACCCAGATTATTGCCCTGTTCTCCTGAACGTAAACATCCAGCAACCATCCTTCAAACTCACTCATTGTTCGCCTTCACCTAACCTCAATTTATCTGACCTGACCCTTTCCAGCTCCTTCTTCAACTCCTCAAGTTGCTGTCTGAGCATAGCCATCTCGGCCGCATTCCTTACATTTGCCGTTAGATTCATTGCATCCATCACAAGCGGCAGCTGGGAGTTCGCCATGGCAGCGTGCTCAACATCCCATGCTTCTCTGACAAGGGCCTCGAAAGCATCCCTGAACCTTTTGTCTCTTAGTAAAGGCTGATAATGAGTTTTTAGTTTCTGGAGAACTTCAAGGTACACCTGTCTGAAGGATGGCGTCATTCTCCCCATCAGAGGGTTACCCCCTTTCGATATGATGATGGATACAGGGGTTTTCCTTTCAGGATGCTTGACGAGCGTGGCCTGCACAACGTCCCTCTCCACCCTGCGAAAAAAGACACAAACGTTGGCCAGCTGCTTCAGAAGCGAACTTCCCCGTGGTGCAGGCACCCTTCCCCTTGGAGCGGTGGCCGCTTCTCCAGTTATGACGTTAATTATGGATCTGGACGATGTATATCTGCAAAGCTTTGAAATTGTAGCATCCAATGACTGAAACGTGGAATGAATGTTTTTCGCATCATCAAGAAACCTTGTGATGTTATGTGCCACAAGCAGTACAGGTTTAAAGAGGAATTCCTCACCATCTTCCCGATGACCGTCGTTTATCATCTTCTCGATTAGAGCATCTGCCGCCTTGGGCTGCCTGAATTCGTTGTAAGCAGCAGTGAAATACACATTCTTCATGACAAGCATTGGTTCCACACCTTCCATTTTCGCATAACCAGCCAAAGAATTCAGGTCCAGAAGCGTCTTGGCTGTGTGGTAATCTGTATTGTTCATGTACGCTACAATACCTCTTGATGCACCCTTCACCAGCAGCCTGTGTACCAAGTCGTTAAGAAATGCCTCGTCTCCGTACAGCAGGTAGTTCTGCCCACCCTTCAGCTCCCCCATAACCCGGTCCAGCTCTTCGATCCCCGTGCCAATCACAACATCTGTTTCGTCATGTATCTCAGATGCCTTGACCATCATTGTGTTGGGATCATTGTTCATACGAACCACCATATCATTCCACAGAATCCAGATCCGAGCAGCCGGCTGATGTTATCACAAACTTGGCTTCTGAATATGGATGGTATGGGCTGTCAACCATCGCGGCCAGTCTTTCTTCACCAGACTTTTTCAGGTAAACCCTGTACGTTGAGCTGTGCCCCAGAACATGTCCGCCTGTGGGTCTGTTCGGATCCCCAAAGAAGGTGTTTGGCGTAGACTGCACCTGGTTGGTTATCAGCACTGCAATGTTGTAAACTTCTGCCAGATTGTGCAGCCTGTGCATGAGCCCGTTAAGCTTCTGCTGTCTCTCGGCAAGTGTTTCCCTGCCTATGAACTCCGACCTGAAAAGGCTGATCACACTATCAACAACAACCAGTCTTGCAGAATTCTCCCTGATATGCAGCCCGAGCGATTTAACAACAGAAGTAAGATGCTGGACGTCATATGCCCTGCAGTAAAGCACACGGTCAAGAACTTCGGCTTGGTCGAGACCCCTTGCCGCAGCTATTTCAGAAAGCCTGTTTACCCTGAAGGTTCCTTCTGTATCTATGTATATGGCGGAGCCACCTAGCCCGCCACGTTCCGGCGGCAGCTGGCACAGCACAGACGCGGTATGGCATATCTGTGATTTTCCGGAGCCAAACACCCCAAAGAATTCTGTTATTGCCTTTGTTTCTATCCCACCACCCAGAAGTCTATCAAGTGCAGCAGAGCCTGTGCTGCAGAAGGAGACGTCCTTATTTCTCTTGGCTATCTCACTGGCAGTTACGAACTCTCCAAGCATAAAACCCTTTTTCGTCAGGTAAGACCTTGCACTGGAGATCAATGTAGAGGCAACCTGTGAATCCCCTCCAACCACTTCGACTATCTCCTCGGGCAGGGCGGCAGCAAGCTCCATCACAGTGCATATTCCGGAATTAACGAGCCTATCTTCTGTACCTGCACTCACACCATCTATCTTGCCAAGAGATAGGTCTGATTCCTTCATAGGATAGAAAACAACGATTTGTCCAATATAACAGGACACGCATGTCTGATGGGGGGAGGGGGGTTACATCTGGAGGGTATCATAGTATTCACAACAAAATATGGCAAAGAAGGGTGCCAACAAACATGAAAAGAATCAGAAATAAAAGGGAAACCAACAGATTAAACCATAAAAAGTACGGGCTGTAAATCACCCGAAGCGATAAAAACCGATGATAAATGGATCAGGGTCAAAAAGGCTTCTCGCATTACTTTCCCACACTAAGGGTGGATCGATCTCAACAGAGACACTTTTCAGAATCTTCCATGAAAAAACAAGGCAGATAGAGGCTTTGCTTCAATCTTGCGGTTGTGAAGGAAGATCTGTGAATGGGAAATTATACTACCTAGTTTCCCAGCATTCACGGGTTGTTCTGGGCATGAAGTTGTGTTCCCTGGGGGTTGAAATTTCGAAGGTTGCAGAATTCCTTACATGGGGTGACTTTGAAATGTTCGTAGCCCGAGTCGCAGAAGCGTGCGGCTACGAAGTGATCCATGATTTCAGGTTGAAGAACCCAAGGCTACAGGTGGACGTTATCTGTTCAAAGGGCGAATTCGGGATCGCCTTTGACTGTAAACACTGGAAAAGGGACAGCATATCCGCTCTTAGACCCGCAGCCAGGGCGCAGGAAAGGCGGGTTGCCAGAATAAAGTCTAGTGGAAAACTTCCACAGATAGATTTACTGGTTCCTGCGCTTGTTGGCCTGCATGAGAATACGCCCAGGATGGTGGGCCGAGTTCCCGTGGTACCTGTACATACCTTGAATGAGTTTCTTACTAACGCAGCGTACTTTGCAGAGGACTGCGAACTGTATCGCCCTGATGAATGGAATTAGCCCCGCTAGCTGCCGTTCCGTTATACAAGATACAAATTTAGCTGCTCGTATCACAAAGGGAGAGAAACTCGTCGTTATCTGATATAGCTGTAACTACTTGTGCGAATTATATGGGCTTGGTCATTAGGTAAAAGCCGAGCTCGTATGGCGCAGATAGACGGATCTCGCAGTTCATGATCGTTCCCAACTTACACGGTATAGCTGGTTCATCTCTTGTATATTTTGTTTTGACATACACTGCATGAGGATCCCGATGTATCTGAGGCGATCATAATCGCACAGGATACGTTGTTTCATTGTCTCTTGCGAAAGCATACTCACATTTTACCCAAGCACGAACGTTTCAGACATCCTTTTAACCAGCCCGATGGTCTAAAGTTACATGGATGTACTTCTAAGGAACAAGACGGCTTTAGTTACTGGAGCGAGCGGTGACATAGGCTCTGCAGTCGCAGTTACCCTGGCCCAGAACGGCGCAAGGGTGATTGCAACCTACAACAAAGGAGAGGAAAGAGCGAGAGCCTTGCAAAAGCAAGCTGAAGATGGGGGACTCAAATTGGAGGTTAGGCATCTGAATGTCGGTGATGAATATGAGGTCAACTGGTTTTTCGAAAGACTGGCTTCGGAGGGAACACTTCTTGATGTTATGATCAACGTCGCAGGCCACTCAGATAAGAGAATCTGGTACAGTAAACCTCAGGAACTGACATCAAATGACTGGATTGAAGTGTTGAAAGTTGACCTTATCGGCTCGTTCAACTGCTCCGTTAAAGCGGCTCAAATGATGTTGAAGAAGGGTGGGGGATGTATAGTGAATTTCTCCTCCGCAGCCGGAGTGACAGGTCACACTGAGGGTCTTCCATACACGGCGGCCAAGGCAGCTCTCCTTGCGATCACGAAGAGTCTAGCATACGTATATGGGCCAAAGGTCAGGGTGAATGCTGTTGCTCCTGGAAACATCGAAGGTGGTTCTATCAAATGGGCCGATGCTGAACAGGTTGAATTGATGAAGAACGAAGCCTCACTAAAGAGACTTGGAAAGCCTTCGGAGGTAGCGAACGCTGTACTCTTCCTTGCATCAGACCTGTCGTCGTTTATCACCGGTCAGACGATTTTGGTTGATGGAGGAATATGACTGCGGAACGCACATTGCTTTTATAACCATGCGATTTTTGACGCCTGCTCGTTGAGTAACCAACCTAACGTGGTTGAACTACGAAGAAGTGGAGAGATTAACGTACTCCCTGCATCATCCCTTTTTTTGGAAGATGATTCGCTACATTTCGATTACGGACATTCGTTGCCCAACAGCGAAACATGTTGCGTAATACACGGCCACAGCTCAAGACTTTCCGTGGAACTTTTCGGAAATCCAAGCGAGGATGGTATGATAATTGACTTTGGTGAGGTCAAGAGAATAATCAGGTCGGTCATCTCAGAATACGACCACAAATTCATGATAGGTTCGAAGTATGTGGAAATAATAAACGGTCGTGCTCATATCTCGTTTACTGGGCCGAAGGGTAGCATAGAGATAGATGTTCCAGAGGAACACGTAGTTGTGCTCGAAGGGGAGGCAACGAGTGAGAACATAGTCAGCAGTATCGGAAGAAGACTGATCGAGAGACTTCCAGCAGAAGTAAGTGCCATAAAGGCATACTTCTTTGAAGGAACCAGTAAAGGGGCGGCTGTGTTCAGGACCAGATAAACATGAAAAGGATAGTTCTGCTTTCGGGTGGTCTTGACTCAGCCACAGCACTTTACTGGGTGATGGGTAACCCAGACGATATCATGGCGATTACCTTCGATTATGAACTGAGGCAGACAAGAGAGTTGAATGCAGCACGCTCAATAGCCCGGAGCGCAGGGGTGCAACACACAGTTATAGAGTTACCATTTTACAAGAAGCTGCGGAATTCCCCCTCATCTTCAGACGAATCGATCGGCCCCGAAGAGAAGGGACAGCTGTCCTCAGCATACGTCCCCGCTAGAAATATCGTTTTTATGGGCATTGCAGCCGCACATGCAGAAATTTTTGGGGCTGAAGAAATCATAACCGGACACATAGGGGAAGACGTGTCAAGGTTTCCAGACGTTGGAGTGGACTTTGTTAAAGGCTTCAACTCCCTCTTGAGGTTGTGTAGCAGACCTAACTCACAACCGATTGTGATCAGGATGCCCTTGTTGAGGTTAACGAAGGAACAGGTTCTAAAGGAGGCGGTTCGTCTCGGTGTGCCGCTGGAGGAAACATGGAGTTGCTACAACGCTGGAGATGCCCCGTGTGGCTTATGCTACGGCTGCAGGTCCAGGAGTGAGGCTTTCGAGGCCATCGGAGTGGATGATCCTTGGATGGAGAGAAGACGAGGCTCAATTTAGACGCTGATGTTCAGAGCCAGTTTAGCAGTTCAAATGTGCGTGCTGGTATTCAGGCCCTTCGCGTAATGATGAATGTCAGTGGACTTATTGTTCCCGCAGAATTCACTGTTACAACCAACACGAACAAAACGAGAGGAGTACACATGAGCAGGCTTGTTGAAGCGGTTACGCATAACTCATCAGGAAAGCACTTTGAAGATAGTCTCAGAGAAATAGTGAAGAATGTTGAAAGGACTCAATCTGGAGCTGAGGTGCGATGTTCCTTTGATTACCCGTTTCGAGATATATTCGTGAACGTCAACGTGGGTATGTTGAAATCCAAGTACGTTTATCTAATAACCGTTCCCGGTATCACAGCATGCCCATGCAGCAAGGAGGTTGCGGGCATTGGACATATGCAAAGGGCCTGGCTGACGATTGCTGTGTGCGGCTGTAGATACATGGATCTTGAGGAGACGGCTTTGAAGATGTTAGACTGCTTCAGCGCAGCAACAACCGAATTCATGAAAAGGCCGGAGGAAGGGTTGAAGGTTTTGGACTCTCAGGCAAATCCCAAGTTCGTCGAGGACGTCGTAAGGGATGCAGGAAGAAAGTTCCCCGAAGCTTTCTTTATCAAGGCAAGAAGCGAGGAATCGATTCATATGCACGATGCTGTGGCTTACCTTTTTCCGAAGAAAAGACGAAGGGCACTTCTTGAAACTTCAGAGTGGGTGCTTCGCTCCTTTGTCCCCTGATCTATAGGTTCTGTTTCTGATGTAGCGAGGTTGGCAATGAGTACATTTAAATGGACCAGTAGTTGCGAGACTTATCGTAGGCAACATCCGTTTCTATGTATGTGAACAGAGAGCTTAACAGAGTGGATTTCACTAGCGATTCCCCCTTCCGCCTCAGGTAGGACAATAGATCTGTTATAGGTATAGGTTGTGATTGACAATCTTTTTATGGAAGAAAGGTATAAGAACGTGTTTCATCATTATCGGTGATGTAATCCCATATGGCGGGACTAGCTGGATACATAGTACGCAGAGTTCTATTCATGATACCAGTGGTGATAGGTATCACCATGCTTGTCTATTTTGCAGGAGCAGCAGCCGGAAACCCCATAGACCTTTTGAGGGCGGGATTTCATAATTTTCGCCCCCAACAGGAAGCCCAACTTATTGCTTATTTTCACTTAAACCAACCAGTGTACATAAGGTATCTTTATTATCTCTGGGATCTTCTTCATGGTAACCTCGGCGTGTCGCTTAACACCGGAAGGCCCGTTGCTCAAGAAATACTTCCATGGGCTTGGACCACGGTATATCTTCAGCTTTCCGCACTTGCACTTGCGGTTGCGATTGGGATCCCGGTGGGCGTCTATTCCGCGAAACATCAATATTCAAAATCTGATACGACAATTACGGGGGTTGCAATATTCGGTTATTCAATGCCTACATTCTGGTTATTCCTGGTGTTGGTTATAGTATTCGCTTTTGATTTAGGTTGGCTTCCCTCGTTTGGCGCAGCGAGTAACCCGCCTAATTACTGGTGGGGGAACTGGTTCCTCGATAGGGTCGCACACCTAATACTTCCCATGCTGGTGCTAACCTACGTTGAGCTTGCTACCTTTGTTAGGCTAATAAGGGGTAACATGCTTGAAGTGTTAAGGCAGGATTACATCCTTGCGGCTTACGCTTCGGGGCTAAGTGAACGTACCGTTACATACAAGCATGCCCTGAAGAACGCAATTACTCCAGTGATTACCATAATTGGTTTAACGGTGGGAACGGCCCTCGGAGGGGCACCCGCCCTTGAAACTGCTGCAACATGGCCCGGTCTAGGGTACTATTTTGTCCAGGCTGCGGGCAGTCTGGATATAATAACTGTTGAAGGGATAACTGTTGTAATCACCCTCATGGTCCTTCTCGCTAACCTTCTACTAGACCTTCTATACGGAGTGATAGACCCAAGGGTAAGGGTAAGATGATCAGATCTTGACCACCCAGGAAGTAGCCAAAGAGAAGGTACGGCGCAGGGCTGCGACGCAGTGGGCCGTAGCATGGAGAAGATTCAGACGAAACAAATCCGGCATAGCGGGGCTGGCCATCGTAATGGCGTTTGTGATTATAGCCATCGCCACAACGGTAGACCCTCATCTGCTTCCCTATCCCCAGAGAAGTACCGAGTCCCTATACCAGGGCCAGGCTGGGCAACCTCCGAGTTGGGCTCATCCTTTTGGAACGGAGCCAAGCGGTGTTGATGTGTTCAGTGATTCTATGTGGGCCGTAAGAAACGACCTTTATGTGGGGCTGGCTGCCACGGGCATAGCGGTGGTACTAGGGGTTCTTATTGGGGCAGTTGCAGGTTATTTCAGGGGGTATGTGTCACAGGCTATACTTTCTATAATACAGGTTTTCTTCGTCATACCGGTCCTTCTGCTGATTCTGTTCTTTGCTAGGATATTCCAGGTGCTCGTAATACACGGTTATGGATTGACACTCATAGTTTTGATACTGGGTGTATTCGGCTGGTCGGGCATCGCATTCGTCGTAAGGGGTCAGGTGTTTACAGTTAGGGAGCTAGAATATATACAGGCTGCAAAAGCGTTGGGGGCAAAGGGATCCCGTGTATTGCTCAGGCATATTATCCCGAATATTTTGACTCCTGTCATAGTGCTTGGCAGCCTTGCAGTAGCAGGGAATATACTCACTGAGGTTGTTCTGTCTTATTTGGGGTTCGGTGACGCTAATGTCGCAACCTGGGGGACTCTGATAGCAGAAGGAGAGGCGTTTGGGGCCAGTATATACTGGTGGGTGGCATTCTTTCCTGGGTTGCTCGTCGTGATATGTGTGCTGGGATTTAATCTTCTTGGTGACGGTCTTTCCGACGCTCTGAATCCAAGGCTAAGAGAGTGATCCTTACTTGGATGCGCTGCTGAACATAGAGGACCTCAGGACTTACTTCTTTACTGAGGCGGGTGTTGTTAAGGCGGTAGATGGGATAAGCGTAACGGTTGATCGGGGCGAAATACATGGTCTGGTCGGGGAATCTGGCTCCGGGAAGAGTGTAACGGCCTTATCGACTATGAGGATCGTACCCAGACCGGGTAAGATAATTGGAGGGAAGATCATCTTCGATGGAACAGACCTGCTCTCACTCAAGGAAAACGAAATGAGGAAGATAAGGGGAGGAAAGATTGCCATGGTGTTTCAGGATCCAATGTCCAGCCTCGATCCACTTTATACCATCGGGAACCAGCTTGTTGAGGCGATTCGTGTTAACAATAAGGAAAAGAGCAAACAGCAGGCGAAGGATGAAGCCATAGGTTTGCTTGAGGCCGTTGGCATACCCGAACCTGCGAGGAGGTTTGACCAATACCCCCATGAACTCAGCGGCGGCATGAAGCAAAGAATCGCGATTGCCAGAGCATTATCGAGGATGCCCACTCTGCTGTTCGCAGACGAACCAACCACCAACCTTGATGTTACTATTCAGGCTCAGGTTCTGGACCTTATGAAGGACCTGAAGCAGAAATTCAACATGACTATGGTGCTGATCACTCATGACATGGGGATCATAGCAGAGATGACCCAGACCGTAACCGTGGTTTATGCCGGTCAGCTTTTTGAACATGCGGATACCAGATCAATATTCCTAAACCCGAAGCACCCTTACACAGAGGCTTTACTCAAAGCGTTGCCGAGGCTCGATATGCGAAGGACCCTGGTGTCTGTGCCTGGTAATATACCAAATCTTATCAATCCACCAAGCGGCTGCAGGTTCCATCCGAGGTGTCCATATGCGATAGAAATCTGCAAGGAAAAGGTGCCCCAGGTCGAGGACGCTGGGAACGGTCATCTTGTGGCCTGTCATAGGTGGAAGGAGCTATCGTTGGTTGGTGTATGATTAATTTGCAAAACACATTACTTGAGGTTCGGGACCTAGTGAAATATTTCGATGTTTACTCAAAAGGGATCCTGAGAAAGAAACTGGTGGGAAAGGTCCATGCAGTGGACCACATTAACTTCACAGTTGGCAAGGCTGAGACTCTTGCCCTTGTGGGTGAAAGTGGATGTGGCAAGACAACGACTGCCAAGGTTTTGCTGGATCTGGAGGAACCAACTTCAGGCAAGGTTTTCTTTGACGGGGTGGATGTCTACGAAACCTTCCGCTCGGGTAAATCAGAGGAGAAGCTCAGGCTCAGGAGAAACATGCAGCTGGTTTTCCAGAACCCATACGTATCACTTGACCCCAGAATGACAATTTACGATATTCTTTCAGAGCCACTCATCATACACAGACATGTTGAAAAATCAAAATGGAAGGACAAGGTGTACGAGTTGCTTGAAATGGTTGGGCTTGAACAGTATCACGCAGAGCGATATCCTCATGAGTTCAGCGGCGGACAGAGGCAGCGTGTGGCGATAGCAAGGGCCATGGCCGTGGACCCACAGATGATAATCTGCGACGAACCGGTTTCATCGTTGGATGTTTCAATAAGGGCCCAGATCCTCAACCTTCTGCTTGATCTCCAGAAGAGCAAGGGAGTTTCCTACATATACATATCACACGACCTGAGTTCTGTAAGGCAGCTCAGCCACAGAGTAGCCGTGATGTACTTGGGAGAGATTGTAGAATATGGTAGCTCTGACGAGGTTTTCACTAAACCGCTTCATCCATACACCCAAGCGCTGATTTCAGCAATACCCATCCCCGATCCAAGAACAAAGGTGAACAGGATCATTCTTCCGGGCGAGGTACCCAGCCCAATAAATCCGCCCTCCGCCTGCAGATTCCATCCAAGATGTCCCTACGTTCAGGATATCTGCAAAACAGTGAAGCCGCCGCTTGAGGATACGGGTAACGGTCACATGGTCTCTTGCCACTTCTGGCAGAAGTTTGCATGATAAATTAAAGCAGTCGCATGCGCTGAGCCTCGATAAGCGCACGACCGTAAGAATAGCACAAAAGATTCTGTCTGGTGTAGTACATGTTCTTTGTATACTGAATATTGCCCCATGATTTAGAGGCCTCAAGTAGTCCCTTCTTTGACAGGCTTTGGAGCGCCCCCCTAACTATCCCCTCAAGAGAGGCGTCCGGTCTGACAACCTTCAACTTTTCCATCAACTCCTTCTTGTGCCTCTCGTAGAACTCCTTCATCGTAAATGGGGCACTCGCCCATTCGTCATCCTTCCTAAGGATATCCCATACAAGTTCGCGTGCAAGGCTGACACGGGCATATCGTCCAAGGTCAGACATGCGTATATGTTATTACGTAGCATACATTTTAACATTTCTGTTCTATGTTCGAAAATCGTACATCATTCATGCTTCCTACTTCGATTGTTGATTTGTGCATTTTGAGTCAATTTCCCCTATTTTTGCCTGACGATTTATATGCTGAGGGCAATTCCATAAAATAATTGGACACCACGCAACATATAAATAGGATTAGCAGAGGGTTTTACTCGAAGGAAATGTCAATACGAAAGCAGGATGTTCTATTCGGGACTATACTAGCAGTTGTAGCTTATGCAGTTCTTTTCAGTGCGACATCAACCGTCGCCACGACAGTTTACGCACAGAGTACACCTCTTTTCAGTGTGACTTTGCTCGCTCCGACCAGCAATCCTGTAAGGGCAGAGTACGCTTCAATAATAGCACAGTCTTTCAGAAGCGTGGGGATAAACGCTCAGGTGATTTATGTCACATTTGACCAGCTTATTCCCAGGCTGTTCTTCACAAATGCGTACTTCCCCAACGGTTCGGTCAACTGGAGCCAGGTTGGACTCACCTTCTCCCAGGGTGGTTATGACCTTGGGTTCATCGGGTGGGGTGCCACCTCTCCCGTACCAGACTCTTCATTTAGTAATTACAGGGGTGACTACGCAGACTGGGCACCCAATGGGAACAACTACTACTTCTACAACAACTCACAGGTAAACGAGGACCTTAGGATTGCCGACACCACCTTGAATCAAACACAAGCGGTGCAGGCGTTGTGGAACGCCGAGGCTCTGATAAAACAGGATAACCCGTCTGCAATAATCTACTACAGTGACAACGTCATTGCAAGGGACTCCAGTATAAAGGATTACGGTAATGCCTCGGCCTGGAGCTCACTTACCTTCCCTGATATACAGCACTATTCAACTACAAGTCCGACGTTTACGTTCGCAGAAGCGGGTAGCGTGTTTCCAACCAACAACGTTAACCCTCTGCCCACCACTTCAAGTAACTCCTTCTATTCCCTCTTCATCTACTCCCCAGCATTTGAAGGGCTGCAAGAGCTCAGTACTGTACCAAACGCACAGGGTACATACGAATACTATCTTGCCCTTGCCACAGGTATCACACACAGCAGTAACGGACTTGATTGGACAGTCAACTTCAGACCCCACACCTTCCAGGACGGAGTTCCTGTGACTGCTGATGATTATGTGTTCACTTACCTGGTGGACTTCACCCCAGCCTCGAACTCTGTCCACCTGGGCTCGGCGCTCGCGCAGTGGGGCAACTATGGCACGTTTACCTTCTCCTCACCGGCGATCGCACAGCAGGTTGCCGCATCCTTGGGTCTGAGCAATGATGTAAGTGGTTCAACGATAACTGTTGACCAGTCAAACGGAGGTCCTAAGCAAACGTTTTCAGTTAGCTACGTCAACTCCACAGCATTCGACTTTAACCTAACAGTTCCATATGCATACTTCAAAGACGTTTGGCTGAGTGCAGCGGCGTTGCCGCTTCACTTCCTGACCAGTTGGCCCGTGGGTCAGTGGAACAGTATAACTTATTCAACCATGAGTGGTCCTGATACGTATGGGCCCCTCGCTAATGGAGCTGCAGGCTTTGCGGGTCACAAGTCCGGAGATACAGTTGTAGCTGACGACCCAGGGGGTTCATGGAACGGACAGCCGATCGATGGTCCGTTCGGAGACGGTCCTTACATCCCTACAAACTTTGATACCACAACCAACACAGCCACCCTGGTACAGTATAATAACTACTGGAACGCCAGCGGATTAAGGGCGCTTGGAGAGTTCACCATCAAGACTTATAACGTTGTTTGGATCAACGGTGCGACCTCTGCGATCGCGGCTCTGAAGTCAGGACAGGTTAACCAGCTGGACACCAACTACGGTCTTGCGATCTACATACCACAACTCAAATCAATACCTGGCGTCTCGGTGCTCATATCACCTGGCTGGGGCTACCAAGAAATGGGCATGAACCTGATGCACCCGATCTTCGGCACCGGTGTTGACACCCCCAACGGGAAGATTCACCCGGCCAATGCTTCACAGTATGCCTCAGACGTTAGGGAGGCATTCAGCCTTCTTATACCGAGGCAGTACATCGTCAGCCAACTTCTCGCCGGTTTAGGCTCCCCAGGTGCCACTCCATGGGCCCCGTACTACGTAATCTGGTACAACCCCAACGTTAAGCCAGACCCGTACGACCCCACTCTTGCCCAGTCATACCTTAACGCCGCAGGATATCCGACAGGTACTCCGTTGCCCAACAGCAGCGGCCAGGGTGGTGTTACACCGCCTCCCGCTGCCGTTATACAGACCACATTGCAGCCGATCACAATATCTGGCACATTCACGGTGAACGGTGCCCCCGACGTTGGTGCTAACGTGACCCTGCAGTACAGTTATGACTATGGACTCGCGCAAGCAATAGGACAGGAAATATTGGCCGATAACAGCTCATCTGTGTATAACGTCAACACTGTCGCGAACTGGATCAACTACGCCTCTGTGCTTACGTCTTCGACAGGTTCGTACAACTTCACCTTTGTGCCACCCTATCCAGGACCTGTATGGGTAAGGATAGCAGGAGCACCGACACACAGCACCTACACCAGCCCGGTCGAGTATCAGACAACGTACGGGACGCTCAACCTTGCTACATACCTCAGCAACGCGCTTGCTGGTTACGCGACCTCAGCCCAGGTGAGTAACGTACAATCATCCATATCGTCTGTCAACTCAACGATAGCCCATCTGTCCGCACAGGTGAGCGACCTCCAGTCTTCCCTAAACACAGCCAACTACGTGGCGTACGGTTCGATCGTGATAGCCATAATCGCTATCATCATAGCTATAGTCGCTACAAGACGCAAGTAAAGTCCTCCCCGAGTTAGTCGAAAAAATTTTTTAAATAAACGAGACCCAGCGTAGCGAAGGGCAAAATAGATTAGCTACTCAGAAATTTGGCACGCATCTTCGTTTTTACCTTATTCCAACTTCAAACATGGCTATGGCCAACAGCACAAACCAGACCCCTGCCATGATGTAGGAAGCGCCCCGAACTTGGGCGTCCCTGTGTCTGGAGGGCGAGTACTCCGGTTCCTCCTCTTCCTGCTGAGCCTCCGGATTAATTGGACCCATTTTGTTTCTTAGGGATTTCGTCGCACCTCTGATCAGCTTCTTGATATTTATGCCGCTGAACGATTCTGAGAAATCGCTGAATCCGCCGAGAATGAAAAGAAGAGCTGTTTCAAGAACTGTCAAATCGCCGAATAAGGAGATAGAAGTCTCCCAACCGTAAATCGCGAACGCTATGCCGGAGATTATGATATCAGAACCTGCCAGTAAACCGAAGTACCTACCTGATTTTTGTAACACAATTAAGCTTTGACGCATTCTGTTCTCGTAAAACCTGCTCCATTTTAAGCCTTGCCGGATAGTTTACAGCCTGAAGGAAGATGCAATACAAAAAAGATCTCTTAGGTTGCATAGCCGCTATATCAAGTCACCAAAGACCGGTTATTCAATCCTACTTCTATTACCATTCCCGCTTGAGTGTTGCGAAAGACTTTTGAACGGTAGCAGGTCTACACAGCTTATGGCAAGGACCAAGGCAAAGCGAAGCAAGATGACCATTGCGATGAGCTTTGCCATTGTGTTCGGGGTACTTTCGGGGGGAACACTATTTGTTGTATTTAGCGGAGGGCCTACAATCGAGCACTTTCCATCAAACGTATCTATACCGTTTCAACCTTGGATGACTCTCATACCAGCTGATGCCGTGGAGGCTGCGTGTGTCAATCTAACTGCAGTTTACAACATTGGAATTCATGCGTTGGAGTTCCCCTTGATAAGGATTTTTAACGTGGGTTACACCCTTGGGATCCAGAACACCACCCTTCTGGCCACCTACTATTTACCTGCGCCAGCGAACGTGCCCAACGCGAACAGCAGTGAGATCATAATATTTCAACCCACCCCCATGGTATACAGGACATTGTTCAATGGGCTTAACGAATCTAATCTTATTTATAGGCAGATGTATCACTCTATACCCATATTCACTATCTACAACAACATAACGGGTGTAAAGACATTGCAAATAGGCGAAATGGCATTCTTTAACGGCTACGTAATCTACGTTCAACGTTCGCAGAACTTGATGGGCGACATCGAGACTGCGCTCAATCAAGCAATCAATCCGGGCCCAAGCCTGTTCCAGAATTCAACAGTTATTCATGCTGTTTACGCTTCGCTTCAGGGAGCGAACGGTTATCTTTCGTTACAGTATGTGGGGTTTCCGGTTCAGATTTCAGGTACGTACGGCGGAGCAAAGGTTGTGTATGTGGACGGAAAGGGATTCGCAGCAAATTATGCGATAGGATTCGACTCCCTCGCCTCCGCAAAGAGCAGTTATAACTTCGTGGTGAGCGTTTATCATGGAGGTTTCAAGTATTACATCATTGACAACTACGTTGTCGCCCAAATTGCTTACAATTCCACAACTGTTCTGAATGAACTCGAAACCTTCTAGGATAGCTCTATTTCATCAGTAGCCTTAAGAGCCGACTTTTGGTGTTTAAGGACGTGGACAGAATAAAGGCGTTTTCTTACTCAGCCATTGCGATCGGCATCTTGCTTATGGTTAGTGGTTTCGTTGTCCCTCAGCTTTCGTTTCCGGCATCCTACACGAGGTCAGGGCCTCCCCCCTCCGTCAAGTTCTCACAGTCGAACCCTGAATGGACGGAGGTGTTTGAAATTCCAGCCGTTCACGCCCCTGCCACAATACACATTGTTGCAACCAAATCTGGCTCGGGAAATGTAACCATTCAGGTTACAAGTTACGCCTACAGGACCAACCCAGAATCGTTTGTATTCCTGTTGACGAACAGTCAACCAGCTATAAACACGAACCTGGTGCTTGATTACTCTGTTCCTTACCTCTTCTTTGTAACCTCAGAAAATTCCACCTATTCACTCACAGTGTCTGGCAATTGGGAGGCCTACGGGTACTTCAACACAAATATCTACATCGGGGGTGTCTTTGTCCTTGCTGGAATAGTGTCGTTCTACTTTCACCGTCTCGTACAGCAGAGAGAAAGGGTGTACAGGAAGGCCCTGGAGGAAGCCGGCATCAAGATCAATAATGGCGCTACAAAGTGAGACCCGGAATCGTATTGAAGGATTAAATTATATAATCCCACAGTTGCGCCCAGATGATATCTGAATAACCATATGAATCAGCCTCTTAAGGGAATAAAGGTGGTCTATGTTACAACTTCACCAACAAACCAGCCGAGGCTTGAGAAGATTAGAACATCACTGACAAGAAATGGTGCAAGCTTTCATATATTCAGACCAAAATTGACAGTACGCCTCTTGAACAGAAGGCTAAACGCCGTACTGAATTATGGACTGTTCCTTCTTCAGGCTCCGTGGATGAATGCAGACGTCATGTGGGTGTCAAACTGTCCGGACATAACAGCTCTACCCTATGCCCTCACAAGGAGAAGATACGTATACGACTTCAGATCACCCTGGTCAAAGGAACTGGAAATCGAATTTGGCAGGGGATTGTTCTTTAGGTTGAGCGAGCTGGTGGAAAAAATAGCACGGAGGTACGCCTCCGTTTTTGTTGTGGTCTCACGAAGAATGGTGAGCGACCTTTCATCTTACAAAAAGCCTCTGTTCGTCGTACCGAACTACCCGTTTTGTGAATTTTCCTCAAACATAGAAAGAAACAAATTCAGAAAGATGATGAACGTCCAAGATAATGAGAAGGTTGCGGTCTTTGTGGGAAGGCTTACTAAGATAGAAGGTGCAGACCTGCTGGAGGATGTAGCAGACGCTCTTTCAATGATCCCAAACACCAGACTGTGGATTCTCGGGGACGGACCTTTAAAGCAATTTGTCTTAAGGCTCACGAATAAATACCCAAACAAGGTCACATACTTTGGCTGGGTCCCTCATGCCGATGTACCCAATTACATCGTAGCGGCCGACGTTTCCATAATGCCCAGGCACGATAACCCAAATTCAGACTACTACAGCGAGGAAGGGGTTCACAAGATATCTGAAAGTATATGGTTAGGCACCCCCGTGATTGCAAGCAACGTAGCGCCATCAAGGTACTACATATCTACGGATGGCGAAAGTTTCGCAAAGGTCGTAGTTTCTTTTCTTACTGGTCCTATGGTAAAACCTCCTAGTATACCTTCGTGGGAAGACGCAAGTGAGCCTGAGCTGATAAGGGCAGTGCTCAAGGCGGTAGAGCTAAAAGGATAGAATCACTCATGGTATCCGATTCGGGTGTACTGTTGCTTGCGGGTGGCGGCGGCCACACCGGTTACGCCTATGCATTGGCACAGGCCCTGTATAAAAGATGTGAACTTTATAGCCTGGTACCACTAGGTGACAATCTGAGCAGGGAGAGATTGTCCCGCTATTCATCTGTATCACAACTTGTTAAGCCGAGGGGACCAAAAACCCCCGCTTACCGCTTTGTGGCAGGTCTTCTGAAGTCGGGTGCGAAATCATTACGACTCGTGAAGAGGCAGCACACCGTGGTGGTGAGCACAGGTAGCAACTTCTGCATACCACCGTCCATAGCTGCGTACTTAAAGGGGAAAAGGCTGGTAAACATAGAAAGTTCAGTAAGGTTTACCCGTGCGTCGAGCACTGCGAGGATACTCTCGAGGTTCTCAGACCTGACCGTTCTCCAGTGGGAGGAGCAGAGGGATATCCTTCCACGGGGGAAGGTCTATGGCCCACTTGTACCGGCCCCAGAAGCCGAAATAGAAGACAGGGGGTACATATTGGTAACGGGCGGAACCTTCGGCCACAAGCTGCTGTTCGATACTGTTTCCAAGACAGGATACAGAAACGTGATTCTCCAGACGGGCAGGATCGATCAAACCCCATATAGGGTTGCTCATCCAGAATGGGAGATAATAGATTTCTCGGCAAGGTTCTACGAGTACATCGCGAGGGCAAGTGTTGTGGTTACACATTTTGGTGAAACGGCGCTTGAGGCTGCACTCGTATACAGGAAGCCTACCGTGGTGGTGGTTAATCCAGAATGGACAAGGACGGTGGGTGCTGAGGACGCTGGGAAACTTGCATCGAGGATTGGTGCCCAACTTGTCACGGAACTCACCCCACAGTCTATATCCAAAGCGATTGAACTGAGCAAAACAGCCAAAAGGGTTGAAATAGAGTATGGTTCGGAAAAGCTTGCACATGACATTCTTGAAATGCTATAGAATTCAATTTTTGTCGGTTATTGTGCTAACGGTTTGTCCAGTATTTCTTCCAAAGTGGGGTGCCAGAATCTGATATCTTTTGTTGTTGGAACTAGACCACAGGTGATAAAGCTGGCCTCGTTATGCAAAGCATTTGACCAGATCGGGCTTGAATATGAGATCGTTCATACAGGTCAACATTACGATTTTGAGATGGACAAGGTGTTCTTCGACGAACTGAAGTTACCTTCCCCTTCAGTCAATCTGGGCGTTGGCAGCGGCACCCATGCTAAGCAGACGGCCGAGGTGATGGTTCGGCTTGAAAAGTACTTTACCCGTAACATACCAAAGCTTGCTGTGGTGCCGGGGGATACAAACAGCGCCCTTGGTGCGGCACTTGTCGTTTCAAAGATGGCTATCATAATTGCTCATGTTGAAGCTGGGCTTCGTTCATTTCAGCAATCAATGCCTGAGGAGATAAACAGGGTGATCATAGACCACATTTCGAACCTTTTGTTCGCACCAACCAAAACAGCGAGCAAAAATCTTGCGATGGAGGGATTGAAATCAAAAACCTACCTAACGGGTGATGTGATGGCGGACAATGTGATGCTCATGAAGAATCGCCTCTCAAACGTAGAGGTGGAGCCGCAAATTGAAAGTAAAAGGTACGTCTATGTAACCTTGCACAGGTCAGAGAACGTTGATGACAGTTCAAGGCTGGGAGTGCTGCTACACGCGATCGCTTCTGTTCCGCAGAAGTTTGGCCTTGATGTGGTATTCCCTGTTCATCCAAGGACCAAGGCGAGGATCGATTCAGGGGCTATTTCTAAGTACCTTGACGATGTTAGGATCCATGTCATAAAGCCTGTTGGTTACGTTGAGAGTCTAAAACTTGCGAGGGACGCAGCTATTGTGATAACAGATAGTGGTGGCCTTCAGAAGGAGGCCTTTCTTCTTGGCACACCGGTGGTGACGGTTAGGGAAAAAACCGAATGGGTCGAAACGGTTGAGGTAGGGTGGAATAGGTTAGTGGGCGACGATGTGAAAGCCTTGAACGATGCGATTATGTGCTTCATCCAAAGGAGCCCGCCCCATGTCAACCCGTTCGAGTTTTATGGAGGCGGGAGGGCTGCGAAAAGGATAGCACGAATAATCTCCAAGACTGTGTAAACAACTCAGCATAATATTTCTTTTATCAACCAGAATCAATTTTATAGTAATAGTTCACGACCTGTTGCAGATGAAGCCAGAGAACAGGGGTAACGCGTATTCAAGCAGGTCAGTCAGACCTGAGATCAGGGCCGCTGTATTCGGTGTGGGAAGGGTAGGCGCTACAATAGCCGCGGCCTGGTTAAGATATGGCGCCCATGTCACCCTTGTGGATGTTGATCAAGAGAGGATTAAGTGCATCCTTTCTTCAAAAGAACTTTTCGCAAACGAGCCAGGAGTGGACAACGCAATTCTTGATGGGGTGAAGAGAGGTAAATGCACCGCGACATCGAACACGGCCCAAGGGGCTTCAGGGTGTGACTGCATATTTATCGCTGTGCCAGCGGGTTTGAAGGATGGCAAGGTTGACCTGTCCGCTGTAAAAAAAGCTGCCAGCGACATCGGTCGTTCGATATCTAAGGGTGCTTTTGTATCTCTGGAAACTAGCGTTCCTCCCGGCACCACGAGAAATATTGTGGCTAGGGAGATTGAAGATGTATCTGGCCTTAAGGCAGGTGAGAGCTTCTACGTCTCATACAGTCCTGAACGAATATCTGAAGGAAGGGCTTTACAGGATTTGGAAGAAAACTACGAAAAGGTTGTTTCAGGAATCAACGAGACCTCTCTTGACATAGCATCTCAATTCTATAGCAAGATAGCGAAGAAAGGAGTCATAAGGATGTCTAGCCTAGAAGCAGCTGAAGCAGAAAAACTGTTCGAAGGGATTTATCGGGATGTGAACATTGCCCTTGCAAATGAACTTGCCAGTTACTGTGAATCGTTTAATCTTGATTTTTGGGAAATACGCTCCGCGGCAAACTCCCAGCCTCACTGTTATCTCCATAAACCCGGTCTCGGCGTTGGGGGAGCCTGCATTCCGGTTTACCCCTGGTTCGTGATCAACCAAGCAGAGGAAATCGGTAACGTTCTCGAATTAGTTAAAACAGCAAGAAGGGTGAACGACCAGCAACCGAGTAAGGTTCTGGGAGCTGTTGTTAAGGCAATTAGACCTGGGGAAAAAGTTGCGGTTTTAGGACTTGCCTTTAGGGGGGATGTGGACGACGACAGGTTTTCACCAAGCTACACTGTAATCAATGAGCTTGAGCATCGCTCAGCTGAATTATGGGTACACGATGATTTTGTAAACGAATCATCCAACCATAACTTCAAATTGACTTCCGATCTTGAGGCAGCTGTTAGGGGCGCTAAACTGGTGATAGTTGCAACAGATCACTCAGAATACAAAACACTTTCTTTTATGGATATTGCAAGGATCGCAGCTCCAGACGCGATAATAATTGATGCGAGGGGGGTGCTTAAAAGGCCCGACAGATTGAGAAGGAACTGGCATGTGATCGGAGTAGGCAATCGGGTGGTTGAAGATTGAAGGAATCTTCTTTACAGGTTGTCCAGCTAAAGGTCGGACACATGCAGAACTTCACTTACCTGTTGATAGCCGGCAACTCATATTGTGCAGTGGTAGACACCAGCTTCGGGGGAAGGGTGATCCTATCTGAGGCTAAGAAAAGACACATCGATATTCGTTACGTTTTATCCACACACAGTCACTTTGACCATAATAATGATAATGAAATGGTTAAACAAGAAACAGGTGCGCAGATATGTGCTCATTCATCGTCATCAGTGAATAAGGATATTTCGTTGGAGGATGGTTCTTTGATAGCCCTGGGTAAAGAGACGATCAAGGTTATATCCACCCCCGGTCACACACCTGATTCTGTTTGCTACATTATTCCGGGCGGTGTATTCACCGGTGATACCCTCTTCGTAGGAACTTGCGGAAGGGCTGACCTTCCTGGCAGCGATCCAAGGGCTCTATACCTTAGTCTGAAACGTCTGGGGAAACTCCCGCCCGAAACTATCGTGTACCCTGGGCATGATTATGGGAGCACGAAGACTTCGACGATTGGTAGAGAATCGATGGAAAACCCAGCCATGCTTCAGCGCTCCGTTTCGGAATTTGAAAGTTTTGTGCTTGGATAGTGACTATCCTTCTTTGTTATTTATATGTGCCATCCTTTAGCAAATGAAGCGGTTTGGGGAAACAAAGAAACCCCACACTCTATGGGTAAGATAAACTGTTTCGCCAATGCTTGAATACATCAGGATGATGATTTCTGATAGCTACGGTGGCGGCACGCCGAAGGTAAGAAGCTTCCCTCTCTTTCTTCCTCCCAGAAGAGGAGGACACCTGCTGCCAAGGCCCTTGCAAGTTGATGCTGGACTTGTTGACATAAGGGCCTCTGGAACCATGTAAGTAAATAAGTCCATGCAGAATAGCAAAGGCTCTAATCTACCATGGATGAAGGAGGAACCCTCACCCACCCAACCCCTGATAACGGGATAGCTTCCATGCAAAACGCACAGAGGACTGCACAACAAAGCAAACAAACAAGCAAGCAAGAAAGCAAACAAACAAGCACCTCGGCAACCCGCAGAAAAAGTACGGAAGCCAACGGGTTCACCCGTTGTAGGATACCACCATCACCTTCCATCTCCTTCTATATCAATCCACACTATATGGCTCAGGAATACAGCGCCCCTCTCAAAATGGCAAAGCAAACTAGAAGTATGAGAAAGAGCGGCGATAAAAAGAGGAGTCAAAAACCATGGGCCATGAAGGATCCTTTACCTCTCTGCTTCTTCATCTGGTTGGTAATAATACAACATGATAATCAAGGAAAACCCATCGGCCACCAGAAAGTTTGCCATGCAGGAGCATAACTGTGAAAAGGTATTCAGTTCTAAGGTCAAGAACTATGCAAAACGGAACCCAGGACAACGCCACAAAAGGTGTTGCTTGGAACGCAGTCAAACAATCATCTAATGAAGTAAAAGATCCGGATGCCCGAAATGTCAAATTATCTTCTAAGGGTTATCACTGTACCCACCTGCATCAGGTCACCCCAGGCCTGCGCCAGACCACGGTTCACTTCCTTTTTGACCTGTCTTTTTCCTGCCTCACCCTTGAGTTGCCAGTAGATTTCACAAACCTTCATCAGACCAGCAGCCGCAATGGGGTTTCCAACCCCTAGAAGACCCCCCGACGGGTTGACCGGAAAATCTCCGTCCCTTTGGGTGACACCGTCCTTGGTAAGCCTGGGAGCCTCACCCTTCTTTGCAAGCATCAACCCCTCCAAGTGGTGAAGTTCCTTGTAATCGAAGGGATCGTAAACCTCGGCTAGGTCAATCTCCTTTCTTGGGTTCTCTATCTTAGCCATCTTGTACGCCATCTTTGCGGCACTTCTCAAGTATTCCGGGAAGTAAAGATCCCTGTTCGTCCAATACTGTGTATCCACGTTCCAGCCGACACCATCTATCCAGATAGGCTCGTCAGTGAACTTCTTTGCCACCTCTTCTGACGCGAGTATCATGGCTGCTGCTCCGTCCGATGGAGGAGAGACATCAAGCCTCTTTACCGGCCAAACCATCTTCTCGCTCTTCATCACATCTTCGACTGTTATCTTCGCCGCGAGCTGTGCGCAGGGGTGGTCAAGCGCGTTGGCTTTGTTCTTTACGCTCACCAGGGCTATATCCTCCTCCTTCACGTTATGTACGTGCATATATCTTCTCATTTCAAGCGCAAATATCCACAGAAGGGTGGTTCCAAGGGGTCTTTCTAAGGTATGGTCGAATATGCTCCAGAAGGCATACTGCGGATGAGGATGAAGTGGTGACATCTTTTCTTCAGCAACCACCAGGCAGGTATCAAACAGCCCTGACGCGACGTGCCACCATCCGCTAATGGGGGTGAATACACCCGTTCCTCCCCCTACGAAAACCCTGCTGTAAGGTCTTCCAACACCTCCTGCTCCATCCATAAGATACTCCCCCTTCATGTGAACCCCATCGAAGGCGTCAGGGGCGGAGCCCATTACAACTGACTGGACGTCGCGAATGTCCATCCCTGCGGAATCGAGTGCCATTCTAGCGGCTTGAAACGAAAGCTCTCTTCCGGTTTCAAGCAACCTTCTCCTGAACAACGTCATTCCTGCACCGATAACGGCTACTTTTCTCATCTCAATCTACCTCGATAGTATGACGGCAGCCCCTGTGCCGGTAGGATGTCCCCTCCATGAAGCCGCAAGGCCTCTCTTAACATTTTTGAGCTGTATTCCACCAGCCTCTCCCCTGATCTGAAGCACCACTTCAAGCACCTTCTGAAGTCCGGTGGCCTCCATCATATGTCCGACCGCCAAAGAACCGCCCGAAGGATTTAGCCTCTTATCACCAATAACACTCTTCGGTGCCCCATCCATCGCCTCAATATGCTGGAGTAGTTTGTAGGAGTAGGTATCATCCACTTCGATCACATCAAACTCCGAAAGGGAGGGTCTTAGGCCCGCCTGACTGCACGCACCCTTGAATGAATCCTTCATGTAAGACGCTGAGGGAAAACCCTCTTCGTACCAGGGATCGTAGGAACACCAATGAAGTCCTTCAATATAAACAGGGTCAGCCTTATTCTTCTTAATCCATTGTTCAGAAGCCAAAACAAGATTAATAGATCCCTCGATGTACTTCGCAGCATCGAGATCCCTTAGCGGAAGGGACACAGGCGTCGATCTCTCTACATCATCAGCCGACAACCTCTCGGCGTAAGATGCCCTGACGTTCTTCAGCCCCTTCTCTTTCATATCCACGACAACGTCGGAGCAATCCTCCCTTTTGAAGCGAGAATTTCGAATAAACATGTCCATCTCCAAGCCCGCCAGTACAAAAGGAGAAGCACCAACAGGTCTAAGATAAGTTGGATCCACCCCCATCATCTCCACTTCGGATTTTGAGATAACGTCGGCCGCTTTGCTGTGGGCTTCCACCGCCACTACGTCGGCCAACCCGGAAAGTATCTGCATTACAGCATGCCCAATACCGATTATTCCGTCTCCGGAAACTGTGCAGACTGGTCTCTGGGCTCCTCCGAGCTGATCAGGCACCATCTCATCGGTTATGCTCCACCCCTCCCAAAGATCTTCATCGCAGGAAATGAATGAATCCAAGTCCTTCCTTGGGTCAACCCCCGCGTCGTTGTACGCCTTATAAGAAGCTTCGAACATGATCTCCCTTGTTGAAAGGTCAGAGATACCTGGCCTAAAGCCCTCATAACCAATCCCAACTATTCCAACCCTTGCGTGCAAAATAAAAATCACCGAGTCCGACACTTAGAGCGATCTGACTAATATAAAAACACCCTGTGCTCAACGAAGGTCAAGGTACACTGTTCCACCAGGCCCAACCTGTGCCAGTTTCGAAACCGACTCCTCATCCAGAATTCCTACAACAGGGTAACCGCCTGTAGTTTGTCCGTCCTTTAGTATCACCAGTAGGTCACCGTTCGGGAATAGCTGTACCATGCCAGGGAAGACAGGGAATGAGACCAGCTGATCCAGAATCGGGAGAGTCTTCGTTTCCTGAGGCCGAAGTCTGTAGCCAACACGGTTGCTGTCCATTGTAACTTCAAAACCTGTTTCAAGATAATCACGTACTACCTCTGTGCCCAAAAGCTCAGTGTGAGGCCCGATTTCAATGCTGATTCTTGCGGGTTCTTCAATTTTCAGTGTTTCTGGTATAGATGGCTGAACCACTTTGCTGCAATACAACAGATCTATAGCATCGTCTTCAACCAGCCTTCTTCCACCACTGCCCCCAAACCCTCCCTGAACGTATGTGGAATAACTGTTCAAAACAAAATCCCCGTTGACCCCACCCCGCACAGCCATATAGATGACGAAACCTGAAACAGGAATGCCTATGGAGACTGTTACCCCTCTCTGAATATTTATGATTGTGGGCGATTGGTTCTTTTCCTTTGCCACATTTATCTCGGCCAAGGCGCCGGCGACCCCTATGGTCGTGTCCTTCAACATTCGCAGAGCAAGGTTACCGCCAAGGATTTCAAGTGCTGGTGAACCAAGCGGGTTCTCCACCATCGCGTTTGCAAAACGAAAGGAAACAGGGTCGAGGGGACCGGAGGGAGGCACCCCGTACCTCCTGTACCCAAATCGGCCTTCATCTTGTACAGTTGTGAACAAGCCGGGAGAAATTACTGTCGCAAAGCTATTTTCTGTTAACTTTCCGAATTCACTCTTCAAAGGTTATTCACGACCGTACCAACTGCAACGGGAACGAACTTCACTCTGTCCCCAGGCTCAACCGTAGAAGGGGGGTTCCTTCTTACGTCGAAGCTTTTCTCCACGAGCCTTCCTATTATCCTCCATCCACCGGGGCTGGATACCCCATAGAAACCCGTTTGAGAACCTGCAAGGCCAACCGAGCCTTCTGGTACTGAGATCCTCGGTGTTTTCAGCCTTGACACCCTTATCTTTGGATCTACTTCACCCAAGTACACAAAACCAGGGGAAAATCCAAGCATGTAACAATCGTAAATCCTTGAAGCATGCAACCTGACCACCTCTTCCTCTGTCAATCCTGTCTCAGTGGCTACATCTTTTAGGTCCGGTCCGAATTCGCCGCCGTACATCACCCGAAAGGTTATGGTTCTGCCGCTCACGCCGACAGTAGGGTCAGAACCGAGAGAAGAATATAACTCCTTCAACTCCCGCTCTATGGAAGAAAATGTGACCATTGAGAGATTTGCCACAAGCGCTAGTGTTCCATAGGCAGGAACACTCTCGATCAACCAAACCGGCCCCCTTTTACGCAGTGCTCTATCTATGCAGTGAACAATTCTGTTACACGAGATGTCTATTTCATCGCAGACGCGCACATAGATATAATTTCCATATCTTGAAACGTGAAGGTCAGGCTTCATTCTGATGGTTCCCCACTCGATGCCAAATTCATGTTAAACACTGCCCGTAAACCATGTTCACCTTGTCCTCCTATCGTTTTTTCCTGTGCCGGAAATAACTGGGGTCAGGTCTCGTAGCGTTACCACCTTCACCCCCGCCCCCAGCAATCTTTCCTTGATCTTCTGTGCGATGATACAGGAACCAGGGGTATCGCTGTGTATGCATAAGCTCTGTACCGTAAGTTCAATCGATCCGCCGTCGTTGGTGATTATCGGAAGACCTTCGACGATCCTGAGTGCCCTTTCTGCGGCTAGAGAAGGGTCAACAATCAAAGAGTCAGGGTGGCTTCTTGGCACGAGCGTCCCGTCTCGCCTGTAATTCCTGTCAGCAAAACCCTCGTTGTAGTATCGAACCCCCTCTTTTGCAGCTTCTTCTATCATGGCCGATCCCGCAGGTGCAAGAATAGCAAGGCCATTCAAACGTGCGACTCTGGATATAACCTCTGAATAATCCCTCCTTCTCCACGCCATGTTGTAGAGGGCGCCGTGTGGCTTCAGGTGGTAAAGTTCCACCCCAACACGCATCGAGATCCCTTTAAGATGTAACACTTGAGAATTCAGTTCCCTTTCGAGGGTATCCTTGTCAACCTCCATCTGTCTTCTTCCGAACCCTTTTCTGTCGTTGAATGAAGGATGGGCACCGACACCTACTCCCAAATCCCTGCATCTGCTGAGAGTTCTTTCGATGAATTCGTCTGTTCCTGCATGGACACCGCAAGAAACGTTCGCCGAAGTTACATATTCAGTCAGGCATTCATCCCTGTGGAATTCCTGCAGGTTCGACGATTCACCCATATCAGAGTTAAGGTCAACTTTCAGCAATCCCACGTACGGTGAAAAGATCTGATAGGGCGGTTAATAAGTCGAGCCCTAGTTCAGTGATACGGACTTGAAGTTGAGATCATGTTGAAACCATTATGTAAGACCATACGATTCATGGTCTGTCCATGAAGGTAAGGGAACGATTTGTAAATTTTGATTATTGGGCCGCCTGCCAGAGAACAGGAGGGCGAATATTTTCTCAGTCAGTACCGAATACAGCCCTCAGCACTGTGTTCAACCACTTCGATTTTCATGAACTATCTCGCCTGTCACAATTCTCCTGACCTTCCCCGACTCAAACAACAAGAGTGCTCCATGTTGGTCCACGCCGCGCGCTATACCAGTGATTGATTCCTCCCCCACATTCACGGTTATTCTTTTACCGATTGTCTTCAGGTACGCTCTATAGTTAAGCAGGACTGACGCTTGGTCAGAATGAAGGAGATTTTTGGTTAAAATTTCAAGCAGTCTTTGTCTGACCCCATCTAGCTGTAACCTTCTTTTGGTGTGTTGCGCCATATTTGTTACGGGATAGGCAGCCTCAACCTTCGAGATATTATTTTTGACATTGAGGCCCACCCCAACAGCCAACACTTTGTTCACTTTACTTATCGAGGATGGAGAATTAGTCCCCATCATTCTGGCTTCGACCAATACACCTGCCACCTTCGAATCTTCGATGAATATATCGTTGGGCCACTCGATCTTGCTCTTTATTCCGTACTCAACTAGCAAGTCTGCGACAGATACTGCGGCTGCAAAACCATAACTCCATTCATTAGGGTACCTGCTTTCTTCTGGTTGCAAAAGAAGGGTGATCCAACATCCTCCTCTGTTCGAGACCCATCTCCTTCCATGCCTTCCCCTACCACTTGTCTGTATGTTGGCCACAACAGCAAATGGTGGTTCCTCCCCTGAATCAAATAGCCTAAACGCCTCGTCTTGAGTCGAATCTACAACATTTCTTTTGTACACTCGAATAGGGGCATCTTGATGATTCAATTTTTATTCAGGATTTTTTATCTAGAATATTCACAGAAGATCTTTTGTTTTCTTCGTTAACTAAGAGTGCGTGGGAGAAAACCAAGCTGGTCGCTCACTTATATTAACTTGGCTTTCTGGTCGCGGATACAAGACTCAGCACGTCCCTGTCCTTCAACACGTAGTCGTTGGGCAGCCTGAGCCTCGACCTTACGTCAACAGCATAGAGCAGGCCTTTTGCAAGGTCAGAATGGATATGCTGAGCAAGATCCTGAACCGTCGAACCATCCTGCATCAGATATGCATCAGGGAGCACGTTGTTGTGTTTGTCAGAAAGTTTCTCTATATCGTATACCGGGAACACCACATTCATCCGAAGAAGTTTGAAGACGGCGGTGTTAAGGGCGAACTGCACCCCAGTTCTCATATATTCCTTTAGCACCATTCTCTGGATAAGTTGCAGGGCGGCTCTCTGTGCCTGTGTGAGCGACCTTTCGTCGAGAATCTCGAAGTTTTCGTCCCCCGGGTTGTACCTGATTAGGTTGGCCTGCTCCGCCTTTCTTAACGCGAGTTCAGCCTCAGCACTTGCTGGCACCACTATAAGGTCTGCATGGGCATCCCTGAGTCTCTTGTAGTTCTTTGTAGCCCCAGGCAGATCCATTTTGTTCGCCAGTATGATTGTTGGTTTGGAAACTTCCCTAAGGTTCCCTGCAAACTTCCAGAGCTTATCTGCGTTCCATGAATCAAAACTTCTGCCATCCAGCCCAGCTCTTGCAAGTGCCACCGAAACATCCGAGGGCCTTATCCTCATCCCTCTTAGAGGTTCCGCCAGTGCCTCCGCTGGGTCGGTGCTCTTGATCAGCTTGCTGACCTTGTCCCTGTTGTTTTCGATTATCTTAACATACCAGGCGACAAGCTCACCTTCGATCTCTTCAAAATCCTTTAGCGGATCTCCTGTGCCCGGGTCCGCAAGCCTTCCCTCTTCGTCTATACTACCCGATGCGTCTATCACGTGGATCAAAGCGTCGGACTGGGAAGCCACGGTCAAAAACTGGTTACCAAGCCCCCTTCCCTCACTTGCCCCTTGTATAAGACCTGGCAAATCCACCAGTTCAATCGGTATGTACCTCCATCCATCTTTGCACTTCGAATTGACCGGGTTGTCCTTGACCTTCAACTCCCTGCATACGCAGGGTGATATTGCATAGGCTGTACCGTAAGTTGGAACCTTTGTTGTAAACGGATAGTTGGATATTTCACTCTGCTGGAGGGTGGCTGAGTTGAAGAATGTGGTCTTACCTGTGTTGGTCTTTCCTATTAGGCCAATTCGAACTGTCATGGCACTTCGCTTGTTTTCTTCCATTCTTTAAGCTATCGTCACACTTTGGGAAGCAAATATAATGTAGAAGCATGAAACAGAATCAATCTTTGGGCTGGCCTTGTTATTTTCGTCTTGCACGCTGGGTATAGCATAAGAAACGTAAACGGATTGCCGCCTTTCATGATGATGTGAATACACGGTATTCTCCTGTACACAAGGGTCAGGGTAAAATGATGCATGAACAACGGCGTCTGGTCTTTAGAAAATCAGAGGGTTTTAAAGACGGGGAAACCAGGTTCGTAAAGACCAACTTTGAGTCAAAAGAACCAAGCTCGACTGTTAAGGATAGTCGAATTCATACTGGAATCTATGCAGAGAGACTCAAGGATGGTTGACGTGGGGGCGGCACAGCTTGCAACAATGGGCGAAGATGTGGTCCCCCTTCTTTGTTCTTTCCTTACAAATCGGGCGATGATGGTTCAGGACTACAGAAACCTGGAGGGGGAGTTAAGAAACTCCAGAGGAGTTTATACTCCAAAGTATCGTAGAATGGAAAGCGAATTTATGGAGAAATACCATCAAAACGTCGATTTTGAGCAGATGTCAGAACTCACGTCCGGAAGAGGGCTTTGGTACAACCCTGTAAAAGGGGCGCTGAAGGCACTCGAACTCATAGGTGACAGCACCTGTCTTGGCGTGCTCGCTTCCCTTCCTTTCGACGAAGCAAAATCCACAATCTCAAAGCTAGCATCCTTCAGCCAGAAGGTATAGCTTAGCAAAGAACAAAAAGGGAGGCTCCGCCACGATTGCTAAGAGGCTGGTGGTGGAGGCTGTCGTACTCTGGCATCTCATTGAAGGAGACAGCGGGTGGTCTGCTTCTAGAAATGGGCAGAAAAAAGATAGCTCTTGATCCAACCGGTCGGGCGGACGCAGATTACGTGTTCATATCTCATGCCCACTCGGATCACCTCCCGAAGTCTGTGGGGGATGCCACGGTGATAGCTTCCGAAGAAACGGTAAGATTAGCCGCTGAGCGGGGGTTAAAAATAGAAAGATACAGGGATTCGATCCCCGGAATCCAGCTTTTTGACACTGGTCATATACTAGGGTCAAGGGGTCTTTTGGCCGACGGAGTTTTCTACTACACTGGGGATCTGGGGGGGCGCCCCAGAGGCTTCATGCCATCACCAAAAAGGGTACACTGCGAAACCCTGCTCGTGGAAAGCACGTATGGCCTTCCGATGTACAAATTTCCTCCGCTGGCCTCGGTGTTGCACGCTGCAAACAAGTTGATATCCTCTGCCATCGAGTCGGGAAGGCCAGTGCTTCTTGAAGGATACCCCTTGGGGAAATCACAGGTTCTCACATACCTCTTTCAATCATGGTCTCCTCTTCTGGTTTTCGGTAAGGTAAAGCTGTACAATGACATATATTCAGATTTTGGGATAGAGATGCCACAAATCTCACGTCATATTAACACCCCTGAGGAACTCAAACGCGAAGAAGGGAGGGGGCCGATCGTGGTGGTACCAACTACAACCATCAAGGGTCAAATGAGGGATACGATCTCGCAGATCAACGCGCTTGTCATACGTTTTACGGGATGGGCACTGAAGTCAGGACAGAGTCGGGCAGCTACGATGTTGCCCATAAGCGATCATGCGGATTATCCCGAATTGGTGAAATTCGTCCACTCATGTAGGCCGGACGAGGTGCTCACCACGCATGGCTATGCATTCGATTTCGCAAACTACCTCAAGAGGTTAGGATTCAATGCCAGACCGGTAGGGCAGGGGAGGCAGGTGAGGATCACAGACTACCTTGAGTGAAAATGGTTCATACCCTCTAAAATGCCAACGAAGGACCATCGCGGTACAAAAGGAAGTTTGAAAGGTTTTATTTCACCCCACATCCACCTCTAACCGATGTTAAAGGTAGCTGTTAACGGATACGGCACAATAGGCAGGCGTGTTGCGGACGCAATTGAGTTACAGTCTGACATGGAGCTTGCCGGCATCACCAAATGGACACCAGACTACTACGCGTTTCTCGCCTCAAACAAGGGGATACCAATATATGCTGGGGACGAGCAATCGAAGCAGAAACTTTTGGCTGCCGGTGTCAAAGTGAGCGGCCTTATGTCCGACCTGCTTTCGTACTCCGAAATTGTGGTGGACTGCTCACCAGAAAAAGGGGAACAGAATAAGAAGCTGTACTTAGATTCCGGAAAGAAGGCAGTTTTCCAGGGCGGGGAGGAGCCTTCTATAGCCGAATGCAGCTTCGTGGCGCAGTGTAATTTCGATGAAGCAAGCAACAGAAGATACGTTAGAGTGGTATCATGTAACACCACGGGCCTCTGTCGTGTTCTGAAGACAATCGACGATTCTGTTGGGATCGAGAAGGCGATAGCCACACTTGTTAGACGTGCTACCGACCCAAATGATTCAAAGAAAGGTCCCATTGATTCCGTAGTTCCTGACCCCGTGGAACTTCCGAGTCATCACTCAATGGATGTAAAGACCGTTCTGCATGGGATCAACCTCACAACAATGGCTGTCAAGGTCCCGACAACACACATGCATCTTCACGCACTTGCTGTCAAGGTCAGAGACCCCGACCTGTCGAAGGTGCAGGAGGGATTCTCAAAGGCCACACGAGTGCTTCTTGTTAACTCAAGGCACGGGCACAATTCTACCTCGACAATAATGGATTATGCAAGGGAGCTTGGAAGGCCGAGGGGGGACCTTTACGAGGCAGCCGTGTGGAAGGAATCAATGAAGATAGAAGATGGATGGCTCTACCTTTACATGGGTATACATCAGGAGGCGATAGTGGTACCCGAGAATATTGACTGTATCAGGTCGATGGCAGGGATGATGGATGCTGGATCATCGATCCAGGCTACAAACAGGTCTCTGGGGATAATTAAGTGAAGCAAATGATTTCAAAGCTCTGTTCTTTTATTCAACCATTCTTTTATCGCAGCACAAGCGGGACTGAAATGTCATTCTTTCCTGATTTGACCGTCCAAAGACAGGGGTAAGGATATGGTGGAGGTCCCTTTAAGAAAAAGTGTTTTCATTTATACTGCTAATGGGAGAGCTTATTACAATTTTGCAACCTTGCTCAAAAGGCTTGGAATCGATCACACAGACATCGTTCCTTGCCTGCTTGATTCCACCCCCAGTTTGCTTCTAACAACAAGAGACGAACTTCCAACCAACTACTCTGGTGTCTATCTTCTGTGCGAAGAGCTCACGGGGGACCAGGATATCGACGCCTTGACTCTGTTATCAAGACTTTATCCGGAAAGGGCGGATAACCTGACGGTGGGGGTGGACCCCGGTGGCGTCACGGGGGTGGCTGTTGTTTACCGTGGAAATGTAGCCTTCAAGACGTTCGCTGACATACATCCGGTGATCAGTTTTGTCCGAAGAATCCTAGAGTTCCATGCATCAACCAAAACCGTTCGTGTCGGCACAGGGGACAGGAGGTTCGTGGAGATAGCATCAGGACTGGGCGGTATCGAGGGGGTTGACCTTGAATTGGTGGATGAGGCAGGTACCACTAGGAAGGGGGGCCCAGCTGAAGGAGGACAAAGAGATGCCGTTGCTGCACTCAGAATAGCAAGGCGAAGAGGTAAACCCTCTCCACGACGGGAGCTTTTTTAGACCGAAGTCGAGCGCGGTTGACATGAAAAGACTCTGGGCACCTTGGCGGATAGAATTCCTCGAATCCCCTTCGAGGGAATGCATATTCTGTGAGAATCCAAAAAAGGGTAAGGATGAAAGCAACCTCATACTAATCAGGGGAAGGGAGGCCTTCGTAATGATGAACAAATTCCCGTATAACAGCGGTCACCTCATGGTTTCTCCTTACAGACACGTGCTCAGGTTAGAGGACCTGAACGAGAACGAATCCGCAGATATTTTCAGACTACTCCAGGAGTGCAGCATCCTTTTGACCCGGGTTTTTGAACCTGATGGCTTCAACATGGGGGCAAACATCGGCTCCACGGCTGGCGCGGGATTTGAGCATTTGCACATTCATATAGTCCCAAGGTGGGATGGTGACACGAACTTCATGCCTGTACTTGCGGAAACCAAGGTCCTACCAGAACACCTCCTAAGGACATATAGAAAACTAAAGAAGGGTATTAGGGAAAAGTGAAACCTAGCTAGGTGACTTTTCCATAGCGGTCGCATTCAAACCCTGAGATGTGGTCAGCTCTTTGAATCTAACGGCGTCCTCCTTCTTTCCCACGATAGCACCCCAGTGCATGGGAATGGACAGATCCGCCCTTATAACAGCGGCTGCCTTTGAAGCCTCTTCTGCAGTCATGACGTAAGTGCCGCTTACCGGCAGCAGTGCAACATCGATGTCCTTCAAGGAGTTCATTTCGGGTATGTTATCCGTGTCTCCAGCATGGTATAACCTTGAGCCAGAGTAGTCCAACACGAACCCAACACCCATGTACTCCTTCGGATGAAAGACAACGCCGGGGGCCCTGAATTTGTTTGTATTGTAGGCAGGAACTGCCTCAAACGTCAAGCCAATCCTTTCAACCTTCGCCCCTGGTTTTAAGAAGAGTTTCTCCTTCGCCGGTACACCCTTGAGCTTCTCCTCGCAGTTAACCGAGGCTATTATTATGGTATTTTCGGCGATCACCTTCCTTAGGTCACTTTCGCTCATGTGGTCATAATGATCGTGGGTGATGGTCACGATATCAGCCTTCACAGATTGGGGCATTATTTGGAATGGGTCTGTGTACACAACAACCCCTCCCGCCCTCACCCTAAATGTGTCATGCTCGAGATAGGTTAGCTCGAACCCCCCTTGTCTTAACATGGTAGGGGTTAAGCAAAAGTCGGTTAAAATCTCTTACGGGAAACTTCGCTCATATCCTTAGGTTCGAGAAGGTTTTAACCACTTCTTCCTTGAGATCCTGTATTCCCACACAATCCTTGAATTTAGATATAGCCACCCCTGCCACCACCAAAGCCCCACCAGGGATGTCTGTGATCGGATCTGGAACAGCGATCAGGGCTACACCAGCCTTTATCAGCGTCTTTCCCATCCTTCCCCTACTTCTTGTCGCCGAGAGCTTTTGTGATAATTCTGACATCTCGAACGCCTCGGCTGTTTCTTTGATGGCTTGCACTCGCCTATTGACAGACCTGCCTACCTCGTGAAACTGCTCTGAAGACACCATCCTGTCAAAAAATGGGCAGAACCATTTGTTAAACACAGCTTATTAACACAATTTGACAGAGTGTGCAAATTAGGTTTACAGTTGAGGCTTCACAATTTCGCAACTTGTACTTACGTTTGCACCTCTCTTCACCGTGATGGAAACTGAGCAGTACTTTTCCATGGAAAGCTCGACCGACTTCTCTAACTCCTCCTGGTTTGCGTCTGGCGAAATGGCTCTGTACGTGAGGTTTATTTCGGAGTATCTTGTCGGATACCCTTCTACCCTCTTCCCTACCACCTCCACTTCCAAACCCTCCAGCTTTTTTCTCATCTTACCGAGAATCGATACAACATCCACAGAAGAGCATCCCGCCATGGCTGCGAGTAAAAGCTCTGAAGGTGTGAGCGAATGGAAGGCTGGGTGATCCGGGTCTTCATTACCTTTCTTCAGGCTGTGTGCCTGCATGAAAACGTAGTTTCCTTTTTCATCTATTGCCTGAAATGACCCATTGCCGAGCCATTTAACCGTCACCTTTGATCGGTCTGCCATATAACCTACCTATCTGCCCCGTCCTCGGGAGGGGTGTTGATATTAGGATTTCCTTTTTCATTGACACCGATATCCATTGTGCCCGCTAATTCTGTGTCAGAAAGAAGTCATCAATATGCAACAGAAGAGTCCAATCCATTCAGTAGAAAAGCGAAAGCACGTCGTAAATCGATTTATGACCAGCCTCGGTTTCTTTAGATCCTTCCTTCTTCCTGAGCAGCTGCCTTTCGAGTCCCTCCATTGCCCTCTGTAGAGCCTGGTTGTCCCCCCATCCTTCCCCAACCGAGGCGTAGGAACCAACCGGTCCAGTAAGCACCAACCTTATATGGACCAGCCGCCTTCCCCTTCTTTGCTCTCTATGATTTTTAACGAAAACGGAAAGTTCAGACCCAGTCAACTCCTTTCCAAACTTCCTAGCAAGCGACGATACATATCCACTTAGGCGTTTGGTATCGAACTCCTCAGTGCCACCCGGCGTTTTGACCGAAACGTGCACATTCAATCCCTCTTCAACCTGAGGCTTTTTCTTAAGCAGCCTCAACGCATCATGCTTAGTCACGATCCCCAGTAGTTCGCCGAGGTCGTTCAGTACAAGCAGAGATGAGATGCCATTCGAAGTCATCACTGAGATGGCCTTCGCAACAGTTTCATCCGGTCCCAGATAAATGACGGGTGAGGACATTATGCGAGAGACTGGATCTTTCAGTGCACGTGTGCTTCTCCCAGACCCCCATCCTCTTTCCATTCTGAGCTTGGGGCGAATCACCTTTTCAAGCACATCATTCAAGGTAACCATCCCCACGACCTTCGGTCCATCCATTACGGGCAGTCTGGTTACTCCGTTATGCCTCATAAGACTGAGCGCCTTGCCGATGCTATCATCTTTGTCGATGGTCACCACCGCCTTTGTCATCATCTGTGAAAGCTTCGCTCCTCCCAGGCGTGAGCCCGCGACCAGATCCAACACATTCGACTCATCAAGAACACCGATAAGCTTTCCATTTTTTACTACGGGTAACATTGTAACCCCCAATTCTACCATCCGTCTGGCCGCCTCTTCTATGTCAGAATTTTCGCTGATTGGCGGCACTTTCCTCATAACTGTCTTGACCTTCGTCCTTTGAGGGTCCAGTAGGGATCGTGCTATAACCCTCTCTGTAACCATACCCAGGTAAAAATCTCCGTCTTTATCGTCTACTATAACGACAGCCTTCTTACCTGTCTTCTGCATCTTGCCTATGCATGACGAAACATAATCTTCAGGAGTTACCCTTGCAAAATCCTTACTAACGGCCGAACTCACCCAGCTAGAATCTGTCACGGTTGAATCTTGAGATTCCATCGTATTAAAATGGTATGTTGATAACATACTTGTGTGCAAGAATGTGGGTCAAGTGTCGACTCAGACGGCGCTAGATGTGTACCCGCCGGCCCTAAATCTTGCGGCCGAGTAGGATAGCGCCTTTATCAGGGGAAGCTCCTTGCCAGCCAGATAGAGTATCAGCGCTCCCCCAGCTGAACTAACGTGATCTATCCAGGAATGTATATTGAAAACCTTCAGGGCTGTGCTAAGGTGTCCGCCGCTAACGATGGTTGTGCCGTAAGATGTTGCCATTATCCTGAGAAGCTCTTCCGTTCCCTTCCCGAACCCCTCTCTTTCGAAAGCCCCGGCTGGTCCACTCATAAATATAGTTCCACTGCTTCGGATTATCTTTTCATAATTCTGTATTGTTTTTGTTCCAATGTCCAGAGCTTTGTGGTATGAATCCAGTTCGGAAACATCAACCTCTTTCCTCTCGCCTTCATATTCGTAGGCGAGGTCGACGGGCATCTCAAATATATCTGCATATTCGTCAAGCAACATTCTTGCCATCTGCAAAGCCTTCCCCTGGTCTGATAGGTCGAGCTCAGGCTTGTACCTTCCTGCAGCCTTCAGGAACACTAGGCCTGCGAGACCCCCAAGTAACACCTTATCCGCCTTTCTGTTCTCTATCAAAGCAGAAATCGCCTCAAGCCTGTCGCTGACTTTGCTCCCTCCAAGAACCGCGGTGTAGGGACCTTTGGCGACCTGTTGGATTCTTCCTACAGATTTTAACTCCTTGACGACAAGCCTACCACCCGCCGTAGGAAGCACCTGCGGAAAACCAACGATTGACGGGTGACCCCTGTGGGCTGTAGGGAAGGCGTCCAGCACAAAGCTGTCAAAGCATGGGGCAAGCTTCTGGACTATCTGTGTCCTTACTGCCTGTTCAGGCTTGTACTCCTGGGCTTCTTCGGCGCAGAACCTTAAGTTGTCGAGCAGCAGTACTTCGCCGTCCTGCAACTCCGAGATTCTTCTCCTCGCCGCAGGACCGTGCACGTCGTCAATGAACTCCACCCTTTTCCCCAGAATTTCGGATAACGCCTTTGCGTGCTGATCCATGGGTATGTAGTCATCCCTTCCCACCCTTCCTTGGTGGCTGCAAAGGACAACCTTCGACCTACCCAGGTCCCTCAGGGTTACAGCAGCTTCCTCGATTCTCATCCTTTCAATAAGTCGTCCCTGTTTATCCACAGGTGTGTTTATGTCGGCCCTGACAAGAATGGTTTTCGATTCAGGCGATAAATCCTCGATGGTCAGGAAATCTGCCCCGTTTCCCACCTGAGCCATTGGATATCAACAACCATAGAAGGAACGGTATTTTAACATTGATACATACAACATGGTTTTAGAATTTTCAAAATCAGGCGAACACCTTTATAATATTGGTATTTGAGATTTTCATGTTTGCTCAAGAAACGCGCCATAACCCCAGTGGTTGCCACAGTTATTTTGATTGCTGTTGCCGTGGCACTTTCAATAGCGGTTGCCTTCTGGGCTGGTGCACTTACTGGTAGTTTCTCAAAGTACGGGAAGCTCGAGTTGCTGATCACCACCCATTACGCATCAAGTGGACCTGGAACCTGGAGCGTAACAATCGGTGGCGTTAATCAGGGCAGTCAGGATGTCAGCATAACAGGGATCGAACTTAACGGGCAACCGTATTCAAACTATGGGGCGACAATATCCCCTCTCACGTTACCAATACCGGTTCCTAGCGGTGGAAACTTCACATTTGTCATCATGGTGCCACAAGGCGCATTCACTTCCGGTCAGAATGTACAGATAACGATTATAACTGATCAACCAGAGGATTACTCGATAACCCTGACACTGCCATAATAGTTAATCCTATATCCCCCTAAAAACAGGCACTGGTGATGGACTGTGCCCCAGGCTAAGTTCCAGGTTCCTGTATACAAGACGGATAAAAAGTACGGGATTCCTAAAGAGATCACGTCCCAGCTCAAGGGTGCGGTTAGCGCGAAGATGATATCTTCGATGAAGAGCGAGGCTGTAAATTGCCCCGTTGTCAAGGACGAGGTGCCATTTCTGGCATGTTTTGTATGTCCATCCTTCCTGAACAGGGTCAAAGGGGTGGTGGGATGTGCAGGCGGTTCGGGACCCGATTGGCCTCCAAAATAACCTCGTAGGCTAATCTTTTTCAATAGGCATTTACATCGTACAGCCTGTGTCAGAAAGGAGTTTTAGGTTCCAGGTGAATTTCAAGGCCAAGGAAGGATGGGTTGACGATATCTTCCTTGGCAACCTTCTAGCAGAAGTGCTCGGGTCCGTACAGAAATCCACTAATGCATTCGAATTCGAGATAAGAAACCTGCAGGAAGACGAGCAGCAGAAAGGTTCCTGATCAGATCATCAAACTATATTCGCGGCCCGGGTCACGTCACTCAGGTTTTGAACTCTTGTACTCCTTTACAAGTTCTCTTGCCTGGGTAATGGGTAGCTTGAAATTTTCGGAGATCTTTCTAGCAACATATTCATCCTTATCAGATACATTACTGTCCATAAAGTCATACAGTATCTCTATCTGGAACATCATCTCTTCTTTGTCCTGTCCCAAACTGCTAGAGCGTACGCAAGGGATAATTTAATCGTTCTGTTCCCGATCAGACTTTGTCCACGCGCCTCTGACCGCAACACTTCAATAAGGTGGAACAACCGGCTCTGGGTACAAGCCACCTCCCCCCATTGTTGACGGCGCTTCAAGACTAACCCTCTCCGCGACGGCCACGCAGAGGTTTTGAGTGGTTTTCCCCATCACCAGCCATACCTCCTTATAGCAGCGCAACGGTTGACCATAACGGACGCAGGGCGCCCCGCTCTGGGTTAACCCTCCCGAGGACCACTAGTGATCCACGAGTCCGGTAAAGGGCAGTTCGCCCAGCCCCCCGGTACGATCTATCGGCGCGCGGACGGTCAGGTTTGATAGATGTGGCTAATAGACGAAAGGTGTCTGTGGCGCGAACGAATTTGTCTAAAATCCTTTACCAGTATGCTATTTTGAATCAAAATAAAATAATACTTTACCAGCTGTCAGCCGCGGGGTAGTTGGACTCCTTCAGTGTAATGCACAGCGTGCTTTCTCCTGAGCCAACTTCCCTGATGAAAATGTTGTACGGTGTCAACCCCATTCTAATAGCGGCCTTTCTCATCCTCATATACGCCTCGTCGGTCACTGTCTGAGTAATGACCAGCCAAAGACCGTTGAGGTAGGGTGGTCTTATCACCCTTAGAACATTCATACCAGACTCTGTGCATGCATCAATGATCTTATTTCGTAAAAGAATATACTCATCAGTGTATCTAAGCCTTGTAGTCGTCCTGTGTGCGCGACCCTGGTTGGGTTCTAATTCTCCAGCCAATTAGACATTCTCCTGCAAGTTTACCCCTAAAATTCCAATAATTTAAGCTCTCCGGCCAGTAAAGGAGTCGTTATAATTGAGATTGTATTAATATAGTCTCACTGTACAACTGAAATTGGTTGTTTTCTGTTACAAAACCTTGTTACGTTTTATGAAATCTGATAAACAGTGTTAATTTTAATCGACTGAAGTAACAATTCATTATCAAAACCCTTATTAAATCACCAGCTTCGTTTCCCAATTGATAATGGTCAGTATACTGAAACCTGCACGGAAGAAACAGAAACCAAAACCGTCGCAGGAAATGGTGAAGGGACTTCTGCCGACAATCGAGCCAACAATAAAGTCTGGTTACATCAACGAGACCATTCCTGAATCGGCTGAAGTTGTTGAAAAATACTGGATCAAGGAGCCATTTTCTGGCGTGGTGATAGCAAAACTTCCAGAGTCTGGTGGATCGCTTGAATACTTTGTTCAGGAGGTAACACTTACGGAAGTTGAGCAGAGCGTGCTTGACAAGATAATAGAAGTTGTTTCTGTTGAAATCAACCCTAGTGCGTTGGAAAAGCAGGAGGATGTCAAGGTAGCACTCCTTGATGAAGCTAAGAGGATAATGGCGAAGTACGTTAAGAAGTTCCCCATACTTATGGACGAGCATGTTCGAGAGAAGGTTTACTACTACCTTGAAAGAGACCTTCTAGGTTACGGACCGATACACACCCTCATGAACGACTGGAGAATAGAGGACATTTCGTGCGATGGTGTAAACTCGAACATCTACATCTGGCACAGGAGGTATGAATCTGTTCCGACATCGATAAAGTTCACGGATAGAAAGGCGCTCGATGATTTTATCGTTAAACTGGCCCACAAATCAGGCAAGCATGTTTCATCAGCATTCCCGATTGTTGACGCGATGATATTTGGCAAGCACAGGCTGGCTGCAAGCTTCAGGGAGGAGATTTCCCCAAAGGGGTCCACCTTCACGATCAGAAAGTTCAGGGAGGAGCCTTACTCCATAATCGACTTAATGAACCTTAACACGGTGAGCGACAGCATAGCAGCTTACCTTTGGCTTATGATGGAGAACAGGGCATCTATCTTGGTTATAGGGGGCACCGCGGCAGGAAAGACCACAATATTGAATGCCATTGCCGGACTCATAAAACCCGGTTACAAGGTTGTAACTGTAGAAGAGACGGCAGAAATAAACGTGCCCACAGAAAACTGGGTTCAGTTCACCAGCAGGGAGAGCTACGGTCTTAGCGGAAACAAGGTCGGAGAAGTATCACTCTTTGACCTTGTGCGGACGTCATTGAGGTACAGGCCTGATTTCCTGATAGTGGGGGAGGTTAGAGGTGAGGAGGCGTTCGTTCTGTTCCAAGCTGTGGCTACAGGTCACGGTGGTCTATGTACAATCCACGGAGAGTCCCTCGACACGGCTGTCAAGAGGTTGACAAGCCCACCTATGAACGTGGCAGAAAGCTACATCCCCCTGATGAATGTGGCGATCATGCTCGAAAGGGTTGTTCTACCAAAGACTGTGGCTGGCGTTCCGTTCGGAAGAAGGGCCACGAACATATGGGAGATAGAGGATTTCTCCAAGTACGTCAGTGTCTTCGAATGGAGCCCAACCGAGGATATATTTTACGACTACACAAGAAGAAGCGTTATGCTTCACAGGTTCGCCTACAGAACAGGCAGAAGCTTTACAGAAATGCTTGAGGAGATAGAAAGGAGAAGGGCTCTTTTGAAATACCTGCAGGTGAACAACATCAGGCAGGTCAAAGAGGTTTACAGGTACATCACAGAATACTACGTGGATAGAGAGGCTCAGTTCAAGAGACTTGGAATTAAGGTCGAGGAGCTTGCGAAGGCCGAGAGTGTCGAAGCGCCGGTGGCAAGAGTTCAGGAGGAGGCCGTCCAGCCCTCAGAACAGCCAAAACTAACTGCCCTTCCCACAGAACCAATCAAAGTTCTCCAGTCTGGTAGTTACCAGATACTTGGGACACTGTTCGAGGCAAGGGGACCTGTGGATGAGGAGACTCTGATGCAAACCGTAGGACTGGGTAAGGTCGAATTCGACTCTCTTCTGGCGATGCTGGTGAAGGTCGGGCACGCCGCTATCGAGGTAAGAAGCGACGGCATAAATTCCAAGAGGTTCGTAATGATAACCCCGGATGGTACAAGAGCTTATTCCTTGATATCAAAGAATGTATCCGAATCTCAGGGCAGGAACAAGCCTCAAAGGGGAATGCGTGCCAAGTAGGTCGTACACAATTAATTATAGTCAAATTATAAAGAGACGGAGCACAACTTTATGCAATTCTTCTATATCGAAAATTATCGTCCATTCCGATAATTACTTGCCCTAAGTAGCATGTCTTTCCGCACACGCTATTTCTTACTTAGTTACCTTTCAAGCTTGTCTATCTCAGCTCTGAGGCTCTTTAGAACTTCCGTCAGCTTCCCGTATGCGTCGAGCTTTTTCTTCAGACTGATCATTTCCTGATTGAGCCTGTCGTTCTCCATCTTCAGTGCCGCCACTTCCTCCTGTGAAGCCTGAAGGGTCTTCTTCAGCTCTTCTATCTCCCTCTGTCTGTCCTGGACCGAGCTTTCCAGACCCTGAATCGTCTGCTCGACCGCTGCTCTTAGTTCCTCCAGCTGCTTCAGAGCTTCCTGCTTTGTTGTCGCGCTCAAAATTTCACCCCTAACTCTCCTACCTTGCCGCTTAACCTAGCGCCAAGGTCCTTTATCTGCTGTACGACATCATTCCAGTTGTCACCCGCACCACTTTCCAATGATTCAGCCATCACTTCTGCGCTGCCCGACAGCACGGGTGCGAGATATCCCTCAAGAACGTGCTCATCCATAAGAGTCTCGAAGTGTGAATCAAGTACATATATGTTCTTCTCGGAGAGCTTTGTGGCAACGCTCTGTGAGACAAGAGCTGGTGTTATCACAACCAGCGATCTGAATCCCGACTTTTGTTTTTTTGCAACAAGTTCGTCCAACGACTCTTCGTCAAGCTGGTCAACCAGCGGCAAGACGCTAACAACTACGCTGTTTTCGCCCTCTGCTGAACCCCTACTTGCGTAAAGGTCCCAGTAAAGAAGCTCGTCCTGCTTTTCCTGTACATAGTAAAGCTTGCTTTCGTATCCCTGCTTTGTGAGATACTGAGCAACCCTTTCGTTTATCTTGAAAGAGTTCGCTATCAATGGCTTCTTGGCAGTAAGCGGCGCTGTGGGCTCGTAAACCACGAACTCTATAGATGGTGCCTGATCCTCTTCGTAATAGGCGTGGCAGTTCGGGCATTGATAGTATGTTGCGTATTTGTCAAATATGTTGCCACATGTCATACACTTGAAAAGCATACCTTCGTCTTTGAAGTCTGCGCCATTCATATAGAGTTGCTTTTGGCATTTGGGACAGATCCACTTCTCACCTTGCCTGTAAAGCTCCTCGAACCCCCTGTAGCCGCACTTATGAGAAAGAACCTTCCCTCTTCTTATCCTTGTTGAGCCACAAAACGGACATCTGCCAACGAGGCTCAGCCCCATCGTAAAACATTCAACGCAGTACCTCGTCACCGAGCGGGTTGAAGAGAGGTATCCCCACCCATCCATTGTCGAAAGGGCATTAAGAATATCTGAGTATGGGACCGAAGTCTCCTTATCTATGGCAGGATCGAAGAAGTAATGGTTGGAGAACTTTTCCTGAATGCTGACGACCTTGCTGAGCCTGCCGAAGGCAAAGTTCTTCGACAAGTAGTTGACCGACAATTCAGAACCAGCATTCAGGCCCTTCATGATACGTACGAAGTTACGTCTGTTAGGCATTATTTAATCTTTTCCGCATCATGCGCTAAAAATATTCTTTTCCGAAGGATTTAACATAAAAGCAAAGAGCGTGAACCATCTTTGCTTGAATGATGTTATGTGTTTCTTGAGCATGATGATAGGGCATAAAGCCAATATAGGCCCAGGATTTCCATTTGGGATTTTTTACAAACTGCCGGATCACTTTAGCCAGATAACCAAATCGATGTGAATATCTTTAATAAATTGACTCCGACTCGCAATGAATGTATATGGGGATTCAGGCCTTTGCCTATGTCAATTTTGATTGGATCGGCAGGGTCTTCCTAAAGTTCAACAAGAACCTTGGGGGACAATTGCAGGCAGCTAACCTAAGGCTGCATCCCGAGGTTTACGCATCTTTAGTTGGAATGTTAACATTTCTGGGCGGTGTTGGTGCATTAATAGTAGCAGTAGTCGGGGCCCTTCTGGTTTCGCCCTTGGCGCTTGTTGTACTGGTTGTCCCGCTCGTGATATTTGCCCTGTCATTCGTTTATCCCAATTTTAGGGCCCATAACAGGGCATTTAACCTTGAAAGTGAGGTACCCTATGCCGCTGCATATGTTAGCGTGATGTCAACCGGTGGTATATCCCCCTATAAGGCTATACAAAGACTGAGGAACGTGAAACTCCTACCGAGTCTGTCACAGGCAGCACAATTGATGGCTGTTGACGTCGAAGCAATTGGGATGGATCCCGTATCTTCCATGGAGAAGATGGCAAGATCCCTTCCATCACCCGACTTCAAGGATCTGCTGCTTGGATACGCCTCAACACTGAGCATCGGTGGTGATGTGGTGCACTACCTTCAGAGGAAGGCGTACACAATATTTGAGAACAGAGCCAGATCGATGAAAAACATAGGGGAAAGAATCTCAGTGGTGATGGAAAGTTATGCTGTCGTTGTAATTCTGCTCGCGCTGGGACTTTACATTCTTTTCATTATATCCAAAATTCTCCCGGTGGGGGCAGGTGGATTTACAGTAGGGAACTTTGTGATATTCGCGTACTTCCTTCTGCCGGGCCTGACGGCCGTTTTCCTTTTCATGCTTGATATGTACGAACCCAGGTATCCCACATCAGACTGGCGAGCCTACAAGATACTGGCAATAACTTTGCCGGCGGGGATAATATTCGCACTTCTGACCGCGGGTCCTTACTACTTTAACATCCCCAGTCCTCTTTACGGAACAATGCAACAACTTGGTGGTTTGATGAATATACCTTACGGTGCACAGTCGGCCGTAGCCATAGCTTTCGCATTCATCATAATGTTTCTTCCGCCCGCCATCGTTCATATCAAAATAACAAGGGAAGGTGGAGAGATGGGTACCCAACTGGTTTCATTCCTCAGGGACATGGTTGAGACCAGGAAGACAGGGATAGCCCCTGAAAGATGTATTCAGCTTCTCTCCAAAAGGGATTACGGTAGGTTCACACCAAGGCTTGAAAAGATCGCTTCTAAGCTGAGCTGGGGGGTCTCCTTCGACTCTATATTAGCTGACGAACTCAAGTCGACTAGGAACTGGTTTGTGGCTATCAACCTCTTTCTGCTTATAGACAGTATCGACGTGGGTGGTGGCACCCCGGAAACACTGGAGGCTCTTGCCTCGTTCGGTGAGCAGATACTTATCCTCGAAAAGGAAAAGGCGTCCACACTTAGACCGTTGTTGCTAATCCCATACATAGGCGGTGTAACTACACTTCTAACCGCCACCGTTTTCCTTAGCTTTGTTCAGGGCCTTTCACAGATGAGCAACTTCTCCTTCAGCTTTAACCAGTTTGCGCTGATATTCCTCCCTCCTGTTGTAATCAATTCGATACTGGCCGGACTCGTTGCCGGTAAGGCCAGTGGCGAGAAGATCTCTGCGGGGTTCCTTCATTCGACGATTCTTGCAGTGGTGGTGATCGTTTCGATCGCTATGAGTCCGCTATTCATTACGAGTTTCGCACCACTTGGGTGATTGAATGAACTACAAGAGAAGGGCCCTTTCCGAAATCATCTCGACGACGATTCTGGTTGCAGCGATGCTGATCGTAGTCATAGGGGTGATGGGTTTTGCTATAGACCTGTTTAACACCCAGACACAGGACGCAGAATTTTCTCAGGCGCAAAATGGCGTTATTGCGCTGGCTCAGGGGATAGATTCTATTTTGCCAACGCAGGGGGCTGCCGCCTTTTCCACTTTTAATTCCAGGACAGGGGGACCGGTGATCATAAATAATTTTGATCAGATGGTATTAACAGTACTCAATCCGCAAGGAAAGGTTGCGTTCTCTAACTCGATAAACATAAATGAGTTCAGATATCGGGCCGGTTCCCTTGTCAGTCAAGAGGGTGAACAATGGGTTAGGGCAGGAAATTTCACAGGCCAGCCCTTCTCTCAAACCTTCAACGGTACCTTGATAATCCAGAATAATTCTGCACCTCTTGGTTTTGTGTACACTTCCCATGACAATGGTGCAACATGGGTTACGATGGATTACCGACGTATAAATGTGAACAACTTGGGAGTATTCAATATAAGCCTCGGTGCAGTTCCTGTAGGCAAGGACTATGCGGGGAATGAAATATACAAACAGGTATACCAGCTCGTCGATATAGTACAGATCAATCTTGTGAATATAACTGGGGGCACATTCTCCGGTTCAAGCAATCTTGTGGTCAGTGCAGTGAACCAGGGAACAAGTACAGCGACACTTTCATTTCCTGATCCCAGTCCCGGGGGTTCGGGTTCGTATTCTTTCAAAATAGCGGTTTCGTTGAACAAGCAGTCACTTGGGGCGGGTCTCCCAACCGTCTTTCCTTTCAGTAGTCTTACGGTGTCCGTTCCTGACACAGTATCAGGATTTCCTGTCAATACGGTGGTGGAAATCTTTGCAACAAATATCCAGTTGTCAATAGGAGGGGGTTAGACCGGTATTTGCCATCAGTTCCGCTCACGTATGTGATTGGCACTGTGGGAATGCTTGCAGTGCTAGGAATCGTGACTCTCATATCTACAACCCAGGGTATTTCATTCCAGACTCAATCAACCGAAGCCAGCCTTACGGATGCTGCGCAATATGTGGCTTCGGAGCTTTCAACCATAACTGCTACTGCCATGTCCGGCAACAACCAGACCTTGGCTTATAGATTAGTGTTCCCTCAACAGCTTAACACAAAGGGGTACGCCTTCACCATTACAGACGGTAGTCAAGGCTGGATGGTACTCGCATACCTCCCTGGACAGCCATCTGTCTCCGGTTCCTCAATGATAACATTTCAGACTCCCCCCGGAGTAACAGCCTTTTCAGTCTGTATATACAACACGGCCTCGAATCCAAATAACTGTATACATCCCGGTCTTGGTATCACGGTTCAGTCTGTGATCTATTCAGGTGATAATAACGCTGTTGTCTGGGCCACCGTTCAGGGTGGCAGTATATCTATTGGATTGGGTGATCTTCCACAATGAACCCGGTTTTCCAGTTCATAGCAGCGACTTTGATCGTAGCCCTTACGCTGGGATTTACCTTGTACGCTGTCGCATCCACGTCGGATGTGCAACTCATGACCTATTCTCAGCTTCAGCTTGAGCCGGTGGCAAACAGCTTGATGCAGAACTTCGTACTTACCCCGGGCTCTCCCGTCGACTGGGGTTCAAACACGAAAGTAACCCCTAACCAGCTAGCAAGCTTCGGCCTTAGCACAGATCCACAGACAAACACGGCATATTCTTTGGATGTTTTCAAGCTCGACAGAATACTAAATGACAGCTTCGTAGCCAATCCATACTACATCCCGCCGACCGTGGCGGGATCACTTCTTGGCATATATCAGCAGGGGCACTTCAATTACGGTTTTGACTTTCGTATGGTGCCCGCACTTAACATAACGATATCCAACATAAGCACAGCAACCACCACCCTGTATTCGGTCAAAGTGCTGGACTTTCAGGGTAGGCCAGCTGTAAACGCGTTCGTCAATGCGAGTGAATTCAGCTTTTGTGTAGTAACAAAAGGCAACTCCGTGAGTCCCTCCAGCTATAACTCTACTCATACTTCGGCATTTAATGTAACCAATCTGGCCGGTACGGCCACCGTTACGCTCAGTCAGCCACCTGTTGGGTGTACATCACAGAACGGAAATGGTGGTAACGGCGGCGGAAGCACAGGTAATGTCGAAAGCACCGACATAATGATAGTAAGTGCAAGCTATTATGGCATGGCATTTCAAAACTTCCTTCAGTCAAGCAATATCTGCAAATCACAGATGATAATAATTGGACAATATCTGGTTGCTAACTTTACGGGAAAGAACGGCGCGTCGAGTCAGTCAAATTGTTCATTTGTGAACCAGAACAACGGTTCGGGAAAGGTTGCTACAACTGTGTTTGAAATCACCTCCAGGTTGAACATTGTTCTCGACCCCGCAAATTATTGCTCCACTTCCCAGCCTCCTTGTAGTATCCTGAACCATGGAGCCGATAACTATACAGTGTTTGCCCTCTCGAAACCCGTTGATCCAAACGTGATTCTCGCGGGATTAATCTTCACCACAAACGGCAAGCAATACTTTGTGATCGCAACGAATCCCACAACACCTACAGGCATAATTGAATATACATCGAATTCTTTGACAACTGTCTCTGCGAACACAGGTGATGGTCTAAAGTTAGCATCTGTACCCGCGGCAGTGACAGTTACCAGGTACGTAACCGTTGGGACAAATACGTGGTTTGCAAGTCTGACCGTATGGAGGATGGGTCAATGAAAGTCCCAGGCAATCGCCGAAGAGGCATATCAATTCTTGTGGAGGCTGTTGTTGTGGCTATAATGGTTATTTCAGCGTTTGCTGTATCGTATTATTATATCACCCCAGCAAACCCAAGGTTGCAAAGAAGCCAACAAGATGAAGGTCAACTCGGTTATAACATTCTTAATACGCTGGCTGCAAACGGAGAGTTCAACGACAAAATAATCAATGGCGTTGTAATAAGCAATCATTACACAAGCTGTTCGTACGCCAATCCCTCGGTGTCTATCACCCCCGATTCTCAATGGGGAGTAGCTGGATCCCAAAACACATATACGGTAACAGTTGTGAATAATGATAACCTGTGTGGGGTGGAACTTTTCCAGCTTACCCTTGCTTTGCCCACGAGCAGCTGGAGTGGAACCATTGCAATTCCTACACTGAGTGCAGCTTCAGACGGGGGCTCTGCATCAACTCTTGTAACTATAAGTTCCCCCACTAAGGCTGGCTCTGGTACCTACAAATTTTCGGTAACGGCTACTAACATAGCAAGTACAGTTCCGTCTGCATCGGCTTCCGCCTCTGCAACTGGAAGCTTTTCGATTGAAACAGGAAGTCTTTGCGTTCAGAATGATCCAACAGTCTTGACATACCCCAGTCCGGAATATTCGTCAGCTGGAAGCAATATGTCTTTCTCAATAACGATTACGAACAATGACAAAAATTGTGGACTTGAAACCTTTTCCGTTTCGGTTCGTCCACCCAGTATTGGTTGGTCCGTAGTTGTTGTATCTCCCACCGTTGAGATCTATTCCGGTGGTTCGGCTGCTGACACGGTCTACCTTTCTTCCCCAAATAATACTCCCACCGGTTCCTACAGTACAAGGGTTTTTGTAACAAACATGGAGAACAGTTCTGATAGCGCCTACTGGCCGATTACTTATCAGATCTCGAAACCATCCTCGAAGTGCACGTACGCACAGCCGGGTATCTCGATTACTCCTTCGTCGGAATCGGCCGTTTCCGGTACGACGTTGACTTACGGTATCAGCCTTGTAAATAATGATGCCGGATGTGGGATTGAATCCTTTCGGTTATCCATTTCAACACCATCAGGATTTACATACCCTTTTGTACCAAGTCTCAATCCGATCAATATAACATCCGGCGGTAGCGCAGGACTCACACTAATGCTAACTTCTCAAGGCACTACTTTGAAAAACAGCTATCAGTTTACGGTCAGTGTAACTAACCAAGAAAGTCAAAAATCTAACACCGTTAGTGGGTATTATATTTCTACCGGACCACCAACATGCCAGAATTTTATTCCGTCGATTTCAATCACTCCGCCCTCACAATGGGTGGGTGCAGGTTCAAGCGTTGATTATACGGTAACTGTTGTGAACAACGACCTGTCGCTGTGTGGCCCAGAAAATTACACTTTGAGTCTTACTCCTCCCTCCAGTTCCTGGGCGTACAACATCAACCCGCAAAGCAATATCATTAATTCCGCTGGAGGTTCGGCAACCTATGCCATACAGTTAGCCTCTTCTTCATCAATACTACCCGGCTTTTACTCCTTTTCTGTGGTAGCAACCGATCAAAGCAATCTCTCGAATACCGCGACGGTGAATGGATCGTACGGTGTTGAGGCGCCATGTACTACGGTCACCCTTTCGTGCCTTGGAAAGATTGGTGCGATAGTGCCTGGATGGCAGAGAAACATAGACGTGGCCCTGCTAAGCGTTGTACCCGAGGGATACATCTACAATTTGACAGTCTACCTAGCTTATTCTCCCCCTGGGCAACCTTACGCTGTGACTGACATCCCATTGAACAATGGTACTCTCATTACGAACGGTGTGCCGCAATCATTCAAGAACGCTGGACAGGTGGTTGACGTGCTCTACGTATATACGACTCCTAAACTCTATGTGCTTCTGTTTCAGCTGCAGCTCGCGCAGGTGACTTCGCCCTAAATGCTCAGATCAACTAAACGCAGGGGACAGATAATTATAATGGTGGGAGTGGTCCTGTCCCTGCTAATACTATCTGTAGCTGTCTCCGTTTACATGGGAAGCCTTCAGTACAGCCAGTTCCAAAAGAGCACCTACAGTGGCGCCGTCCTCAATCTTTCCAATGACTTTACCAGGGTATTGACAAACATATTGGGCGGAACCACCATTTCATTCAACGGTACGGCCGATATAACCACGCCAAGGGCATGGGCCTTAGCTAACTTCACGGACTGGGTGGCAGCCATACAGAATGCCTATACTTTGTCGGGGATCCAGAGCGACTTCTTCTTTACCAACGATTCTTTGTCCAACGGCCTATATACAGATAACTCACTTGTAAAACTGTACTGGTACACTCCAAACGCGATCTCTGCGATCTCGGCAGGATACAAACTGAATCTTACAGGCGAGGGTCTCTACGGTGCATACGGGAACACACTCGTCCTTTTGAATACGACGATTAATGATATAACATCTTCATCCTCATCTTCGCAACTCAATATAACCGCTCTTGAACAGTACGGAATCCCCGATTCTGACCTGACAAGAAAGAACTTCCAGATAGACTACTTTAACAACATCACTAACTTATGGTCAGTCGCAAAGATAACCTCGGTGAGAAATTATGGCGGTGGTAATTATCTGGTAAACTTCACGGGAGCGAATGGCGCTGCGATCCCTTCTCCATACTACAAGTATCTTGTTGTATGGGTTCTGGACAACAGGGGAATACTTACCGAGAGTTATTCCTACACGGGGGTCCAGTACGTCTTAAGTGAAAATGCAATACCTGCTTCAAACCCGAAACCCTATCAGGTATATGTGATGGAATCAATATCCAACGGCAGCATCATATGGTTCAACCACCTTCTACATTTCAAAGGAAATAGCCCCATACCCATCCCAATACCCCCCGTAAAGCAGCTTAGGGTGTACACCAACACCACGGGAAGTTTCAAGCTGGTGCCGAGTCAGGTTGAAGTTTGGACCTCCAACTACAAGTTGCCTACACTGCAGTTTGCTGATTGGCGTACAAGATTTGGTGTGGGCGATAAACTGGTCTACGACGTCAGCTTTGCGGGAAAGAACGTGAATACGGTTGCAGTTAATATTACCTGGCTGGCCGACGCAGATGCTCCACCCCCCGCGTATCTTCTCAACTACAGTCAGACGGCCAATGAGTGGATAGTGGACAACCTCCAGTACAGCCTGGGTCTGGTTACAAACAGCAACCTCATAAACTATGAACCGGGCACAAACTGGATAGATTACAATCTTCAGGTCAACAGCACCTTCCCCAACGGAACGTACAACCCGAACGGTTATCATATAGAGTACACTCTTTTCGGTTACGATGCATTTAACTTCCAGGGAGGGGTTTGGTTCCCTGCCAAGCTCCCATGGGGACCAGGACCGAACGAAGGGTGGACGATAATTCCGGGACCGGTTAGAGCCGTTGCTTACAGGTCGTCCGATTGGTCTTACTCCCCACCAACGAACACGTACTACTGCAGTTCAACGGAACCGGCCTGCCCTGCAGGTTCTAAACCCGCCGAGTTCAACTTCACACAGATAATTCTCATACCATACAACGTATCCTATTTTGAATCATACTTTTCCGCTACAGCTGTAAAGGACGTAACGTTTTCACAACAGTATGTGGAGCTTGTCGGAATGATCGGGGGAACCGAGAAGGACTTTGGAACTTCTGTAGCGAACTATCGACCCAATTATGCCGCTGTGCAAACCTTGAGCCCCAGCTACAAACAGCTTCAGATAATAAACGGTTCATACACAAATACCCCGTCATTTCATATATACGCCGGTTCTCAAACCACGGCAAACCAGATTGGTTGGTGGGTGAGTGAGTTTGGTGCGTACAGGGGACAGGCTATATTCATAGATAACGCGTCTCTGAACACCCTAAGAAGCTCCAAGACAAGTGCTTACTGGTTCTGGACAACATCCGACGGTTCGAGACGGGTTGCAGAGTACGACTATGCGTACTGGAACCCAAACAATGGGAAATATGTTATCCCTGCTGGCACACAGATCAACTACGATTTTGCCGGGTGGATATACAACGTGGCCGGTTCAGTAAGCAATCAATATTCTAACTCCAAGCTCTGGGCGAACGGGTATCTTTACTCTAGTTCCACTGGGGTTCTTTCCCCGAGCACATACTACACAATGTTTCTCACGGCATTCTACCCACTGATCATAAATTCATCAGTTACAACATGATAATAGAATCAGCTTAATACCTCCCCAATACAGGGGAAAATGTACGATTGAAGTTCAGGGGTGTCGTAACGGACGTAGACGGGACCATCACCGATGGTTACCCTGTAATAGATTTTGACGCTGCTTCAGTCCTGCGAAATCTGGAGAGGGAGGGGTGCAGGGTCGTTCTTGCCAGCGGTAGGGCCGTATGGGAGCTTTATTCATTATCGATGTTTCTTGGCTTGTGCAGAGTGGTGGTGGCGGAGAACGGTGCCGTTGTGCTCAATAAGGACCCCATGACGATGAAGATGCTTGCGGATAGCTGGGAACCCCTTCGCGCCCTTGCCTACCTTGAGAAGAACCTTCCAGGCGTTAGGGTGAAAAGAACCTTGCCCAGGTTCACAGAGGTGGTGCTCGAAAGAACACCTGAAGTGCATGTTGTAAGGAGGTCGCTTGAGGAATCCCACATCCCGGTTAAGGTTCTGGACAGCGGCTACGCATACCATGTTGTGTGCAAGCATGTGGAAAAATCGCTCGGCGTCAGAGAAGCACTAAAGATACTAGACATAGACCCCTCCAAAACTGTGGCAGTGGGGGATAGCGAGACAGATGTCAGTCTTTTCAAACTGTGTGGCCTGGGTATCGCAGTCGCCAATGCAGACGATGAAGCGAAAAGGAACGCATCCTATGTTACAAAAGGTTCAGGGGGTCAGGGATTGGTGGAGGCAATTAACTATGCCTTCGATCACTTCGAGCCTAACAGGGGGAAGGTGCAATGACTTACAAGCTGCTTCTCGAGGAAGCCAGAAAGATCATCGACGAATCACTGACAAGGTCGGGTCTTTCTGCTCCTCAATACAACATATCAAGACCCCCCTCTTCGCAGTTTGGCGATCTTTCAAGTAATGTCGCGTTCATTGTATCAAAGCGCACAGGTCTACGTCCCGGCGAAGTTGTGCTAAGGCTGGCCTCGTTTGCAGACCCTACCTCGTCAACGTATATATCAGAAGTTGTGCCGCATCAGAGCGGTTACCTGAACTTTCGGGTCAATATGAAAAATTTTGCAACAACCACGCTCGATAAGATAATTTCAGACCAAAGGTTTGGTCTTCCTTCACCTGAATCAAGACAGAGGATATCCGTTGAGCATACAAGTGTGAACCCGGCCCACCCACTTCACATAGGACATCTACGCAACGTTGTCATAGGCGACAGCCTCGCAAGGTTGTTGGGGTCCGCTGGACATCAGGTGCACGTCCTGAACTATATTGACGATACCGGCCTTCAGGTGGCCATGGCCATGCTCGGGGTTCTGGAGTTAGGATTGAAGGTCGACCCACCTGCTGGTGTCAAGGCTGACCATCACATCGGAGGGGTGTACGTTGAGGCTAATCGGCGGGTTGAGCAGGATCCGGCACTTGATTCTAAAAGGAGAAGGATAAGCGAGCAGCTCGAGAAAGGTGAGGGGGCGGCGTACGAAATAGCGGCTAAAATGGTGGAAACGGTTGTTAGAGCCCAACTTCAAACCTGCTGGCGGGTTGGCGCTGAATATGACCTGCTAAACTTTGAAAGCCAGATCTTGAGGACCGGTCTTTGGGAAACAGTCTTTCAGAAGCTGAAGGAGCTTGGGGTGGCAAAACTTGCGAGGGGAGGCAAGTTCGACGGATGTTGGGTCATGGAGGGAGGGGATGAAAATGAAGAAGAAAAGGTTCTGGTGAGGAGTGATGGTACCGCTGTGTACGCAGCAAAGGACATACCCTATGCTGCCTGGAAGCTGGGAATGCTTCACGACCCCTTCAAATACAGAATATTTGCACAACAGAGTACGAAAACGCTCTGGTCCACATCAGACAAAGAAGGGGGAGAACCCCCGTTAAAGTTCAACGATGTGGATAGAACCATATCCGTCATAGGCGCGGAACAGTCCCGTCCGCAGAAGTTTGTCAAATCAGCACTGATCGCTCTGGGACCACGTGGCGAAGGCTATCATCACCTAGCCTACGGTAAGGTATCGTTGAGCGCGAAAACAGCAAAACAGATCCAATCAACCATACCCGAAGAAGGCCCTGTAAGCATGAAGGGAAGAACAGGGATGTACGTCTCGGCGGATGATGCGCTGGACGCACTTAAAAGGAAAGCTGCCCAAGAAACAAGAAAGCGTAACCCCGAGGCTGAACCCGCTTGGATTCAAGGCATCGCAGAATCGATTGCTGTGGCCGCTATCAGGTACGAACTGGTGAAACAGGATCTCAACAAGCCGATTGTGTTTGATATGGACGAAGCTTTGAGACTCGAGGGGGATACCGGCCCCTACCTGATGTACTCCTACGCCAGAGCAAGAAGCGTGATCAGAAAGGCTGGGATTCAGGTTCCGGTCTCTGCGACCGTTCATTCTGCTCCCTTCGAACTGGACATCGCTGAAAAGGAATTAATAGTTGAGCTTTCGAGAACTGAGGTTGAACTTGATGAAGCTTTAAAATATATGAGTCCCAGGTTGGTGGCAAATCATGCCTTCTCTATATCTATGTCGTTCAACGTCTTTTATGAGAAATGTCCGATCCTTACCGCCCACGATGGTAACATCCGTGATTGGAGGCTTCTACTTACTCACTGCACTTCAATCGTTCTTTCCAGACTTATGGACATAATTGGCATCCCGCATCCGGAATCTATCTGAACTTTAATTGACGGACCGAGACGGATATATGTAGGACGCAAGGGGCTGATGACGACACCCATTCATGTCGACAAGGCGTTATGTACGTTGGCTACCCTTGATCGGGGTGGTCGTGAGCCTCGTGATCCTTGCCATCGTAGCAAAACAGTTCGGCTATAATTTTGAGACAGTATTTGAAATAAAACCGGCTTATCTCGCACTTGCGATGGCCACTTCGGTCGGGGTGCTTCTGATACAGGGCCTAAGATTTAGATACGTTGTTACCTCCTTTGCAGGTGTAAATCACCTTCCCCTGACAGAGAGTCTTACCGTCAGGATTGGGAGCCAGTTTGTGGCCATGACCACCCCGGCGTACTTCGGGGGAGAGTTCGCCAGGGCTGCGTGGCTGACGAAGAAGGGTGTGTCCGGGGGGACGGCGCTTTGGCTACCCTACATAGAGATAATATTCGATGTTTTTGGAACGGGTATCGTTGCATTCATTGGTGGTTTGGTAGCCCTTTCGTACGGTCACCCGTTTCTTGGAGGAATATTGGTATTGATGTCAACAATAATGCTCAGCCTTATGGTGTTTGTAATTAACTTCTCCCGAAGCTCAAGGTTTCATTTTCCTGCTTTCATCATAAGATTCACTCACAGGGTTGCAGGTCAAAGAAGGGGTTCTTGGCTGGAAGGGTGGGGGACAAAACTCTTTGAGGAGTTGAGGGCAGCTTCGTCGAACACGCTGAACTCGGCTCATAAGAGGGGTATACTTTGGACCAGCATGTACACCCTTTTGATAATTATCCTTACGGGGGCGTGCCTGGTATTTACAGCACAGGGGCTTGGGATTCACCTGAATTTCTATGAGGCAACGCTAGCTGTTTTCGCCTCTATAATGCTCGGAAACCTGCCCATCACCTTTGGAGGTTCGGGGCTGGCTGAGATTGGGGTTTACTACTACACCAGCCTAGTGTTTGGAATATCGTCCTGGCCGATGGTGTTCGCCTGGAGGGTAAGTAGCTACATAATGCCGCTTATTGTTACCTGGGGTGCAGCAACCGTATCTTTACACAGATACGCAAGGTAAAACCGGATACAACGTATCAGACACACACTTCAGCTTTGTTAAAATACACGGGTATTCGCAGGAAGGTGGAGCAGAATTTGCCTTCTCGTCATGAATCTGTTAACAGCGACCATATTTTGCTTCTTGATCTTGACGGAACGATTGTCACATCTACCTTCAGGGCCTTCGAAGCGAAGGCAGAGGTGCTCAGAGAAGTTTCTCAGTTGGCACCAACTAACGGCCTTTCCGTGAGGCACCATATAAGAGATTATTTCCTCTTTGCAGATTCATTACCCGACACAGTGAGGGAAGAGGCCAGGAGCAAAATATCAGAAATAATAACAAAATACGAGCTTGAATCAGTAAGCAGAAGCACACTAAAGCCTGGTGCTGCCGATGTTCTTTCCTACTTTCGTGAGTGCATGCCTGTCTGCGTTGTCAGCAACTCTGGGAGGGAAGCAGTGGATGAGACTCTTCGGAGGTTCGGGCTTGAAGCAAGTTTTGACCTCGTGCTGTCAAGGGACGACGTTCCTGACCTAAAGCCATCACCTGCCGGTATACTACTTGCCCTTAACAAGTTTAAGAGAAAACCTGAAGCAGCAGCGATGGTGGGTGACACACCGATGGATGTTATCGCTGCTTCGGCTGCGAACGTCACTTCTGTTGCGATCGCTGACGGCGTAGCTTCCATAAACGACCTCACCAAAGAGTGGCCGGACTTCCTTACGAGGGATCTAATTGAGACAAAGGCACTTCTCACTAGACTCTGGAGGCTCTCCTGAGGGAGTCTGCCATCTGAAGCATCTTCTGTCTGCTATCCGTCGCCTTCACTATCGCGCTCGCAACCAGAACTCCCTTTACACCAAGACCTACCGCTGATACAACGTCCTCTGTCGTCGTTATCCCAGCTCCGCAAAGAACTGTCATCCTCGGGTCAACTTTTTCGACAGACTTCACCCCATTGGTTACTATCTCCGGTGAAACCTTAGAAACAGCCCTTCCCGTGCCGATCAGCTCCGGCGGTTCGAGTGCAATGATATCAGGGGAAAACGCCGCTAAAGAAGCAGCCTCTTCAGGGGTGGCGGCGCAAACCAACGAAGCCAGCCCCCAGTGCTTCAGTTCATCCACAGCTTTCCCCACCTGGTCTCTTTGGAGTTTATGTTCGCTGTGGTTAACCATGCTGCCAACGACCCCATCGTCCAGAAGAGTCCTGACAGGCAGGAACCCCGTGCTCATTTCCCCAAGCCCGGGGTCGCAATGCTGAGCGAAAACAGGTAGTCTGCAGTTCGCTGTCACATACAAAAGGGTAGGGGTTGATGGTGCAACAACAACAGTTACCCCCGTCTCTTCTGCTACAACTTCGGCATCCTTTGCGAGTTGAAGCGCTTTTTTACCGATTGCGGCGTCGTAGTTCTTGAAGTTCACCGCAAGTATCGGCGGTTCAAGTCGGTACAACTAGCATCTCTGCTGCCGGCCTCATCCTTGTTGCCAGCGATTTCAACACTTCGTTCAACTGGGTATACTCCATCTCCTCGGGTCCAAGCCTGTGAGGCATGAACGGGCCGTGCCTCCGCATATAATCGGCTATTCTGTTAGCTTCTGTTCTCGCACCGTCGAAAGCCACATCGTCGAATAGGTCGGCCGGCCCAATGAGTCTACCATCGGTGACCTGGAAGCCGAGCGCGATCACCCTTGGTGGACCGTCAAACCGGGTGCATTTGGAATCCTTCATCGATACAGGTACAAGGGGACCGGTGTGTGAACCCCTCGTCCAGCCAGCGACCAGGTGTGGAAATGCAAATGGTTCCAGTATCTCTCCCATGGCAGGATACCCCGCTTGCGCCCTTATCCACAGACAAGGATCGTCCTTGCCCACGTACCTTCCCGCCATAAAGCTTAGCCTAGAAGTTGATGAGACGGCGGCAAGACTCATGTCCGACCTTCTCCAAACGCTCTGGACCGCGTACCTACCCGTCGTCCCTATCAACGCTAGGACATCGTAGCTTTCCTCCGGCGTCTTAAGGTCAACGAATTTATCTTCCATCATATCCATTATCCTGAAGATGAACCCCTTTCTCATGGCAGCGTCGATGACAAGACCCGGTGAGCTCATGGGGTCTGCAAATATCTTGTAAACGGGCCAGTTCCATGCGCCAGGCTCCGTCTTGTCCGCCATGAGGACAATTATGGGTTCGCTCTTTCTTTCATCAAATTCACCCTCGGCATACCCTGGCCCCATACCCCTGAGGTTTCCGGAAAATGCATCAGAAAGCAGGTCCTGACCTGCCCCGTAAAGTCTCAGGGGCTTTGATACTTTGTCTGTTACACTCTTGAACGTTTGCCAGGCAAGGTCGTGTATTTCACTGCTGTCCGGCCCTTTTGTATGTGTCATGATCAGTTCAATATCGTCTCCCGCAGACGTTACGAAATAGTCCTTCAAAACTCCCTTTTTCTTTGCGTCTTCAAGGCAATCGCGCGCAACCTCGAGCTGTTCTGGTATCACCTTGTGGTGCCCGGCAAGGCTGCCTACGTCTGCCTTTATGACGGAGAATGTTATCTTCATCCCAACCAATCACTGTCTTTGCTTATGTTGTACTCATTAAAAAATGTTTGAGCAGGGGTTGTTGAACCACCTTTCCCTTGCGTTAACCACAGGACCCATCTTCTGCTGATCGCTCAGATTCTGGGCTTGGTAACTAACGTTGGGAGGGGTACAATGAAAAAACAGGTTTGGATGCGCTATCCTTAGAAGTCGTTTTCATCGTCTTCTTCTTCAAAATCTTCGTCGAAATCTTCGTCCTCTTCTTCCCAGTCCTCTTCTTCTTCAAATGGAGGCATTGGTAAAACCAGCGAGTCGTTAAGCCTAATAGGTACTCCATATAAATTTATCGCGCGGCGAGTCGAGAATGATAACAAACCCGAACTTCATCGTTACCACACTCAAGGGGAGGGAGGCAGAGGGGTGCAGGGAGATAAGGTCGCTTCTTATGGAGTTTGGTGATGGATCAGCCAAGGCCGAAATAACAGATGTAACAGGTGTGATTCTTGGGAGAACGGAGCTGAATAGCTCGGTTGTCATCGATGGCCTGAGAAGAATAGTCGCTACAGAGCCGTGGAGGATACAGCTTGTACAGAGATACATACCTCTGATGATCTCCGCGAAGACTTCGCTTCCGAACATAGTCGCAGCAGTCAAAGAGATCAGGGGCGAGATGAAGGATTCCGATTCCTTCAGGATAACCGTGGAAAGAAGACATTCAAACATAGAATCGTCAGAAATAATATCTCAGGTTGCAGAACTTTTCAAAAACAGGGTTGACCTTGAACACCCTGATAAGGTGGTTGTGATAGAGGTGGTTGGGGATATAACGGGTGTTAGTATACTAAAGCCTAGTTCAATCTTCAGCAGCAGCCAGGAGAAGCGAGGAAGCATATAGAAAAAAGTTTAAACTTTAATAACTTAATGTTAATAATGAACCCTTCGCTTACCCTTCTTATGCAGATACCTGCCAAGGAAAGAATGAAAAGCCCTGCATTTTTTGCAGCGAACGTGGCCATCTGTGCCGCTCTGTACGCCATCGTGATCGGGGTCACAGCATTCATTCCAACACCATGGGGTGTTGGCCAGGTTTTACCTGGAGTGGTGGTCCCGGCCCTTTTCGCGATAGCGATGGGACCATGGGTGGGCGGGCTGGGGGCCGCCATTGGGACGTTCGTTGGTGATATGGCTTTTCAGTCGCTCATACACACAAACATAGTTTTGATACTTGTGGCCGGTGTGCCGGGCAACTTCTTCGGATTCTTCGTGCTTGGTTACCTCCTCAAGGGTAAGAAGAACTGGAGCAGGTTCACAGTTGTGACTCTGATCTCACTTTTCATAGGCAATCTCATAGCAGCATCGGGTGTTGACGTGGTTGTTTTCGGGAGGCTCAGCAGCGGGGTTCAACTGCTTCTGGTGATGGGTTACACATTCTTCTGGATCGACACTATGGTCCCATTCATGTTCACAATTCTCCCCCTCATGATGAAGGGCGTCTCCGCTTCTCCGGCCTGGAAGAGATGGTTCGGGGAGGAAACCGTATGGGGACGGGAAAGTCTTGCAAGGGTGTTTTTGAGCGGCGTAATATCATCTGTGCCTCTTTTCTTGCTCTTTCTTCTTACACTTGTTCCTGCTTTTGGACAGATTACTGGTGCCCCTGTTATACTAGGTGCCCTTCCCACCGTTATTCTTGTTAGGTACCTGATACTGATCGGTGCAGTCCTCATGTTGTTTGCACCCCTGGCCCCCATTTTAGGAGCGCAGAAAAAGGTCTGATATCTAACCTCGCGGTGAGGGCAAGAAGGGCAGATGACAGTGATATTCGTACCCACGGCAGTCTCTTCCTTTTTTACGATTGAAGGGTTGGATGAAAACGGTAACCCGGTGGTCCCCGCACAGCTGGTTGGGGCGAAGGGCGGAGGGTTCAAGCTTGCACTTGGGACATACACATCTGTGGAAAGAAGGATGGCCGGAGGGCAGGCAGAGCTTGACGATGGGAAAGATGTCGTGTTCTTCAACGGGAACAAATTGAAGGATTCCACCACCCACAGGGTCATAGCGATCGTCAGAAGAATGATAGATATCAAGGGCTCATTGGTCGTGCACCACAGGGTGCCGCTCCCGTGGGGGTCTGGGTTCGGCACAAGCGCTTCAACTGCACTCGGATCATCGGTGGCCATACTGATGGCTTTGCATGCTAGGGCAACCCTGAAGACAGCCGCTCAGATAGCACACGAGGCTGAACTCATGGCCCACACAGGGCTGGGAACAGTTGGCTCTTTCTACTCTTCAGCAGGATCCGGAGGACTGATTACAAGGGCTGGGGGACCAGGAGTGTGTGAACTGGAGCCATTCCTTGAAGATTACGCCGACTACGTTGTGGTAGCTACAACACTTCGGCCCAGGCCAAAGGGCCCAGTCTTCATGAGTAGGGAGCTTACGTATGAGATAAACAGGCACGGTGTTGAGACGCTGGAAAGGGTACTAAAGAGACCAACAGCGGCCGAACTACTGAAGGAAAGTAGAAGGTTTGCAGAACGAACTGGCTTCATGACGGAAGAGGTAGCCTCTATATGCGACACCATGACAAAGTATGGGGCGATCGGAGCCACGCAGAACATGATAGGGGATGCCGCCCACTGCGTGGTTTCTAGAAAGAAATCAGAGGGGTTGGTAAAGGAGCTCAAGGACAGATTTCCTGTTGGGATAACTCAGATAAGCGAATTTTGGGAAGGTGGAGTTCATATAATCCGTTAACAAGTCGTTCTGATCATTTTACAGGCTTGTGCTCTTGCTTAGCGGTTATCTCTAGTATACCTTCTGAAGCTCGGCTTCTGAGCACCTTCATTGAGTATGCGTTAAAAACTCCCAGAACAAGCTGTTCAGCACATTTTGTTGATTCAGGAGAGAGTCCGGCTCCAATTGCCCTTACAACGTACTCATTTCCTGAATCTGTTTCCACCTTCTGGATCTCGGCCTTCTTTACTGGAAGCAAGAACTCCATCTCTCTCGCAAGTTCAGAGAGCTTCTCGAAGTCAGATTCGTACATGTTAAGGTAGGTGCCCAGTCTGGTTCCCTCTTCGAACCATGTTTGCAGAAGCCATTTTTCATCTAGGGCGTAAAGCTTCTTCAGCAATTTCTCTACAAGGTCCCCTGGTAACGGTACAGAGTCCACTTCCTTCACCATTCTCATAAAGCGCCATGATGGATATATCTCACCCACATTTCCACCCTCCTTGCAAACCCTGAGTGACGATTTCAAAAGCTCGTTGGTGAATGCGTAAAGTGTTTTGTTTTGCCTAGCTGCCTCATCTGCCAGAAGGTAGGCAACGGACTCCTCAATAGCGACGTTTGTCCTTCCCATAACAAGCACCTTTCGCTTCAGCAATAGATAAGTCTATTTGATTACCTGTTTGCGTCGTGGTGTATTGAAAAGGGCAAATCTCTCCGTAGATAGCGATGTTTTTGAAAAGTTCTCGCGGGCTTCAAAGTCTCAGAACAAGACCATCCAGGGTTTTGCTAACGAGGCTCTCGAACTCGCTTCGACAGTTTGTCTCAGCGGAGGTTCCATTTCTGACCTTAAGAGACTATGGAGTGCATATCAACTGATAAAAAACATAGACGTTATCACCCTCCCATCGGATTTCGTGGACGAAATAAATGAAAAGCTGGTAAATACGGACGAGAAGTGGACCATGGACGCATATTACAGACTTGGCTCTAACGTCGGTTCCCTTCTTCGATTAATGACAGAAAGTATAGAGACCCTCTCCTCGATTGCTGCTGACTTCTTCATACTGCTTCCAGTGAAGCACTTCAGAATGAACGCAACAGATAGGGAGGGGGCTATTCAGGTTGACATAGTTGGCGCAGGCAGGAACCTTGAGTCAGCCAAATGCACTCTTGAGTTTCTCACGGGGGTCCTTGACTCGTTTGGCTTTGAGATTACAAGGTCTGACCTAAATGTAGGGACCATCCGTGCGTGGGCAAACCGAGCTAAAAGAGCGGATTACAGAGAGGATTGAAAAACTGGCCCAGCACCATGACAGTACAGTTGAGCTGTAAAAAATAAAAAATCGTCTTACGGAGCTGATGCAAGATGGGCGGGTATGGTGTTGAAGGCAACGTATCCTGAAAGAAGACCCGCCGCTACTAGAAGGAACCAGAAGACAACCAAAACCATCGTCTGATTCCTTACCAGCCATCCTGAAGGTACATCTAACGATATTTGTGCACCCTGCCCAACCATTCTCGTAAGCTGGGGGCTGACCTTCGGTATAGATGCCTTGTCAGAGGCTTCAACTCCTGTTCTTGCCTCTCTTAGCCAGCTGTCCAGCACACGTGTGACCGGCAACCCTACCACAGCAGATAGTCCGAAAAGTCCGTATATCCCGAGAAGAGCTATTGGTTCTTTGGTGAGTCCAAGCAAATAAGCATTTAACCCGTACCAGATGGTGATGATCCCGCTGAGCATAGATAGCAACCCTGAAGAGGATGCACCCTTTCCTAGAAGCACAGAGGCAGAGAACACCATGAGTACCAGACCGAGCAGAATGTAAGCATCGTCAAATAGTAAATTATAGCTCCCGGGCAATGTCCATGTGAATTCTCCCCATAGCCCAAGCAATGTCGCTATACCTCCAACCCCGAATATGACAACCGCGCCTTCCGACAGTACCTCCTTTATTCTCTGGAAAGCTTCCATTCTTCTGGCCTGGTAGGCCCGTACCGTCACATATAGAAACATAAATGCAACTACTGGCAGAGACATCAGCTCCAATCCCAGATTATCGACGAAGGGCAATTCACCCATTCACCGAAGACTTATGCGGAAATGATGTATTTAATTCCCAGCCCAGCCTTGCATGCTATTGTGGACATAAGTGGGCATGTTAAAACAGTCTTTTTTACGGATAAATATACACTCAGATGATGCGGAAAGACCAAAAGAACAGACTACAAAAAACATGAACTTGTGGTTGAATCATAAGAGAGTTACTCTGCATTAAGATGCTTCGTACGACCTTGGATCATATAGATAATATAATCGCATTGTCAAACAGAAACATAGAAAGACCCGCAATTGTGGCTGTTCCGCAGGATCGTTCTTTGTATAATTCTGTTTCTATTATTTCGATTCTATTGAGGGTGCTTTTGACATCGGCGGTCCTGATTCTCTCTCTTTATTTTGTGTATCTTTACCAAAATTACGATATCCGGGCTCTAATTGTTGGTGTTATTTTGCCGCTTGGGTCCGGTATTTTCCTCCTTTGGCGCATTCCTTTCAGAACAGCCCTCTTCTCGTTTCTTGCGTTCTATTGGTCTCTAGTGGACGACGCGCCGGTATATTTTGATTCAGTATTTACCTGGCCCGAAGTTACTCGGTACCACCCGTTTATTCCTCATTTTACCCTGGAGGTAGCCCTTCATCTGCTCACGGCGCTGTCTTTCTACGGAGCCATAAAGTCGAGGTACCCGGATGTAAGATGGTCTTCAACTCAAGGGATTCCTATGTTAATACTTGTCTTATTCATCACCATTCTTTGTTATCTTCAGAATATGCCGATTTTATCAATTCAGATACTTGCGCAAAAAGATTGGTATCTTCTTGACCTTGAAGAACACCTTGCCGCTCTCACGGTATTTTTGCCAACGCTGTTCATGGCTCGGACGCTAAGGAACAGACAAAACCGGGGTCCCAAACCATATAACCTTACGTGAAGCCGAACGTAGACCGTATGATACAAATCATATTTCAAATAACTCTATTCTTTTTATAAAATTCTTCCTATCTATACCGATATAGTATATGAAATAATTATACCCACATCCGTGCAGGACTTCTGTGCAATAGGTTTTTACGACATAGAATCTTTTTTCAAGGCTGTGACGGATAAAGCCGCCTCCTCCAAATTGGACCCGAAAAGGGGGGACGATGATGAAGATAAATATGAAATAGCGGAAGGCGGCGGGAACTTTTTACTCGGTACACATATCTGGACGATGACGAGGAACGAATTCAGAAAGATAATCGGGCCGGTGGCTTCTGATGTTATCTTGTTCAATCTCTGGAGGGTTTACGGAAGGGCCACGGCAAGGGAACTTCTCAAGAGGATGCATTCCTTTCAAAGGCATGAACAAAGAAGTTTGCGTGACGCATTGTTCGAATTTGTAGATATTAACGGGTGGGACCAGAAATCAGTTGAAATAAAGGAAGCAGAAGGTGAGACATCCCTTTCACTCTTCCAGTGTCCTTTCTGTGAACCTTCAACTTCGGATAAACCTGTTTGTTTCGAGATGCTGGGTATGATAGCAGGGTTCGCAGACCTGGTGATGGGCTCAGAAACAGAGGTTGTTGAATTGAAATGCATGGCCGCTAGAGAAAAGTCTTGTACCTTCGTAATGAGGTACAACGTAAACGACACGGATTCACTATCTGAGAGTTAAGTCAAGTCCGGGAAGCTAATCTAACTTCTTTTCACGAATCTGTCAAACCCATTTGATCTCCGTGTCCTTGAACTGGCTAGTCTCTCAACCTCTCATGAAGCTCAAACTCGATAGGAAGGAGAAGAGAGAGCTGAAGAGGCTCCTCTCAGTCACGCAGGACAAGAGGGAGTACAGGCGAGCCCTCGGAGTGTTGATGCGGGCCCAGAAGAAGAGGGTGATCGACATAGCGAGAGAGCTAGATGTCTCGATAGACGCCGTCGAGAGGTGGCTCAGGTCATACAGGAAGGACGGCATCCAAGGCATCAGGGCGAGGAGACCATCCGGCAGGCCTCCGCTGAAAAGGAAGCTCGCCGAGGCGAGGATGAAGGAGCTCCTGAAGCAGGACCCCCAGGCGTTCGGCTTCCTGAAGGGCAGGTGGGTCGTCAGGGACATAGCCAAGGCCCTTTCAAAAGAGGGGATCAAGGTCAGCAAGTCCTACGTCCATGACATGCTCAAGGGGCTTGGCCTCACCTACAAGAGGCCGAAGCTGACCGTGAAGAGCAACGACCCGAACTACTGCAGGAAGGCGAAGGAGGTCAGGAACTACAAGCAAGCAGCATCGGCTTTAGCAAAAAAGGGGTCATGGTCGCATTCGAGGACGAGACTTGGACAGAGTTCTACCCTCGCGTCGAAGCCAAGTGGATGAGGAAAGGATGTCAGGAGAGGATATTCACTCCCGGCTATAACAAGAGGGAGAACGTCTTCGTGACGCTCTTCTGGCCCAAGAAGTATGGGTTAGTCTGTAACAGGTTCGAGAAGAGGAGGAGCAGGGAGTAGCAATCGCCCGTGCGATAGTTTCGAGGTCTGAGTACATTCTCGCGGACGAGCCTACTGAGAATCTTGATTCTGAGAACGCAGAGCTGGTTGCAGGTATCCTCTTGGACCTTTCCAAAGAAGGCAGGGGCGTTCTCATAGCAACCCATAATTCCGACCTAGCCGCCAAAGCTACTAGGGTTGTACGTCTGAAAGATGGGAAAATCGTTGAAGAATATGAAAGGAGGTCGGCTCAATAGTATGTGGCGGACCAAATTAGCGCTGCGAAACCTCTCAACAGCGAAGTTGAGGAGCATTTTGACGATACTGGGTGTAATCATAGGCGTAGCCTTTATTGTGACAACAATGGTTGTTGGTTCTAGTGGAGAAAATTGGCTGAATTCTCAGGCCTTCGGGAAGGGTTCGAACCTCATACTTCTCAGCACAGGTAAAGTCTCTTCCAACGGAGGCTACAGCATCAGTCCAACCCCCGTCTTTGGAAATGACACAGTAGCTGCCATAAAATCAGTGAGTGGTGTTAATAGCGTATATCCTGCTGGCGAAGTGTTTCCCTTCACGGTTGCTACAAACGGCACCAAATCAATTATGTCTCTGCCTCTAGAGTTTGCAGACCCTGCTCTGTTAAACGCTACCAGGGTAGATTTCATTGCTGGTTCTAGCCATGCTGGAGGTCTCATACTTTCTAATGATACGGCGCACATTCTGAATGTTACCGTCGGCTCGAATGTCACGCTCTTGTTACCAGGCGAAATAGCCACAGAGACTTGGAAAGTAACTGGCATTTTCGTCCCCCCAAGCTCAAGTACGGGTAACCTGTTCGTGCTAAGTGCGTATCTTCCGTTAAGTGCATGGAAAGGGGACTATGACGAAATCTTCGTCAAGACAAATGGAATTGCAAGCATAGCTAGTGTTCAGGCAAATGTGCTTGATGCTGCCCGCAGGACCACAACTGTTTCGACCATAGGCCTGAGCGTCGAGGCCTTCTCGCTGCAGACGCTCTTTTCTGGTGCCCTCACAACCGCTAGGACAATATTGAACTTCTTTCTTTTCGCTGGCGTTCTAGCATTAATCATAGGTGGCATTGGTGTGACCA